>Ga0207711_10000204_pt1 | contig 63234 bp, 56 predicted proteins | sample KBSS34metaG_FD_184401 | JGI IMG/M metagenome (GOLD analysis project Ga0207711, IMG submission 184401) | Switchgrass rhizosphere microbial communities from Kellogg Biological Station, Michigan, USA - KBS S3-4 metaG (SPAdes) (version 2) | ecosystem: Host-associated > Plants > Roots > Rhizosphere... | reverse complement strand
TGAACGCATCAGTGTGGCAGACGCCCGTAGCAGCGAGCTTTACCAACACCTCGCCGGCACGCGGCTCCTGCACGTCAATTTCATCGATGACAAGCGGTTTACCGGCTTCGAATGCAATAGCGGCGCGAGATTTCATCGTGTGCAGTCCTTCTGAAAACCATCGGGGACTGGCATCTTAACACCAACATTTTTCGGATCGATGAAGGCGCTCGATTATTCGGGGCGATGCGAATAAGCCTGCAAAAACAGGCCCTTCAATACCGGATGAATAGCGGGCAAATGATCGACGACTTGTTTGGCCCAATCGAAATATTCACGCTTGCGTTCAATATCCCAACCGGCCGGCGCCTGATCGACCATATCACGCAAATTGCAGATTTTATCGGCGAGTTTGACCAGCGTTGCGGCCGACGACAGCTCATGCGCATGATCGATCTGCAATTGTTTGCGCATCACTTTCGGCAGCGTCTTATCGTCGGTCACTTCGAGCACCACATCGGCGATCGCTGCGCCGAAATGATGATGTAATTCGGTGTGTGTGGTTTGCGTATCCTCTATCGTGTCGTGCAGCAACGCGGCGCAAATGACGATCGGATCGCTGATGCCAGCCTCGTTGGTCAAGACATCGGCCAATGCGATCGGGTGATTGATGTACGGGGAGGCCTCGGCATTTTTGCGGCGCTGATCGCGATGCTTGTGCGCCGCGAACGCCAATGCTCGGACGATGAGATTGAGATCATTCGATGTGCGCGTCATGCGGCCGTTCCCGAGAAGAATACCGACCAGTCTACCGAGCTATGCAGCGGCTGTTAACCCGGTATCTTCACTATAAGCTGTCTAACGTGTTGACTCCGCCTAACGATTTAACTCAGCGGCGCTCACAGCGTGGCGACGGCTTCGACCCAAAATAATTCGCAGGCACCGGCGCCGGTATCGTCGCGCGATAGCGAACTCACCCAATGCCAGCCATCGCCGGCATCCACGCGCACCAGATAACCGCGCATATGCACAACCTGGCCTTTGCGTACGTCGGCAAGTTGATGCGCAATCGCCGCATCGGCCGGAATCAAATGCATATTGGCGGCAGAGGTTTCGATCTCGCGCTGCGGAATCGGGAATTCCTGCACGCGCCAATTCATGAAACGACCGGATTGGCTGATCTCGATATTCTTCAACACGCTTTCGTCGGACATCCGGCCCCAGCCGACCCCGAAATCGGTGGGCGATAAATCCGCTTCACGCCCGAGCCGATAGTCCTCGCGCGACAGCACGCGCGCATCGATATCGTATTCAGCCAATCGCGTAATGCGATAACCCTTGTAATCGAACGGATGCGAATCCGAGAAATTGGTTTGCACCGGCACGTGCGGTGCCACCACACCGGGGCCATGCAAAACTGCGCGCTGATTCCAGTGCGAGTAGGCGCCCCACGCAATCAGCGCGACAACTAATAGACGTTTCCACATAGCGGCATCGACAAAATAAACTGTCGTCAGTATAGCCAGCGAGCTCGCATTTGCCGGAGCGAATCAAGAGAAGAATGAAGGAGATAGCAGAGAAAGTGCGAGCAGAGCACGAAATGGCCCTGCTCGCGTACGCAGCAACGAATTAGTTGTGAACGCCGCCGTCGACTTTGACGATTTCGCCGGTCATGTAGGCACCGTCGTTCGATGCCAACATCACAATCACAGCGGCGACATTCGACGGCTGACCGAAGCTGCCATCCGGGCGGGACAGGTTGTAGAACAGTGACATATCGAGATCGGCCATACGACCGCCCTGTTCCATCACCATCGGCGTCAGGATACCGCCCGGCATCACCGCATTTATGCGCACGCCGCGCTTCATGTACTCCTTCGCTAGCGCCTTGGTCAGCGCCAGCACGCCGCCCTTACTCGCCGCATACGCCGCCATATAAGGATGCCCCCAAGTCGCCGAGGTCGACGCCGCATTGACGATATTGCCACCGACTTTTTCCAGATGCGGCAGCGCTTCGCGACACATTAAAAACGTGCCGATCAGATTCACGTTGAGCACGGTTTGAAATTGTTCGAGCGTAGTTTCGACGGTCGGCTGCGAGCGCAGAATGCCGGCCATATTGATCACCGAATCGATGCGACCTTCTTTGCCGATCACATTCGCAATCACACCTTTCACAGCCGCTTCATCCGAGACCGAAGCCACCAGATAACGCGCGCTGCCGCTACTACCTACCTGCTCAATGGTCGCCTGCAAACCGGCTTCATTCATATCCACTGCGATCGCGGTGCCACCCTCCGCTACCACGCGCACTACCGTCGCCTGGCCGATGCCGGAACCGGCGCCGGTGACGATAACCACTTTGTCTTTAAAACGAGCTAACTGCGTCATTTGAAACATCCTCTGAAAACGAGATGGAAGCGAAGAACCGGCCGCGGATATTACTGGAAGGTCACATGTTCATGCGAGTGTTCCATACAAACACATACTCTGCGCAAAAACGTATCGATACCGCCCGTATCGATGGCATTGACGGGAACATTTCATTAAAGTTCGTGCACGCCAAAATCAAAACCTTAATGAGGGCCTGTGCTATGTCCAACGCCGCTGTCGAAATCACCAATCTGCTCTACCGTTACGCTGAATACATGGACAACGGCGATTTCGAAAGCATCGCATTATTGTTTCGCCACGCTCGCATCAAAACCGGCGACAGCAATGCGCTGACCGACGCCGACGGCGTACTCGCCTCCTGGCGCAATGTGGTGCGCCTCTACCCGTGCGGCACACCGCGTACCAAACACGTTGTAACCAATCCGATTCTGGACATTGACGAAGGCGCGGGCACAGCCACATGCCGCTCGTACTACACCGTCCTTCAATCGACCGATACGCTGCCGTTACAGCCGGTAGCCGCCGGCCGCTACCACGACGAGTTCGAACGCGTCGATGGCAAATGGCGCTTTTCGTATCGCGATTACTCGCTGTTCGACCACGTCGGCGATATCAGTCAACATCTGAAAAATTATTCGATATAACTGGAGCGCCATCAGAAGCACGACGATTGCGGATATTTCAGCGCTCGGAGCTGGACTATCAATTCAGCATTCGTGTGCTGCCGTCCTATGTTTTCATAGACGTTGCGCTGAACTAGCATTAAGCGCACTGTGACCATAGCTGTATAGCAATCCCTATACGCAATGGAGAATCGCAGTGCGCATCGTCACCGAAACAAAATTCCAGGTTTTTATCGACGGCAAACAAGTAGGCAGCGTGGATAAATGGGACCACACGCCGTTAATGGTAACGTCGCGCTGGGAAGCAGGTAGCAATGAAGAGAAGTACGAAGTTTTAGCCGCAATCCGCAAAACCTATGCACCAGACAACAAAGCCGATATCCGTGGCAAAGAAAGTCAGGCGCCCTCGCAGATTGGCCGCGGCGAAGGCTTTAAAGAATTGAAATACAGCCGCACGACGTCATCAGCACCATCCATAGTCATCGTCCCGCCGGTAATGCAATATCTTCGATTAGTGCCGCAGGCAAAATTTAATATGACTGCACCGTAGTCTTGCGAATTTTATGGGGCTGACATCACGGATGGCCCCACCCTGTCAGTTGCTTTAATTAATTTTTCGCACATAAATATTGCGCGCCGATACTTTAGTATTGGCCTCGATTTCGAGTCCGAATAATCCCGGCAACTGGTTGGAGGATTTCGGATCATCGTCGATCAACACCGACATCAACTGTCCATTAATAATGTGAATGAAAACGCCGCCGCGCGCGATTACTTCGAATTGATTCCAGCCATTGATATTGATGTAGCCGAGTAAATTTTTACCAGGCGCAATATTGCCGACCAGTTTTCGTTGCGACGCATCTTCACCAAATTGACGCACTACCTGCCCCAACCATGCTTCGATTTTCATCGGCGTATTTTCGGAATATACCTGACCGGTAAATCCAAACACCACAGGATTTTCGGGAAACCAAAAATCCGCCTGCGGCCCCGTCAACATTTGATCCGGAATGTAAGGCCCAACATTCGCCACCACTTCCGGCGGCGCAGGGCTACGCCACGGAATACCGGTGCGGCTACGATACTGAATACCGGAACCACCGCTCTTCTGCACCATGATCTCCATACGCAGATCGAAATCATGTGCGGTTAATTTCCGATAAGTGAGATACGCGTTACCGCTCGGGTTCGTTACCGAAGACTCGCCAACGATCATACCGTTCTCAGCGCGCCAGAATTTGCGATTACCATCCCACCCATCAAGCGTGCCATCAAAAATCGAAACGAAACCTTGATGATCGTTAAAATCGAGCGGCACCGGCTGCGTAAATCCCGCCTGTGCCAATGCGGCTGCGATTTGTTGATCGGGTGTTTTCTTATGCGCAGGAGCGGACGACACTTCATCCGCCAACGCGAACGCCGATAAAAACAGCACACCGAAAAATCCAACGGTAATTGTTTTTAGACTTGCCATAGAACCCCCTTCAACTATTACCAACCAAGGAACTGCTTATTGATAATTCACATTATATGAACTATAGTGCACATATTGTGAATTATCAGGCCATTAACCATGAGCCAGTTAGGCGACGCCTTATTCTCCACCACTCAACAGCGAGTACTGGGGCTGCTATACGCCCAGCCCGACCGCAGCTTTTACAACAATGAGATCCTGCGTCTGACCGGAATGGGTGTTGCCACCATAAAGCGGGAATTGGACCGCATGGTGGCCGTGGGTATTTTGACCAAACAGCCAAAAGGAAATCAGCACCACTATCAAGCAAACCCCAACTGCCCCATTTACCAAGAACTACTCGGCATCGTTCGCAAGACCTTCGGCCTCGTCGATGTTCTCAAATTGGCGCTTGAACCTGTCAGTGCGCAGATTAACTGGGCTTTTGTGTTCGGTTCCGTCGCCAGCGGCAAGGAAACATCCAACAGCGATATCGATTTAATGATCATCGGTGATGTTAACTTTGCCGATGCGGTGAGCGCGCTCTATCCCGCTCAGGAAAAGCTGGGACGAGAAATCAATCCAAAAATTTATCGCAAGCAAGAATGGAAACCACTCGCGAAAAAGAAAGATGCCTTCATCAAGGAAGTATTATCGAAACCACGCATGGATGTAATAGGAGATGGCAATGGGCTTGGATAATTTAATCGGCATCAGCTTGGAAACAGTTGCACCCGATGCGGCGGCGATTCAGCGTCTGCTCGCAGCGGCCACACGCAATATCGCGGATTCGCACGTTCAGGCGGTTAGTGCTGAAAATCGTTTCGATGCAGCGTACAAAGCCATCATGCAGCTAGCTAATGCAGCCTTACAGGCTAACGGTTTCAGGACATTAACCAGCAAGCCCGGTCATCACATGACACTAATACAGTTACTCAATCAAACCATCGGCTTGGATAAACAGACGATCATTGTGCTCGACGCCTTGCGCAAACAGCGCAACGTCGCCGATTACTCCGGCGACACAGTGCCCATTAGCGCAGTGGAAGAGTGCGTGAAGCACGCAGAAAAATTATTGCGTGAAGTGATGCATTGGCTTGAGCACAACAAACCCGAATTGTTAAAAAAACCTGAGGGTGGTGCGTAAAATATGGACATTTTAAAAATCGCCCGGTCGTTACGACGAAGAATATAGGCCACCCATCAGACTTAATAATGCATGCAGCTGAAAATTATTTGCAGCACTTCGTGCAGAAGCGCACTTTCCCACTTAATTAATCGTGGTCTGTCCTCTTTTTTAATCGCACACGCTAGGGTTGTATCGAGTGCGCGTTTTTCAGCGTGATCGAATCCCTTTTGAGGACGGAGACGGCCGTTTTCAACCTCGGCCCACATCCCGCCACGCGTGCCGAGCCGACGACCTTCCCGTCGAGATCGCCGAACACGACGAACCACTGCTCGTCGCTGAATCCTTCTGTCGAGCAGAAGCGGTGCGTGGTGCGCTGAGCGAACTGAGCACAGCGTGTATTGCATTGCCGTGCGAGCGCGGCTTGGCGCTGTGGACAGGTCAGCCCGGTACGCTTGTCCTCAGCCTTCCCAGCTTCGTCTTCGAACAAGCACCCGATCAGCTGCGCATTCGCCACCAGAGACGAAATACACTTGTTGGTCACCTCGTTGATCGTGGCCTGCGTCGGCTGCAGGTCGAAACATGCCTGTGACCCTGGCAGCGGCAAAATCGGCTGGGCAACTGTATGCCGCCCACTGCCCGACGATCCTCCTCCGTTCGAGCTGCCACCCGCGCATGGGACGGTCTGACATGCGCGCTGATTTGCCCCCGTAGTGACGCAGCCATTGTTGTTCTGCACGCATTCGGCTGGGCAACAGACCTGCGCGGTGGCCTCGGACGCGACGCCGCACGCCAACACCAACGCGACCGCTTGAAATATCCTGGCCACTCCGGCTCGCATCGTCGTCCACATCCGCGACGGCGCAATCATTTGCATGGATTCATTCATCTCGGCCTCCTTGATCGAGCGGCCAGTCTGGTCGCCGTCGCGTTCGCGGTCAACAGAATACTCAGCGGAGCCGTGATCACCGCTGGGCCGTTGTCTATCGCTTTACTATCTCTGACGCAGCAAGTTTGGCGGCATCAACGTGGCCGATGCCAAATGCCTGAAAGAGTTGGAAGCAGAGAATGGAAATGGGAAAACGAAAACGGAGATTTATTTTCCCCCCTACCTCGCCGCCTTGGCATCTTGGAAACCGAAACAGAAAAATAAATCGCAACGAAGAGACCCATTATTATTACTTTTAAATGGGGAATGGATTTGACCAATAGCGCCACTTCGGCCATTCACTCTGTCCAAGCATGATTCTGCTGATAAGCCTTCAATCGTGCGCTTGCTGATATCAATGGCAGCTCATAATGCCTCAACTCCGACATCGCCTTGTTTTGCCAATTAATCGCCTCATCAAATTTACCCAGCTCAGCCGCTACTGCTGCCTGTGTTTCATAGAACGAACGTTTGTCAAAAACCTCCGCTGAAATTTTTTCAACATACGATTTCGCAAGTACTCCATTTCTCACGGAGTTATCGGTGTCGGTTGAAAGAATCCAGGCCAACCGCAATTGCGCATTGGCATTGTTTGATTCCGCTGCCTTTTGTAACCACCTCAACGCCGCATCTTTATTGCGATCTAGCCGGGCACCACTGAGCATTTCTATAGCGAGCAAATATTGAGCATCCGACGCACCTTGGTTGGCAGAACTCTCAAGCCAATATAAGCTTTTAACGGAATCGACAGTGCAAGCATTTCCATTCAGCAAATTCTTTCCCAAAAAAAATTGAGCTTTAGCATTTCCTGACTTAGCAGAATTGTAATACCAAAGATTAGCGTCTTGCGTATCGATGTCTAACTTAGTAAAACTCGGGATAATTTGCATAAGATAGGCATACTGGAACTGATCCGAAGGTGATCCGTTTTCGGCTTTTTCACGCAGCTTCGCAACATCGTCTAAAATCACGCGCTCACGGAATTTAACATCGTCTAAAACGTAGTTCACACGTAAAACCTCTCCATAAACTTCCACTGGCTTGCCATCAACAGAAGCAGGTTCAAATTGGCGCGCTTTTAGTGCATCAATAGCGCTATCAATAAATTTCTTGTCGCTTGCCAGCAATACACCGATATCTCGCACCGTACCATCCTTACCAATCCCGTACATCAGATCAACGACACCCATATTTCCAGCACTGAGCATGCTTTTTGGATATACGGGAGTAACGATTTTGATGGCGCGCTGCCGACTACCGAGATTGGTCGATGCTAAAACTGGCGCTAATTTTTCTGAAATCGCCGCGTCACCATAGGTATTCAGCAAGTCTTTGCGAACTCTTTCTGCAGCCTCCTTCTGCGCTGGATCGAGATTTTCGAAGATTTTATTCGCCAGTGCCTTTCGGGGTTCGGCATCCTTACCAGCACTATCCCCTGCAAGCGATATCCACGCAAATCCCGCAATGGGATCTTTGTCTACACTCTCGCCGCGGTAATACATGACACCAATATTGAACTGCGCATCGTGATCACCAATTGCTGCCAAGCGTTTAAACTCGACAAGTGCAGCACCAAAATCGCGCTTCTGGTACAACGACATCGCGGCATTAAAATCAGCATCAGCCGCACAAGACAAGGACAGCAAGATCAGTACTACAATCGAGCGCAACATATAATAAATCCTTAGTACAATAATTTTATTATTGAATTTCTCGCCGCGAGTTTATGTATGTTAAATCGCTGACTTCGATTGCTCCATTTTTCGCTTCCACATGTATATCGCCAATACTCTGCGCTAAGCTGAGATTTAAAGGCTCGAAGTTATTGATCAGCAGTTGCGCATTGCCTGTCTGGTTCCATCGTAGAGCGAGCACATCATCGCTATCCCAAGGCAATTTTTCTACAAAGTAATTAATGCGGGATTCACGCGATCCAGTTTTATATTGCACCATTACATTATATGCACCGGTGCAAGATGGATCGCTAATACGCACTAAAAGGATCGGATTATATTTATCATCACCCTCAACACTGAACTCAATCCAAGCTGCTTGGCTCACTGTTTGGCGTAATCGGAATTTAATAGCTAAGCCACCTGAACTCGCTAACGATTCCAACTTCCAATTTGATTCACGTGGATTATCAGCATCTAGGATAAAATTAAAACTTCCAGGCGGCCGTGTGGCACATCCTGTCTGACAGAATAATAGGACGATAAAAAGTGAAAATATTCGTTTCCTAAAATCCATATTGTCACTATATCCTTCAGCGGAAGCATCTCTACGCTGAACAAATGAATCAACGCAGCTCACTTAGATTGGTGCCCGGGACCGGAATCGAACCGGTACGGCCGTTTCCAGCCGAGGGATTTTAAGTCCCTTGTGTCTACCTATTTCACCACCCGGGCGTGTGCAACATTTTTCAGGCTGGGACCGGAGGGTTGCTCCGGTGGCATCGTGTGATTGTTGATGCGCTTTTTAATTGGAGGCGCGGGTCGGAATCGAACCGGCGTTCACGGATTTGCAATCCGGTGCATAACCACTCTGCTACCGCGCCATAAACTTTGCTTAACACTTTAGAAATTGGAGTGGGAAACGGGACTAAAATCTAGCCGCCAATTCCTTGATAAACAAGGAAATTCCAAATCCCCCAAGTCATAAAGGGGCGCAATTATGTACTTATTCTGGCTCGATGACAAGTAGAACATATAACAATTCGCCCCCCTTTTTCTTCTCGGCTCGGTTGTCCCTTGCGGCGCTTTTTATCGTCTTCGTGGGCCTAATTAGCGGGGAAAGATCAACGCTGCCAATACCCAAATTCGTGATAGGCATCAGACAAGAATTTCACGTTGCTTGCCGCGCGAAATGATGACTGCCAACAAAATAAGACCGCACCCCAATAATTGCCGGCCGTTCATCCATTGCGATAGGAAAAACCATCCCATCAGCGCCACGACGATTGGCTCCAGCATAAAAAGAAATGCTGCATGCGATGCCGAGGCTCTGCGTTGCGCGTAATTTTGCAGTGGAAAACGCAATGCGGTCGCCACCACGACGAGATAAAGTATTTCGTATTTGACGGTGCCGATCGCCGAGACAGTCACGGCATCTGCTTCGAGCATTAGCGCCAATACCGTGGCTACCACGCATACGATAACCATCTGTCCCCAGGTCAGACACACCGGGTCGAACAGTTTCGAATAATGATGAGTCAGTGCAATGTGGAGTGAAAAGCCAACAGCGCTCGCGATAAACCACACATCGGGGCGCGAAATCGACATCCCCGCGTGCAATGTCAGTAGGCCCAGCCCGAGCAGCGCAATCGGCATGGCGATTAGTACTCTGCGCTCAGCCACCGTTCCAAACAGCAGCCACACCACCATCGGCATCATCAAACCATCCAGGCTGACGATAAACGCTGCCGGCCCAATATGATCGGTGTGCATCACGCCAAGCTGCCATGTGATAGTGGCTGCAGCCAGCACCAGTCCCAGCACGCCGCTTTTCATCAGACTGTCGCGTGTTAAGTGCCTCATTCGCGATAACACAAAAACTGAAATCACTATCGCAGCAAAACAATACCGGATCGCAATCAGTGTGAACGGCGGAACATGCACCAACACATTTTTGCAAACGATGTAATTCGATGCAGCAATCAATAGAACAATCAAAAACAAAACGTCGGTCAGAATTTTTTCACCGACACGAGGCGGTAGCGCGCGCGGTCTGTCTGTGGACATCATTCAATATTTATCCGAGCGGCGCGCACGCGTTCCGTGATTAAAATTCACGCTTTTTTAACGACGAATTCACTCGCTTTGACGAACTCGACATCAGCCAGCCATTGCAATCGACCAATCAGAATGCGCGCCTTTTCCTCATTGCGTGTCACTATGCGCAGAAAGGCTTGTCTGTTTCCTTTCATGTCCGTCACGTCGCTGTGATAGCCAATGAAAACAATTTCGTGCGCGAACGGAAGTTGTTCCAGTTCTGCGCGTAATACACATTCCAGTTGTTCGCGTTCGCCGTCGGCGTAACCCAGCAATTCGATCGATGGCATCGTTCAAGCTCCCGTGACGAACGATGGTGCCAGCACGTTATGCGCTCGCCGCCACAACCGCAGTAATACATAAAACATCAGCAGCGAACCGAGTACGGAGCCAATACCGAGATAACAAATCGATTGGTACTGGCGATGGCCGATCGTCGCCGCGGCGATGAACGGCCCTGCCGCTACGCCGATTGTCTGCAACGAACCCATGAGCACGACGACGCGACCTTCCGGGTCCATTTCCGACATGATTCCGGAGAAATACGGCTGACACAGATTCCAGCCGAAATTGAACATCATCACGGCAGCGAAAAATCCCCATTCGCTGAACGGCCGCGCCAGCCACAACATGCTGGCCACTTGTACGGCAATGCTGATTGTGATCGGTATCGAGCGCCGAATATTGCTGCCCACCAACATCGCGATACCCGCGCCCGCGACGCCAGCCAACGCGGACAAGGACAACGCGTTGCCTATGGATTGCGGATCGATATTTCTTACCGCGCCCATTCGTTCCAGGTAGGACCACACAGCGCCTTGGGCAATGAAAAACAATGTCACCATCGCCAACCCGAGCGCGACCGGCAGATAGGGAATCGGGACGTGCTGATCGTGGGAATGCTCTTCCCGCTCTGGCGATTGCGGCGACTGCCATGGCAACAACAATGCGCTGACCGCACATAACGCTGCCAGCAGGCCGAACACCAGCGCGTGCTCACCGATATGAACGATCAGCGGCAATACGGCCAGCACAATGGCGGAAAAAACCAGACCGAAAACAAGATAGATCCCGAACGAGCGATCGGGGTCGCGCGTGACGCCGAGCGCGGAAAATGAAACCGCGACAGCGATCCCCTCCCCGACACCGGCAATACCGCGCGCCCATAAAATGCCGTGAAAATCCGTTGCGACAATCGATACAAGATTACCGATGGCAAGAATCGCTAGCCCGATGCCGCCGAGCACCCGCCAGTTGAATCGGCTGATGGCCGGCGTTACCGCACCGGTGGCGATGGCCATTGTGAAAATTTCCACCGAGGCTAACAGGCCGATCTGCTGATCATCGAGTCCGAACGCATTGACAATCACGCCGAGCAAACCCGGCATCACCAGAATCGTCAGCGCCCCCATGGTGCCCAGCACGGTCGCTGCCGCTATCGCTTTGCCGCCACTGTGCTCGAAGCCGATATATCGCTCAAAGTTACGATCAATACTCATCGATAATTTATTCATTATTCGCCTGTACGCATGGAATCATGCCTTACCAAGCATATTTCACGTTCGCGCCGTAAGTACGCGGCGGAGCGTAATAACTGGTTTCGCCGAGGTTGCCCAAGTCGAGCGTATAGGCTTTGTACGTGGTATCGAAAACGTTCTCGGCAAAAATGCCGAGCGTCAATTTGTTTTGGAGCGTCGCATACGTTAGACGCACGTTCGTGACTTCGTATGCGTCCTGCACGGTGCCCGGGCCATTGGTGACTTCGAGGAACTGTTTATCCCGCCACACGCCATCGACTTGAATCGCCAAGTTACCCGCACTGATATCCCAATTGTAACGGGCAAGATAATTCACGCTCCAGCGCGGCGCATTCGGCAGTTCAGCATGAAAAATGGGATCGGATGGTTGACCGAAAATCCCCGGACCGGTGATTTGATTGACGTCGGATTTTTCATACGTCAGTCCGGCGACGAAATCCCAATTCGTTCCTGGCGTCCAGGTCAGATCCATTTCGCCGCCTTGCGCGGACGCGCCGGTGTTTTTCACGAGCGGCGCGCCGCCCGCCAGCGAGAACGCCTGATAGCCGACGTAGTTGTAATAAAACGCTGTACCGTTGATACGAAGATTCAAATTGTTGAACCTCGATTTAAAGCCGGCTTCATACGCGTACAACACTTCCTGACCGTGCTTGAACGTTTCGGGAGTGATGTTTTCGCCAATCGACGCCGTGAAATTGCCGCCCTTGATGCCACGATTGGCGGAAATAAACAGCATGTGATCCGGCGTGACGTGCCAATCGAGCGCAGCCCTGCCCGCCCAGTCGCCATGATCGATTTTGGTGGCGTTCGGAACGATCGCATCGAATTTCTCATCCGTATCGATAACCATCGGCACCGGGTTGTAGTTATCGGCATAGCGCAGCGTGAAATCCATATTCTTTTTATCTTGCGACCAACGCAAACCCAGCGTGCCGGTCACTTCGTCGGTGAGGTCGTATTCACCCTGTCCGAACACGGACCAGTTGGTCGAGTCGAGAGACCAATTGTGCAGCGTCCGCGCATTTTCGAATCCATTGTCTGGCGTACCTGTGCTTAGCGCGGTGAGATCGGCGGAAGCGGGTGCGCGCCCTGGCAACAAAATGCTGAATAACGCAGGCGCACCGTACAACGGGCTGAATTCGTCGATATTGATATTCAGGTAATAAAGACCTGTCTGCCACCGCGTTCTATCGGTGGCCCCCGATAACCGCAATTCCTGCGACCATTGTTTATAGGAAGCGTTGGTGCCGAGCGTTACGATTTTGGCAGGCAGACCATCGCCATCCTCGAAATACGATTTATGCAGTTTGGTGAGATTGGTGATCGAAACGAGCTCATTGCCGTTCTCGAATTCATACGCCAACTTGCCTTGACCAACGCTGACCTCGCGATACAGATAACCGGAATCGCCGTTCAAGTGTTTATGGGCATCGCCAGCGGCGGTGCCGCCTGACACCAGCGAGCGGCCATGATTATCCGTCAGACAATTACCGCCGGTATCGGTCGGACAATTTTCGAAAGCGTAACCGCCAGTGGGCACATCGGTATCTTTCGAGTATTTCAGCCAGAAATCGCCGGTGAATTTATCGGTAAAATCAATTTGCAAGTTATCACGCAAGGCGAGCCCATTAGCCCCGCCGAGATCGCGCACACCCGGCACGATCGCTTTTATATAGCCATCCGCTTTTTCCCAGCGCCCGGCAAAACGAGTGCGTATTTTATCGGCCAATTCGCCCCCCGCCGCGAATTCGACATTGCGACGATTGTAAGAACCAATACCGGTGCTCAGGTAGCCGGTAAACTCCCGACTATCGGCACCCTGACTGATGTATTGGATGAGACCGCCAGTCGCGTTGCGTCCAAATAATGTGCCTTGGGGACCGCGCAATACTTCCACGCGTTTTATATCGAATAATTGGCCGCTGATACCGTTCAAACTACCCATGTAGGCGTCATCGATATAAACCGCAACAGGCGCTTCGAGATTGTCCTGAAAATTATTTTGCGAAATTCCGCGTAGATTAAAAATCGTGACATTGGGAGACCAGGCATTGATTTGTAGCGCGGGAATTTGTTGAACGATCTTCGTGGTATCCGTCATACCCAGCGCACTGATCTGCTCGCCGGAGAACGCCGACATCGAAATATTCACGTCCTGAATATTCTGCTGATCCTTTTGAGCAGTTACCACCAACTCCTCGATAACAGCAGCTGCGACCGGCTCGCATGAAAATGCCAGAATTAAACTGATGGACAAAGAAAGCTGAGTACGTTTCAACATTTGAATCCCCATTCGATCGTAATAATTTTTTAAATCTTCAAGTAAGCATTGTTTCGTTCTGGCACTATAGGTTGTCGCGTTTTATAGCTGCGGTCGGGCTTGAGAAGCGATCCTAACAGGCGGTATTCGCTTGACAACAACCGAAAGCGGGATAGATTGTTTCCCATGCGTAACAATGTTTATTTAAGTAATTTGCCTGCCCTCGTTGTTTTCGCCACAGTGGTGGAGAAAGGCAATCTCACGAATGCAGCGCTAGAGCTCGCATGTTCAAAAGCAGCGGTGAGTCGACACATCTCTAATCTCGAAGATCGCATCGGTTTCAAATTACTGCACCGTACGACTCGCGAAGTTGTGCTCACCAATCAAGGCAAAGAACTTTATAGCTGTTGCGCCAGCATTATTCGCTCGATGGACGAAGCGAATTTATTAATCGACGGCATCATTTCCGATCCGAAAGGTGAGCTGCATTTAACAGCGCCGCTCGCCTTCACGCTGCTGAAGATGAAGGAAGTCATTCCAACGTATCTGCACCGCTTTCAACAAATGTCCGTCGATTTAACGTTATTGGATCACCCTGTCGATTTGCTTGCGGAAGGTTTCGACATCGCGTTCTGGGTGGGTGAACCCTACAATCAAAATTACTGCAGCGTGCGTCTACACACGTTCAAACAAATCATGTGCGCATCGCCGGCATATCTCGATTTGCATGGTGTCCCGACCTCCTTCGATGAGCTGCTCAGACACAACTGCATTCAGGAAGAGCACATGGGAAAACTTTCCAACTGGAAAGTCGCGCCCGGTCAATTCATCGATGTCACGGGTGATCGGCTGAAAACCAACAGCGGCCGCGTCGCGCGCGATGCGTCGCTTGCCGGATTAGGCATTGCCTATCTGCCGAGTTATCTCATTGAAGACGACATCCGCGATGGCCGTCTGATTTCCATTCTCGAAGACTCGATCAATATCGATTTACCGCTTTATATTCTTTATCCCGCGAGTCACAGGCACATGGCGAAAGTGCGTACGTTCATCGATACCTGCAAGGAATTTCAAACGGCGCATTCGGCATAGAGCTCGATCAAGGCCGCCAATTTTTATTCCTATTATTTTTGTCGTCGCCATCGAATTATTTATTCAGCTCAGCATTTGAATGGCGCATTTAAACAAGCATTTCTATCAGCGATGGCCCATCCATTTCCATGGCGCGGCGCAGTTGCTGCTCAAGCTGCAATTCGGTTTCGGCACGGCTCGATCGCACGCCGAACGATTGGCCGAGCAACACCCAGTCAATCGCAGGATCATCGAGCTCGGTCAGCGCCTGCGCCTGCGGGCCCGGCACGACCTGGCCGGATCGTTTCAACTCGACCTGCAAAATGGCATATCGTCGATTCGATACGATCAACGTGATGACATTTAATTTTTCGCGCGCCTGCGTCCACAACGACTGCACCGTATAAAGCGCGCTGCCATCCGATTGCAGATTGATGACCTTGCGATCCGGGCAAGCAATCGCACAACCGATCGACAACGCCGGCCCCTGTCCGATCGCACCGCCGGTATTGGTCAGTACGGTGTGACGAGACGCATTTGCCGCCGCGTTATAAAACGCGACGCTGCACGTCGAACCCTCCGGCACCACAATGCTGTTCGGCGGTAAATGTTTCGCCACCAACTGCGCAATCGATGCGCCCGTCAGTGCCTTATCACTCGCGATGAAATCCGCGCGCTCTTGTGACGACTTCGATCGCCACGCTTTTGCGTCAAGCATTTTGGCCAACGCACGCAAAGCGCCGATGCTGTCTTCCGCCACTGTTGTCAGCGTATGTAATTTGTCGGTGTTAACGAGGCGGCTCGGCAAGCCTTCGTAACCAAAATAGGCAATCGGTTCGCGCGTGCCAATCAGAATGACATTCGCGTCGCCGACCGCATGCAATACATCTTCCGGGAAATACGGCAGGCGATTGAAGGCAGGAAGATCGCCGCCGCGCTCGATTTTCGCCGGATACATTTCAACGAACACTTGCGCGCCGGTCGTTGCCGCAATAGCTGCTGTCAGCAACTGCCCTTCCTCGTTCGACGCGTTGCCGCCGATCAACAAAATGCACGACTTATTCGCATGCAAAACGTCGCAAATGCGCTCCACGTTCGCGCCATCGAAACTGCGCGCGGGAATCGTTGGCGCAACCGTATCCGCGCGCGCAACATTCGCTTCCTGATAATCCGTCGGAACGACTAATGTCGCGCTGCAGCCCGGCGCCTTTTGTGTCGCCGCAAATGCGCTGCACACGTCGTCCGCGATCGACTCCGCACTCGCAACGGTTTTTACCCATTCCGAAACCGGTTTGGCGAGCGAATGAATATCCGATGTCAGGGGCGCGTCGTAAGCGAGATGCCACGACGCGTGATCGCCCACCACGTTGATGATCGGTGTGTGCGCTCGGCGCGCGTTGTGCAAATTGGCGATGCCGTTTGCGAAGCCGGGACCCAGATGCAATAGCGTCAACGCAGGCACGCCTTTCATTCGGCCATAACCATCGGCGGCACCCGTGCACACGCCTTCGAACAGACACAATACCGCACGCATGCCCGGCACATTGTCGAGCGCGGCAACGATCGCCATTTCAGTGGTGCCGGGATTCGCGAAGCACACGTCGACACCCAGCGCGACCGCGGTCTCGATCAATCGATCTGCGCCGCGCTGCGCCTTCACATTGTCGTGTTCGCGACTCACAGTTTTTTCACCAACAGATCGAGCCCTTTCGCGAACGTGGTGACAATACGGTCGGCCTGCTCCTTGTTGATCGTCAATGCCGGTGCGAATACCAGCGTATCGCCGAGCACACGCGATACCATGCCGAGTTCGAAAAGAATTTTGTACAGCTGGCGGCCGACACGCATGGGCATCGGGAATTGCTCTTTGCTGGTTTTGTCTTTCACCAATTCGATACCGCCGATCAAACCGAAGCCGCGCACGTCTCCCACCAGCGGGTGATCGCTGATCGCGGCACGCAGTGTTTCATGCAGATAAGCGCCCATATTTTTTGCGTTGGCGATCAATCCTTCGTTTTCGATGATGGCCAGATTCGCGAGTGCCGCCGCCGCACCGACCGGATGCGCGCTATAGGTGAATCCATGCGAAAAAACTGCTGTCGCGGTCGGATCGCCCGCGAAGACATCCCAGATATCTTGCGAAATGATCGATGCCGACAAAGGAAAATAGCCGCTGGTGATGCCCTTCGCCGTGGTCATGATGTCGGGCTTCATGCCGACGGCGTCCGATCCCCAGCATGAGCCGAGCCGGCCATAACCGGTGATGACTTCATCGGCAACCAGCAACGCATCGTGCTTTTTCAACACCGGTTGAATCGCTTCGAAATAACCTTCCGGCATCGGGATCAGTCCGCCCGCACCCATTAGCGGTTCGCAAAAAAGCGCGGCGACGGTATCCGGCCCTTCCTGCTGAATACGCTCGTCGAGTTTGCGCGCGAGCAGTTGCGAAAATTCGCGCTCGCTCATGCCCGCAGGCGCATCGCGATAAAACAACGGCCGTTCGATATAAAGAAAATCCCCACTGATCGGCATATTGAAATGCTGGTGCATGCCGGGCAAACCGCTGAGACTGCCTGACGCAACACCGGAACCGTGGTAAGACCCCATGCGGGACAGAATTTTTTTCTTTTGCGGTTTGCCGCGCAGGCTGTTGTAGAACCAGATCAGTTTGAGATTGGTTTCATTGCCATCCGAACCCGAACAACCGAAAAATACCTTGCTCATATTTTTCGGCGCGAGCGAGAGAATTTTTTCCGCGCAGCGGATCGAAACATCCGCAATATTCGAATTGAATGCGTGAAAGTACGAAAAACGTCGCGCCTGTTCCGACATCGCCTCGATAATTTCTTCGCGACCATAGCCGACGTTGGCGCACCACAAACCCGCCATTGCATCGAGATATTCGCGGCCATTGCTGTCGGTCAGCATCAGTCCTTTGCCGGATGACATCACCGTCACGCCGTTATCGTGAATATCGCGGATCGAACTGAACGGATGGAACAAAGCTTTCTGATCGAGCGCGATTAAACGCTCGGTTTCATTCATAGTGGACATGTGGTCTCCTCACCCATTGATCCGCACTATCTGTGCGGCATGTTCGGCTGTACGGCATATTCGGTTTCGTCAGCAATTTGCCGAATGCTGTATGCAGACTATTTACGCAACGATGCTGTGTAAATCGCCATTGCCGACACGCTTTGTTCACCTTATGCAACAGTTCGACGCGGCTCACGCGACATCGGATTTATGCGCCGCTTTGATTTGCGCCGTCACCGGCACCCACAACACATCGGCGATTTCAGGAAATGATCGCCACATTTTTTGCCAACTCCCACCGCCATCGCGACTGATATACAGCGAACCGTATTTGGTGCCGGCGACCATCTGCTGCGAGCTCGCGGGATTAATACGAATACTCCACACGCAGGATTCCGGCGGCTCGTTGAATTGCGAGGAGCTCCAGGTTTTCGCCCCATCGCGACTGATGACGATCTGGCTCTGCGTGCCCGGTGTGCCGTCGGAAACGCTCAGGTACAACACATTTTCAGAATTTACCGGGGATGCGAGCGCGCGCGCGTAATACAGATCGAAGGCTTTCTTCGGCAACATGCCTTCCCAGGTTTCGCCGCCGTCCTTGCTGGTATAAATCGCGTTGACGCAAATCACCACAACGGTTTCATCCGCGTCCGGCAGCACATGAATAGCGTGAATGTCGGAATGGAAATCCCAGAGCAAGCGGCTGTCGATGCGTTCCCAACTATCGCCGCCGTTGGCGGTGCGAAATAAACCGCCCTCCTCCAAACCGAACCAGGCCTTTTGCGAATTCTTCGGGTTGTACGCGAAAGTGAGCAGACGCGGACGATTCACGCCTTCGCAAAACTCTGGAATTTCCACCGGCGCTTTCGTCCAGCTTGCGCCACCATCCAGAGAGCGCCATAAAACCGCGCGCGACGGCGCTCCGGTGCCGACAAAAATGCGCTGCGGATTATCGTGATCGACAGCGACCTTCCACACCGTTTGGCCTGTAAACGGCGAATCTATCAAATGCCAGGTCGAGCCGACGTCATCGCTGCGGCAAAGACCGACATCGGCGCCCGCGAAAACTACTCGCGGATTTTTTGAATCGAAATCCAGCGATCGCACCACGCCATCGAATTCAATCGGCTGGCCAAGCGCGGTGCGATGCCAGGTTTTACCGGAGTCCGCGCTGCGGATAATTCCCTGACTTGCCGTTGCAACCAGAATTGTGCCGTTCACATTGTCTACCTCGGATTTGCAAAATTTGAAACGCCGACTCACAGCATGCGTGGCAACACGTCATTGCTTTTGTTCTTGTCGAAATAGCGGTGCTTGATGACGCCGGCGATATGTATAACGACCAGGCCCAGTAAGGTGTACGCGGCGATGGCATGCGCACGGTCGAAAAACTCGAATGCCGCGTCGTTTTTTGGCAGCAGCTCCGGCACATGGAATAACGAAAATAAATAAACGCCATCGCTGTCTTTGAAACTGCTCGACATCGAATAGCCCAGCAACGGTGTAACGACCATCAATACATACAGTAAGACATGACCGACTTTCGCCAGTTTGCGATCCCGCGCCGGCAGCGTCGCCGGCAATTCCGGCACGCGTGTGCGCCAGCGCACGATCAGCCGCAGCACGATCAGTAAAAACACGAGCACACCAAATGATTTATGGAAGTAATAAAAGCGATCCCACAATTCTGGTTTTCCCTCCTGATACGGCACCATGTACCACCCCAGGCAAAGCAGTCCGAAAATCACCAGCGCGATACTCCAGTGCAGCAGGCGCATCGGCATCGAATATTTCTGCTCGGTATCGGTACTCACGGACTTCTCCACCCCATTTGGTTAGCGGTAATCGAACTGCGCGAACTGTTTCGACATCGGGAAAAAACGCGGCAACGCTTCGATACGCGCGATCCAGGACCGGATCGCCGGATAATTCTCAAGACTGAAACGTCCCTGCGCGCAGTTGTGGATGTATGCGAACAGCGCGATATCGGCGATGCAGGGACGATCCGCCACGATGAAAGCCGAATCGCGCAATGCCGCTTCGACGACACCGAGCGCGCGATAACCTTTGCTGTGGTGCTGCTCGAGTTCAACGCGCATTTCCACGGCGAGATTTTTCAGATGGCAAATCCAGCGCGCCATCGCGAGATTGGGTTCCAGCTCGTATTGTTCGAAGAACATCCATTGCAACGTGCGCGCCTGCTCGAAATCATCGCGCGTCGCCCACTCGCTGCCCTGCGCCAGATACCAAAGAATCGCGTTGGACTGGCTGATGAATTTGCCGTCGTTCGTTTCCAGTACCGGAATTTGTCCGAGTGGATTGATCGCAAGGTATTCGCTGGTTTGCGATTCAGTGTTAGAACCCAGCCCGATCTGCACTTCCTGATACGGCCTGCCGAGCAGATGTAGCAGCAGCGAAACTTTGTACACGTTGCCGGATTTATAATTTCCATACAGCTTCAGCATCGCGATCGTTCCTGTAGGCGCTGTTTCCACGGATCGAGAAACCGATCGATGCGCTGGTAAAAATCGCTGAAGTTGTCGTCGTGCACGTAATGTGTGGCGCCCGGCACTTCGGCAATTTCAATACGCGGATTGCTATTCGCCATCGCAATCAGCGTGTCGCGGCTCAGATAATCGGAATTTTCACCGCGCAACACGAGCGTCGGACATGCGAGCGAACGCACCGCCGGCCATAAATCCGGAATTTTTGCTGGTTGCGCCGCCGCATCGAGCCGCGCTTTTTTAATGCCAGCAAAATCATAGGACCAGCAGATTTTTCCATCGGCGTTTTCAGTGAGCGTTTCCAGAACGCGCTGACGCAGCGATGCATCGGAAATATGCGGTCGAATACTGCGCCAGAACTGCGTCGCCTCTTGCCACGAATCGAATTGCTCCGGCGTATTTTCGAATTCGCGCACGATGCGCACCGCACCAGCGCCCGCGCTGGATGAACCGGGCCCGATATCCTCGACGATCAGCGCCGCAACCTGTGCCGGATGTTTCGCGGCATACAGCAAGGCGTTCTGACCGCCGAGCGAATGCCCGAGCAGAATTAATTGATGCAATTGCAGGTGATCGACCAGCGCTTCGATATCCGCAACATAATCGTCCGCGTAATAATTCGCGACCGCGGACCACTCGCTGTCGCCGCGACCGCGCAAATCCAGCGCGACAATATCGAAATGCGCACGCAGCAATTCCGCGGTCCTCATCCATGTCTTCGCATAACTGCGAATGCCGTGCAGCATGATGACCGTAGCGCAACCCGGCGATCGGAAATGCCAATAATGCTGGCGCAATCCGTTGCCGTAAAAAAAACAACTTTCTGGTGATGCCGAGATCGTCATCATCGCGCTCAATTTCGCAAACTGTCGTCTGTTAACTGGCCCGCCTGCCGCAGCTCTGCGATGACGCGGTTAGCGTGACGCTGTGCCTCGATGCCCGCCGGCACGCCGCAATAAATCGTGATCTGAATAATGATGTCGCGCAGCTCCTTCAGCGTCACACCGTTGCCTAACGCGGCCTTGGTGTGGAGCGCAAATTCTTCGGCACGATTCAGCGCCGCCAGCATGCCGAGATTGAGAATGCTGCGCTGCTTGCGCGTGAGTCCGTCACGGCCCCAACATTTTCCCCAGCAATATTCGGTGACCAGCTCTTGCAACGGCCGATTGAAATCGTCGGCATCGTCAAGCAATTCGCGCACGCGTTTTTCGCCGAGCACTTCCGTGCGCAGAGCGCGACCCAGTTCGAAATCTTTTTCACTCATGCGATTAATCCATAATTCAGCGCAACATAAGAGCCGCGCTATTTAATTCAAACCGTCGTTGCCTTTGATCTGATCCGCTTGCAGACCGCCGAGCCGCGCATGCAAACGTCCGCGCGTGGCGAATGCCCACACCACCAGCAATTCATCCGGCCGCGGTGCATCGTTGAACGAAACGGAAATCGTGTCGTAATGTGAACGCACGTACAGCGCGTCCTTGTGCGCCAGCGGAATATCCAGCACGGTGCCGGGAACGCCGATTTTTCCGGTCGAGGGCACCCATGATTTGCCGCCGCCGAGAGCATCGCGGACCGGATTGGCCGCCGGATTCGTCAGAAACGCATTGCCGTGTTCGTATTCGCCATTCGCGCCGACCAGAATGGCCTTGCCATAACTTTGAATTGCGTGGCCATTCGCCAGTGCGGTGATACGGCGCCCGAATTCCTCGCCCAGAGCCGGCGAGTTTTCGATGACATTGGATAGATCTTGTTGATACACGCCCGCATACGGATTTTTGATGGCCGCCGCGATGACGTACTTGCGAACCGGCTCGCCATCCGCGAGTTTTCCGGTTTCGTTCGCGAGCGTTTCTTCGGTGAAGGTGAACCATTTGCGGATATGAAAAATCGAAAAATTAGCGTCGTACATGGAGCAGATTCCTTGAAAAAAATAGGTGGCGCGAGATCAGGATGTTGGCGTCAGGTTGTAGGGTTCTGCCATGCCTTCATTGCGACGCAATTCGGCAATTGAGTCCTCGCCGATAATTTGTTGGCAAAAAACCTCCAGCATGTGACCGTCCGGATCGTAAAAATAAATACCTTTGGAAACGCCGTGATCCAGAATTTCCGCAATTCGCACATCGTGTTTCAGCAAATGGCGATACAGCTCCTGAAGTTTTCGCAAATCGCCGTCGCAATCCACTTCGAGACCGATGTGTTCGAATTCCTGTCCTTTGCCGGCACCGGGCGCTTGCGGAAACAACGCAATATCGTGATCGGCCACGCCAAACGACATGAAAATTCCGCCCTGGTAAGGACCATCGCCCGCAGTCGCCACGCGCTGCATGCCGAGCACCGTTTGATACCAGCGCGCAGACGCCTCGGGGTCGGCGACGAACAAAACGATATGCGCAATGCGTTTGACCTTGGGAAGCATGACGGCGCCTCTTATAAATAAATTGCGCGCGACAAGCCGCCATCGACGGCAATCGATTCGCCGGTGATGCCGCTGGCGCGTTGCGATGCGAGAAATACGATGAAATCGACGACTTCTTCGGTTTCGAGCATGCGGCCAAGCGCCGCCGGCTCTTCCGCCTCTTCGTGCACGATTTGCTGCAGCGGTACGCCGCGTTCATCGGCGCGACTCTGAAACATTTCGATGATGTGATCGGTGCGCGTGACACCGGGATGCACGATATTGACGGTGATGCCGTCCTTGCCGAGCTGATCCGACAAGGTTTTCGTCATATGCACGATGGCGGTGTTGCGCATGCCACTCAGCGCTTCGGTACAGCGTGCGGTGAGCCCGCCGACATTGACGATGCGTCCCCAGCCGCTTTTTCGCATATGTGGCACACAGGCTTTGCACAGGCGGAAATAGCCCATCAGTTTGGTGTTCAAATCGAACAGCAGCATGTTTTCGTCGGCGAGCTCGATATTGTTTTTCACCAGCCCGCCGGGCGCGGCCGCGCAATTAACGAGAATATCGACACTGCCCCATTCATCCACGACTTTCTGGACGGCGGCCTGCACCGATTCCCACTGCGTGGTATCGATCTGTACCGGCAGCACCCGCCCACCGGTTTGTTCATGAATTTCGGCAGCGACACGCTCAAGCTTTTCCAGATTGCGCGAACAGATCGCCACCGCCACGCCTTCGGCCGCCAGCATTTTCGCCGTTGCTTTGCCAATTCCGTCGCCGCCGCCGGTAATGATCGCCACCTTGTTGCGAATACCTAAATCCATCGAATTTCCCCTGAATATTTTTTGTGGAATTTTTTTTAAATTTTTAAAAAGCGATCAGGTGATGTTGACCCAGACACTTTTGGTTTCGCTGTACATTTCCATCGCGTAGCGGCCCATTTCACGACCCCAGCCCGATTGCTTCACGCCACCGAAAGCGGTCGCAGGGTCGACGAGATTGAAGCAGTTGATCCATACCGAGCCGGCTTCGATGCGTTCCGCCAGTCGATGCGCGGTGCGTAAGTTCGATGTCCAAATGCCGGCGCCGAGTCCGTATTCGCTGTCATTGGCCATATGCAGTAATTCGTCGTGCGTCTTCCACCGCGATACGGTAACGACGGGACCGAAGATTTCTTCCTTAACGATGCGCATGTCTTCGTGCACGTCGACGAACACGGTCGGCGACAGAAAAAAACCGTTATCGAGACTGGCGTCGAGTCCGCGGGGGCGTTCACCGCCTGCTGCCAGTGTCGCGCCCTGCTGCTGACCGCTTGCGATATAACTGGTCACGCGATTGAGTTGCGAACCATTGATGAGCGGACCCATTTCCACCGTTGGATCCAGGCCATTGCCCACTTTGATCGCACGAGCGCGCGCGACAAGGCGATCGACCAGTTCGTTGTAGCAGCCATCCTGCACATACAAACGCGAACCCGCTGTGCAGGTCTGACCGGAATTGAAGAAGATGCCATTGGCGGCGGCCGCGGCAGCCGCATCCAGATCGGCGTCATCGCAAATGATGTGTGGCGATTTGCCACCGAGTTCGAGCGAAATTTTTTTGAGATTGCCAACGCTGGCCTGCACGATTTTTTTGCCGGTAGCCGTCGAACCGGTGAACGCGATTTTCGCGACGCTATCGTGATTGACGAGTGCCGCACCCGCGTCGCCAAGCCCGGTGACGATATTGATGACGCCGGCGGGAAAACCGGCCTCCAGCGCGAGCTCACCGAGCCGCAATGCCGTGAGCGGCGTCGAATCGGCGGGCTTCAGAATAACGGTACAGCCGGCGGCAACCGCGGGTGCAATTTTCCACGCCGCCATCGACATCGGATAATTCCACGGCACGATCAGGCCGCACACGCCGACGGGCTGCTTCAAACTGTAATTCAGAATTTTCGCGCCGCCGCGCGGCGACACCGGCACGGTCTCGCCGCCGAATTTAGTAATCCAGCCGGCGAAATAACGGAAGGTTTTGATCGAGCCTTCGATTTCCACCCAGCGCGTAAGGCTGGCAGGCTTGCCATTATTCAAGCATTCGAGCACGGCGAGATCGTCGGCATCGCGTTCGATCAGATCGGCCAACTTCAACATCAGTTTGGTGCGATCCATCGCTGTCATGTCGCGCCATATCGGGTTTTCCAGCGCGCGGAGCGCAGCACGCACCGCGTTATCGATATCTGCTTCGCTGCCGCGCGGCACCGTCGTCAGCGTCGAGCCGGTCGCCGGATTGATAATCGCAAGCGTTTCACCCGATGCCGCGGCGCACCATTTACCGTCGATCAGCATGCCGCGAGGCTGTGCAAGAAATTCCCGCACGCGCGCACCGACTGGCGTTAATTCTGGCGTTGTGTTGTCCGGCCTGGTCGTTGCACTCATCATTTGCCCCACAGGGTTTCATCGATAAAACCGCAACGTAAAAACGTTGAATGACGACGATTATGGTGCCGCCCCCCTAATTGCTCAACGAGCCGTTGCGTTAAACACTGTTTCGATATTTCAACAATAAATGGGAGATTTAATCGATATAGTGGCCGCCAATCGGCGTTTCTTTAGATTTCGCGTTTGCCGTTGCGCAACTATCGTCGCCTAGGCATCGAGCGTTTGCTGATTTACAAACGCGATTGCGAAGAAATTTACGAACGTGCTGTCAACAACACTTGGACATTGGAGCGCTGCGCCGCGTTGGGTGCATCATGCACGGCAACGGTCGATCTCTCGCACTCGCACGTTTCATGATTCAGAGGCAGCAGTGACATGATCAAACTCGACCGCCCCGATTTATTGGCCGCCGGGCTATTCATCGATGGCGAATGGATTCACACCGGCAAGACACTGGCCGTCACCAATCCCGCCACGGGCGCATTGATCGCAAACATCGCGGATGCCGGTTTGCAGGAAACGCGCGCCGCCATCGCCGCCGCCAGCGCGGCATTGCCGATGTGGCGACAAAAAACCGCGAAAGAACGGTCGACGATCTTGAAACGCTGGTATGCGCTCATCATCGAAAACCTGGAAGACCTCGCGAATATTCTCACCAGTGAACAAGGCAAAACGCTGGCGGAAGCGCGCGGCGAAATTATGTATGGCGCCAGTTACATCGAATGGTTTGCGGAAGAAGCCAAACGTATCGACGGCGACATCATTCCGCCACCCGACAACAACAAACGCCTGCTGGTCATCAAGCAACCCGTTGGCGTGGTCACATCGATCACACCGTGGAATTTCCCCAATGCGATGATTTGTCGCAAGGCAGCGCCCGCCCTCGCAGCCGGCTGTACTTTCGTCTGCAAGCCGGCGTCGCTGACGCCCTTGTCCGCGCTTGCGCTCTGTGCGCTTGCGCGCGAGGCTGGCATTCCCGCCGGTGTGCTCAATATGATCGTCAGCAGCAATCATCAGGTCGTCGGCAAAGAATTAACGACGAATCCTGCCGTCAGGAAATTCACGTTCACCGGCTCGACGGGCGTCGGCAAGATTCTAATGCAGCAATGCATTTCCACCTGCAAGCGTGTATCGATGGAATTGGGCGGCAACGCGCCCTTCATTGTGTTCGACGATGCCGATGTCGATGCTGCTGTCGCCGGCGCAATCGCTTCTAAGTACCGCAATTCCGGCCAGACCTGCGTATGCAGCAACCGTTTCTTCGTGCAGGCGGGCATTCACGATGAGTTCGTTGCAAAACTCGATCATGCGATGCGCGAATTCAAACTGGGTAATGGCCTCGACGAAGGCGTCACGCACGGCCCGCTCATCACTGAAAACGCCGTAAAAAATGTCGATGCCCTGGTCCGGGATGCGGTCGATGCTGGTGCGATTGTGGTGCGCGGCGGCGCGTTGTCGTCGCTTGGCGCGTGTTTCTACGAGCCGACACTGCTGGCCAATGCGCAGCGCCACATGCGGGTTTTTCGCGAAGAAATTTTCGGGCCCGTGGCGCCGGTTTTTAAATTCGACACCGAAGCCGAAGCCATCGAGATGGCGAACGACACCGAATTTGGTCTCGCTGCGTATTTTTACACGCGCGATCTCGCGCGAATATTCCGCGTCGGCGAAGCGCTGGAATACGGCATGATCGGTATCAACGAAGGCATCATCTCGAATGAAATGGCGCCATTCGGCGGCGTGAAGGAATCCGGTTTCGGTCGCGAAGGCTCGCGCTACGGCATCATGGATTATCTGGAAATCAAATATCTGTGCGTCGGTATCGGCGAATAACGACAGCGACGCGTAAATTCATGCGCGAAAAAAAAGGCGCCGATAACGGCGCCAAGCTGAGCTAAACCGGGAGCAAGCTGGGGGAGAGCCTAATAAACGCTCAAGCGGAAATAGCGCTCGACGCAGCGCAGTATTCGTAACCAAGCGCATCGGCGACAGATTGATAGGTGACTTTGCCGGCGTGAATATTCAGACCTTCGAGAAATCCCGCGTCGGACGCCAGTGCCTTGCGCCAGCCCAGATTGGCCAGTCGCAGCACATAAGGCAGCGTCGCGTTGGTGAGTGCGAAGGTCGACGTGCGCGCGATGCCGCCGGGCATATTGGCAACGCAATAATGCAGGATGCCATCGACCGTATAGGTGGGCGCTTCATGCGTGGTCGGATGACTCGTTTCAAAACAGCCGCCCTGATCGATGGCGACGTCGACCAGCACCGAATTCGGCCGCAGCAGTTTCAGCATTTCGCGCGTTACGAGTTTCGGCGCTGCCGCGCCCGGTATCAGCACTGCGCCGATCACGGCATCGGCGGTTCGCAATTGCGACTCGATGGCTTCGGTTGTCGAGTACAACGTCGCGATACGTTCGCCGTACAGTTCATCGAGGTAACGCAAACGTGGCAGCGAGCGATCGATGACAGTGACACGCGCGCCAAGACCTGCGGCAAGACGCGCGGCATTGAGACCGACGACGCCGCCACCCAGCACGAGCACGCGTGCGGGTTCAACGCCGGGAACGCCGGCCAACAAAGTGCCGGAGCCACCGTTAGTTTTTTCGAGACAAACCGCGGCCTGTTGCACCGACATGCGGCCGGCCACTTCGCTCATCGGCGCGAGCAGCGGCAAAGCGCCCTGCCGATCGACTACTGTTTCGTAAGCGATGGCCGTAGCACCAGACGCCAGCAGCAGCCGCGTTTGCTCGGGATCAGGCGCGAGGTGGAGATACGTGAACAGCACTTGCCCGGGGCGCAGCATGCGGCATTCGTCTGGCTGCGGCTCTTTCACTTTGACGATGAGCTCCGCTTCAGCGAAAACCGTTTGCGCAGCATCGGCGATTTGCGCGCCGCTCTGCTCGTACATGGCATCGGTGAGACTGATGGCCGCACCCGCATCGCGCTGCACGAGCACGCGATGTCCCGCGCCGATCAGCTCGCGCACGCCCGCGGGTGTCAATCCGACGCGGTATTCATGGTTTTTGATTTCTTTGGGTACGCCGATCAGCATGATTTAAATTCCATGGTTAACGACACTAGCTCACGAGTCTTAGTGTAAATATCGGTGCGCTTAAAGGTTTTTGAAATGACGAGAAAAAAAATAAAATTTGCGGAAATTCTGTTTAAAACAATATTTTTTTTGGAATGCATCCATGAGCCATTCTGAATCGGCGTTATCGCGTATTGATCGCCATCTGTTACGCGAATTGCAAAAGGATGGGCGTATCACCTATTCCGATCTCGGCCGGCGTGTCGGTCTATCGACCACAGCCTGTATCGATCGTGTGCGAAAACTCGAGCGTGAAAAAATCATTAGTGGTTATACGGCCGTCATCGATCCCGAAGCGGTCGGGCAATATTTAATAGTGCTCATTCAAGTGACGCTGACGAAAAACAGCCAGCAGACTTTTCACGATTTCAATAAGGCGGTGAAGCAGTTGCCGGAGGTGCAGGAGTGCTATCTGATCTCCGGCAATTTCGATTATCTGATCAAGGCGCGCTTGCAGGATATGAATCACTACCGCAAGTTTCTCGGCGAAACCTTGCTGGCATTGCCCGGCGTGCAGGATTCGGTGAGTTTGCCGGTGATGGAGCAGGTCAAGGAAACCACCCTCATACACATTGCGTATTAAGCCGCAATCAGAACGTGTATTTAACACCTACGCGCAGCGTTCGTGGTTCAACGGCCGTTGACTGAAGCGAAACTCGCTGAGTTTTAGAAAGAAAACTGCAATCGGCGAATTGCCGGAACGTTTGTCGCCCGGCTTTGAGTTCGAGCTTGCGATGATCGAACCACCGCAGATAAACAGACTTGAAATTGTTTTCAAAAGCTAAGCGGACCGCGTGACGTTTTTGCTTGCGATGGATGAATCAGGACTAGATCTTTATCACGCTTCCTGGTTTGCTCTAGCAACAATGCGTTTCAAGTCTTACCGCAAAGATGGCCTTAAAAATGTCCTTTTTGTTCCAGCTGTCAGTAGACTTCAGTGGATTTCGTTGGAATAAAAAAAGAGCTTTCGCTCTTTCTCAATCACTTGCAGACGCCGGTGGATGCCTGTGGATTAATAATTGGAGCGGGAAACGGGACTAAAATCTAGCCACCAATTCCTTGATAAACAAGGAAATTCTAAATTCCGCAAGTCATAAAGGGGCGCAGTTATGTCCTTATTCTGGCTCAATGACAAGTAGAACATCTAACAATTCGCCCCCATTTTTCTTCTCGGCTCTGTTGTCTCTTGCGACGCTTTTTATCGTCTTCCATGATACCACCCAAAATTTTAAAAGCCTCGCTGCGTCGCCGCCGAGAGGCTGTCAGTAATTACATTTTTTAGTGCCAGTTCGCCGCAATCACCGAATTCAGCGAGTCCTGATAATTCTGTGGCAGCGTGGTTTGGCCGACAGCACAGGCGATGAGAAGGACGCCATTGCGTAAGCGAAGCGCGAAATGCCTAAACTAAAATCACAACATTGTCGGACGAAGGAAGGGCGTAATGTTTTTTAAAGGGCCGCGCTGTACTTTGCCAACCAGAGGCTTTTGAGCAGGCTGTTAAAACGATCTCTATGAATCACAAAAAAGCGGCAACGATCATTGCCGCAAGTCCCAGAGACCGCAATAAAACCCTTCATCTACTGTGACGCATAATTTTCATGCGTTATTTGATCTGATAACGAACCGATAATGCCCAAGTTCGAGGGTCGGCGTACATACCCAAAGTGCCAATGCCGTTAAACGCATTGACCAATGGACGTTGGTCAGACAGATTTTTTCCTTCCAGCGCAATCCGCCAGGCATCTGTAGAATCCAACCATGCTATCGAAGCGTCATACATTGTATATGCCGGAGACACCACCACTTGCGCATTTGGCGCCTGAGTATCTGCTGGGGTAAGTGCGTACGATTTATCGCGATAACTGGCGTTACCCACAAACTGTAGCTTACCCGATGACTCCAGGTTAAGGGTGTATGTTGGCGCTATGCTGGCTGTCCACCGCGGCGAAAACCCGAGCCGACGTGAGCTTGCAACATCTGGGTTTAATAATGCAGAACCATCTGCGTTGAAAACGGAAGCCTGATATTTATCGAACACGGCTTCGAGATAGCCGACAGCGCCGTTAATAGTCAAACCTTCAATCGGGGTTGACCAGCTGATATCGAGGTCGACACCAGTTGTATGAACTGCCCCTGCGTTTTCATTAACCTGGAATTGCTCGAACGTAATTGGGCGAGTTTGGACAGTGCTCAATAATTTGTCGCGGTAATCGTTGTAAAACCACTCTGCATTCACCCGCAATGTATTTTCGAGTAGCGTAGTTTTAAAACCGGCAGTATACGTTTTTACGTTTTCTGGATTGAATGCGCTTTTGCCAAACTGAATAGCCAACTGACCGCCGGTCGTATTAAATCCGCCCTGTTTGTAACCCTCTGAATATCCAATGTACGTCATAGTATCTGGCGAGACGTCATAGGCAAGTCGCATAGTTTTGGTGAATTTGCGCCAGCTTTTGGAAAAGCTGGTCGTGCCATATGGGATCGTGCAGGGGCCGCTAGCAAACGTTGGTGGGCACGCGGTGTAATATTCCGTTTGAGTAAAGTCAGCCTCTTGATGATCGAGATTTTGACGTCCACCCAAAGTAAGATGCCAATCATCGGATAAATCAAAATCCCAACTCGTATAAAGCGATTTGGAAATAGAATCGGTGCGGGTAAACTGATCGCGTGTGAAGTTTGGAATTACCACCAGTACTTGATAAAAGTCGGTGATTATCGGGCGATCTTCTTGTTCTTTGAGATAATACAAACCTACAACGCCATCAACACCATCTCCCGTATAGTTCATCTGAAATTCCTGGGAACGCGCAGTATCGTTGAGCGTTTGCGTTATTTCGATCGCCTGAACTTCGGATCCGTCAATGTCTTGTATTGGTTTGTTCGATAAGAAACGGTAAGCGGTGACAGATTTCATTGCCCAACTGTCACTAACCTCCCAATTAAGGGTTAATGCATGTCCCAGCGAGCGTACATACGATTGTGGATTTGGGTGACGTGTAAATGCAGTCGAGATATGGTCTTTATTGGAGTCCCCCGCAGAAATTAGCGGGCTGAATGGATAAATTCCTTTACCAATTGGATCGAGTGCATTGTTGTAGTAATAATCGGTAACCCATTTTGCCGTCAATTTATCTGTCGGTGTGAGCTTTAACGAACCTCGAGCCCCCCAGGAATTGAGCTTGCCGAACTCCCGGCCATCGAAGGTATTGGTTTGCGTGCCACCCTGTGTTTTCCGAGATAATGCAATACCGCCGTATAGCAGATTGTCCACGAGAGGTCCCGACGTGGTTGCCGTCACTTCGCGGCGATCATACGTGCCAATTTTTCCCTGGATCGAAGCAGTGAATTGTTCAGAGGGTTCTTTAGTAATGTATCGGATTGCACCACCGATCGTATTGCGACCGTACAAATTACCCTGCGGTCCTTTAAGAACTTCAACCCGTTCCACATCATAAACATCAAGGATGGCCCCAGCACCTTGTGTAAGGTACACGTCATCCACATAAATACCAACGCCGGGCGCAAAACCAACTTCGTTTCCAACTCCACGAATAATAGCGTTTAAGTTCCGCGTGGCGCCTACGGCGCCAGAATTTCCGATCGTCACGTTCGGAATCAGATTTTGCAAGTTTTGGATATTGTTAACTTGAGCGGATTCCAATTGATCAGCTTGAATAGCTGTGATTGCTTGCGGCAGCGCCTGCAAATTTTCTTCGCGCTTGCGCGCGGTAACGATTACTTCCTCTAGCGCGCCGGCGGCGAACACCGGTGATGGTATTAAGCTTAGTGATAACGCAACGCTACACGCTGAGACAGGCACAAGCACTGAGGATTTTCGGCGATAACTCTGTTTTTGTATCATGAGGTTTATCCTTCGATTATGTTTATACGATGTTTTTTGAAGGGGCTTGCTAAGAACATTATTTTCGACGGGTATTCCTATTTAGAAAAATGCGTGGCTTCGTAAAATAAATTTATACGTTTTTTAAAATAGATAGGTAAAAAATAAACCTACTCAATAAATATCCAATTTTAAATTTATTTTTTAGATTTTACTGCCCGGCAACCGAATTGGAGTCGATGCTAATTCGATTTATTTTGTTATGCAATGGGATAATGCTTCTGGGTTATTGGCATTGCTCCCCATCGGAAAGGATGATGCTACGAACGAATTTTCCACGTTCTGGATAAATTGCCAGTCTGGGAAACTCTCTGTGTCATCTTTATGAAGCGCGATGGGGTTATGCCAAAAATACCTGCGACCGATACTCTACTGAAAATATACAAGTCGATGATGCTAATTCGGCTTACAGATGAACGTATCTGTCAATCCATCAAAGATGGTGAGATGGCCGTGAATTATTATTCGGCTCGCGGTCAGGAAGCGATTCCTGCTTCGATTTCAGCGTTACTAAATCCAGACGATTATATCTGCACCATTTATCGTGGCATGCATGACATGCTCGCGAAGGGCCTCCCACTAAAATTATTTTGGGCCGAGCTCGCCGGAAAAATGACTGGCGTGTGCAAAGGAAAAGGCGGACCCATGCATATGACCCATATTGATAGTGGCGTTATGTTAACGACTGGAATCGTCGGGGCGAGTTTACCAATCGCTAATGGCTTAGCACTTGCTGCTCAGGTGCGTGGCGAAAACAAAGTTGCTGTTGCCTATTTTGGTGATGGTGCAAGCAATATTGGTGCATTTCACGAGGCGCTTAATATGGGCGCGGTTTGGAAATTACCCGTCGTCTATGTATGCCAAAATAATGGTTACGCTGAGCACACTGCTTATGCCAAAGGGACCTCGGTTGCGAATATCGCACAGCGCGCCGCCGCATATAACATTCCCGGTATCACCGTCGACGGCAATGATCCTCTCGCTATTTTTGATGTGGCTCAAGATGCGCTAGCACGTGCTCGCGCCGGTCTCGGCCCCACCTTGATTGAAGCCAAAACTTTTCGATTTTGCGGGCACAAGCTGGGCGACAATGATCACTATATGCCGTCTGGCCAGAAAGCATATGCAATGCTGAAAGATCCCATTCCTCTGTACCGATCGTGGTTAACCGTTGCTAAACATGCTACGCAAGACGAACTTGCAGCAATCGACAATAAAATAAAGATACAAATTGATGAGGCTCGCGATTTTGCGTTGCAAAGTCCCGATCCCCATCTCGATGAATTATTTAAAGACGTCTACGCGGTTGCAATTTAATTATGGACACAAAGGTATTAAGGCAAATCAATACAATTCAAGCCGTAAATATGGCATTGATCGATGCGATGCGCGGCAATAGCGATGTAATTGTCCTGGGTGAGGATGTGGCAGATCCTGAAGGCGGAGGGATTGCGGGTGTAACGCGAGGACTGTCAACACGCTTTGGCGATAGCCGAGTGCGCTCTACGCCAATTTCTGAGCAAGCCATTATCGGCGCAGCTATTGGTGCTGCAATGGCCGGGTTACGCCCAGTTGCCGAAATCATGGTAATGGATTTCACCGCAGTGACTATGGACATGATCGTTAACCACGCCGCGAAATTGCGGTTTATGTCAGGCGGACAAACAAAATTACCCCTCACCATTCGCACCGCCGCAGGGGCAGGTAGGGGGCAAGGCGGGCAGCACTCTGATTACTATGAAGCATGGTTTGCCCATGTTCCGGGATTGAAAGTGATCGCACCCTCGAGCCCCGCCGATGCATACGGTTTATTGCTGTCCTGCATTGATGACGACGATCCATGTATCTTCATCGAAAATATGGCTACTTATTCGCTGCAAGGTAACGCGCCTGAACGGGGCGTGAGCATTCCGCTGGGCAAAGCCAACTGTCTCCGAGAAGGGACCGATGTCACTGTAATTGGTTATTCGCGAGTTATTCACGAAATCATGACGGCTGCCAATCAGCTCAGCAGCGAAGGAATATCGATTGAAGTCATCGATATTCGAACTATTGTGCCGTTAGATATTGAGACTATCTTACTGTCGGTTGCCAAAACTGGGCGTGCGGTAATCGTGCACGAAGCGATGAGAAACTGTGGGGTTGGAGCGGAAATTGCCGCCCAAATCCACGATCATCTCTTCGAGACGCTCAAAGCGCCAGTCAAACGAGTCACCTCTGCGCCCTGCCCCGTACCGTTCGCTAAAGTGCTAGAAACGGCGTTTTTGCCGAGCATCGAAATTATCGAAACTACCATTCGTGAATTATTGAAACCCAGATAGGCATTGTCTGCGCGAGCAAGATTACAGGTGGGACATCGTGGTCCAATTATTGAGTGGGCGTAAAATAATTCTCGGAATTTCCGGCGGTGCGTCTAGCTATAGAGCCGCTGAGTTAACGCGCAATTTGCTACGCGCGGGTGCTACGGTTCGCTGTGTGATGGCTGAGGCATCACTGGCATATTTAACCCCGCTGACATTGCAGGCACTTTCAGGAAATGAAGTTATTACCGAGTCGTCAGGCATCGACGAAAGCGCCATTATTAAACTATCCCAGTGGGCGGACTGTATTCTCATCGCCCCTGCCGACGCCGACGTTGTTTTAGATCTGGCAGCAGGAGAAGGCAAAAGTTTTTTGGGCGCCTTGTGCAACACTGCTCCGGCGCACATTGTTCTCTCCCCGTGCTTTGAGGAAACACAATGGCACGACTCAGCCCTTCGCAGTGCAGTTTCGATTCTGGCTACACGTGGTTTTTTGATTAATGGTTCTGCGCAACTTGCTGAAGGCTCCGCCGCCGATACCACATTAAATGCAAATGAATTAGTTGCTCTCATTGCTTCAGCATTTGGTGCGCAGCGGTTAAAGGGAGCACATGTGTTAATCACTGCAGGACCGACGCGAGAGGCCATTGATCCTGTGCGCTATATCAGCAATCACAGTTCTGGAAAAATGGGTTTTGCTTTGGCGCAATCAGCTGCCGACGAAGGCGCTATTGTCACATTAATTGCTGGTCCTGTTGCGTTGCCAACTCCAAAAGGGGTAACGCGAATTGATGTTGATAGTGCGCAGCAAATGTATGAAGTTACTCTTGCTAACGCGAAGGCCAACGATATTTTTATTTCTGCGGCCGCCGTCGCTGATTATCGGCCGGTCGAAGTTGCGGCGCAAAAAATCAAAAAACAAAATGAAAGTTTGACGATTACATTGCAGCGCAACCCCGATATTATCGCCGCGGTAGCACAGCTCGATCGAAAACCTTTTATCGTTGGATTTGCAGCTGAAACACAACATACCGTCCGATTTGCCCAGGAAAAGCTCGTACGCAAACGGCTCGATATGATTGTTGCAAACGATGTTTCTCAACCGGGGATCGGCTTCAACAGCGATCAGAATGCAGTGACAGTGTTGTTATCGAATGGCGAGCAGATTGAGATCAGCCAGCGCTCAAAATCCTTATTGGCGCAGGAGCTGATCGGGTTAATCGCCAGCAGGTGGCGATGAATAAAAACTTGTCACCTTCCACGCTAATCTCGTCTTAAGAATTCAATACTAGCCGCTACGTCCTACCATATCTGTATAAACAGCAGAGCGAACTGCATTGCGCAATGTTGGATTATTTCCCGGAGGCGAAAACTGGGTGAGCAGCAAAGCAAAAAAACCGTTCGCTGGATCAATCCACATGTCGCCACCGCCAGCGCCCGGCCAGCCGAAAACGCCCTGTGGAAATATATCGGCGTTGGGGCCGGTTGCGACCGAAACGGCCGCTCCAAATCCAGTATCGCGGTGAATGCCGACGGGCGGTACATCGACCTCGATGCCCGCGTCTAGCAAATTGGAGCGCATCATTTTAACCGTTTCAGGTTTCATGATCTGAACGTCGCCGACTCGACCTTCGTGCAACAACATGCTGCAGAACGCAGCATAATCGCGTGTGCTGGAAATCAGGCCCCCGCCACCGGCAGGATACGTTGGCGCGGAATAAACGCTCTTCTCGGGATGATCTACATATCGCCATCCATCCCAGAAGCGCTCGTATAATGGAGCTAACCGAGATTGCTTATCTTCAGGAAGGCGGAAAAACGTATCGTCCATTCCTAATGGATCAAAAAGCTCCTGCTTTAGAAATTGATCGAAAGGGACACCAGAAACGCGTTCCACGACCATACCTAATACATCGATGCTTAAGCTATATTCGAACTTCGTCCCGGGATCCGCGCCCAATGGCAATTTTGCTAAGCGCTTGCACATCTCTTCCAAGGTTGTTGGTGATAACGCTTCGCCAGGGCCCGCGACGCGACCTGGGGTGCCCGGATAAATACCGTGCTTCCAATATAAAAATGAAATCGGTGTCCACAGCACGTGATAACTGAATCCCGCAGTGTGGGTTAGAAGGTGTCGAATTAAAATGGGATTCCGCGCCGCTCGTGTCTGCCAAGGTTCCGCGGATTCGAGCACTTCCATGTTAGAAAATTCGGGCAATATCTCTTTAAGTGGCTGATCCAACCCCAGCAGTCCTCGCTCGATCAACATCATCACCGCTACGCCGGTGATCGGCTTAGTCATTGAGTACATCCGAAACAACGTATCGACCTTGATCGGACTATCGGAGTCATAGCGCGGTCCGCCGCTCACGACGTAATGCAAATCGCCACTGCGCTGTTGCACAACAATAACAGCGCCGGGTACGGCCCCATCGCCAACGAATTTATCGAGCGTTGCCTGCGTCGCAGTCATATTGGGTGATATCATCAAAATGCCCTCTGGATTTTCGTTTAATCGTTATGAGTAGCGCGGACCGAATAATTGTTTTCTTTAGCCGAACGTTCAAGGCGTAATTCCTGAGCCCCCGACAATTGCATCATACACGGCCTCTGCTTTTTCGATCCGACGCATCAGTTGGGCGTTTACTTCCGCTTGCTCCGATGTACTTAGTGAAGATGCAGATTTGCCATTAATGACAAATATTTCTCGCATAGCAGCTTTCAACCGCTGGACGATCGGTCCGACTGCCTGCGGATCGCGCCAACTGTCGCCATTGATGGTCACATAAAGAGGCGCCGTGGCGCCCACTAATGCGCTTTTCCCATCGATTTGCGTTCCATATGCCCGCAACACAAACCAAGTGCCTTTTTGCGGCGAAACGTGCAATTGCAATGCGACGCTCTGCTTTCCCTGTACCGCTTCAGCGCGCGCCACTTCTCGACCTTGTTCGATGAGCTCTATCCGATCAAGCTTGCCCAGATCGGGATTCAGCAGAGCTTTCGCATCAATGGTTAGTGCCTCGCCTGGATGCAGATTGATTATCGAATCTGCGTCGCGATGATTTGCGCTAAGAAAGAGCATTGGGCCATTGGTAACAAATGTGCGACCTGCTTTTATGGCACTAAATACCTTTGCAGGACTGAACTCGCCTTCGACCTTCACGTAAGTCCTCTCAATACCCATGCGATCAGCGTATGGACCACCGGTGCCCGCACTCGGTGATAAACGAAATCCTAAATTCAAAAAATCAAACCATAGGTTCGTATACAGCTCGCCTTGATCCAGAACTTCGATGTAATCGACCAATCCTACGGGCACATCAATGGCCATACCACGCTTGGCGCCAAAATAATCGACTTGCGTGCTATGTGCATAACCCGTGATACCGCCCTGTGCACGTGCAGCTTCGAAAGTTTGATCGTATAACAGCGAGGTTTTAGGGTTGGTTGTAGGCGCCAATATTTCATGCTGAATATTTAATGCCAACCCATGCCCGAGTACGGAGGTATGGGGCGCCTCCTGTCCTGAAGCAATAAAGTATGTGTCTTTACCCTGCACTGCATGTTCATCCCAGCGCTGGTTAAACAGTATAATTTCAGGTGTTCCTACCACCAGCGCATTTGCCAAATGAATATCTTCAGCTTTCGCCTCTAACGCAAAATTGATGTCATCTCGATCATCCTGACGCGTGTAGTGGTAATGCAAATCAGTCGAGTACCAATTGTCTTTTGGCATATTCCTCCAGCGAGTCAGCTGTAATTTCAATCGCTGTTCTTTGCCAGGAAAAATTTCAACACGCTGCTGCAGCACGCGGTATTCCATGCCTTTCGCAACCACGATTTGATATTGGCCAGGTTCCAGTCGCGCGTGATAAGAACCATCGCTATAGAACGCATAACGATTTGCGCCCGGCCATGACGTGCTTCCGTCGCGCAATAAAATTTCGCGGGCTACATCCTCCTCAGTCTTGACCAATAGCGCATCTTCGGATGGTATGGGTGCACGATGTGATTTATCGTAAATCCCCACTCTCGCGGGTGTTCTAACGCCATGTTCATTCAGAATTTCAAGCGTTAGATCGCCAAAAGCCGGAACGGCTTTTGTTGTGAAGCTTCGCTTTAATCGGATACCGCAGATCGTGACACTGCGTGTACCCGCTGGAGTAAATGGTGCAAACGCACTGCTCGCACCAATCGCTAAATCCGTTTTCAGTGGTCCGCGGCCGGCAAATTTGGCGCGGTCCAGCGTTGCTTTTACGGTGTACCAATGACTGTCTGAGGCAGCATTTATGGGAATATCTTTCCGCCCAAACCCATCATTTTTATCGTAAAGCACTGTAATCTTCTGGCTGCTGCTAGACGGCTCTATATCAACCTCAATTTCAACATTCTCGTCGATATCGTACGCATAGCCATCAAGAACGTTAAAGGTAAACAACGGCCCTACAATGCACTGTCTGCCGGCAATCTCGCGCACAGTTTCATTGTTGCCGCCGCCGAAACCTGAATTGCCCAGTCCGTAATAAACGCCGTGTACCGCAATTGTTTGACTAATCTGGGCATCACTCCAATTAATGGTGTCGCTTTCAGAGCCGCCGATGGGCCGCGCTGTAGCCAGACATGTTAGTCCTACTAAGCCCATTGCAGTTATTAATCGCGTGATTGGATTAATCGATATTTTCATGACTGAATTTTCCACCTTCATACACATGAACTTTCGTTCGTAACGGGATTACAGCGTAACGAGCGCCACCGCGGTAGAAAGACCCACGCCGAAACCGGCCAATAACACTCGACTGCCTGCAGATACGATTCCTGAATTCCAGGCATCTTTTAAAGCGACAGGTATCGACGAAGACACCAAGTTACCGACGCTTTCTAAATTCGAAAAACATTTTTCCGGAGGAATTTTTAACAAGTCTCTCAAGGTATCCAGCACAACCCCACTGCCTTGATGAAAAATAACCGCATCGATGTCGTCAAACGTCAAGGCGTGTTGTTGCATAAATTTTGTGATATTTGGCGCGACGGTGGTTTTTACGAAAAAAAGAACAGCGTTACCGTCCATGAACAAATTTTCTTCAGAGCGATAATTGCCTTGATGATCCATCCGCTCAATAGCAGTTTGTTCACACTTTGGCCGCCGAGCGGCTCCCGCGGGAACAATAATTTTCTTATGGTGCTCGCCGTGAGTTGACCAATCGAGATGCTGTATTCCGTTATCCCGCTCATTGCGCACGATGAGCGTCGCCGCTCCCCCATCGCCAAAAATCATGCGCGTCGATCGATCGCGGGGGTTGATATATTTCGAATAGGTATCCGCTGTGACCAGCAAAATCCGCGACAGAAGTCCTGCCGAAACAAATGCCTGCGCCATAGCAAGACCGAGCACGAAACCCGAACATGCTGCGTTAAAATCGTAAGCTAAAATAGAGGGTGCCAGTTTTAATCGTTGTTGTAGAAGCGTGGCATTTCCCGGCAAAAAATAATCAGGGCTCTGAGTGCAGAACAGTAATCCATCAATATTTTTCGCGTCTTCATTGGTTGCATGGAATAGCTTTTCACATGCGCGCACTGCGAGATCAAGTGCGGTCTCATCAGCCGCCGCAAGATGTCTCTTCTTAATGCGAACTTTTTCTTCGATAATCCTGACGTTCCAATCAGGCATCTCGCGATCTATATCGGCATTGGTGACAATTTTTTCAGGTAAACAATACTCAATATGACTGATGGCAGCATTCATTGCGCAACCTGGCTCAGTTGAAAGGTTTTTCTGCTATAGATGAAAATACATTCGCAAAGCCCTTCAATAGTAAGCAGGTTAACGCTGCCAACCTATAACCCTTACTGATTAAATCATCCTATATTCATTGATAAATTTCGGTGCAATAGGGCCAGGCAAACGACGTGTTAATTGAATATCAAGAGATCTGAGCTTGCCGAGGATATGATTACAATAATTAAGAGGAGCTGTTGCAGAACAGCACAGCGTTACAAAAGGTTGCGAAATGTCTTCGTGGACCAATGTTCCACTGGCTCAGGAAAAATTCCAATTATATTCTCGATAGAGTGTTTCTCTTGCATGGTGATTAAAGGTTTTTTCTGCAATGATCGCAGCATCCGATCTGTCGACAAGCACCACCGTTGAGGCCCGCGTACCATATTTAAGTGTGGTCACGAAGCGGCAAGAAAGAGCGCGTTCCAATGCGAGGCTAGCAGAACTGCGAGGTAGTTCATCGTCAGCCGCCGGGGTTCTATCTGCGAGCAGATTAAATAAGGCCGCAGGCGTCAGATCGGACTGCAGAGCCGCTTGAAGTGCAGCTATGCCGAGCCGAGCCTTTGGCCAGCACTCCGTACCGGGCGGATTATTGGTAACAGCGTAAACACCGTTGGCCAAGCGCGAATACTGATTGTTCCAATTCGAAAAATGGTATAACCCGGTATTGTCGTGAAGCAGTAAGTTGAAGCCCGCATAATTGGCAGCGTTAGTAGCAACGGAGTCTATGTACTCAGGAGCTGTTAAGTCAGACATCAGAAAGTTCTGAACGAGAAGCCCACGAGAAAATCCAGCGGAAGCCTTACCAGACTCACGAATATTCGTAATGGCAGCAAACCGGCGGTTTCTGCCGAGCCCCATCCATGTGCCTCCCATACGCACATCCCTACCGGCAACGATATTGGATGCATGACAAATCGATAGTGGTTCTGTCGGCCTCGAATGATGCTCGTCGCGATTTGCAGCAACGATCAATGGGAAGTCTCTATGCATTCTCACTGCTAACAACACTAAACACATTGATCGATATCTCGACCTAGATGAAGCTTGGCAACTATATCCGTAAAATTTTGCATTTCCGCTTGAGGTAAACTCACGTGACAGTCATACCCGCCATCCATTTGCGGTGTTTGAAAAATCAAAACTTCGCGACGGAAACCACCTCCACGAACAATATCATTCCATACTGGTCGGCCGGTTCCAAAGTCTATTTCATAGACTGGAAATTTAGTGCAATTATTAAAAAAAACATGGAATTTGTGGAGTGATGAGGCGCCAGCCGATTTTGATTCTAACGAGAAAAAATCGCTTTTCTCGCGAATTTTTTCGCCGGTTAGGGTTTTAACATGTCGACGAATATCCAGTGCTATTTCTGGTGCGGTCTTTTCTAGCACTGCACTCTTCCTGTCTTCATACGCTAAATTTGCCACAGCATTGCCAAAATATTGCATATCGAGACCGAAATCTTTTCTGATGCTACGCAGCATTGAAAAAACAACAGTCGCACCGGTAGCTACATTGGCAGCCTCGACAATGATCTTCCATAGATACGCTACCAATAAGTCTTGTCGAGTCACCCATACCTCGTCAGCAAGTTGGCTTTCAGCGAGAGCTACCAGTGCGTTAACTGTTTCCTCGGAAACACGGAAGATGCGCTTTTCAATTGCCCCCGAAGATAGGCGCAGAAATCGATCTCTGAATCTTGAAGGCGCAATTTTCCGGTGAGTACTAACCTTTGCACCGGCCAGCTGCGATTGAAAGCTGCTTCTGGAGAAATTAAATTCCGGTGACACCTCTCCACGTGCAATGCTGGCCCAGCCCGCCAGAAACCGCCATATCGACCATGCATCGCTAAGAAAATGCGGCCTTACAAAGCTCAGAATGGTTCCCGTGCGAAATTCGGAAACCAGTATTTGCAATAGCGGCGTATTCTCATCGATGGCACTTTCATCGATTTGCGGGCAAAAGTCAGTGTAATCCAATGTGCTTTCAACCGGATTTTCTGGTCCGTATTTAGGCATGGCTCCAGAGCACCGCCGATGTCCGAATAGCACACCTGCATTATTGGCGACGATTCGCGGCGCGTTTTTTTCAAGATCTGCAACACGCCCTGCGACAAACGGATTAGTGTCGATAGCGAGTTCAAGGCTTGTGATGAGGTGAGAAATATCCAGCGGATGGTCGTATATCAGTATCCGCGGTTGCGCGATATGGCCGGTCGCCAAGTCCATGGCATTGAGATTTTCTGATAAACCCGACTCTTTATTCCCACACACTAAACGGTATGTCATAGGAAGATAGATTCATCCGACGGTAATGACACTGGATGAATGCTTACGGTAAAAATTGAGTTTGGGTATTCGAGTAGCGTGGTGCAATTCCATCTGCCATTAACCCTGTTATATTGTTTAATTAATCCCTTGGTGTCGTCAGATGCGATAATTTCATCAACCCCGTCGCCATCAACATCCAAAGCAAGGACATAGTGAAAGCCAAGCTCTAAACTGGTATCAATAACCTCACTTTGCCACCCCTTTACTCCATCGAAACGAAATACCTTCAGCTCGGTATATCCTCGCTCATCGAGATTACGGGTACCGCAAATGAGTGCCGGTTGATTTCTTTGGTAGACATTCCCAACGGCAAATGCACGAGATTTAATCGCCCATTGATCGAACTCGCATAAGACTTGGCGTTCCACCGTGTCACTATCGACTCGGTAAAGAACAAGCGCAGGCGGACGATCGATAGTATCGGTGGCATCATTGTAAATTCCTACCGATACACAAATGAGTTCATTCTTTCCACAATTATATGGGTCACCGAGCGCGACCATGCGTGTGTGAGTAGCGCCCTCGAAATCGTCGATCGTTCGGCGGCGCCATTCACCATCGCTCATTTTATAACTAAATATGGCGCCAGGCGTGCTGCTCCACTTTTTGGCGTCAGTACGCGCGATCGCTGCAACAATTTCCAATTGGCCGTCGTTATCGACGTCCGCCACCATCACTTCTCGGGTGTTGCTAGTGCCTTGTCCAAATGGCGCATGTTCAATTACTGATTGCTCGTAATCTCCATCACGCCAATCAAAAATAATGACATTACCATTCGGTCGTGTCCCGATCACGATCTCATCTCGGCCGTCATTATCGATATCGCCGACCGAGATTGTGCGGATAAAACTAACGGACCGGTCCGCAAAATAGGCAATAATCTGACTTCGAGCCTGGCCGTTTTCGTGCCATGTTGCCAACAGATAACAAATGCCCGTATCGAGGGTAACGCCATAGATCAGCCGATTTCTTCCGGACCCATCGATATCCCCAGCGGCGCTACACACAAATGTGCCGTTTGTTCGTTCATAATTGGCGCGATTTGGCTCGTCGTGGGCTATTTTTATCTCAGCCGTTTTTGTGACATCTGTGGTGTCGATGAGTACGCTACGGAGTAGCTTTTTTTCCATTAACGTAAATGGATCGCCATTGGCAGATCTTTTATGCAATACACGATTAGCATCAAGTCGACGATTTTCGACATCGACCATAGTAACTGCGATAAACGTGTCATTGCGATCTACGATTTCATTCATCCGAGTCATAGACTTTCCTAGGCAGCATAACGGCGCTTGTACTCTTCAAAGATCTCTTCCACGCCATTTCCAAGATCTGTCTTAGTGATTGTATATTTGTGCTGACCGTATTTTCCTTGCGGGTTCTCCGCAATATAATTTTGAATCGCTGCCTTTGCAGGGATCGTCATTTCCATATCGAAGAATCGGTAGAGTCGCTCGATTATCTCAAAGGGCTCTGTAATTAATTCCTCGTAATTAACATCAAATACTGGTCGATTCGTATTAGCGCGAAACTCCGCTAATTCAACGATCATTTTTTTCATCAGGTGGGCCCATCGTTGGCGTGTCTGATGCTCATTAACCGGAAAGCCGATGCGTTTATGCAGCGATGTCACAAACCCGACACGGGAGTTCAGACTCACAAAGGGGTCGCGATGAAGTTGAATAAATTTGGCGTCTGGATAGGCTTTCAATAATTCAGCAATTGCGAGAGAGTGTTGTGCCGTTTTTAGTATCCAACGGTCTCCGTCATGACTCAGCAGTTGCAATACCTGCTTGTGGTACGCGTAAGCACTGGCCTTAGAACAATTATCGAACCACGTTGAATACTCGGGAAATAAGCCGTAATGCTCGAATTCAAAGCTTTTAAAGTCATGAGCAAAAACCGCAGTACATGAAGTCGGATCTTCAGGTGCTTCATGGTGAATGTGTTTAGTCGGACTATTGCTAGTTCCAAAGCGATTAGCTTGAAAAATATGCTGGGCGCTGCGTGCCGTTCGGCTAATGGTTTCGCGTGCATCGCTTTTTGTTAAGGAACGATTAGCGCTATCGGCCGCGAGTATATGGCTTACAAACGTCGATCCCGCCCGACCGGTTCCAATAATGAAGATTGGTTTTTGAATCCGCCGAAACTGGATTTCTGCACTAGTGCTTATGGCACCAATTGTCTGAAGACGATTGACCAGCAGGTCGCCGATGCGTTGTGCGATAAATGCCCGCGGTGGCTTTGTCGCGCGAGACACATTTACCGATTCTGCAAGATATTCGAGCCCTTCTCTAAATGAAGAAGCGCCATAGTCTGACAGGCCGGTCCGCGCGCAGGCTTGATCTATCATCCTAGGAACACTGAGTAGGAAGTCATTAGCCATGTGCAGTTCCAAAAATAAATTAAATTAATCAACAATACGGATAGGTCTGGAATTTCTTGCTAGTCGTATTCCCTATAAAAATCACTCTCGTGTTAGATTATTTCCTTCCATCCGATGCATGGCCATAACCCATCGGGGTTACGAATATTCGCCGTCTAGTAGAGTATTGTTAAAAACGTACGTGGCTGGTGTTGAATGATTTCAAATGGATTCAAAAGTTAAACGCAAAAAACAATTGCTCAATTATTTCAATGGCCGCCGCAATCAATTCAAAGAATGGCTAAAAAGAGAGATACCTGAGAAAGATGTCCTATCTGTCGACGGTTTCTTCTTACCTACCGAAGGGCTCGCGAACGTCACTTTAATCGCGGATATCCTTAAAGCTGACGGCGAAAGGGACAAAATAGTTATTCGCGTTGCACCCGCACCAGAGTTTAGGGTTCTGCCGTTTTACGATATCGGCCGCCAATATGCCGTGCTCAAGGCACTCAATAGTGCGGCAAAAATAAAAGTTCCCATGGTTTACGGGTATGAGAAAAATACCGATATATTGGGCGAAGAATTTTACGTTATGCACTATGTTGCAGGTGATACGCCCAGCCTCAACCCGCCCTATGCGCGAAGCGGCTTTGTGGCAGAGTCGACTCCGTCCGAGCGCCGGAAATTATGGCTGAATGGGCTAACCGCCTTAGCTGAAATTCACAAAATAGATACAGCGGATCCTATGCTGACAACGCTGAATGGTGCGCTACCTGGCGCATCTTCGGTGTCGTCGAATCTGGCGTGGTACGAAACCTTATTGCTAACCGACTGCGCGGCGATAAAAAATGATACGGCGCTTCGTGCGCTGGATGTACTTAAAAAGGAGATTCCAGACAATCTCGACTCCAGGATGTGTTGGGGCGATGCCAGATTAGGCAATCTGATTTTTTTAAATAATGAAGTCGCTGCAGTCATTGATTGGGAAATGGCTTCACTTGGGGACCCAGCACAAGATGTGGGCTGGTGGTTATTTTTTGACAAGTCGTTGCATTGGCGTTTGCCACAACTTCCAGGCATGCCGAGCTATGATGAATCTGTCGCCTTTTATGAAAACTGCGTGGGAAAGAAGTTGCAAAATCTCGCATATCACGAGCTGTTTGCCGGGTTTCGTCTTTCTTGCCTGCAAATTTTTGAAGCCAATTTGCGCTTAAGGGCGGGCGATTGGTCCGTTGGCCAGGCGAACGTCATATTAAGCTGTTCACCTGCACTTAAATTACTCCGCTCATTTTTGTGAAAAAACTTGCGATCATTAGTCATTGAGGGCGATATGCAAAATAAAAAGTTTTTACTACATCCAATGACGTCGCCTTATTTGTGCGAGCAGACGCCACCCTTAACCATCAAAGGCGGGTCAGACGTTCATATTTGGGACGATAGCGGCAAAATTTATTTAGATATGCGCGGCGGGTTGTGGAACGTTAATGTTGGTTACAACTGTGTTGAAATTAAAGATGCCATAAAAAAACAGCTCGATGAACTTTCATATTCGCCTATTTTTCTGGATGTGACGCATCCGCGAGCAGATGAATTAGCAGCAAAGCTGGTTCAGATGACTGCATGCGAAAATATGGCGAACGTGTTTTTTACCTCAGGCGGCTCCGACGCAATAGAATCGGCATTAAAGCTGGCTCGTCAATTCTGGTATATCAGCGGTCAAAAGACCAAGCAGAAATTTATCGCACTTCAGAATGCATACCATGGCGCGAACTTCGGCGGTATGTCTGTTGGTGGGCTCGGTAAACAATTTACTGCTACGTATGCGCCGCTGCTAAACGAATGCAGCCATGTAGACATACCGTGGCTATACCGCAAGCGGGATGCGGAAATCGATGCATTATTAGCAGAGGAAGGAATAAAAAATTTAGAGCGTGAAATTATTCGCCAGGATCCCGCAACAATAGCCGCCATTATCGCTGAACCAATTCAGGCCTCCGGCGGAGTGATCGTACCACCCGCGGAGTTTTGGCTGATGATGCGGAAGCTGTGTGATAAGTATGATTTACTGCTGATTGCCGATGAGGTTGTTACCGGATTTGGTCGCTCTGGAGACATGTTCGGTTGCCGGGGCTGGGGTGTGAAGCCCGATATTTTGTGTCTGGCAAAAGGGATTAACTCTGGCTATGTCCCCCTCGGAGCGACGTTGATTAATCAGCGGATGGCCGACGCGTGGCATGGTAATGCTGGGCCCGAGGCCATGCTCATGCATGGTTACACCTACAGCGGTCATCCACTCGCCTGTGCTGCGGCCCTGGCTGCACTTGATGTTGTCGAACGAGAAGATCTGCCACTAAATGCTCGTGTAGTAGGCGATTATTGCCTTGAGCAGCTGCAAGGATTAATGCAGGAGTATCCGATGTGTGTAGGGGTTCGCGGAAAGGGTTTGATGCTAGCCATTGATATTGCACGCCCCGGCGGCAATGTCCGCCCAACGCCGGAATCTATTGCCCTCGCCCGTCAAGCCGCGCAAATTGCGCGAGAAGAAGGGGTCATGGTGCGCCCCTCCGCAAATAGACTGCTTCTGTCGCCACCTCTCACCATAACCAAAGAACACATCACGCAGTTCATAGCAACGATGAAAATAGTATTTGAAAGGCTTGCACCCTAAACTTCGGCGGTTGTGTGCGTATTTCTCTGTTGAGTACTAATTGTCAGTATATCCACCGCCCGCTTCCATTTTCCCGATTTAAAAATAAGAAATGTCATCACCGTGGAGATTGCACTGGCAAGCGGATAGCTAATCCAAACACCTTCGACGCCAATGCTATCGATCTTCGAAAGTGTAAACGCTAATGGAACTTGCAGGAACCACGTGGTTGCCAAAGTTATCGCCATTGTGAGCGGTGTATTGCCAGATCCGCGAAACAGCCCGAGCATGCCTATTCTGAATCCAGATAAACCTAAAGCGAGCGCCATCAGCTCCACAACGTGCTGGGTTCCCTCACGTAAAAGGACCATGTTTGGCACAAAAAGATAGACGATCTCGCTGGAAAGAAAATAGATAAGAGCCGCAAATAAGGCCAGGACGATCATGCTTCCCTTCGCGCTGGAATAGCCGATGGCTTCAGCGTCCGCGACCTCGCCTCGCCCCAAGCTTTGGCTGACCAAAATCGAGGTCGCCACGTAAATTCCCGTTGCTGGAATCATCGCAAAGATAAACACACGGATCGCTACGCCGAAAGCAATGGTTTCCGACATGCCAAACGTTGAAACGAAAGTGGTTATGACGGATACACCCAGCGCAACAAATAGTTGTTCAGCGGAAATGGGAAGCGCCAATTGAACAATTCTTTTAATGATTTCGTCGTTGAAACGTCGCTCTTTTCCACCAGTTTTCGATTTTTTGGCGTAAAGTATATTTAATGAAATTATCGCAATTAACGCATCTGCTAATACGCCACCCAAAGCGGCCCCTTCAACACCAAAGGCTGGGGAATATCTGGATCCAAATATAAATAATGGGTCCAACGCAATATGCAAACAGATGCTCAGTAGAGATAATAGCAGAACTAGCGTCGCTTTCTGAATCGAATTAAGCGTCGCTTGCACTTGCAGAAATATAAACGTGAATGGAATTCCGAATAAAGAAATGCGCAAATAATTTTGTTGCGTAGCGATAATAGCAGGGTCGGAACTATAACCCTTTAACATGACCGGTGCTAAAAGTAGGCCGGCGACGGTTATCAAAATTGATAGCAATGTGGATAGCATTAACCCATGTGTTGTAGCGATATCCACACCTCTTGCATTTTTAGCCCCGTAAGAATGAGCCACCAAAATTCCGCTCGCCACCGACACACCGCTGCCAATCGATATCACGCACATTAATAGGGGAAAGCAGAGTGATACGACTGCAACGGCCGCCTGATCAATATGGCCCACCCAAAACGCATTGATGAGCTGGTGAAGCGCAGCGAGAAGACTAGAGAGAATGATCGGCAGCGCTAACCGAAGAACACTCGAAAAGCCCGGTACTTTTTTATAGAGGTTTTGGCGAGACATACATTTCTCCTGTTTCACTTCTCCATGTTATTTCAGAATACTTTGCTTTTATCGTAATCCTCTTGGGTTATTTACAACTGCTCGAGACAATTTCATTTTAGGTAGCCGCGATCTTAACTAAGTCAGTGCTCTCCAATATTGCCTTATCGCAACCGGAGTATCGTGGTCGTCATTAACTCCGAGGTGGTGTGGCTCATAAAAGGCGAAAATACTGTCGAAAATGAAGCGCTCTCTATGGATTACGGTAACCTGCGTTATTTTGGTAATCATTGGTTTAGGTGGCATTAAATATTGGATGGTAGCTTCGGCTATTGCCGCCTATTCCAAATTACCCGCCCCTCTAGCAACCGTTAGTGTCAGCTCGGTAAAGCTCGCTGAATGGCAACCAAAGATCACCGCGGTTGGAACGGCCATCGCGAGCCAACGGACCAAGGTCTGCGCAGAAAACGCTGGGGTGGTTGGCCGGATTACTTTCACCTCTGGATCTGGAAGTTTTGTTAACGAAGGCGCACTGCTTGTTGTACTCAGTAATGAGGAAGAAAAGGCCCGATTGGATGCGGCGGTAGCAAGGAATGAAGTCGCGAAAAATACCTTGACCAGGCAGCGTAAACTTTTCGATAGCAAGCTAATTTCTCAATCGGCCCTCGACGATGCCATCAGCCAAGCGAAACAGGTTGATGCCGAGGTCCGAACATTGCACGCCGTTTTAGAAAAGCGCTTTATTCGCGCGCCCTTCGCTGGGTATATATCGATTAACGATATTAGTGTTGGCCAATACCTTGCAGCTGGCGCTGAAGTTGCGGATATTCAAGCTTTAAGCCCTATCTATGTCGATTTTAAACTTACACAACAGCATACCCATAAAATCCATCTTCACGATGAGGTTAAACTAAAAACCGAGAGCGCTGGCGAGCTATCGGGAACAATTTACGCTTTGGACTCGTCGTTGGACGATGAAACCCGAAGTCTGCGAATTCGAGCGATATTTCCAAATGTCGATAATACGTTGCGCCCAGGGATGTTCGGCGAGATCACCGCGGCAATTGGGCCGAAACAGGCGGCCGTCGTATTGCCCAAAACGGCAATTCGCCAGCAGCCATACGCCAGCTCTGTATTTTCTATCGAAAAAAGCAAAAACCCCAACGGCGATCCTATATGGATAGCGCATGAAAAAATCATAAACATCATCGGTACCGATGGCGACAGCGTCATCGTAAATTCAGGTGTTCAACAAGGCGAGCAGATCGCGACTGCGGGGATATTCAAATTACGTGATGGGGTGCAAGTAGACATCAGTAAGCAGATAGTTGTTAACGTCAGTGGCTGTGCCAAGGAATGCAATGAAAATCACTGAACGTTTTATTCAGAGGCCGGTGCTAGCGATAGTTGTCAATTTAATTATTATCATTGTTGGTTTGCGCGCAGTTTCGCTAATGCCGATTAGGCAATACCCGGCCATCAGCGCCGCAACCATCAAGATTACGACTAATTATCCCGGAGCAAGCGCCGGAACAGTCCGCGATTTCATTACTTCGCCGCTAGAGCGTCAAGTAGCATCGGCCGAGGACATCGATTACCTGCGATCGACCAGCATACAAGACCAGAGCATTATTGAGGCTCATCTCAAATTAAACGCAAACTATCACGATGCGCTAGGTCAAATTACCGCGCGGGTTAATGCAATCCGCAGTCAATTACCCGCTGCTACCGAATCTCCGATCGTTGATGTCGAGCGTGCGGATGATCATCGAGCATTGCTGTACCTGGCATTTCAATCGAATTCGCTGTCGCAAATCCAGTTAGCAGATTACCTAGCGCGCACCATACAACCCGATCTTCAAACGATAGCCGGCGTGCAGCGTGTACAAATGCTGGGCGCGCGTCAGTTGTCGGTAAGAATTTGGATGGACCCCAAAAAATTGGCTGGATTTGGGCTTAGTTCGCACGATGTGGAATCCACATTGCTGAAGAACAATCATCTCTCTGCCATTGGACACACAAATGGTACCAGCACGTTCATCAATTTGCGTGCAAACACGGATGTTCGCGATCTCGAGGGATTACAGCAGCTGCCTCTAATAGCGAAAGACGGAGCAATCGTCAGGCTAGAGGAAGTAGCGAAAGTTGAAATTGGCGTAGAAAATTACGATGCTGAAACACGCTTCAATCAACATAACGCAACGTATTTAGCCGTCTTCCAAACCCCATCGTCAAATTCTCTGGCCGTTAGTCGGATCGTAAAGGAACGCCTTGAGCAATTACGCGCGGGTATGCCTTCCGGTATTGAAATCAATATCGCTGATGACTCGTCCGCGTACATTGGAGATGCGTTGAAAGAAATCGGCAAGACGCTTAGCGAGACGCTGCTAATAGTCGCACTGGTGATTTACGTCATTATGGGTTCGCTGCGGTCTGTGCTGATTCCCTTGGTAGCCATACCTATTTCGATCTGCGGCGCTGTACTGCTCGCTTATCTGTTTGGGTTTTCGATCAATTTGTTGACGATTTTGGCGGTCATCCTCTCGATTGGCTTGGTTGTCGATGACGCTATTGTTGTCGCCGAAAATGTTAACCGGCATATCGAAGAAGGTATGTCTCCGGTTGCAGCAGCTCTTCATTCCATGCGCGAGTTGGGAGGGCCGATCATTGCAATAACGATAACTTTAGCAGCGGTCTACAGCCCTATAGCACTTCAGGGTGGCCTTACCGGTATCCTTTTTCGTGAATTTGCATTAACACTTGCCAGCGCCGTTTTAGTCTCAGGCTTTGTAGCCTTGACGCTTTCGCCCATGATGAGTACGAAGCTGTTGGGACAAAACAACGCGGCGAGCCGCATACATCACTATGTGAACGCCAAGTTCATCCTTACGCGAGAAACGTATGTTCGTTTTCTAACGCGCATCATCAGCGCGCCTCGAGAGATGATGGTCATTACAGTTACGGCGATTCTGCTGATCTTGCCGTTCTACTTTTTTTCACAAAAAGAATTGGCGCCAGCGGAAGATCAAGGCCGCATTTATGTATACATGACCGGGCCCGCGAACTCGACGGTTGAATATAGCGATACCTATGCTCGCGAAGTGGAAAAAATTTGGGCTGCTGATCCTGATACGCAATATTTTTGGCAATACACGGAGCGCACCGTTAGCAATACCGGCATTACGTTAAAGCCGTGGCACGAACGCCACCGCAGCATTAATCAGTTAATGTCGGAAATGTATTTTCGACTACGATCGATCAGCGGGATGACAGCGCTCCCGGCTGTCCCGAGTACTTTACCCAGTGGTAGCGATTTCGATGTGGAGATGATGGTTGTCGCGGATGATGATCCCGCGCGCATGACCGAGTATATCGGCCAGATTATGAATAAAGCCATGGGGAGCGGCTTATTTCTCTACGCAGATACCAGTCTCAAATACGATCTTCCGCAAGTGGAGATTCAGTTTGATCGAGACAAAATTGCAGCATTGGGAATCGACATGGAATCGGTCGGCGAAGCGCTTTCGACCTTCCTTGGAGGAGCTTATGTTAACCATGTCGGATTAAATGGTCAGAGTTACAAAGTCATTCCGCAGCTGGCGAGAAAAGATCAGCTAGACCCCGAACAACTGACGTCGATATATATCAATGGTCCGAAAAATGAGCAAATCCCTTTATCCAGCATCGCATCGCTGCACGAAAGTATTGTACCGCGCACCTTAGAGCGTTTTCAGCAACGTAATGCCGCTGCTATTTTTGCAGGCCTGTTACCCGGTGTAACCAGCGACACTGCGCTGGCATTTTTGGAAAAATCGGCACGAGAGGTGTTACCGCCGGGTTATAGCCTGGATTATGCCGGACAGTCCCGCCAACTGAGATCAGAAGGAAACTCATTAAACATCACTTTGCTCTTTGCGGTCGCCATAATTTATTTAGTACTGGCAGCGCTCTTCGGTAACTTCCGCAGCCCACTTATTATTCTTCTCGGATCCGCTCCTTTGGCAATTTGTGGTGCTCTATTGTTCTCCTTCTTTGGACTCACCACCATAAATATCTATTCTCAAATCGGTTTAATTACCTTGGTTGGCTTGGTAGCAAAAAACGGTATTTTGATAGTGCAATTCGCAAATCAACGCCAAGCTCAAGGATGTGAGAAAAAAGCGGCGATTCTCGAGGCCGCTCAGTATCGGCTGCGCCCTATTATCGTAACCTCGGCGGCCACTGTATTAGGCCATTTTCCCTTGATCCTCGCTAGCGGAGCCGGTGCCGCTGCTCGTCATAGCATTGGAATTGTGCTGGTAGCTGGAATGACCATTGGTACCTTATTTACTCTTCTCATTGTCCCCTCGCTGTACATGTTAATCAGCCCACCAAGCGAGATGCGTAATAAAACAATTGGGTTCGAATCAGCACCAGACAGCCTGACCGGCAACGCATCTATTTAATTGTTGAATTCCTCAGAAATAAATATCGGAGCGGGTATGGATATCGCAGAGAACGTTAAGAAAGTCGAACAACAAATCCGTAGCGCTTGTGCAGAGGCAGGCCGCGATTATTCCAGCGTTACCGTGATCGCGGTGAGTAAAGGGCAACCGTTACAGGTGATACATGATGCGGTAGCTGAGCGCCTTTCTAACTTTGGTGAAAATTATGTGTCAGAAGCGGTCACCAAAATCGATTCATACACGGGGCAGCCGATCTGTTGGCATTTTCTTGGTCCGCTACAATCGAATAAAACTGCTGCAGTAGCTACCCATTTTGCATGGGTGCATAGCATAGACCGTCTGAAAGTTGCTCAGCGACTTTCTGCACAACGGCCAGCGAATCTTCCACCACTGAATGTTTGTATTCAAGTCAATATTGACAACGAAAATACAAAAAGTGGAGTTTCGGAGATAGAGGTTCCAGATCTCATCGAAACGATATCGAAGTTACCCCATGTGACTGTTCGAGGTCTTATGGCCATTCCTTCTCCGGATAACTCCGACGGTGAACGTGCTCGAAGTTTCGCCCGCATGCGGCAACTTTTTGATCGCCAGCGCGAAAATTGGCCGCATCTCGACACGCTATCAATGGGAATGTCGAAAGACTTCAGTCTCGCAATTCGGGAAGGTGCTACGATGATCCGAATTGGGACAAATATTTTTGGCGCGCGCGCAAGCGCGGCGGCTGCAAATAAATTAACTTCTATTGAGCGATAACCAACAACACTACATAGCGAGATTATCGATCAACACCTTGCAGCAGCATCACCAGAAAACTAATAAAACCAGCGGTGATGCCGGATATGCCATGATCCGGGTATTCGTAGAAATTTATCTTGCTGTGCATATCGGGTGTTGATGAAGCATTACGACGCAATTGCGCACTGCGCACAAGCTGTTCGAGGGGAATATATAAAATTTCGCTAACCTCGCATGATTGCAGCGTCAGCAGAAGCGAGGGAGAAATAGTTCCCACCACTGCGATTACGTCCAAGCCGTCAATGGTTCGCTGCACAGGAAGCATGCCACCATATTGAAATCCATCGGACTCCAAGCGAATTTCCTCCCAGGCTTCACGAAGCGCAGTTTTACAAAATGTTTCGTCACATGGGTCTCGCATACCTCCTGGAAAAGCGATATCTCCGGGGTTTCTTGACAGGCCTTTACTACGACGCGTCAATAATATGCGTGGGGCGGCTTGATTGGTGATCGCAATCAAAACCACAGCATCGGCACGTGCATGCCGTCTTCCAACACTCAAAATTGTTAGACGTCGTTTAAGGAACGCTAAAAGATTTGGTGGTGGCATCCTCGAGGTAGTGTCCTTCGACAGGTCGTGCGAAATCGTTACGCTGGCCGAACGGCATTTGACCTTCTTGTGTCTTAAGCGAATTGTTGGGCTCAACCAACCATTCATTTAAATCGTTGATATCCCGCGGCGTCAGCGTGCCAGCCTGTTGTTTTAATTTCAGCATGTCGAGCACATAGTCGTAACGCGCATTGGCGTAATCGCGCTGTGCCGAATAAAACGTGCGCTGCGTTTGCAATACATCGACGATATTGCGCGTGCCGACTTCATAACCGGCGCTGGTGGCATCGAGTGCGCTCTGTGCGGATACGATCGATTGCGAGCGCGCTTTTACGCGTTGCACATCCGTCGATGCGGCGATATGGCGTGCGCGTGTGCCTTGCACCACCGTTCGCTCGGTATCGATGCGGCGTTCGAGCGCTGCATTGTATTGTTCGTACGCCTGACGTTGCGCCGAGCTCGTGTAACCACCGCTGTAAATCGGCACGGTTAACTTTAATATCGCCATCTTCGTGGCCGAATCAGAATCGGGCGGAAAGCTGAACAGCGACGCGGGTGTGGTGGTCTGCGTGCCATCGACACGGTCTTTTCCGTAACTTAAATTACCGCTCAATTTCGGCGCGTGTTCATAGCGTTTTGCCGCTGCATTTTCCTGTGCGGCTTCCATTGCGTAAAACGCCGCGTGTAGCGATGAATTGTTTGCGAGCGCGAACTTTACCCATTCGCCGCGATCGCTGGGGCTCGGTTCAGATACCGGAAAATCTTTATTCAGCGGCCACAGATTTTCGTGAATCTGTCCGGTGAAGGTCGATAAAGTTTCGTACGCCGTGGCCAGATCGCCTTCGTCGCCGAGTCGCTGCGCGACGCTTGCGTCATAGGCAGCGCGCGCTTCATGCACGTCGGTGATCGCGATGAGGCCGACATCGAAACGCTGTTGTGCCTGATCGAGCTGGCGCTTATCGGCGAGCTCCTCCGAACGTGCAACCTGCAAATTGTCCCATTGGCGTAGCACGGTGAAATACGCGTCGGCGACGCGGATGATTAAATCCTGCTGATCGGCCGCAAATTGAGCCTCGGCCTGTTTGCTGGTCAGCTTGCCACTTTTGAACGAGAACCATGCGGGCAAATCAAAAAGCGGCTGCGATAACGAAACGCCCCAGCCGCTGTTCGTCGTATTGGTGCGCGTATTGACCGAGCCCGTTTGGCCGACGAAATTCGGAAACGTGCCGGTAAATCCGGTGATGCTCTGCGCATCGCTGTCGACTTTGCGCCGACCATAATTCGCATCGCCCTGCACTTGCGGCAGCAGGCGCGATTTTGCCTGTTGCTCGGTTTCGATATTGGCTTTGTAACTCGCTTCGGCCGCGCGTAATTTTGCATCGTTCTTCAGCGCTAATTCGTAAATGTCGCGCAGCGTGTCGGCAGTAGCAAACGAAGAGAAAAATTCCGATAATAGCAAAGCGATCAAAAAAACTTTTTGCACTTTAAATCCTGTGTGTTGTGAAATATCAATCCATTCAGCTGTGTACGTCATCGCGACCATGCGGTTATACATGCCGCTAATCCGAATCGGTCATGCCATGAAGAATTCGGCGCTGGACTGCGTCATATGTCCACCGTCCACTGGTATGGCAATACCACTGATGTAATTACCGGCGTTGCTGGCAAGCAGCAGTAACGGGCCGGCGATATCTTCTGCCGTTCCCAAACGTTTAGCGGGCGTGTTGTTGATTAATCGGATACCAGCGATCGAGGAGAAAAATCTTGCATTCATTGCCGTCCTGAAAAAGCCCGGGCAAATTGCGTTAACACGAATATTTTTCTGCGCGAGCTCGAAAGCCATTGCACGGGTGAGTTGCAACACGGCAGCTTTCGAGGTCGAGTATACTGCTTTGCCCGTAGGGCTTTGACCTAGACCAAAAATGGAAGATATATTTATAATGCTTCCGGCTCGTTCGGATTTAATTAAACGATCGATGCAGTAACGCGAAACTCGCCAAACGGACTTAACGTTTGTCCCAATCTGCGCTTCCCAATCTTTATCTTCTATATCATTAAATTCCCGGTGAATCGATAGACCAGCATTATTTACAACGATATCCGGCACTAAGCGCAGCGCATCTATTTGTGCAAAAGCATTAGCAATGCTGTCTTCCGCATTCACATCCATTGCTATAGCATATGCCTTTCCGCCCTCTTTCTCGATAGCATCGGCGAGCGCCTGAAGTCGGTTTAATCGGCGTGCGCACAATATTATTACCGCTCCGTGCCGCGCCAGTATTCTGCTGCAACTCTCGCCTAATCCGCTCGACGCACCTGTCACAAGCGCCGTTCTTCCTCGCAAACAAAAAAGATTCTGGCTGGGAGTAGATATTCCACTTACAGGCTCCACCGTCATATAAAGATTTCTATCCCATCTTAAAGATTTTTATTCAAAAAAGTTTGTCGCCTTTTTTTGGCCATACGACCAATATAGCGAATATAAATGCAGTATGCGTCCGTTTATACGTTTGTATTTTGGATTTACGCCGTCGGTTGAAATTTTCTAGTATTTTTTTAGCGACCACAGGAGCGATCGGCAGTCAGGCACATTAATTAAGCAGGTATTTCACGACCAAAAATAACAACGATGGATCATTAGCTATCAATCGCAAGTTCGCTAGTTATTCCATTCATAATTTTTAAAATTATTAGTCCCCGCCCCTGATACAAGAGCGGGTGCCGAAAACTCAACTTTAGATTCCCATAAAATTATGGGATCTGCAGTCACCCTAAAGGAGGCTTCCTTTTAAAGCGCGAATAATCCTTCTGGGTTATTTTTAATTGTGATAATTGAATGACAGAATCATTAAACGGGAATTAATAATCGGTGGTTAATTTCCCACGTGGAAGGGATGTGGATGTCGATGTCGAATTCATCTTTAAATCGCCTCAGCTCTGAGCCTCATTATTTTCCATTGTCCAGTCAGCAAAAATTATGGGTTAATTACGGACTGTGTGAGCAATCAAGTTACGGCAGCACGCTCGCTAAAGCTTCGCTACTGCAAGGAAAATTAAATCGATCGGCGCTAACCCGCGCGTTATTAACGGCCGCGGAACGGCATCCTATGATGCGTGTTCGCTTTGCGAAGGTCGGCAACGGTGTTGTGCACCGTTTGGAGCCCCACCAGAAACTAGCCCACAGTGAAATCGATTTAACGCACCTCCCCGAGCTTGAGCGAATTCCACATGCTGATAAGCTGATTGAAAATCTTGTCTGGCAACCCGGTCCGTTTCTTGAAAAAGCTCCTTTTCGTAGCGCAGTAATCATTCTCGATCAGCTCCGCACAATATTGGTTATTGCATCAGATCACATCGTGTGTGAAGGCGCATCCCAAGATATCCTCGTAAAGGAAGTAAATGCGCTGTATAGAAGTTATGTAAATGAAATCGCGCCACCTCTCCTGCCAGCAGCCGGTCATTATTGGGACTATGTGAAATGGCAGGAAAACTGGTTGGCGTCGGATAAAGCGAAGCAACATGTCGCTGAATGCGACAGGCTTTTATCGAGCGCTCGTCTACCCTTCGATGAAGACACAAGTATTACCACTCAACCACCGCGAAAGCTGGCAATATTCACCTTAATGCAAGAAGAAATTGCTCTTGTAGATGCCTATTGCCGCGCAGAAAACTGCTCACGGTTCATTTTCTTTTTGACCGCCTACGTTTACTCAATAGTGCAATTCACTGGTAATGATAGTGTTACTTGCACATACCCCATAGCGCTCAGGAATGGTTCAGCCTTTCAACACTCAGTTGGTTATTATTCTGCACTATCGATTATGCAGGTCTCGCTGCCCCAAAAGGTGTCATTTCGCGAGGCAATAAAACTGGTGGCGATGGCTTGCCGCGAAGGATATGCGCACCACAGTGCATTGATGAGCTGGTCTGTCCCTTTAAGTAATACGCTGTCTTTTGCTTACTATAATTTCGACCGGCCACATTGGGATTTTGAGAATGTAACCGCAACTGAATACACATGGAATCTCGAGCCTTCCTTCTCCAGTAAGCATCTTTATTTACCACCACTACTCGCTATTCGTCCAAAAGCAGATGGCACTCTTGATTTCTGTCTCACACATGTGACTCATGGATTATCACCCAATCCTGATGAAACTTTTGTGGCGGATATTGAAGTATTGATTAAACAACAAATTTCCACCTAATCATGTCGCCGCTAAATTTTTGCGCAATTTTCATTTAAAGGAGCTTCTATGGAACGCAGTGAAATTTCTCAGCTAATTAGCGCAACCTTAAAAGGGCTTTTCGATACGGATATTATTGCCGCACCGATTAATGTAACCGATTCGACGGTATTGATTGGGGATGGCGCAGAGCTTGACTCGATGGCATTCGTGACCTTCTTTGCTGATCTTGAGCAAGCAATATCGGATAAAGTCGGTAGAGCAATATTTTTATCGCTCGACAAAATTACCGACTTTGATGCGGAAGATCCAAAGGTAACTACTTCGGACTTGATTTCCCATATCGAAGAAGAAACCTCTGTAAGCATTGCATAATATTTCGTAATCGAAATAAGCGGGCGGGAGCGCAGGGTTACCCATAAGTAACTTCTAGCTTCCACATCAATTTCCACTCTGCTAATTAATAAAAAATGTGGGATGCGGTTAACTATGGATTATTCCGATTTCATCTTTAGAGTTTTTTCTTGTCTTAATCGCGGATGTCAGGCGGAAAATGATATTGGTACTGTACTCGATGTTATCCGAGAATATGCCGATCTGAGTTTTGCTGCACTCATCATTACACCACCATCGCGCGCGCTTTCTCCGGAAATTATCGGCTCTTATAGCGATTTGGATGTAATTCGTGCCAATAATGCCGATCTGCTGGCACTAGGAGGCCACGGCGAGTTGTTGACCAAAACGCCAAAGGTCATTGATCTAGAGGATGAGAAGTTTTGCGATGAGCAATTTAGAAACGTATTCCTTTACAAGATAAAAGTCGTCCAAATGTTATGTCTCGATTTCGAGATAGGCGAAACGCAGTTTCGATTACGCTTCGGAAAAGCGGGGCGGCAAAGCTACTTCACATCCGAGCAATGCGCAGAGATAACTAAAATATGTCCGTTTATTCGAGATTATTTTCAGCGAGTAAGAACAACATCGGTAAATACGAGCTTAAAGATAATTTCAGAAAAACTGCTTAAGTCGAGTCAAATTGGCATTGCTCTAATAAATATCCACGGCGAAATATTTTACATGTCGGAGCTTATGGAGGAACTTCTCGAGCGCTCGTCCACCTTCCTATGTAATAACAATCGATTAATCTCACACTCCAAGGAAGGACAGCTTAAGCTTCAGTGCATGATTGCGGAAACGAATACATCGAACCCGATATCGATAGCATCGTTATCCTGCAAGAACAATCAAAATTTTACGTTTGCAGTTTGCTATGGCCCGCCTCCGGAATCCACTATTCCAGTTGATGATGAGTATTATACTTGCCTGATTTTTTCGCCAAAGACAGACTATGTCGGTATATCAGCACTGGCATCACTATGGCGAATTAGCCCTGCGGAGCAGCGGTTGTTGAATGCAGTCATGGAGTTCAGCAGTATTAAGCGGGTGGCGAAGGAACTTGGGATTTCGCCCAATACGGCGAAAGTTCAGCTTAAATCTGTTTATCGAAAGATTGGGGTGGACAGCAAACCTCTTTTGGTTAAATGGCTATCGGCCGCTAACAACTTTGCTGCGCTACTTTGCTAATCGAGCGAAACCTCTCCTTATTTTAATGGCGAAGTGTTTATGTGTAGAAGGCGAGTGCTGTCAGTGATCTTTCCCCTGAATTAGCACCACTACTACAGTGAGAAATCATCTTTAACAGCTGGAAAGAAAAAGAAGTCCTTAATGTATTTTCACTGATACTTTTTTTAAATCGCTGCGATGCTAGAGTAAAAAAAATTGGCCAAACTTCATCTTCGCAAGCAAATAGCGAATTACCTCAATGGCTTGAATCGATAGCGGTACGATGTACGACGGAATATCCTGGGCACGTTTTCGTTGTTTACGCATACACTCTTGCAGCTGCTTGACGACCTCGGGTGGAATAATCCACAGTCCGCGTTCCAAATCGAACTAATGAGGTGTCGCCAAACGCAATTCGCCGGTCCGAATCCCTGTCAGCAGTAATAGACGAATGCCGAGTTGCGTAGTCACCTGTCCTCCATAATCGCGCAACGTGCGCAAGAAATCAGGCAAGTCTGCTAGGCGCAGATATGGATTATTAATAACTGGCGGTTTAGGCATGGCAACCACGTCAAGATCGGCGGCCGGATTGTGCGTCAGCCCGTCAATTTTCACTAGCGCAAGCGAAATAATTGATTGAGCCAGGTACGCACTTTTCCCGCGATCGACACCGCTCCGCGTGCCTCAATTTGGGCAACGACCTCCAATAGATCGGAGCGTTGAATATCGAAAATCGATGCGGTGCCTATGCGCGGCAAAACGTCGTTGCCAAAAATGCGTTCAATCTGCGACACGGTGCTTTGTCGACCCATTTTGAGTTCGAGCTTGCGATGTTCGAACCACTGTAGATAGACAGCCTTGAAATTGTTTTCGGAGGCTAAACGGACCGCTCGGCGCTTCTGCTTGCGATGGACCTGAGGATTAATCCCCTTCGCGATGAGGCCGCGCGCTTCATCACGCAAACGCCTCGCCTCCCGAAGACTCACCTCCGGGTAGGTACCAAATGATATGCGCTTTTGCTTACCACCCCAGTAATAGCGGAAATGCCAAGCCTTGCCGCCTGTAGGGGATACATTGAGGCAAAGACCATCGAAATCGGCGAGAGTGAACACCTTACCAGTTGCTTTCGTCTTCCGAATCGCCAAGTCTGAAAGTGCCATGTTCTAGCCCCTGAAGAGAGTTAATCAGGACTAGATTTTTATCCTTCCTTGCCAAGGACGCCAATAACGATACGCCCACACTCCCCCTCAAAAGGGCGCTTAAAAATGAACTTAAAAGCTCTGGATTTGGGTGGAGGTCAGCAGACGTTGCGGGATCGAAAGAGGGGCTTTTGTCCCTTGTTTTTTACCTTTCCCTAACATCCAACATCTCAGTGGAAATTGATGGACGTCAGTGGACGAAAATAATTGGAGCGGGAAACGAGGCTCGAACTCGCGACCTCAACCTTGGCAAGGTTGCGCTCTACCAACTGAGCTATTCCCGCAGATTTCTGCTTCCCGAATTCGCTAGTTATGTTCGAACCTGCGGGAAGGCGCCCATTGTATTGTCTCGCCTTAGAGAGTCAAGCCGTTTTACGGTAAAACAATCGATTTCTCAGGGTGTTGCGCATATTTTCGCTCATTACGGCGAGCAACGTAACCACCGCGCGCAGGCATGAAAGAACCCTAGAAACGCATGACTGGCCAGGCCGCGCGCAGGTAAATCATCATCGACCACAGCGTCAACGTTGCGGCGGCGTACAGTAGCAAGGTGCAAATGCTTTGCAGCCACAACGGGCTGGTCGGTGAAATCAACAGGAAGCCGGTGATCGCGACCATTTGAAATACGGTTTTGATCTTGCCCACGTACGACACGGCGACGCTGGTGCGTTTGCCGATTTCGGCCATCCATTCGCGCAATGCCGAGATGACGATTTCGCGGCCGATAATCACCATCGCCGGCAGGCTGAACCACCATGCGTGGTAATACTGCACCAGCAGCACCAGCGCGAATGCGACCATCAATTTATCCGCGACCGGATCGAGAAACGCGCCGAACGGCGTGCTTTGATTGAGACGGCGGGCGAGATAACCATCGAGCCAATCGGTGGCGCCAGCCAGTGCAAACACGAGCGCACAAGCCAGTGGGCTCCAGTCTTGCGGCAGATAAAACAGCAGCACAAATACCGGTATCAGCACCATGCGCAGCAATGTGATCGCATTGGGGATATTGATCGAACGCAACGGGGAAGCTCCTGAGATTTGCACCATCATAACCGCGCGCCAGTCCCGGTTAACAGGTTTAGTCGGCGTGCAGCACGCCATAGATTTGTTCGGCCATTTTGCCGCTGATACCGGGCACCCGGCATAGCTCATCCAGCGTCGCCGTTTGCACGCCTTGAATAC
>Ga0207711_10000201_pt1 | contig 63476 bp, 61 predicted proteins | sample KBSS34metaG_FD_184401 | JGI IMG/M metagenome (GOLD analysis project Ga0207711, IMG submission 184401) | Switchgrass rhizosphere microbial communities from Kellogg Biological Station, Michigan, USA - KBS S3-4 metaG (SPAdes) (version 2) | ecosystem: Host-associated > Plants > Roots > Rhizosphere... | reverse complement strand
CATGCTCATCATTCCCCACGCCGACATGGCCGGTGCCGCCTGACCGGCGATCGGGCGGCGTGCCGGTGACTGCATAAGCAACTCTCCGCCGCGCGGAAAGGAATTTACGTTCGCGGCCGACAGGACAAGGGTCACCGCGTCAGCGGCCGTGGCCCTTGAGCTTGGACGGACGGCCCCGTCGACGGGTCGGTGACCCGTCCTGTTCCCCTGACCACCAGGCGCGGGCCCTCGCCCGCGTCCACGCGGACATCACCCGGCTCGAGAAGCTCAGCGAGCGCCGCGAGCGCGGCTATCCCCGGGTCGTGCGCCGCGCCCGCCACAAGGACCCGGACGCGGCACCGACCCGCCACCGCCGTGCGGCGGGTGCGCTGACCCGCGTGGCGCCGCCCTCCGCGGGCCCCGCCGCCGCACAGGGGCCTCCCAGCCGCCCACTGGCCGGATCTTCAACCGGCGTGCTCAGCAGCGTCAGAAATCCTGATCGAACTAGTGGAAGTGGCATTGGGCGATGCCTATGCTGGCGTGATGGCTCCGCGGGCAGACTCTGCTGCGCAGCGTGACGGTGCGGCGCGCGGCCGCAAGCACAACTCGTCGCCTCGTAAGGGCGATCTTCGGCGGGACGAGATCCTCGACGGGGCCGAGCGATTGCTCGAGACCTCGCCGGTCATCGAACTCACCTTCGAGCGACTTGCCGCTGCCACAGGGGTTCCGCGGTCGAGCATTTACTTCTACTTCGACAGCAAGTGGGCGGTGGTCGACGCCCTCATCGACCGCGCGTCGGCCGACCTGCTCGCCGAGGCTCAAGTGGTCGCCCCGGAAGCGGACTTCGACGATTTCCTGCGCGAGCTGACACGGGCCGCGCTGCGCTCGTGGCGGACTCACCGCGCTGTCTTCCTGGCCGCTGTTGAACGGTCCTCGCATGCTGACGAGGCGACCGACCGGTGGCGCGCGATCATGGCCGACTTCGTCACCCTGCTGACCGGGCGCCTCGACCTGGAAGCCGGCGACCCCGCCAGGGTGGACGTCCGCGCAGTGGGTGGTGCCGCGATGGCGGCCGAGCTCATCTGCTGGATGACGGAGCGAACCTTCTACATGCTGTTCGCTCGCGAGCACACGACCGCCGAGGAGGAGATGACCACCGAAGCGATCGTTGCGGCGAACCGTCGCATCCTCGGTGTCCGTTCGCAGTCCTGATCCCACGTGGGGGTCGAGGTGCGGCCCGCCCTTGCCGCCGGACAGCCGGGTGGTGAACACCATCCCGTTGTCGGTCAGGGTGGAGGCCGGGATCCCGTGCTCAGCAACGGTTTCGCGGAAGGCGGGCGGGGCGACCAGCGTCCCGCGGGACCGGACGCTCCCGACCTCACCCGTGCCGGCTCTGTCGGATATCGCGCGTCGACACCGAGGATCTCCGCCTCGGACCGTAGCGCCGCACACCTGTGCCCGCTCGTGGTCGCGATCTCCCTCACGGCGCACGGCACCGGATCAGCGCGCGGTCAGGTCAGCTTGCGCTTGAGGATCTTTCCCGTTGCGGTCATCGGGAGGGTGGGGACGAACTCGAGCAGGCGCGGGTACTTGTAGTGCGCCATCTGGTCCTTGCCCCAGGCGATCAGCTGTTCCTCGGTGATCGTGCCGCCCTCCCGGCGGATCACGATTGCTTTGATCTCCTCGCCGTGGCTCTCGTGCGGTACGCCGATGACCGCGGCCAACGAGACCTCGGGGTGGGTCATAAGGATCTCTTCGATCTCGCGCGGGTATACGTTGTAGCCGCCGCGGATAATCATGTCCTTGGACCGGCCGACGATGTAGTACCAGCCATCCTCGTCGCGGCGGGCCAGGTCGCCGGTGCGGAACCAGCCGTCCCGAATCGCCTCGTCGGTGGCCTCGGGCCGCTGGTAGTAGCCCTTCATGACGTTGTGGCCCTTGATCGCGATCTCACCGACCGCGTCGGGCACGTCGGGCACGTCGGTCCAGTTGTCGTCGATCAGCTTCATCTCGACGCCGGGGATCGGGACGCCGATGGAGCCGACGCGTACGGGTACGCCGTACTTCGAGAAGCTGACAGTGCACGAGGCCTCGGAGAGTCCGTAGCCCTCGAGGATCGTCACGCCGAAGCGGCGCTTGAACTCTTTGTGCACCTCGGTCGGCAGGGCCGCGCCGCCTGAGACGGCGATCCGCAGGTTGGCCGCGCGTGCGTTGACGTCCACGCCGCGGCCCTCGAGCGCGCCGAGCAGTGCCCAGTACATCGTCGGCACTCCGGCGAAGAAGGTGACCCGCTGGTCGACCATCGTCCGCAGCGCATCCGCTGGTTCGAAGCGGGGCAGCATAACCACGGTGCCGCCGTACGCGAAGGCGCCGTTCTGGATGACCGTCTGTCCGAGCGCGTGGAAGAGCGGCAGCACGCAGAGATAGGTGTCGGGTACCTCGACGGCGGCTGCGAAGAGCGGACCACCGCTCAGTGCGTTGTCACGCATGTTGCGATGCCGAAGCTCGGCGCCCTTGGGCTGACCCGTTGTACCGGAGGTGTAGAGGATGACGGCTGTGTCCTCCTCGTCGGTCACTGCGGTCTCGAAGGTCGACGGCTCCGGCGCCATGGCCTCGCCCAGCGTCTCGGTGCCGTCGATGGGTGACGCCGCAGCCGGGTCGGCGGTGATCATCCAGAAGTGCTCGCACGTCTCGGCCCGTTCGAATCCGGCGTGGCCTTCCTGACCGATCGGCAGCTGCGGGGTGCCCTCGAAGCAGAAGTAGGCCTTCGCCTCGGAGTCGCCGAGGTGGTAGGCGACTTCGCGTGACTTCAGCAGCACGTTCAACGGAACCACGGTCCCGCCGGCCTTCAGGATCCCGAAGTACACGATCGAGAAGTAGGGCAGGTTGGGACAGCTGAGCGCGACCTTGTCGCCCTTGCCGATGCCGCGCGAGGCCAACAGGTTGGCGACCTGGTTCGCCGCGCCATCGACTTGCGCGTAGGTCAGGTGCATCTTGTCGAGGACGATCGCCTCGCGATCGGGGAACTTTCCCGCACTGTCTTCCAGCAGAGCGGCCAGGTTGTACTGCATGGGCACGGCCATCCTTCGTGTCGATGTGCGGTTGAGGTGCCAATCGGGTGGTCAGCCGACCGCCGCGCCGGCGTGGGAGCTTCGGCTGATCGCGAGCGTGCGCTCGCGCTCGACGCCCCTGACCCGCTCGCGACCGCCGGCGGCGCCGAGGGCACGTTTCACGAAGCACGCTTCCGCGCCAGCGCCGTCGAAACAGAGACCGCGAGGATGACCGCGGCGCCGGTGAACACCGGCTGCACCCAGTCGCTCGCCCCTGCCAAGGACAAACCGTTCACGCTGACGGCGACGAAGAGCACGCCGACGACCGTGCCGAGCACATTGAAACGGCCCGGGTTGATCGTGGTTGCGCCGAGGAAGACGGCGGTCAACACCTGAAATGTCGTGCCGAAGCCGTCGGACGGCGACGCCGAGCCGGTCAGCGAGATCGAGACGCACCCAGCAACGGCGTAAAGCGCTCCGGCGACGATGAACGCGACGAGGACAAGCCGTTGGGTCCGGATACCGACCAGCGCCGCTGCGTCCGGGTTCTCGCCGATCATGAGCAGCCTGCGCCCGGTGACGGTCGCACGCAGAAAGAAGCCGACGATGGCCACCACAACCGCCGCGAGCCAGAGCGGACGCGGTATGCCCAGCCAGTTAGAGCTGCCGAAGTCGATGATGCTCGGCGGGAGCCCGACGATGCTCGAACTCTTACTGTACAGAAGGATCAGTCCGCCGATCAGCGTAGCGGCGCCCAACGTGATGACGATGGAACTGGCCCGGAGGTAAGCGACGACCGCGCCGCCGCCGGCACCGATCAACGCACCGGCCAGAACCGCCACAAGGCAGGCGGGGCCTGCGGCCAGCTCGGCCTTGGTGGTCAGCGCGCCGACGATGAAAGTCGCCAACACGCCGACCGCTCCGATGGTGAGGTCGAACTGGCCGGCGACGAACGGGATGACCGCACCCATCGCCGCGATGGTGACCACCGTTTGATTAGCGAGCATCGTGCGCACATTGGCAGATGTCAGGAATGTGCCGGACGTCTCGGGCCAGACTGAGAAGAAGGCGCTCAGCGCGAAGAGAAACACCACCAGCCCGTACCGTTGCATGACCTGGGACGCCGACGGCCGGACACGCGACGGCAGAGCAGAGGTTGGATGGGTCTTGTCTGCGGCCCGGGCCGTGGTCTCGTCAACACTCATGTCGGGGGTTCCTCGAGATAGTCGTGGCCGAACACCTGCTGGGCAATCCAGTGCCGATCGACCTCGTGGCGGTGTGCGCTGGTCGCGACCCGGCCGCCGCGCAGGACGATCACCCGGTCCGACAGATCGAGCAGTTCGTCGGCGTCGGAGCTTGCGACGAGGACAGCGCATCCGCGACGAGCCGCGTCCCGGATCTGGCGATGGATCTCGGCGCGGGCGCCGACATCGACCCCTTGGGTTGGCTCGTCCAGCAGGAGGAGCTGGGGCTCTCCGGTGAGCCATCGCGCCATGACCACCTTCTGTTGATTCCCACCTGATAGCAACGCAAGTGGAACCTGCGGCGATGGGCAGCGGACGCCGAAGGTGTCGACGGCTCGGGCGCTGGCCGCCTGTTCGGCGCGGCGGTCGACCATGGCCCAGCGGGTCCGGAACCGTGCCAGATAGCTGGCTGACACATTTTCCCGAACACTTAAGGTGGCAAACGCGCCGTGACGCAGTCGGTCGTCCGGCACGAGAGCCGCGCCTGCCCGGACGGCGGCGGCGACGTTTCCGGCCCTCAACTCCTGTCCACGCAATCGCACGGTCCCACGGCGTGGCTGCGCGCCGTAGATAGCGCGGAGCAAACTCGAGGCGCCGGCCCCGACGAGTCCGGCGACGCCGAGAACCTCGCCCGCAGCAACGGTGACATCGACTCCGCGAAGCGGGCCAGCCCAGACGTCTCGCGCTTCGAGTGTGGGTGGACCGAAAAGGGTGTCGGTGGGGGCTGCGGCCGATTGGACTGTGTCACTCGCGATCAACTGGCTCAGTTCACCGATGTCGAGTTCATCGGTCGCACGGCGGGCGACGACGTTGCCGTCGCGCAGTACCGTGGTGTGTTGCGACACCGTCAGGATTTCGTCGAGGCGGTGCGAGACGTACACGATCGACTGTCCCTCGGCGGCGAGCCTTGTCAGAGTCTCGAGCAGTCGGTCGACCTCTTTCGCCGGCAGGCGCGCCGTCGGTTCGTCCAGCACGAGCACGCCGTCGTGGACGTCTTCTCGGTCCCTCAGCGCGCGACCGATCGCGACGAGTGTCCGATCGGCCGCCCGCAGACCACCGACTGGCGCATCGGGAGAGACTGCGATACCGAGCCTCTCAAGGATGCCGGTTGCCTCCGCGTTGAGACGCTTCCAGTTGATGACACCGAGCCGGCGGGGATACGGCAGTCCGACGAAGAGATTCTCAGCGACGCTGAGCTGGTCGAAGAGGCCAAGGTCTTGATGGACGAAGGCCAGGTGGGCGTCCGCGCTCCACTGCGGGGTCACCTCGTGTGCCGCGACGCTGCGTTCACCAACGCTGATCGTTCCCCCGGGGTCGGCTGCGTAGACCCCCGCCAGGATCTTGATCAGCGTGGACTTGCCGGAGCCGTTGCCGCCGACGAGCGCATGGACCTCGCCGGCGGAGACGCTCAGCGACGCACCCGAGAGCGCCTTCGTTCCAGGAAAGGTCTTCGAGATGTCGGCCACATGCAGCCGTGTCGGCGTCGGCGCGACGCTCACGTTAGCCGGCCCAGATGCGCTTGTAGTTGGACTCGTAGCCCTGGGAGCGTGCGTTGCCGTTGTAGTTCTCCAGCCCGCTCGGCGACGGGTGGTCCTTGTCGATTGCCTGCAACCCGATGCCGGGATCGACCTGCGGCGCGCCCGCAAAGACTCGATTGAGGCCGTCGGCCGCCGCCCAACCAGACCAACGCGCAGGCGAGCCGATTGCGAAGCTCTGCGCCTTGCCGGTGGCAATGAGGTTGAGGTTCGGGGCGAACCCCTCGACGCCGGTGAGCAGAATCTTCTTGCCCGTGGCCTCGGCCTGGGTGACAGCCGAGCCCATGCCGAGCAGGATCAGGCTGTCGACCGGTGACATGACGACGTCGGTGTTCGGGTAGTGCGTCAGGGCCGATGCCGTCAACGACTGCACCTGGTTCTGGGCAATGGCCTGGCCGGTGACGGCGAAGCTGTTCAGCGTGCAGTCGGGGCAATCCGACTTGATCGTGGCGGCGAAACCCTGATGGATTGTCTCGACGGCTCCACCGTCGTTGTAGTCGAGAGCAAGGATCTTGCCCTTGCCCTTGGTCTTGGCGATGACGTACTGGGCGATGCCGCCGCCGACCTGATCGCGCAAGAAGGCTCGGTAGGACCCCTTGCCGTACAGCGCCTCTGCATCGAACAGCTTCGATCCGCCCGAAGAGTTGCAGTCGTCCGAGTTCAGACCGTAGATCTTGACTCCGGCCGACTTGGCCTGCGCAAGTGCGCCCGGGGCCCATGCACAGGGAAAGCCGTCCACGATGACGGCGTCGGCCTTCGCGGCCACCGCCGAACGAATCTGGTCGCTGGCGGCCTTCGGGTCCAACTTCGCGTCCGTTATCGTGATCCGCCAGCCGAGTGAGGTCGCCGCCGACGCCACTCCCGCTGCCGGCGTCGCGCATCCAGGTGCAGCCTGGTAGCACGAGATCACCCAGACGTTCTTGCCCTTCTGGGCGGCCGGTCCACTGGCGGGCAGGGAACGGTCCGTGCCCTTGTAGAGCACCTGGACTGCCCTCTCGGCTGCCACCATCCCGTCTGAGCCGGCGCTTTGCGGTGCCGACGTCGATAAGGAACTGCTGCTGCACGCGGTCGCAGCCGCGAAGGTCAGGACCAATGCCGCTGCCATTGCATGGCGGCGTCGGCCGGCGGCTTCGATGTTCGTCATGAGGGCTTCTCCTCGTCGGTTGCGTCGTGCAGCCTGCCTCGAACGAGACGCGGGGTTTCGACAGGTAAGTTGATGGATGTTTCACCCTCATCAGGCGAGTTACGACTCGTCAGCGGCGGTGAGGGTGCGGCGCGGTAGGACGCTAGTATTCGCGTGACGGGAGACACAAGGCATGTCCGGAGGAGACGAATTCAGGGCTCTGTCGTCGTCCCGCCAGGTCAAGATCCGGCGATGCCGCTGAGCCACTGCGCGCGCAGTACCTGTTTCTGGATCTTGCCCACCGAGGTGCGCGGCAGTGCGCTGCGAATCGCGAATTCTTCTGGCACGCGAAAGCGCGCCAGACGGGCTGTGCACCACTCCCGTAACGTGCCCGGATCCAGCGTGCCGTCGGCGGTGACGACGAAGGCGATGATCTGCTCGTCGTGCATGGGGTCGGGCACGCCCACGACGGCAACGTCGAGGACGTCGGGATGCCCGAGGAGGACGTCCTCGATCTCGCCGGCTGCGATGTTCTCCCCGGATCGCTTGATCATGTCCTTCGCCCTGGTGACGAAGCTGATCGAACCGTCAAAATCTTCGCGGACGAGGTCGCCGGTCCGTATCCATCCGCCGCTCATCGCGGTGGCTGTCGCGTCAGGATCGTTCAAGTAGCCCGCCATCAGCGAAACGCCGGGCACTCCAAACACCTGCAATTCGCCTACGGTGCCCTGTGCAACGGCCCGTCCGTCGTCATCGGTGATACGACACTGGTAACCGAGCGTCGCTCGCCCGAGGCTGTCGTGGCGCCGCTCGCCCCAGAGGGGGTTCATCAACGGCGGACCGATCGTTTCCGTCATCCCGTAGAGTTGCAGCAACGGCGCTCCGATGATCCGCTCCCACTGCTCTTGCTCGACTGCGGTGATGTTCTGCGCGAAGAGCACGACACGCAGCCGGTGAGGTTCGCGAGGTGGCCGATGTTGCTTGGCAAGAATCATGCGGATGGGTGCGGCGAACAGGCTTCCGATCGTCACCCCATGGCGAATTGCGGTGTCCGCCCAAGAGCTTGCGCTGAAGCGAGAGCTGATGATTACCGTTCCGCCGGACACCGCCGCGCCCATGACGGAGTAGTACTGGGCGTTGGCATGGAACAACGGCAGGACCGCCAGAAGCCGGTCTTCGGGTGTGAGCGCGAGACCCGCAGCCATCGCCTCCCCAGCGAACACGTAATTGGCCTGGGTGACCCGGACACCTTTGGGGCGAGAGGTTGTTCCCGACGTGTACATGATGGCGAGGTCGTCAGTCGGACGGATCTCGGGATTGACGATCGGCGTCCGCGGCAGGCTCCCGAGTAGGTCGTGTGTCCACACGACGTCCACGACCCCTGCCGCCCGCCGGGCGCGAGCCACAGTCTCGGCGTACTCAGCCGTGGTGACGGACAGCGATGCACCGACATGCCCGAGGACGTACTCGAGTTCCGCCGCGGAGCTCGCCGTGTTGGTCGGCACCATGACGGTGCCGGACAGTGCACAGCCGAACCAGGCGAAAAGGAACTCCGGGCAGTTCGGCAGGTGCAGGTGCACGAAATCGCCACGTCCGACGGACGCGGCGGTGAGAGCCCCTGCGAATTCCAGACTCCGGTCGAGGACGGTGCGCCACGTGAACCGTTGCACGTTCCCTTCCAGGTCGTCGAAGACGACGAACTCACGGTCGGGTGTACGCTCGGCCGCCGCGCGAAGGATGTCGCCCACGGTGCGCCGGCCGACGATGCTCAAGACATCGGAGCTGTCCATCTGGTCATGATGACAGCGGCCAGAACGCTGGCACATGTCTCGGCGGGCCTAACTCGGCCCCGCCGTTTCCCGCGCTGACTATGCGCCCGGAGCGAAGACCTCGTCCTCATCGATACCCAGGGACCGCAATGCGTCGAGGGTCGCGAACGCCAACATGAGCTCGAACTGCGTCTGCGGATCGGTGAGAGATCGTTCCAGGATCGTGGTGATCCGGCCCAGCCGGTACTTCAGCGTGCTCGAGTGAATATGGCAGGCCGCGGCGGCGGTGGGGTGATGACCACCGCTGCGGAAGAACGCGGCGAGAGTGTGCAGCAAGTCGGCGTTCCCCTTCCGGTCGTACTGAGCCACCGGACCCAGAGCGGCGCGCACCATCGCCAACATGTCAGCGGTTCCGGGCGCATTCAGGAAATGGCGCAGAGGCCCCAGACTTGCGACGGTCGCCAAACCCGTGCGGCGGTTGCTGCGTGCAAGCCGCAGCACCGCCTCGGCTTCGGCGAGCGCTAGGCGAATGTCGACATGGGTGGCGCTCAGCCCCGCGTACGCCGACGCGCGCGATCCTCGAGCCTTGGCCATGACGCGCTCGACGATCTCTTCGGGCGAACCGGCGCCGGGTTTGAGCGCCACGAGCGTTCGTCCTCCGCGTCGTGCGACAAGGACCAGGCCCTCTCGGGTCAGCGTGCGCAGCGTCGACCGGACAATCGGTTCAATGTCGGCCGTCGCCTCCGGCACGGGCTCAAGGACCGCCATCGCCCACGCCGACTCGAGATCAATACCGAAGCGAGCGGCCCGCGCCAGCAGGCCGTCCCCCGCCTCGCCCTGCTGCTGGAGCAGCTCGTCGAGAAGCTCCCCGCGGAGACGCCATTCGACTTCCCACTCAGCACGTTCTTTGACGAGCTGAAGCGCCATGATCGTCGCGCCCTGTTCCAACGCGTTGCGATCGAAGGCCGACAGCTCAGCGTCACCCATGACCCCGACAACTCCAAGCCGTTCCTCTCTCGCGCGCACCACTGCCTCACCGCAGCAGGCTTTGATGGCCGCCGGATCGATCGGTTCCGGCACGGCGTCGATTCCGGCCCGGCTGTCATAGCGCCATGCGACATGACGGCTGCTCTCGTTCACCATGACGATCGGTCGTCCGATGAGACGCGCGACCTCCCCTGCGATGGCATGGATGTCGGCTCCGGCAAGGGCGGCGGCGTCGAGGCGACGGTGCGAGGACAGCGTTCGTTCGAGAAGGTCGTTCTTCTCCGCTAAGGAACCGTATAATCGTGAGTTGACGATCGACGTGGCAGCTTGCGCTGCCAGTGCCGTGAACACCGCCGTCGTGGTGTCGCTGAACGCGGAGGGCCGCCGGCTTCCGCCGTACAAGGCCCCGATAGGACGGCCGTCATGGATGAGCGGCGCGCACAGCACCGAGACGATGCCTTCCTCTCCGATCGTCTTGATGACCAGGTCGGACGACGCATGCTCGAACTGGCAGTGGTCCGCGACCACGACGGTCCGTCGCTCCTTGACGGCCAGGCCACCGACGCCGCGACCCACGTCGATCCACATGTCGACGAAGGCTGGTGAGTTCGCGCCGAACGCTGCTCGCACGGCCACCCGGTTTTGGTTGTCGATCAGGCCGATCCATGTCACGTCGACGCTGATCAGGCGTTGCGCGGACTCCACGATGAGCCGAAGGATCTTGTCGGTGGTCAGCTCCTCGGCGTGCAGCTGCGACGAGACCTCCAGCAGAGCGCTGTGCGCCGCCAAGCGGTCACGGTCGCGGAGGGTCGCTGCCAGCACCGCAGCCAGGTCTGGGGCGAGCGCGGAGAGCTCCTCCGACACCGGACCGGGGCCGCTCCGCACACCACCGAGGAGCCGACCGTCCGAGTCGTACAGCGGTGCGACACCATCCGGCGGCACGGCGTCGCCGTGCGCCAACCAGGCCCACGATGCGGGGCAGATCTCACCCACGCACACCGAGGTGGGCTCGCCTGCCGGGTCCAGCCAGCCGACCTCGCACGGACCGCGCAAGGCGAGCGCAGCCAGTCGGAGCGCACCGTCGAGGTTTCGCTGCGTCACGGTGACCGCCCCCTCTCGTGGAGCGGAAACTATCAGGGCCGGTGTCTCCAGTCCCCGTCCGTCGAGACTATGGATGGTCTCGGCCTTTGTCTCGGCCGGACAAACCCGCGGGTCAGCCCGACACGGCCGCCGCGAAGTCGATGGATTGGCGCCTGAGTAGCCACGTCAGCACGTTGCCGTTCCCGACAAGCCCATGATGTCGTGGTGCGCGCGCCGGAGTGAACGCATGCAGGACGGAGTGCAGGACGAATCCCTCCACCCCGAACGATGCAGCGGCCGGCATCGAATGCTGCGACCGTCGCTGCTCGCACTCGGCGAAGACGGGCGGAATGTGCAACACCGCCGACGCACCGGCATACCCAGCACGCAAAGTCGAAGGTTCATCGAGATCAATCGCGACGACTTCGAAGTGTCTTCGGCTCGCGGCGACGAAATGTGACAACGCAACATCTCGCGTCGGGACGGAAGAGCGCCGCGACGACTTATGCCGTCTCGGCGGCCGCGCGCCGCACCGTCTCGCTGCGCAGCAAAGTCTGTCCGCGGAGCCATCACGCCAGCACAGGCATCGCCCGGCCACGTCACTTGTCGGGCTGTCGCACGACGAACCCAGCGCCCGACAGAGTGTTGACTTTTCTCGACGGACTGCCCAGACTCCAACCACCGGTGACGCGCGCCACTCGACGCAGCAGCTGCAGCCGCAGGTACCGACCGTCGTCGCCCGCCGCCGAGTCCTCTCACTTAGGAGCAACCCATGCGTTGGGTGACGTACGCGGACAAGGACGGTCCTCGGGTCGGGTTGGTCGTCGACGACCGCGTCCTCGGGGCGCCCGACGACCGGCCGATGGTCGACGTGATTGCGGGCGGTATGGAGGGGATGTCTGAGCTCGCCGACGACATCCGCCGCGCTCCGGGCTCGGTTCTCGAGCTGGCCGGGACGAAGCTGCATGCTCCCATCCCCAAGCCACCGGCGATCCGCGACGCGCTGTGCTTCCTCGATCACATGCGCCAGTGCCTGCGGGTGCTGGGGCGGGATCCGGAGCTGGCAGAGATGTGGCACAACATCCCGGCGTTCTACTTCTGCAACCCGTCTTGTGTGGTGGGCCCGTTTGACGACGTCGCCATCGCACCGGGCTCGTCCTGGTTCGACCTCGAGCTCGAGGTTGGCGCGATCGTCGGTAAGCCGGGGCGTGATCTGGATCCGAAGACTGCTGGTGAGCACATCGTCGGCTACACGTTCTTCTGCGACTGGAGTGCGCGGGACCTGCAGGCGAAGGACCTCGCACTCGGGATCGGGCAGGCGAAGGGCAAGGACGCCGGGATCACGCTCGGCCCGTGGATCGTCACGATCGACGAACTGGCCGACCACATCGTCGGTGACCGCATCGACCTTGACATTGCCGCGAGTGTGAACGGTACCGAGCTCACCCGCGGGTCCACCGTTGCCATGGACTGGACCTTCGGAGAGGTCATCGCGTACGCCTCTCGGGGAACCGACGTGGTTCCAGGCGACGTGATCGGGTCTGGCACCCACCCCGGCGGCTGCCTGCTCGAGCACCTGGACACGGACCCCGCTGCATTCGAGCGCTGGCTCAAGCCTGGCGACGTCGTGTCGCTGCACAGCGACGTCTTGGGACGCACCGAACAACTCATCACCAGGGGCGCGGACCTGATTCCCCTGCGCACTGGCCACTAACTCCGAGAGGACCTTCGCGATGGTCGAGTACACCAAGGGTCTGCACGAAGTCGCGGACCGCGTCTGGGCATGGCTGGCCCCGGACGGCGGTTGGGGCTGGAGCAACGCCGGCCTTGTCGAGGGACAGGGGGAGAGCTTCCTGATCGACACCCTGTTCGATCTTCGGCTCACGCACGAGATGCTCGACCGGATGTCGCCCGTTTTAGAGCGGAGCCCACTGACGGGCGCTCTCAATACCCACGCCAACGGGGACCACTGCTACGGCAACGAACTGCTGGGTCCGGACGTCACAATCTACGCAACGCGAGAGACCGGTCACGAGATCCACGACGTGCCACCGGAACTGATAGCCGGCATGCTCGCCGCCGACTTCGATCCCCCACTGTCCGAGTTCTTGCATCATTGCTTCGGCCCCTTCGACTTCTCGGGCATCACCGTTCGCGCCCCAGACGTGGAGTTCGAGGAGGCGACCATTGTCGATCTCGGGGGGCGCGCGGTCCATCTTGTCCCCCTGGGGCCGGCGCATACCGCCGGCGACTCGGTCGCGTACCTGCCGGACAGTGGCGTCGTGTTCGCCGGCGACCTGCTCTTCGTCAACGGCACGCCGCTGACCTGGGTCGGCGCGATCGACAACTGGGTGGCAGCCTGCAACCGGTTGATTGCCTGGGAGCCGAAGGTCGTCGTGCCCGGGCACGGCCCAGTCACCGACGCCGCCGGTATCGCCGAGATGCGCGATTACCTCGTTCACGTGCGCGAGCAGACCGACGCCGCGATCGCAGCCGGTCAGACATGGTGTGAGGCAGCGGACCGGATCGACCTCGGCCGTTTCGCCGCGCTGCCGGAGGCGGAGCGCGTTGTCGTGACCGTCTACCACTACTACCTCGAGCAGGTGCCTGAGACGCTTAAAGCAACATCGAAAGAGCTGTTCGAGCGCATGGCGACCTGGCGTCTGGTCCGCGGGGCCACAGGGTGACCTCCACAGTCTAGATCGCCGGCGTCGGCATGACTCCGTGGAATCCCGTGCACAACGTGGAGAACGCATGCGCGTCGGGCGCGTCAGCGTTCGCCCTCGCCGTGACTCAGGTCCGCGCGGGTGAGGCGGACACCGCACTCATGTGCTCGCGGCAGTGATCGGCACCGGCACGGATCGCGACATCGCGACGTTCGCCGGACATATCAGCCAACGCGTCTCGGCCCGCGCCTACGAACGGGCAGGCGTCGGACCCGCCGACGTCGACGTCGCTGAGGTGCACGACGCGACGGCGTTCGCCGAACCGCTGCAGACCGAGATGCTCGGCCTCGTCCCACCGGGGCGGGGTGGCGCCGCCGCGCTGGACGGCACCACCACCCTCGGAGGACGGGTCCCGGTCAACCCCTCCGGCGGGCTGGAGTCGAAGGGGCACCCTATCGGCGCCAGTGGCCTCGGCCAGATCTTCGAACTCACTGAGCAGTTGCGTGGCGACTGCGGCCCTCGGCAGGTCGAGGGCGCCCGGATCGCGCTTGCCGAGAACGGCGGCGGATTTCACCGCGGGGAGGAAGCGTGACATCGGTCGTCCTCCTCGAAGGCGGCACCTCGCTCGTCTGAGAAGCACGACGAGGAGATCACCGATGATCCACTCGACGCCCAGGAGGCGACAATGACAACACCCTCGAACGTCACACAGCACGAGACCTCGCCACGTGCGACGGAGCTGCTCAACGAGGTGTGGGGCGGGAGGCTGCACGATCCGTATCCGGCCTACACGGAGCTACGCGAGATGGGCGACGGCGTGCACTGGGCCGAGCAGTTGCAGGGGTACGTCGTCTGCCGCTATGCCGACGTCCGGCAGATCGGCACCGACCCCACCACGTTCTCCAGTGACACCTTCTTCGGGTCGGCCGCGAGCTGGCACGACGGCGACAACCCGGAGCACGTCCGGTTCATCGATGCGGCGTCCCGGTTGTTCATGTTCTCCGACCCGCCGACGCACACCCGCATTCGCTCGACGTTCCGCCACGCCTTCACCCCACAGGCGATCGAGTCGTGGCGGCCTCGGGTGGAGCGCATCACCGACGAGCTCATCGGGCGCTACGAGCAGGGCGTCGAGTTCAACATCATGCCGGGATTCGCAGCCGACGTCCCGGTCGCCGTGATTGCAGACCTCCTCGGCGTCCCGGCAGAGATGCGGGGCGAGTTCCGCCGATGGTCCTACGCCTACGCGTCCACCTTCGATCCCGTCATCCAAGGCCCGGCGCGCGACCAGGCCATCGTCGATTCGCTGGAACTTTTCGACTACTTGGACGGCCTGGTCACGCAGCGGCGAGCGGTGCCGCAGGACGACCTGATCACGACCGTGATCGAGACCGAGACGGTCGCCGGCGACCATCTCGTGGACGGAGAGACAGTGGCGCAGCTGGCCCTGCTCCTGGTGGCGGGGAACGAGACGACCACGACCACGATCGGGACAGGGCTTACGTTGCTCTTCGAGAACCCCGAAGCGCTCGACGCCCTGCGCCTGGATCCGTCGCTCATTCCGGACGCGGTCGAGGAGATGCTGCGCTTCGACCCGCCGCTGCACTTCGTGCAGCGCAAGGTGACTAGGGACACCATCGTGGGGGACCATCACATTCCGGCAGGAACGATGCTGTTCCCCTGCCCACCTGCTGCCAATCGCGATCCGCGCCGATTCGACGATCCCGAGAAGTTCCGACTCGGGCGCAAGGACAACAAGCACCTGGCGTTCTTCCACGGCATTCACTTCTGCGTCGGAGCGCCACTGGCGAGGATGGAGACCCAGGTCATCTTCTCCCACATCCTGAACCGCTTCCCGGACATCCGGCCCGGAAAAGAGCCGGCCGAGAGACGCGCATCGAACTCGGTGGCGAAGGGATGGATCTCACGTCCGGTGATCCTGTGACGGCCGGCGTACGCATCACCGTCGAACCCGACCGCTGCGCCGGGAGCGGGATGTGCCGCTCTATCGCCCCTACCATCTTCGGTGCCGATGACCACGGGTGGGTGACCCTGCTGGTCGACGATCCCGGCGATGACATAAACGAGGCCCTGGACGCGGCCGACGCATGCCCCTTAGGAGTCATCGCGGTGGTGGACGCGGACGGTCAATCCCTTGTCTGAGACCTTGGCAGAACGCGCCGCGGTCGTCGTCCACCTCGCCGTGGTGGGGGCGGGACCAGGGCTGCGGCGACGTAGCACATCGATCTCGATCGACTACGCGCCGTCGTGACATCGGTGGCTCCCTCGAGGTGCTGGGAGCCCGGCAACGTGGTTCCGGCAATGCGCACGGTCAGCAGCTGGCCAGGCGGACCGGAGTAGCCTTTCGCCCGCTCGTCGGTGCACGCCTGGCGCGATCAGGCCGGGCGTCCTCGACGGGTTTGGGAAACGGCCAGTAATGCGATGGGAAGACTTGGTACCGGCGTTGCGAGAAAAGTGGCCTCCTGTTCGGACAATGAAAGCGCCAACCACCATTGTCTGCACGAACAGAAGGCTATCACGTGTCATCATGCTAGCCTGGCCCCGGCGTGTCCACCGTCCCGTTCGACGTCGAGAGCTGTGACATCACAAGTCTCCTGAGAATGCTGGCAGATTCCAGATCCACGGCGCAGGCCGGGAAAGATCTACCTTCTTTCTTTCGTTCTGGCCGTGGTACTTGTCGCAACGCTGACCGGCGCGAAGTGCCTGCGCGAGCTCCACCGCCGGGCCGCGGACCTCCCGCAGCCTCTTCTCGCACGATTGGGGGCTCCGCATGACCATTTCTGCGGAAGCTGTCGGGCGCCTTCGGAAAAGACAGTCCGCATACTACTGAAGAAGATCGACGTGGACGCCCTTGGTGCGCCCTTCGGCGCCTGGCTGTGCGAACAGGCCGCCCGTGGACACGTTGCCCTCGCGATCGACGGCAAGGTCCTGCGCGGCGCCTGGTCCGGCGGTGACACCCAGGTCAGGCTGCTTTCCGCGATGCTCCAGGGTCAGGCCCTGGTCATCGCGCAGGTCCGGATCCCCGACGAAACCAACGAGATAACCCAGGTCGAAGAACTGGTCGGAAAACTCCCGGAAATTCCCGGCGGGCCAGCAGTGACCCTCGACGCCGACCACGCCCAGCACGACACCGCCGAGATTCGTGTCCATTCACGGGTCTCGGCCGCTGGTCCGCTGAGCTGGGTTGATGTGTTGGGGTGACACGCTGGGGCTGCCCGCCGCCATCGGCAACCGCGGTGGAGTCGGCCTTCGGTGCCCCGGTCTTGCCGCTCGCCCTGGTGCTACGCGCCGAGGCGCCAGAGCTGATCCGCCGTTGGCTCGACGGACCTGCGCGGCTACCGGCCTTGCAGCTGCCGGTAGCCGAACAGCCGGATCAGCTGACGAAGAAGGCCGTGAGTTCGCGGGTGACGTCGTCGGGCGCCTCCTCCGGTAGGAAGTGCCCGGCGGGAATCGGCTCGCCCTGAACGTCGTCGGCCCATTCCGCCCACACCTCGAGCGGCTTGTACCAGGTCCCGACGGCGCCGGAGTCGCCCCAGAGAGCCAGGACAGGGCACTGGATCTTCACCCGGCCGCGGTCGGCGTCGTCGTGTTCGTAGTCGAGCGTCGCCGCGGCACGGTACTCCTCACAGATCGCGTGAATCGTGTCCGGTCGCGAGAACTTCTCGACGTACTCGTGGCGTACCCACTCGGGAAAGACGTCAGATGACGGGGCGACCGCCCACGAGTCAAGCATGTGGTTCACCAACGTCGCCGGCGACCGTACGACCAGTTCCTCGGGCACCGGAAACGGCGCGGCCAGGAACGACCACACCCAGAAACCCAGACTGAACGCCATGTCCGCACGCTGGAAGGTGTCACCGGTCGGGATGATGTCGAGCACGGCGAGCCTCGTGACCGCCTCTGGCGAGTCCAACGCCATGCGATAAGCGCAGCGGGCACCGCGGTCGTGGCCCACGACGCCGAAACGGTCGTAGCCGAGGCGCGCCATCACCTCGACCTGGTCCCTGGCGATCTCGCGCATCGTGTAGGGAGCGTGGTCGGGCGTGCTCGTGGGCTTGCCGCTGTCACCGAAGCCACGCAGGTCGGTCGCGACGACCGTGTACCGCTCGGCCAGCGCCGGAGCGATCCGGTGCCACATCAGGTGCGTCTCAGGGATGCCGTGCAGCAGCAGCAGCGGCGGGCCGGCGCCACCTCGCCGGCCGTGGATGGTCGTGCCCCGCACCGGCAGGTCGAACTCTTCGAATCCCTCGAACACTGCCTGCCTGTTCCCCGAAAGCACTCAGCGAACACGAGCGGCCATAGATCATCTTTGGGGTTCGGAGACTCTGGCGAAGGTTCGTGATTCCCGTGCTGATGTTGCCCCTGTCCGTCCCCAGCGGCCAAGCTCCTCCGAACTCCGAACTCCGAACTCCGAGCTCCGCGCGGTCGCCGGCGACAACCGCGCGGAGCGAGTGGTCGAAGACTCGGTAGGGCCGGTCGTGGAGATCGGCGAGGTCCAGAGTTGGGCGGGTCTGGCCAGGCCGAGATTCTCACTGTTAGTAACCGTTAAGGTCGGATCGGTGCGCGGTCCCGGCATTGTACGAACCGGCCGATCATGCCCGACTACCTGTGGCGCCGCGTTCAGCTAGTCTGCCTCGATTTATAGGTCATACCTATTTGACCAGGTGGGAAGCTATTTACGCTGCGTGGTGGGGCGGGTGGGGCTCGAACCCACGACCGACGGATTATGAGTCCGCTGCTCTGACCGGCTGAGCTACCGCCCCAAGCCGACGTAGCGTACCGACTACGGCCGTGTCGCGTCGTATCGGCTGGTCGCCGCATGATCACGGCCCAGGTGCGCTTCGACCCAACGAGACCGGGGCCGCAGCCGCGAAACGATCTTCGCGGCCGCGGCACCGGTCGGGATCGTCAGACGACGGGTGAACCCTCGCCCTGCTGATGGGCGCCGCGCTCGATGTGCTCGCGGTACGCGGCGTCCTGTTCCGGGGTGGTGGTGAGACCGTCCGCGGCGCGCATGTCCGCCTCGTCGATCGGCCCACCGTCAGCTCCGGCTACGGACTCATCCCTGCGTCGGCCCTCTTCGGCCTCGGCGAACGCGTCGGGGTTACGGAAGTCGGGATCGCGGTCGGTGTTCGGCATCGCATGGACTCCTCTTCCGAGGGGCTGTGCCGGCTGGCTGTGCCCACCTGCCTGCGCATCTTCCCGGCGACGCGGCCGTCAACCCGGAAAGCGGACAAACCGCGGAGGCCCCTCCCCGCAGGTCCGGGCCGAGGCCGGCCGCCCCGGTTGGTCGAGCAGTGGACGCCCCTGTCGACCCCGGCGGCGGACCCTCGCGGGGCCCGCCCACGTCGCGAAGCCAGGGCCCGCGGGTTTCGCCGGCGCCCGGCCGGAGGCGATGGGCGACCCGATGGCCACGGTCCCGCCGCCGAGCCGAAAGAGACTGTGCATACCCCGAGGCCTTGAACATGAACGCGTCTGTCGGCCACCGGACCGAGCGGCTCCCGCAGTGTGGGACACCGGCAGGATGGATCCGCACGAACGCGCGGCACCACGGCGGATCCCCGGTCCGCCGACGATGGATCCGCACGGAACGTGTAGCCCCCGTGGATCGCGGCGAGAAGAGCACGAAAGCGCGAACTGTCCGGCATTGCCCTTCACTAGCAGGCACTAGCAGTAGGCAGCGTGCGTTAGCATCAACACTGATGGGGTATAAGTCCGGCATTCCGCATGGTTTCGGGCAGTCACGCTGACGGGGGGCGATGGGGTGGCGGTGCCGGGGCCGGACACCGGGCGGCGGGTGACCGCCGTGGACGTCGCGCACGCGGCGGGTGTTTCGCGGGCCACCGTCGGGTTCGTCCTGAACGACACCCCGGGGCAGACCATCTCCGAGGGCACTCGGCAGCGGGTGCTGCGGGCCGCGGAGCTTCTTGGTTACCGGCCGAACAGTGCCGCACGGGCGCTCGCCAGCGGGCGGAGCCGGATCATCCTGTTCGTGCTGCCCGACTGGCCGGTGGAGTTTCGGCTAAGGCATTACCTCGACGAGGCGACGCTGGCACTCGACAAGGCCGGCTACTCGCTGGTGACGTACTCTCGCCCCGGCCAGGTGAGCCGGCCGCTGTGGGAGTCGCTGAACCCGGATCTCGTCATCGGCCCGACGCCGTTCAGCGCGTCCGATGTCGCCTCCATGGTCGCCTGCGGTGTCCGGCAGATTTATCCGGACCCCAACCGGCCAGGCGGCCTCGACCTCTCGCTCACCATCGATTCCGGGCCAGAACTCCAGGTGGACCACCTTCACGAGCGCGGCCACCGCAAGTTGGTGTTCGCCGCATTAGCCGGGGGACGCGCGTCGTCGCTGGTCGCCGCTCGTCACGGCGCGGCCCAGGCCCAGGCGCGCGCCTTAGGACTACCGACGCTGGACTTGAAACATGTGGACCACCCCGGCATCGTTCCGGCCGAGTCCTCCACCGCGGACGCCCTGACGCACTCTCCCACCGGTGCCAGCCGCACGACCGGCAAAGCCGCGCCTACAGCGGAGGACGCGCTACGCGGCTGGCTTGCGGCCGGCATCACGGGTGTCGTCGCCTTCGACGACGACGCCGCGGCGGCCATCGCCGGCGCCGCGGTGCGCGCCCGGATACGCATGCCCGCCGATCTCGCGATCGTCGGCCATGGCGATTCCCCCCTCGCGACGATGTTCGTACCTGCGCTGTCCTCGGTTCGAACCGATTCGGCCGCCCGAGGACGTGCATTCGCCGACTTCACGCTGCACAAGGTCGCAGGCCGTCCTCTTCCCGTCGGACGGCTCGCACCGAAGCCAACCGTCGTGCGCCGCGAGACGAGCTGACGCCCCTCCCCGCCGGACAGCAGGTCGCTCCATCGTCGTCCGCCTGCGCACGGGACTCCTCGCGCCCACAGGTCGAAGCGCCGCACCGGCGCCGCGACCGCCACGTCGCCGGAACTGTGGTTCGCCGTCACCGTGGACGGGCGGACGCGGGCCAGGGTCGGCTCGGAGGCCGCGGCCCGGCGGACGGATCCGGCCGGGGGCCTACCCGACGGATGAGCAGGGGGTCCTCACCAGATCGGCCGGCGGGTTGGCCGGCTCGAGTAAGCAGGGGGTTGGCCGGCTGTTATCAAGGCGGAATGCCTGGTTGGCTATAGCACAACGGGAATCGCCTTCCCCGGGATCGCCGGGATCTCTGCCCGGCCGCAGTGAAGAGAGTGATGTCCCATGTCCTCCGTCGCAGACCTGCCGAGCGCCGAGATTCAGCCGGTCTATCCGGTTCGTGTCGATGCGGCAGCGGCCCCCGATCCGCAGCTGTCGCGCTGGCTCTGGCTCGTCAAGTGGGTGCTTGCCATCCCGCATTTCGTCGTTCTGATCTTCCTCTGGATAGCCGCGGTGTTCGTCAGCCTGGCGGCGTTCTTCGTCATCCTTTTCACCGGCCGCTACCCACGCGGTCTCTTCGCGTTCAACGTCGGGGTGCTGCGTTGGTCCTGGCGGGTGAACTACTACGGCTACAGCGCGCTTGCGACCGATCGCTATCCGCCGTTCTCCCTGGGTGAGGCCCCGGATTACCCGGCGAACCTGGCGGTCGAGTACCCGGAGCGGCTGTCCCGCGGCCTGGTGCTCGTGAAGTGGTGGCTACTCGCCATTCCGCACTACATCCTCGTCGGACGCCTGGGCAACGGCCTGGCCGGTCTCCTGACGCTGTATGCGGCCGTCATCAAGCTGTTCACCGGCAGCTACCCGCAGTCCGTCTACGACCTGGTTCTCGGCCTTCGCCGCTGGGCGTTGCGCGTCACCGGCTACGCGATGCTCCTGACCGACGTCTACCCGCCGCTGCGGCTCGACATGGGCGGCCCCGAGCCCGCCGCCGCCTCCCCCGCCCCGGTTACCCCCGCTCCGACCGCGCCCGACCTCGGCTGAAAAGTGCGCCGCCGGCGTGCGGGCAACGCCGGCGGCGCGATGGGCGCCCGCGATCCACGCGCAGCGCCGATCACGCCTGCCGGTTTGCCTATAGTCGCGACGTGACACCCGGGGAACTGCGGACCCTGGCGGCCGTGCGCGCCGAGCTCGCCCGCCTGGCGCGCTATGACGACGAATCGCTCGTGCACGACGTGTGGATCAGGCAGCGGTACGAGGGCGGGTTCGCCGGCACCTATGCCCCCGCGCGAGCGGAGGCGGTCGCTACGGCCTGGCATGAGGCCGGGCACGCGGTCGCCGCACTGGCGGCGCGGGCGCGCTTCAGTTCGGCGTCGATCCGGGCCGGCCGGCGCAGCTATGGACGTGTGCATGCGATCGCGGGCGGCGGGGCGGACGCATTCGTGATCGCGGCCGCCGGACGGGTGGCGGAGGGGCTACGGACGTGGACGCTGCCGTCGTCCGACGCGGAGGTGAAGGCGTGGCTGGCGACGTGGCGTGCGGACGGCGGCGACGCACGGCGTTTTCGGGCCTCGCTACCCGACACTCGGTTCGCCGGCGACGAAGCCGGCGCCTGGCGGCACTGCGTCGATCGGCTGACGCCGCTGCGACCGGGAATCCGCTCACTCGCCCGTGGACTGCTGGTGTGGCCGCGGCATCTCCCGTATGCCGTGGCCGCGGCTCTCGCCGGTCCCCCACCCGCTTGACGCCGCCAACCCCATCAATCCGCCGGGCGCGCAGCGCGGCAGGCACGTCCGCCGACGGCTACGGCGTCGAGGCACCCGCCGCCGGCGGGCCGGACGACGACGGATCCGGCTCCCACTCGCCCGTGGGGTCGAGACACAGGGTGAACGGCCGGCCGGGATGGTCGAGGGCCATCACCCGTTCCACCGCGGTCAGCAGGTCGGTCAACCGATCATCACGGAGGACCTCGTCGGACGGCAGCACGGCCCACCATCTGTCGGCCGACGCCGTCGGACCGAACGCGATCACCGGCGGCTCCACCATTCGCAGGATGATACGCGCGTTACGCCCGCGACGCCCCTCCCGAGAAGCCGTCGCGGGACGCCCGATCGACCCGCCAGCCGGCATCGACAACGGGGCGAAGAACGTCACGGCAACGCCGTGCCACACCACCGCGCCGCGCTGGCTGAGGTCTTCCGGCGGCGGCACCGGCGAGAGGGTCTCGCCGGCGGCGCCGACCCGCAGGAAGGTGTAGCAGCTGGCCGGCTTCACCCGAAACGGTCGGCGATCTCACGCATCCGGCGGGCCGCGGCGAACGCTGCCCGGGTCCGGTCGGCGCCGAGCAGGGCCGCCGACTCCTCGATCGTGGTGGCGTAGCCCCGATGCCGATCTCGCGCGTGCTCGCGGCAGGGCAGACAGGTCACCCGCTCGGGATGCACGGACGTCGAGGCGTACGGCACCTCCAGGTCGCAGCCCGTCCGAACGGTGCGCGGCGCGTCGCCGACGAACCCGAGCACCGACGCCGTGACCGCGCGCATCGCGGCGCTGGTGTTCGGCACGGCCCACTCGACATGCACGTGTGGCTCGTCCATGTCAGCCTCCCCGGTCCATCCTGCCCGTGCACGAACCAGGCCGCGCCCGGTCGACGCGGGCGGTCACGGTCGCGGTCCCGGTCGGCGGGGTTCCGGTTGACCCAGCAGGCACCAAGGCGTCTACTGTGACCAGGTCTCTGATATATCAATCCGGAGAGAGGTGGACCTGTCCGCCGGCCCGGCCGATACGGCTAACTCGCGACGCTGGCGCCCGGCAGCGGACCGGCGGAACCCGGCAGCGGACCGGCCGCGGGGGGTCCGGCGCCGAACATCCGCTCGACGAGCAGCAGACCGGCATGGACGACGTGCTCCTCGGAGACCCGCCGGGCGCGGGCAGCGTTGCGGGCGGCGAGCGCGTCGACGATGTCGTCGTGCTCCCGCAGGGCGCAGCCCACCTGCTCGGGAACCATGTCGAAGAACGACCAGGGGATGATGCGTCCCGTCTGGCGGATCAGCGCGATGAGCCGCACCGAGTCGCTGGCCAGGTTGATCGCCCGGTGGAACAGGAAGTTGGCCGTCTTCACGTCGCCATCGGCCTCGGCTGCCACCCGGACGCCGTCGGCCAGCAGCCGGACCTCCGCCAGGCCGGGCGCGGAGATCCGCTCCGCCGCCCACCCAGCCGCGGAGCCGGCGAGCAGCGCGGCGAGCGCGAAGTTGTCCTGCACGTCACGCCGGCTCAGGCCGATGACCGTGACGCCGCTGCGGGGGGCGACCTGGACCAGCCCCTCGAACTGCAGCCGCAGGCAGGCCTCCCGGACCGGCGTGCGGCTCGTGCCCAGCCAGGTGGCGGTCTCGTCCAGATCGATACGGCTTCCCGGCCGGAACCGGCCGCTCATGATCTGGTCGCGCAGCACGTCCGCGATCCGTTCCCGGGCCGTCGCCCCCAGCCGCAGCCGGCGACGGTCGCGACCGTCGTGGTCGCCGGGCCCTCGCGGAACGTCCAATGTCATCACCCGCTCCCCCGGCACGCTCCGCCGGCACGCGGCCGTACCCGAGGTGTCGACACGGTCACCACCATATATCAGAGATGACGGCCACCCTGGACGTCCGCGTCGGGTGGGCAGCGGCCCGCCCGGCGCATGTCGCTCGACTCAGGCCACGTCGCCGATGAGGTGGAACCGGCGGCGGAAGTACACGGCGGGACGGTCGTCGCCGAGCGCCGTCCGCTCGACCCGGCCGAGCAGGATCGAATGGTCGCCCGCCGGCTGCACGGCGTGGGTGACGCAACTGAGCGTCACCGGTGCCCGGTCCAGCACGGGCAGGCCGTGCTCGTCGGCGCGGAAGCCCGCGTCGGCGAACTTGTCCGCGCCGCGGGTCGCGAACCGCACCGCGAGGTCGGCGTGCTCATGGTGCACGACGTGCACGACGAACCGTTCGGCGGCCTCGAACACCGGATGGCACTCCGCGGTCGCCGCTAGGCAGACGAGCACGAGTGGCGGGTCCATCGAGACGGAACAGAACGAGCTGGCCGTGAAGCCCCACCAGCGTCCGTCCCGATCGGCGGTGGTCACGATCGTGACGCCGCTCGGGAAATGCGCCATGGCCTCCCGGAAGAGCCGGGAGTCCTCGTCCGACGGGTTCGTGCCCGGAGTCTCTGCCGTACCAGTCACCCGATCAGTCTGACCGATTGATATATCAGGAGTCAAGCGGCTTGCCGGATAGGTGTCATGTCCCACGCTGGAACGGACCTCGCATGGTAGCTACGTTGACGTCATGATCCCGCCGCCGACGGCCGGACCGGTGGGCCGGGCGCGCGCGTCCGCACCGGGCCGCATGAGGGGCATCGACGTGGGCGGCGGCGCGCGCCGACGCGCCGCGGCCCGGCCGCTGCTGACCGCCGCCGTCGCGCTCGGCCTCGGACTGCTGACCGCGTGCGCTGGGGGCGGCTCGTCGCCGCAACGACCGGCGGCCGGCGGCTCGCCGTCGGCCGCCGCGCCCGCCGCCGTCCGCGGCTGCCTGCGGGCGGGCGACCCGGCCGGCGCGGCCGGCGCGACCTACGGCATCGGCCAGACCAAGGTCACCTTCGTCGACCGCAGCCGGCCCACCGACGCGGCGCCCGACCGCGGCCTGGCGGCGAAACCCGACCGCACGATCCCCGTCGTCGTCAGCTACCCGATCGCCGCGGCCGCCGCCGGCGCCGCCCCGGACGCGCCGGCCGTCGCGGACGCGTCGGCCGTCGCGGACGCGTCGCCAGCCGCGGGGCACTTCCCGCTGGTCGTGCTGTCCCACGGCGTGCTGGCGGACGGGACCGTCGCGGCGAACGTCATCGCGGCGCCGCTGGTCCGCCGGGGCTACGCCGTCGCCACCCCCACGTTCCCGCTGTCGAGCGGCCCGACCGGCACGATCCTCGACCTGCCGAACCAACCGGCCGACGTCAGCTTCGTCATCACCTCGCTCGCGACCTGGAGCGCGACGGCGGCCACCCCGCTGGCCGGACATCTGGAGGCCAGTTGCCTGGCGATCGCCGGCCATTCGCTCGGCGCCGCCACCACGCTGGCCGCCGCCTACCTGTCATGCTGCCGCGACACCCGGGTGAAGGCGGTGGTGTCGCTGGCCGGCGTGCTCGTCCCGTTCCGGGGGACGTTTGCCGGCAACCCGGCGATCCCGCTGCTGATCGTGCACGGCGACCAGGACCAGACCGTTCCCCTGGCCAAGAGCGCCGAGATCTTCAGCACGCTGCGGGGACCGCGGTACTTCGTCACGCTCCTCGGCGCCGGCCACTCGACGATGTTCGCCGCCCAGTCCGGCCAGACGCTCGACCAGGCGGTGATCGCCTTCCTCGACGCCTACCTCAAGGGCGACGACGCCGCCCTGCGCGCCCTGCCCGACGACCTGCGCCGCACCGGCCGTGCGACCTATCAGGCGGCGAGCTGACGACGCGGGCCGCTGGCACCCTCCGGACACATCGGACATCCGGCGCCTCGGAACCTGTTAGGCTTTGACACTGCCGCCGCTACGGTGGTGCCGCCGATAGGTTTCGGACCGGTTTCTCGCGCGATCTTCTCCGCGGGCCGGCCGGGGCCGACAGTCGCGACACGGCCCGCCGCAGCCGCCTGACGCATCCGGGACCCGTCACCCCGCCGGCTGAGCGCCCGTCGCGCCTTGGCCGCGAGGTATACCTCCATGCGCACGTCCCCCGGTCCAAGCACGCTCGAAGACCGCCCTCTCCCGTCACAGCCCGTGACCGCCATGTCGACGATCGGGCTCCCTGCCCTGGTCGGCGCCGGCCCGGAGCCGACGCCGACCGCAACGCCGATCCCCGTGCCGACTCCTGCGCCGGCGGCAACGGCCGACGACGAAGCCGTCGCCGCCGGGCACGGCGGCGGCGCGTCCGCCTACCGCTGGCTGCTCGCCCTGCCCGGCACCCGGCCGCTGCTGGTCGCGGGCCTGCTGGCCCGGCTGCCGATCGCCATGATCGGCATCGGCGGCATGCTCCTCGTCGCCGCGACCACGGGCTCGTACCGGCTGGCCGGCGCGGTCACCGCCGTCATCGCGCTCGCGGGCGCCGCCGCCGGGCCACTGGTCGGCCGGCGCATCGACGTCTCGGGGCCGCGCGCGGTGCTGCCGGTGCTCGCCGTCGCGCACGTGGTCGCCGGCGTCGGCTTCCTGGTCGCCGCGCTCACGGAGGCGTCCGCGCCGCTGCTGCTCGCGGCGGCCGCCGCCACCGGCGCGACCCTTCCCCAGGTCGGCCCGGTCGCGCGGCAGCGCTGGGCATCCCGGCTCGGCGACGACCCACGTCTCGGCACCGCCTATGCGCTGGAGTCCGCGCTCGACGAGATCTCCTTCGTCACCGGCCCCGGCGCCGCCAGCGCGCTCGCCGGACTGACCCCGTCGGCCGGGGTCGCCGCGGCGCTGTTGTTCGCCGCGGTCGGCACCGCCGCCTTCGCCGCCCTGCCCGTTCCCGCGCCGCTCACGCCGGCGGCCGGCCCCGCCGTCGCGCCGGGGCCGGGGCCGGGGCCGCGGCCGGGGCCGGGGCCGGCCGATCGAACGGGCCCAGCCGACCGGGAAGGCACGCCCGACCGCCCGGTCACGGGGACGGGTCGACCCGCCGGGGCCGGCCCGCGGGCGGCTCGGGAGGGGTCGGTGCTGCGTGTCCGCGGGGTGGCGCCGGTGCTGGTGGCCGCCGTCGCGCTGGGCACGTTCTTCGGGACGATGGACGTCGGCCTGGTCGCCTATGCCCGGGCGCACGGCTGGGGTGGCGCCGCCGGGCTGCTGCCCAGCCTGCTGACGGCCGCCAGCCTGGGTGCCGGGGTCGCCTATGGCACGGTGCGCTGGCGGGCGAGCCTCGTGCGCAGGTACGCCGTCGCCGCCGGCGCGCTGGCGGCGGCCACGGCGCTCGTGCCGCTGGTCGGCTGGCCGGGGGGCATCGGCGCGGTCGCCGTCGTCGTGTGCCTCGCCGGCCTGCCGCTGGCGCCACTGATCATCACCGGCACCGCGATCGTCGGAGAGCTGGTGCCCGCCCACCGGCGCACCGAGGGCTTCAGCTGGATCGTCATCGCCAACGGGCTGGGCGTCGCCGCCGGCGCCCCCCTGGCCGGCGCGGTCGTGGACCGTTTCGGCGCCGGCTGGGCCCTGCCCGCGCTCGCGGCCGGGGGCGTCGCGACCGGGGCGGCCGCCCTGATCGCCGCCCGGCGCCTGCACGCCGCCCGGGTCCAGCTCGGCCCAGCGGACTAGCCCAGCCCAGCGGACCAGCTCGGCGACGCAGGACCAGCCCGGCGATGCGGCTAAAGAAGCAAGCATTCACTAATTTTTGTTTCGGCCAGCCGCCTCCCCTAGCGTGTGGCGTGCCTCACGACGGGGTGGCCGGCCGGCGTCCGACCTCATGCGGACGCCTCGCAGCCGCGCCGGGTCAGTGCCGGCAGTGGTCGGCGGCGCCGCCGGCGGTCGGCTCGCCGCACTGGACGACGACGTGGCCGCCGGGGCCGCTGTACTCGACCTGGGCGAGCTCGCTCGACGAGCGGCCGATGAGGCTGCCGAGCTTGAAGGTCGAGACGAGACGAGTGGTGACCCCCGCCGTCCAGGCGACCGCCGCGTCCCGGTCGACGCAGACGGGCTCGTCCGTCGGCAGCACCAGCGGGTTGCCGAGGCACAGGACGGCGACCGCACCGGTGCCGGCGACCTCCGTGTCGAACGAGCCGCCGGCGATCATCGCGCCGAACCCGCCCGACGTCTTCATGGTCCGGTATTCCAGGCTGGACTGCAGCGCGAGCAGGCTGCGGCCGTTGATGACGAGCCGGTCCTCGGCCAGATTGAAGATCGAGATGTGGCTGCCGGCCTCGGCGAGCCACACGGTGCCGCTGCCCCGAGCCCGGATGAGGTCCGGCGCGTCGCCGGTGACGGCCCGGCGGAGGTGGCCGCCGAGGCCGTGTCCCTGCTGGGCGAAGTCGATCTGCCCGCGGTAGGCCACCATCGCCCCCTGTTTGGCATACAGGTCGTCGCCGTCCAGCCGAACCCGCAGCATCCGTTCGCCTTCCTCAAGCGTGAACGGATGACCGTCATTCGTGCCCGCGGGAAGCGGCACGAGCTGCTTCTTTTCGGCCTGGAACTGGCGCGAGTAACCACCTTCCGGCGCCTGACCCGTCTCGGGCCCGAATTGCCAGCCGGAGCCGGTGACCAGACCTTCGTCCTGCTGTTCGGGCTCCGCGGTCGACGAGGCGTGGCCCTCTGCGACGCCGTCAAATCCTCGCGTTCCGAGGGCCGAACTGCCGTCATGGTCGGCATAGGCGCGACCATCCCGGCCGGGGTGACCAAAGCCGGGGCCGCCTCCCTGTCCGCCGCCATGCGATGCCATCTCGGCCTCCTTCGCTGACTACCAGCGCGGAAGTCTAGCGACCGGCGAAATGAACCCGGCTTTGCCCAGCACACAGCGGCCCGGCATCACAGCCGGCACTCTGCTTCGTCGATTGCTTCAAGGCGACAGAACGGTGTCGACGTCGCGGCGGCGGCTATTGCGCCGTCCCCGGCGTCTCCAGCGCAGCGAGGTCGGCCGCGCCGACGCCGCCTTCTCGCTGTGCCGGCGCCTGGGCGCCGGCCGGGCCCGTTGCGCTCTCCGGTCGGTCCTCGCCCGTCGTCGGCAGCGGCGTGGCGGCGGCCCGCGGCCGCATCAGGACGGCGGAGAGAATGACGGCGGCGGCCACACATCCGCACGCGACGCCCACACCCAGCCGGTTTCCGCCGACGAGTGCCTCGGCCGCGGTGTGGCCGGACCTCGCCAGCGCGGCCGAACGGCCGGCGGCGAGCGTGCCGAAGACCGCGAGGCCGACCGCACCCGAGATCTGCATGGAGACGTTCACGATCCCGGACGCGAGGCCGGCGTCCCTGGGCGGCACGTCCGCGAGCGCGAGCGTCGTCAGCGGGACGAACGCGCCGCCGCCGCCGAGGCCGATGAGCACGCAGGCGATCAGCAGTCGCGGCGCGTACGGCGTCCCCGCGTCCGCGCCGGCGAACAGGAGCAGCCCGGCCAGCATGACGACCATTCCGGCGACCAGGACCCGGTAGGGCCCGAACCTGCGCATGAGCCAGCTCGCGAGCCCGAGCGACATGACCGCCACCGGAGCGGTCTGCGGCAGGAAGGCCACGCCGGTGGTGATGGCGTCGAAACCGAGCACCTGCTGCAGGAAGAGGGTGCCGAAGAAGAAGTAGCCGAACATGCCGGAGGCCATCAGCGCACGCACGGCGCTGCCGGCGAGCAGGCTGCGCTGGTGCAGCACCCGCGGCGGGATCATCGGGTCGGCGACACGCGCCTCCCAGCCGGCGAACAGGCCGAGCAGCACGAGAGCGACCGCTCCGGTGCCGAGGGTCTCGGTCGACACCCAGCCGACGTCGGCCGCCCGCACGATCGCGTAGATGCCGGCCACCAGCGCGCACGTCACCAGGACGGCGCCGACGACGTCGACCCGGCCGGCAGGCTGGCCGTCGTCCGAGGCATGGCGCCGGTCGAGCAGGATCACGCCACCGATGAGCGCCGCGACGCCGATCGGGATGTTGATCGCGAAGATCCAGTGCCAGTTCAGCGCCTGGGTGAGGACGCCGCCGAGCACCAGGCCGAGCGAGCCGCCGCCGATCGAGACGAGCATGTAGCGGCCGATGGCGCGGGCGCGCTCCCGCGGGTCGACGAACTCGGCAACGATGATCGCGAGCACGGACGACGACGCGAACGCGCCCCCGATGCCCTGCACGAACCGGGCCGCGACGAGCAGAGGCACCGACGTGGCGAACGCGCAGGCGAGCGACGCGACGGTGAACACCGCGATGCCGCCGAGGAACAACCGTCGGCGGCCGATCAGGTCGCCGAGGCGGCCGGCGACGAGCAGCAGGCTGCCGTAGCTGATCAGGTACCCGTTCAGAGCCCAGGTCAGATCGGCCTGGCTCACGTGCAGGTCCGCCTGGATCGACGGCAGTGCGACATTCACGACGGTGGTGTCCAGGATGACCATCAGCTGGGCCACGAGCACCACGATCAGCGCCAGCCAGCGGCGCCGGTCGGCTCGCTCGGCGGCGGTCCTCCCGTCGCCACGGGCGCGGGGTGGGTCGGTCGGTTCGCGGACGCCGGCCGGCTGCGACGCGGTCGGCAAGTCGATATCGCTCATGGGATCGTTACTATACAGGGACTATCGTGGATCACGAACCGTCGATGCTCCATGACCGTTCACCGATCTTGATCGAACCGATGATGGTATCCTCGGATCGCTATGGCCCCCACGACGAGCCCGGCCGCCGCGCCGGGCATTCAGCCGGGCGCCCGAGCCGACGAGCCGGCGCCCGCGAACACGCACGCCCCGGGGGCGCTGGTCCTGATGACCAGGCTGAGCCGGCAGATCTACCGGATCGCCACCGACGACGTGCTCGGCATGGGCCTGAAGTCGTTCGTCCTGCTCAACCACCTGCGCGAGGACGCCGGCGTCCCGCAGCAGCAGCTGGCCGAGCACATGTGTGTGGGCGCCAACATCCTCGTCCTGCTGCTCAACGACGTCGAGAGCGCCGGCTGGGCCGAACGGCGGCGCGATCCCACCGACCGGCGTCGTCACCTCGTCCACCGCACCCCCGCCGGCACCGCCGCGCTCACCCGCGCCGAGCGCGCCATGGACAGCGTCGAGGACAACGTCCTCGGGCCCCTCTCCCCCGCCGAGCGCGCCGACCTGCGCGCCCTGCTCGCCCGCGCACTGCCTGACTGACCGCCGCGGGCGCCGCCGCGCGCCCGGCCCGGCGCAGGCCGCCCGGCGCAGGCGAGCCGGCGCAGGCAAGCCGGCCAGGGGCAGGTTGCCGGGCGCGGGTGCCCGAAGCCGGCGGCGCCCCGGGAGCCGCGGAGCGGGCCTTCGCGGTGCGTGTCGAGCAGTTGTCCACAGGTCGCGGAATGAGTCGATCCGGTGGCGGGCCGGCGCGCTATGCTCACTCCCAGACACGCATCTGCTGACATGTCGTCAGCTGTTGTGATCCGGTCCGGCGACGGGTCGGGGAGTCCTGAACGGTCGTGATGGCTTCGCGCGGCGGGGGTGCGCGTGCTCGGATCACTGTTTCGCCCGGCGGCGGCGTCCGTTCCCGGTCCGGCGGGTCGCTGATGGCCGACCTCTTCGCGGTCGACGCGGCCGTCGCCCGGCGGCTGTCCGGCGACCTGACGTCGATCAGGACGTCCCTCTCGACGCTCGGCGCGGATCTTTCCGGAATGCACGGGCAGACCGGTTCCGGCGACGTCGAGGGTGCCCTCGACCGGTTCGTGCACGACTCGTCGGACAGCCGCGGCAACCTCGACAAACTCCTCGAACGAGCGATCGGGCTGCTCGACGCGCTCGCCGACGGCACGCAGGCCGTGGACACAGCGCTCGCCCAGAGCTTCGACCCGGCCGCGGCGCCGCCGGGTCCAGGAGCGCCGCCGGGTCCGTCCGGGCCGACGGCCCCGCCGGGGGCGGCGCTCGCGGCGCAGATGGCCGCGCCCTGACCGCGGCGCGAACGACGGCGCCCTCGCACCGAAGTGTTTCCGGATCCGCTCCCGAGCCGAGAGGCAGCCCACCCATGGCGAACATCCACGTCGACTACGAGGCCATCCGCAGCACCGCCACCGCCCTCTCCCGCGCCCAGACCGACATGGAGAACCAGCTCACCACCCTCAAGGGCCTCATCGACCAGCTCGTCACCAGCGGTTTCATCACCGACCAGGCCTCGGGCCGCTTCCAGACCAACTACACCGCCTGGGACACCGGCATCCGCCAGGCCATCGGCGGCCTCGACGGCATGAGCAAGTTCCTCAACGAGGCCGTCACCCAGCACGAGCAGCTCGACACCTCGCTCAGCTCCGCCGCCGGCGGCTGACCCGGCGCGCGGGGTGCGCGCGGCTGAGGGGAGCCCGCACGGATGAGCAGCGAGTGGGAGGCGGTCGGGCTCACCGCCGACCCGACCCCGGGTGATCCGGAGGCCGTGCGATCGCTCGCGACGCGGCTCGGCCTGCACGCGACGACGGCCGACGGCGCCACGACCCGACTGCGGACGATCGCGTCCGGCGGCGGCGGCGATCTGGCGATGCGGGGCGACTATGCCGCCGGCTACGAGGACGCCCTGCGCGACCTGCCCGACCAGCTCGCCAAGCTGGCGAAGGCCTATCGCGGCGCCGGCGCCGCGCTCGCCACCTACGCCACGACGCTGGGCGACGCGAAGACCAGGTCCGGCACGGCACTGCGCGACGGCCTCGACGCGCAGATCCGCTACCGGGGCGCCGTCGCCCAGGTCGAGTCGCTGCTCCCACCCGACCGGGTCGCGCTGCTGTGGCCCAATGACGAGCTCAGCCCGCAGTCGATCACGGCCGCGACCGCGGACCTGGCGGGCGCGGGGTCAGCGGGCCACATCGAGGTCATCGCCCGTCGAGGCCGGGAGGCCCGCTTCGACCAGACGCTCGCCGCCCGGCTCGCGCAGGACGCGAAGACGCTGCGGGACGGGGCGGCGAGCAGCTGCGCGCACGGCATCGACGAGGCGCTGCGGGACAGTGGAATCAAGAACCGGCCCTGGTGGAAGAAGTCCTGGGACTTCGCCAAGGCGCCGTTCACGTCCTGGGACCGGTTTGTCAGCTTCTGCGCGGGCGTGGCGCTGGTCGCCGGCGTCCTCGCGGCGGTCGTGTTCACCGGCGGCGCGGCGGCGGCGATCCTCGGTGCCGTCGCGTTCGGCGCCGGGCTCGTCGTCCTCGGCGACAGCGTCGCGAAATGGCGACAAGGCCGCGGTTCATTCGGGATGGTTCTACTCAACGCCGCCAGTCTGGTGCCGGGCGGCAAGGCTCTCGGTCCCGGGCTCAGGGGCCTGCGCGGCGCGAGTGCCGCCGTGCGAGTCGGTGGCCGTGGCTCCCGGTTGGTCACGGGGACGCTCCGCGTCGGCGGGACGCTCGGCCGGGCGGGTCGGCGGGTCACGGCCGCGCTGCCGTTCGGGATCGGCCGGGCCGGCGCCGCCCGCGGCTCCCTGCTCACGGGTGCGGACCGGTTCGCACGCTCGGCCTGGTGCCGGGTCCTCGGCCGCGACCCGATCGACCTCGCCAGCGGCCAGATGATCCTCACCCAGACCGACGTCGAGCTACCCGGCGTGCTGGACTGGGCGCTGCGACGGACCTACCAGTCCGCCTACACCTGCGGGCGCTGGTTCGGCCCCGGCTGGAGCTCGACGCTGGACCTGCGCCTCGAGGTCGACGAGCGAGGCGTCTGCTACACGGCCCCGGACGGCGTGCTGCTCGCGTTCGAGCACCCGGAGCGTGGCGGACCGGCGGTGCTGCCCGAGCAGGGCCCACGGACGGAGCTGGTCCTCGACGAGACCGGCTGTTACAGCATCGTCGACGCGGCCGCCGGCCAGATCCTGCGCTTCGCGACTCCCGCCGTCGGGCAGCGCGGCGTCGTGTTGCCGCTCCTCGCCGTCGCCGACCGCAACGGCAACACGGTCGAGCTTGGCTACGACCTCGCCGGCGACCTGGCGCAGGTCGTCCACTCCGGCGGCTACCAGCTCGACGTCGAGACCCGCGACCATCTCGTCGTCGCCGTGCGGGTCGCCACCGGCGAGGCCGAGACCGGCCGCGAGCTGGTCCGCTACGGCTACGACGACGCCGGCCGGCTCACCCACGTCTACAACTCGTCCGGCCGCCCGCTGCGGTTCGACTACGACGACGCCGGTCGGATCGTCCGCTGGACGGACCGCAACGGCACCAGCTATCACTACGCCTACGACGCCGCCGGCCGCGTCGTGCGCACCGAAGGTTCCGGCGGCTTCCTGAACGGCACGATCGACTACGACGAAACCAGTCGCATCACCCGGGAGACGAACTCGCTCGGCGACGTCACCGAGCACCACTTCACCGAGCGGATGCGGCCACTGCGCAGCGTCGACCCGCTCGGCCGGCGCACGACGTTCACCTGGGACCCGTTCGACAACCGTACCGCCGAGACCGACCCGCTCGGCCGGACGGTGCGCTACCGCTACGACGCGGCGGGCAACCTCACCGCCGTCGAGCGCCCCGACGGCACGGTCACCACCACCAGCTGGAACGAGCAGCGGAGGCCGGTCACGACCGTCGACGCCGACGGCGCCCGCGTCGAGCGCGAATACGACACCCGCGGCAACCTGGTCGCCGTCGTCGACCCACTCGGCGCCCGCACCCGGTTCCGCTACGACGACCGCGGCCGGCTGATGGCGGTCACGGACGCGCTCGGCCAGGTCACCCAGGTCGAGACCGACGCAGCCGGCCTGCCCGCCACCGTCGTCGACCCGCTCGGCGCCGCCGTGTCCTACGACCGCGACGCCCTTGGTCGCGTCGTCGCGGCCATCGACCCGATCGGCGGCGTCACCCGCTTCAGCTGGACGCCGGAGGGTCGGCTGGCCGCGCGCACGTTGCCGGACGGCGCCACCGACACGTTCCGCTACGACGGCGAGGGCAACCTCGTCGAGGAGGTCGACGCGGCCGGCCTCGTCACCACCACCGAGACGACCCATTTCGACCTGCCCGCCGCCCGCACCGGCCCAGACGGCGCGCGGCTCGCCTTCGGCTACGACACCGAGCTACGACAGACCACCGTCACGAACCCGCAGGGCCTGGTCTGGCGCTACGACCATGACGCCGCCGGCCAGCTCGTCGGCGAGACCGACTTCAACGGCCGCGTCCTGCGCTACGAGTACGACGCAGCCGGCCAGCTCGCCGCCCGGACCAACGGCGCCGCCGAGACCGTCACCTTCACCCGGGACGCGCTCGGCAACGTCGTCGAGAAGCGCGGCCCGAACGGCGTGACGACGTTCCGCTACGACGCCGCGGGCCGGGTCGTGCACGCGCGCGGACCCGACGCCGAGGTGACCGTCGAACGGGATCTGGCCGGTCGGGTCACCGCGGAGACCGTCAACGGCCGCCGCGTCACGTCCACGTACGACGCGGCCGGCCGCCGGATCCGCCGGGCCACCCCGTCGGGCGCGGTCAGCGGCTGGGAGTTCGACGCCGCCGGGCGCCCCCTCGCCCTGCACACCGCCGGCCACACCCTGCGTTTCACCCACGACGCCGCCGGCCGCGAGATCGAACGTCTCCTCACGCCCGGCGCCCACGGCGGTCCGAGGACCAACGTCGCCCTGACGCAGACGTGGGACGCCAACCACCAGCTGCGCTCCCAGACGGTGACCGCCGGCCCGTCCGCGGCGCTCGGGACGATCTCGGCGAGCCTGGGCCGCCCGGCCGGCGCCGCGGTGACCCGACTGCTGCGGCGCAGGGACTTCGCCTACAGCCCGGACGGCTACCTCACCGAGATCGACGACCTCGCCGACGGCCTGCGCCGCTTCGACCTCGACCCGATGCGCCGCGTGGTCGCCGTCACCGGCTCCGGGTGGCAGGAGCGCTACGCCTACGACACCGCCGGCAACGTCACCGACGCCACCTGGCCGACGCTCGCGCCCGCGGCGCCCCCCGGACAGGGCTCGGGCTCGCTCGGGCGGGGCGCAGGTGCGCTCGGGCAAGGGGCTGGCGCGCCCGAGCAGGGCACGTCACGGGGGCACGGCGACGAGCGCGGCCCGCGCGCATACGCCGGAACGCTGATCCGCCACGCCGGCGCGGTCCGCTACGAGCACGACGCCCAGGGCCGCGTCACCCGCCGCCAGCGCGCCCGGCTGTCCGGCCGGCCACGCACCTGGCGTTACGCCTGGGACGCCGACGACCGCCTGACCGGCGTCACCACCCCCGAAGGCACGATGTGGCACTACCGTTACGACCCCTTCGGCCGCCGGGTCGCCAAAGAACGCCTCACCGCCGACGGATCCGTCGCCGAACGGACCGACTTCGTCTGGGACGGCACGGTCCTCGCCGAGCAGCACCACACGGTCATCACCGTCGCCGACGCGGACGTCGCCGACGGCGTCAGCGTCACCACCTGGGACTGGGAACCGGACTCGTTCCGCCCCCTGGCCCAGACCGAACGCCGCCCCGTGGCCCGCGCGAGTGGCCCGCGAGGCATCCGCGCGGTCGACGACCCGGCCACCTCCGCCCCTTCGCCCGACTCCGACGGCGCCCGCGGATCCGCGCGTCAGGCCGGTGCGGCGGGGAAGTCCGGATCCGCGGGACAGGCCGGATCCGCGGATCCGGACGATTCCGCGGGGCAGGCCGGATCCGCGGGGCCGGCAGACGTCGCGGATCCGGCAGATTTCGCGGGTCAGTCCGGTTCCGGAGGTTCCGACCACCCGGACCAGGCCTGGTTCGACGCCCGTTTCCACGCGATCGTCACCGACCTCGTCGGCGCCCCCACCGAGCTGCTCTCCCCCGACGGCACCATCGCCTGGCGCGCCCGCACCACCCTCTGGGGCGTCACCGCACCGCCGACCCCTGACACCCCCACCTGCCCGCTACGCTTCCCCGGCCAGTACCACGACCCCGAATCCACCCTCAACTACAACTACCACCGCCACTACGACCCCACCACCGCCCGCTACGAATCCCCCGACCCCCTGGGCCTCGCCCCAGCCGCGAATCCAAGCGCGTATGTCCTCAATCCGCTCTCGTGGTCCGATCCAGTCGGACTGATGGCATGTCCGCGCCTGACAGAGCACTACCGCCAGCTAGAAAAATATGCTGACGCAGGGTTCAAGGAACTCGAGTCAGGTCGAATCCGATATTACGGGAATCTATCTCCCCCGATAAAGCCAGGCGAAATGATTGGTCGACGCACTGTCCGCGAGTGGGATCCAGCCACGGATATGAAGAGGACGTGGCACGAAACGGTGGATTCCCAGGGACGAGTCCGCCAGGTGCGACTGATAGATCCTGGACCCAACCTCCACTACCTATTCGATGCGGACGGCAGGTTCGTGAAGAGATGGTAAAGCATCCGGCGCCAAGCCGGCAGACTACAGGAGAGTACCTTCTAAACCTCGCCACCGGCCACCTGACCCGGGAGACGGCGGCTCGCTGGGCAGAAGTGTGGGTGGCTGAAGTCGATGGTGCCGAGGACGTACGAGACCCCCTCGTCTGGCAAGCGCTTCTCAATCTCGCCGGAGCAGATCTACAGACATCGCCGTCCGAATACCTGCACAGCGACGCCGATTTTCACGATTGGCTCGCAAAATTTGATTCAGCAATTCTCGAGACCGAGAAGAACGACCGAGATCCTTAGCCCTCCCTCCCGTGGACCGCGATTGCCAACTCAGTTTTGCAAGGTCGACATGGACTGAGATCCGGGGGAACGTATCAGGCTCGAACTACAGCACAGCTCAGTCAGTCGTCGAGTGGGTCGGACTCCGCGGCGGCGACCGCGCCGGCGGCGGCCCACGCGTCGCCGTCGGCCGGGCTGAGGTTCAACCGAATCAGGTCGACGACCTCGGTGACGGGGCCGACGACGAGCAGTTCGTCGCCGGGGCGCAGCCGGGTGTAGCGGCCCGGGCGAAAGTTCGGGACGGCGCGGTCGACGGCGGACCCGTTGGGGCTCGGCTCGCCGAGGCGCGCGCCGTCGCTGCCGGCCGGCAGTCCGGAGGCGCCGGCGGCAGCGCCGGCCCCGCCAGCGGCTGCGTCCATGTCCCGCGGGGTGGTGACGGCGAGGACGCGGGCACCGGTAGCCAGTTCGGCGAGCGTCGGGCCGGCCAGCGCGGTGTCGGCGCGCACCACCATCCGGGCGACGAGGAACGGCGTGCGCTCGACGTAGAAGGTGCTGATGACGTCGTAGCCGAGGGTCGCGCCGACGAAGTATGGGGACGCCAGTGCGGCGGCGCTGCGCACCGTATGGATGTCGAACCGGCGTTCCACCTCGTCGGTCATCGTCGAGTCGGCGATACGCAGCACGACGCGCAGGCCGGGCTCGTCGGTCGGCGCCGGCGTTGTTCGCGCCCGCCCGTAGGAACGGCCGCCGGAGCCGACCGCGCGCCGGGCCCGGTCGTCGCGCGCCTGGACGAGCTCCTCGTACGCGTCCCGGGCGGACAGGACGGTCTCCAGGTTCGCGACGCCGTCGCTGGTGAGCGCGGCGATCGTCGTCGCGTGGCCGATGCCGGCCTGCTGCAGGGTCGCGCGCACCGTCGCGTCCCCGATCACGACGGGTACCCCGCGCTCGCGCGCGACGGACAAGAACCGGTTGTTCTCGTTGCGTTCGATCACGACGACTCGCCGGCCGGCGCGCAGCAGGCCCTCCATCGTCGCCGTTCCGACCTTGCCCAGTCCGCACAGCACGACGTGCCCGCGTACCGCCCCGGCGCGCCCCCGACCGAGGGCCCGCTCCAGTCGGCGGCTGATGATGATGTTCGTGAGAAACGCGTAAATTACGGCAATCGACAGCGCGCCGACGAGCATCAGGAAGATGCCGAAGACCTGGAGCCAGTGGTCGGCGGAGCCGAAGTTGTAGTCGCCGTAGCCGACCGTCGCCATCGTCTCGACGGTCAGGTAAAGCGCGTCGAGGACGTCGAAGTCGGGCGGCGCGGCCAGATTGTGGTCGGTGTAGGTCAGCGTCAGCACGGTCGTACTTATGATCATGATGGTGAGCACGGCGGACAGCGCCCAGCGGAACGGGCGGTCGAACTCGCTGCGCACCGTCGTGGCGAGCGCACGCGCCCGGTCGAACAGCCGACGGCTCCCACCGTTCTGCCGACGACCGTCACCCGCGCCGGGCCGCCCGGAACCGCCAGCGGCAGCGTCCCCGGTGGCCGCCGACGCGGCGAGCGCCGCGAACGTCCGCGCCTCCTGCAACCCGGTGACCGCCATGCCGCGCGCGTCGAACTCGGCCAGCCGGCCCAGCACCGTCAACCGGTCGCCGGGGGCCAGCGGGACGTCACGCGGCGGGCAGAGCACGGCCGAGCGCTCACCCGGCCTACGAAGCGAGATCGGGGTGAGATCGCCGTAGCGGGCACGGAAGGCGTCCGCCTCGTCGACCGTGGCCTCGGCAACGACGAACACCTCCGCAACCTCGGTGGCGTCCGCCGCGGGGACGCTGTCCTTCGTGGAGGCGCCGTATGCGGCTGGTTCGGCGGTTGTCGAGGGTTCGACGCGTGGTCCGTCGACGTCGGATCCGAGCGACGGTTGTCCGGGGCCCATCGTGAACGCGTGCACCACGGCGGAACGCACGCACGCCTCGACGAAGCTCGGCCCGACGCGGGCCGCGGTGTTGATCACGCGAGCGGTCGGGATCGCGGCGGCGATCTGGTCGCCGAGCTGTGCGTTGCCGATGTTCACCACGAGCCGGGTCGCGGGGGCCACGTCGGCGGCGGCGAGCGCGGCCTGCAGGTTCTCCAGGTCCACGTCGTGGCAGGCGGCGACGGCAAGTGCAGTGTCGATGTCGGCCTCGTGTAGCGCCTCGACGCTGTGCGAGCTTTCGGGCACCACTCGCACGCCCCGGCGCTCAAGCCGGCGGCGCAGCGCCGGCGAGCCCTGGTCGTCGACGACGACGACCGCGACCCCCGACGCGACCAGTTGCTCGGCCACCCGCACCCCGAGGGTGCTGAGCCCGCAAACGATGACGTGCCCCGCCACGCTGGCCATGCCGCCTCCTCCCCCGCACCAAAGCGAACCACGCGACGTCCCGCCGGGACGAGGCGCCCGGCCGCCGCCAGCCGAAGGCGTCGGAACGGCAATGCCGACGTCATCGGCGGGCAACGACCTGACGGCCGCTCCGCGAGGTCTGAGGCTCGGCGTCCCGCCCCCGTCGCCCGGCGGGCGAACATCGCGCCGGGGCGGCGGACGTGGGTGCTGCGCAGCGGGAAAAGTGAGGATGTGTTGCGCCACAGCTCATATGCTCGAAGTGTCAGATCTTGACGGTCCGGTTCGTATTCCCGGTCGGTAGGTGAGGTTCGGTGACAGTAAGGCCTGGCCTGGCCGCCCTACCGCTGACGGTGCTGGCCGCTTCGGCCCTAGTGCTGGCCTCCCTCACCGCCTGCTCCGGCGACGGCGGCTCGACGCCCAAGCCGACGGCGTCCGCGTCGCCCACCCCGGTCGGGCCGAAGTCACCGCCGCCGCTGACGCCGATCTCCCGTGCCGATTTCCAGAGGGCGCTGTCGGACGTCGACGGGGCGCTCGGGCCCGGTTTCGGCGCGGTTGGTGGGGCGCAGACTCCTACCGACCTGTCCGGGGCGCTGGGCGCCGTGTCACTGAACCTGGACGCGCAGGCGGACGCGCTGGACAAGCTCCGGCCGCCGCTGCCCGCCGTCACGGCGACCCGGCAGCTCTCGGCCGCGCTGCGGGCCTTGTCGAACGACCTGACGACGGTGGCGACGGACGCGAACAACCAGGCGGTCTGCACGGGTGCGTCCGGTCTGCCGCACGTGGCCAACAGCCCGGGCGCCGACGCGTTCAGGCTGGCGTTCCTGACACTGAACACTGCGAATCCCGGACATCCGTACACGTTCGGCACGTTCCTGCCAGCCGCCGGCCCGGACCCGAACCGGCGGCCCGGCAACGGCGCGCTGCCCGGCGGTCGGCGTGGCGGCTACGGAAAGCTCACAATCGACAATCAGGGCACGGTCGACACGGTCGTGAAGCTGATGTCGGGCGGCGACCTCGTCCGCTCCATCTATGTGCAGGCCGGCGCGCAGGCATCCGTCGACGCGATTCCGAACGGCACCTACCAGGCCTTCTACACCAGCGGGGCCGACTGGGACGACGGCAGCCGCCGTTTCAGCCGCAACTGCGAGTTCGACAAGTTCGACGACCCGCTGGAATACACCACCACGACGACGAGCACGGCCATCAACTACAGCGTCTGGACGCTGACACTGCATACGTCGACCCCTGGTGCCGGCGCCAGCACCAGTTCCGTCGACGCGGGCACCTTCCCCGGCGCCTAGCAATACGTTCGCGAGGTCGTGCGGAACGTTCCGAAGACGGCGCGCCCACAGAGTTCGGGCTGACCGTCAGTCCTTGCGGGCCAGGCCGCAGTAGGAGGCGAGGGCCTTGCCGCGGGCGCGCTTGCCCGGTCGCCACAGCGGGGTCGAGACGACGCCGGGTGGCAGCAGCTCGAGGCCGTCGAAGAAGGGGACGAGCTCGTCCGGAGTGCGTGAACGGTACGGCGCGGAGCCGATTTGTTCGTTGCGTCGCACGGCCTCGGTCCGGGCCGGCGACTCGGTGCCGTCGTTGAGCGCGAGGTAGCTGCCGGCGGGAATCGCCTCGACGAGCGTGCGGACGATGCCGTAGGCCTGGTCGTCGTCGATGACGTTGGCCATGACGCCGAAGAGAATGAGCCCGACGGGCTGCGAGAAGTCGAGGATCTTCATGGCCTCGCCGAGGATCTTCTCCGGGTCACGCACGTCGGCGTCGACGTAGGAGGTGAGGCCCTCGCGGGTGCCGACGAGCAGGGCGCGCGCGTGCGTCAGCACGAGCGGGTCGTTGTCGACATAGACGACCCGGCTCTCGGGCGCGGCACTCTGGGCGACCTCGTGTGTGTTGTCGGCTGTGGGAAGCCCGGTGCCGATATCGAGGAACTGTCGAATCCCGGCGTCAACGGTGAGGTAGGTCACCATCCGGTGCAGCAGCTGCCGCGAACCGCGGGCGATGGCAATGATCTCCGGGAAGATCTCCGCCGCCTGGTCCGCGGCGACACGGTCGGCCGGGAAGTGGTCCTTCCCGCCCAACCACCGGTTCCACATCCGCGCCGAATGGGGCACGGACACGTTGAGCGACGCAGCCAGGTTGGCCGCGGGCCACGCGGAGGGGTTGGACACGCGGTTGTCCGATCCGTATGTGTCTGCCGGGTTGTTCCCTTTCCAGGGATGCTACCCCGGCAGGCATTGACTCACCTCATACAACCCTGACGGATACATTACCGTTACACATTTGATACCGATGACGGCGGGCTGTCACGAACGCCCGCCGTCGCCTCGGAGAACGCAGCTCAACCGCCAGATGACGGTGACGCAACCGGGCCCGCGCGGCGCCCCAGCGGGCGGGCTGCCGCCTCAGTGGGCGGGCTCCTGGTCGACCCGCCACGCCGGGTCGACCAGGTCGGCGTAGTCGGGGTGGCGCTCGATCCAGCCACGGATGAAGGGGCATCGAGGCCAGACCTTCAGCTCGCGCTCGCGGGCGGCGTCGAGCACCCCACGGGCGAGATCGCTGCCGATGCCCTGTCCTTCGAACCCTGGCTCGGTCTCTGTGTGGTTGAAAGCGATGACCCCCGGAGGCACAGAGTAAGTCACGAAGCCGGCGAGTGCGCCGTCGACAGCCAGTTCGAACCGGTGTCGCGCGGGCACGTCGGTTAGCGTGCGCGTTCCAGCCATCGTGGCGCCTCTTTTCGGCTCGGTCCCGCTTCGTCGCGTCCTAGTCCTAGCTTGTCCGAACACACGGCTGGCGGCTTCCACTCCCGTGCGACTCGGGGCTGCGGGCCATCTCACGGCCCGATCGGTTCCGATCAGGGTTCGTCGCGGGCTCGGCTGGCGGATCCGCGTGGCATCCGCTGGCGGGCGCTCAGCCCGGCCCACTCGCGCGCCCAGTCGGACAGCGGTTCGAGCAGGCCCTGTAGACGCCGGCCGTGGGCGGTGAGCCGATAGTCACCGGCTTCGTCGATCTCGACGAGGCCAGCCTCCCGCAGCTCGCGGGCACGCTGGCTAAGCTGCGCCGACGGCGCGTCCAGGGTCGCTTCGAGGGCGCGGAACGACCGGGGTGCGGTCCGCAGACTCCAGAAGATCGCCAGGCTGTGCCGGCGGCCCAGCAGGTCGAGCAGCACGGCCAGTGGCAGGTCGACACCGCTGCCCGTTCGGCCTTCGGGCGCCTGCCGAGGCGCGGACCGACTCATGCTCTCCTCACGTTCGCTCACACGTCAACGCCGCGCCGCGGGCCACGATCACTCACGCGGCGCGATGAGCCGATCGGCGGCGGCAGGAGCCACCCGGCGCCGGTCAGGGACCGGACGAGCCCATGCCGTGGGTGCCGGATCTGCCGGCGGCGGGCGCGAACCGACCACGCGCTCCCCCGCGACCGCCGGCGGCCGTCGTCGCACGGCGGTAGGCGCCGCCGACCTGAGCCGACACGATGCCGGCGACGCTCTGAACCTCCGGGCGGTCCCAGACCAGCCGGGCCCGCCGAGCGACCTCGTCGTAGCTCTCCCGACCGGCCCGGGAACCAACCAGATAGCCGACCCCGAACGCGAGGGCGACCGAGGGGCGGATCTGCATGCTGCCTCCCAAGGCTGGACCGAGCAGCCGACCGGGCGTTCGTCCGCGGCGACCGTCCCCCGCGGGCCGAAGACCTCGTCGAACCCCGCGCCCGCCCGAGCCCACCCCCGAGACCGCAGAGCCTCGAAGCCCGCCCGCCCGCGCACGTGACGATCAACGCCAGCCCGACCCACCACGACCACAACGGACAGTACCGGCTACCACCGACAGCCGCCGGCTCCCGATCACCGCGGCTGGTGCGGACCACCGGCGGGCGACGCGAGGCAACGACCCGTCAACTCGACTTACCCAGAAGCCAGATCCGCCGAACCTCCGGTAAGCTGACACCAGTCGCTCGGACTAGCATGATCCACCCGGAGGTCGCAAGCCACCGGCGCGATCGTCGGAGCCGGCGACGCCAAGCGGTCCCGCGTAGCTCAATTGGCAGAGCAGCCGGCTGTTAACCGGCAGGTTATAGGTTCGAGTCCTATCGCGGGAGCAAAACGCCTGGTCAGGGACTTGATCGTCCGAGATTTGCGATCTTGCCCACACTTTTCCCACAGAAAAGTCGGTGCGGTCGCTCGCGGGCTGGTCGGCGTGTCGAGGTGTCGCGTATACGCCTGGTCAGCCACCGGGCGGTCGTCTCCTCTCTGTCGAGAACCACTCGGCGCTGCCGCAGGCGGTCTCGCGCCTTGGCCCTGTTCTTTGCGGCTCTCCAACATCCTGCGCCGCATGTAGCGCTTCAGGATGACCCTGCGGGCGCCGACGCCGAGCGGAGCAGGTGCGGAGGCGACTCAGGTCTGGTCCCGGCGAGTGTCGAGCCAGGCGAGTACATCCTCCTCGCGGAACCGGACGTACCGTCCGATCCGGAGACCCCGCGGCCCTTCTCCGGCGGCCCGCCACTTGTAGATCGTGTCCACCGGCACGCGCAGGAAGTCCGCCAGTTCCTTGATCGTCCACAGCTGATGAAGGCCATTCCTGGGCTTCACGAGGTGCTCCTTCCGCCCGGCGCCAGGGAAGCGCATCGCCCGTCATCGTCGGCATCGAGCACACCGCAGCCGTCATCCCCACCGACGACCTCGTGAAGTCTCGGGGTCGATGCGGGTGCAGCACGCGGCACTCCGGCCAGCGCCCATCAGCCTGCAGGCCATCGCGGCGGCCATCGTGGACGTCATCGCAACGAATCCGTGCATCCCGGCGCTCAGCGACGAGAACCTGGCGCACCTCGTCAGCTCGTTGGGGCAGTCGTTGCGTCGTCGGGGCTCTGGCCCTCGCCGAGGTGCTCTGGCCGGTCGCAGCCGGGCCTCCCTCATGTAGATGGCCAGTGCTCGAAGACGTGAAGGGCCGCTACCCTCTCCTCCGCGGATATCGCATGACTTGGGGGGTCCATGCGCCAGGTAGATTCGTTGATCCCGAAGCCGGAGAACGATTCCGCTCTCGCGGCTGATGAAGGGGGCGCCGTTCCAGCGTCCGACGCGCCGGAGACATCCGAACGAGCGGCCGCAACACCGGAACGGGAGGAAGAGCCTCCGACCTCGGCGGCGGTCGTGGATGCCGTCTCATCTGCCGATGCCGCGCCGACCGGCAGCGGCGCCGACCAGCCAGCTTCAGAAACGGGGCCACGACGGCCGGCCGGCGGGCTAGCCGGACTCGACCGGCGGGTGCAGGCGATACTTGTTGCGCTCGCTGCGGGCTTCGTCTGCGCGGTGGTGGCGGTTGTCGTCCTCGCCATTCTGCTTACTGAGCGCGGCTCGGCGCCGGCCTCGGTCCTGTCCGACGCTCCGGGCACGACCGCTTTGGCCGTGACGAGCCCGCCGTCCGCGGCTCCCACCACGGCGAGTCCACAGTCCTGGCGTCTGCGAGGCCAATTCCCAGCCCAGTTTGTGGATGTTCCCGCGTCCACGATCGACGAGCTCGCGTCCGCGCTCTGCGCCAAGCTGCGCGCGAACAACCTGGATGCGGTGATCTCGTCCGCCAAGGACTCCCTGCGCATGCCACAGGACGAGGCCACAACGCTCGTGTACGCCGTCGGCGACGCCTACTGCCCGGACGTGCCACTGCCCGCGGTCACGACCGTCCCGCCGCCCCCGCCAGTGCCGACCATCGCCCCTGGGACGTGGCTGGTCGGAGCGGACATCCAGCCGGGTACCTACGAGACCACGACCACCAGCACGGACATCCTGCGCTCCTGCTACTGGGCACGGCTGTCCGGAACCTCCGGCGACTTCCACGAGATCCTCGCGAATGGCAACGTCAACGGCCACGGCATCGTCACCATCAAACCGACCGACGTCGCGTTCGAGACCCGCTGCATCTGGACGAAGAAAGGCTGAACACGCCGGAGGAAAACAGATGGGATTTCGCGGCACGGAACGTCCTCGACGATTGCGCATCAGCGGCGGCGTGCAGTCTCTCGGCGAGATCGTCAGCGGTGAGGCCGACCACCTCACGGCCGACCGAGCCAGCCGGGACTGTGCGGGCGAACGACACCAGATCACCGTGTTGACCGGCGCTGGCGGCAGGCAATGACGTGGGCGCGAAGACGAGCGTCGTCTCGACATCGCCCAGGGCCTCGACGAATCGGGCGGCGGCGGGGAGCTGGCGCAGCGCCGCGATCACGCCGGCGACGTCGTCATCCGGCTCCACCATGACCTCGAACTGGCCCTCCGCCGTCAGCCGCACCCGGCTCGCACCGGCCACAGGTCCCGGGCCGGCACCGCCACAGGCGTTATCGCCCGCTTCGACACCATCGGTCTGCACATCGACTCCGTCACCGAGGAAATCACCGCTCGGCCGCCCTCCCCTGCCGAGGTCGAGACCCTCGCACTACCCCCAGGCGTCGCTGTCCTCGCGACGCGCCGTACGTACCACGCTGGCGAAACACCAGTCGAGACAGCCGACATCGTCATGGCCGGCCATCGCAACCTGCTCACCTACCGCCACGCCGTCACCTGACGCCGCGCACGACGTCGACGCCACGTATTCCTGAAGACGGATCGCATGCTCTTTCGCGATCCAGGCATTTAATCTTCGGTTATGCCGACCTCCCAGCACCTGGATCAGCTGCCGACGCTGGTTCTGCTGCGCGGTCCTTCCTGCAGTGGCAAGACGACGACGGCGCTCGCGATCCGCCGGGCGGTCGGCTACGGGGTGGCAGTGGTGCACCAGGACGTGATCCGCCGCGAGCTACTCCGTGAGAGGGACCTGCCGGGGGCACTGAACATCGATCTGATCGCCATGATCACAAGACGATGCCTCGCCGGAGGCTATAACGTCATCCTCGAAGGCATCCTGGACGCCTCCCGCTACGGCACCACGCTGAGATCACTCATCGCCGCGCACCCCGGCCCAGCCCACGTCTACTACTTCCACCTTCCGCTCGAGGAGACGATGCACCGTCACGCGACGAAACCCAACGCCGACGGTTACAGCCCACGCGAGCTGGCCGAGTGGTACGTCCCGAACGACCTACTCGGCGTCCCCGGCGAGCAGATCCTCGGTGTCGCCGACACCCAGCAGGAGATCGTCGCCCGCATCGTCGCTGAGGCCCTGCCACCACGTATCCGACCAGGCGCCGCGCCACTCCACGCGTGAGCGACGCCCATCCCGGTTGTCCCAGCCAAATGTCAGGACACGATGCCAGCCGGCCACGAGAGCACGATGCGACTGTGTCGTCTGTCGATCACCCGGCCGGCAGGTAGTTCGCTGTCGGGCGTGGTTCTCGGGTACACGGTGACGCGCGGGCCCGGTCCGTCACGGTGGGCGTGGTTCCAGTGCCGGACCTGCGCGGCGAACGTCTCCGCGAGCTCGGCGGCATCCGGGCCGAAACCGTGTACCTCGAAACGGAACATGTCGTCGTCGATCTTATGACCGCCGATGTAGGCAACACTGCCACCATCTACCGCCGCGTGACCCATGCCGACAGTCGGCGGGATGAGATCGACTTCTTTCTCTCGCCGAACGTGAGGTGACAGTAGCCGTCGAACATGGTCGCCAGCCATAGCTGCAGCGTCTCGAACGACACCATCTTCGGGAAATCCACGCCGGTGTCCACGTCGACCCGGGGCGTGCCCAGGACGCCGGCGAGCTGGTCAGCGCTTTCAGGGGGATCGTCGTCGAAGACGAGCCCAATCCGTTCCCCGTCCAGCGGCAGCGTCGGCTTGCCGTGCGCGCCAGCGCCACGCATGGCGACGAACCCGGAGTACAACACCGATGTGCTCTCCAGCCATTCGCCGCGCGACTCGAACGTGACGGTCCGGTTCAGCCCGCGCAGCCGCAGTGGAACGACCAAACGCCCGCCGTCGACCAGCTGGCCGGTCCACGCTGGTGGGATATCCCAGGCCTGCGCGGTCACCAGAATGACGTCGTAGCCCGCCGACGCAGGCAGACCATCCTCGGCGTCGGCCAACACAACCCGCACCTGGTCGTAGCCCGCCGCGGCCAGGCAGCGGCTCGCCCGTTCGGTGACCTCCGAGTCGATGTCGACCGTCGTCACCTCACCGGCCGGTCCGACGAGCTCCGCCATCAACGCGGCGTTGTATCCGCCCGAGCCAACCTCCAGGCAGCGCATCCCCGGACCGAGACGAGACGACTCCAGCATCCTGGCCTGCAGCCACGGCGCCGACACAGAACTGAGCACCGTCCCGCGCTCGTCCTGTTTGGTCCGCACGATGTGGTCGGCGTACGCGGCCTCCAACGACACCTCCGGCGCGAACAGATGCCGCGGCACCGCCCGGAAAGCCGCCTCCACCGCCGACGTCGTAATCCTCCCGTCCGCGAGCAGCTTGTCCACCAACGCGGCACGGGCCTCACCTGCGCGCTGATCGTCGTCCAGCACACCGGTGTCCTGCGCCATTCCAGCCATGCGCCTCCTCCCGTCCCGGGTTCATGGTTCCGCCCGGCCGTCCCGATAGAAAGCTGCCTGCGGTCCAGAGACACCGCCAGACACGCCCTCCATCGCCGCGGACGGCCCCATGGCGTCGGTGACGACCGCTCCCGTTCGGGGACCGTCACCCACATCGGCCTCGCGATGGGGTGGACGCAGGATCCCGCGGGTTGTCGGATAGCGATATGGGTTCTGCCGAGGATCTTGCCAGGTCTGGGCTCGGTGAGGTGTTTGCTGCCGTGGAGTTCCAGCGTTCGGGGCCGAAGACAGCACAGGCACGAGTCGATGATCTTCTCGCCGTGTATGCCGACGCCTACGAGGCGGAGGTCGGTGATCGGAAGGTGACGGCGTTCGGGGACCGGCTCGCGCGAGCACAGCAGAGTCCCGGCTTTGACGCCGCGTTGGCGTCGACGCGCGCCGACGGGCTGGTCGGTTTCGCATTCGTCTATCCGCTAGCGGACGGCGACACGCACTGGTGGGCGGGGCTGCGCCCGGAGCCCGAGGCCGGGTTCGCGGACGAGACGGGGTCGCGGACGTTCGTGCTCGCGGAGATCGAGGTACGCCGAGCGTTCCAACATGGCGGCATTGGCCGGCGGCTGCACGACCTGCTGTTGACGGGCCGTGTGGAGGAGCGGGCGACGCTGGCGGTGAATCCGGCAGCCGACGTGTCGCACGCGATCTACCGGAGCTGGGGTTGGGAGCTGGCCGGGCAGGTTCCGGGTAGCTCAGGAGACTACTTCGACGCGTACGACCTGTTCGTGATCTCGCTGGGCAGTCTGGCGGGTCGGCGGTAGAGCCGGAGCTGTTCGTCGAGATCACGAACGGCCGCGGTGCGTTTCCAGGGCTCCAGCGCTCGGCGCAGGCCGACGATGCGGTCGTTGACGCGTCCGCTGCTGTGCGCGACCGTGGCCTTCGCGATCTCGGCGATGTGCGGGCAGGCGGCGGGGCCGTCGCCTTGGCGGATGATGGCCTCGGCCTGAATCGTCTGGGTCATGACCCGGTTGTGCAGGTTCGCCGGGTCGATGAGCGGCAGCGAGCGGCTGACGGCGTCGAGGGCGGCGGCGGGCCGGCCGAGCAGAAGGCTTGCCTCGGCTTCGGTGCCCAGGCGGAAGGACTCGTCGAAGAAATACCAGCGATCGGCGGCGGGCTCGTCGTCGCGGATCGTCTCTGTGACGGTGTGTTCCAGGGCGAGGGCCTCGTCGCAGCCGCTGCCCTGGTCGTCGTCCTGTGCATAGGCCCGGACGGCGACATCGGCGGCGTATGCGATCGCGCGGGGGTTGCCGGAACGCCTGGCCCAGGTCTGCGCGGCGACCGCATGGTCGATGCCGACGCGCGGCTGCCCGGTCCAGGTCGCGAGGTGGCTCATCGTGCACAGCACGTAGGTGACCAGGTCGGTGTCCTGAGCCGCGTGCGCGACGGCTCGGGCCTCGTCGTAGTAGTGGCTCGCCGCACGGCAGTCGCCGAGGTTGAACAGCAGCCACCCGGCCAACTGGGTCAGCTCCGCGTAGACGGAACGGGCCCGCCGGGCCTGCGCGGCGGGCGGCAGGCCGCGCAGGATCGTGGCGAAAACGTCGCGTTCGGCCATGACGCACTGCAGGGTGACGGCCGGTCCGAGGACGTCGCCGTGCCGCCGACAGTCCGCGATGACGGCCTCGGCCCGGTCAAGGGACGCGGCGTCGAGCCGGCCGGGATCGTCGAGCACTCGGGCGAGCCGCTGCTGGTCGTCGGTGATGCGTTCGAACACGGGAGCCGCCGCTGCGAGCGCGAAAGCGCCACTCAGGTGAAACAGCAACGCCCGGCGGTCGACGTCCGCGCTTACCCGTTCTCCCCACATGGTCACCGCCTGCGCGAGTTCGGTGAGGTCCGTGTGCGCGAGTGTGTGGGGCGGCCACATCAGCCCGGCTAGCTCGGACTCTACGTCGACCGGCGTCCCGCGGATCGCGATGCCGTCGACCGCCCGGAAATCGCCCAGGTCGGCGAGGAGGTCGCCGACGGAGCACTGGTAAAGGCGCGCCAGGTTGCCCAGGACGCTCAGGCTAGGTTCGTGGCCGCTCGCGGCCGGCCACTGCTCCCAGTAGGAGATGTGCTTCAACGTCTTCGGGTCGTCGGGCCACTGAGCGGTCCAACGGTCCGCGACTTCTCGCTGGCTCCAGCCGTGGGCCAGCCGCATCGCGACCCGGGCGTTGATCCGGTAGCGAGTGCGGAACTCCTCCGCGATCTCGTGCCAGGTTTTCCCGGCTGCGCGCATCTTGGCGGACAGCTCCGTGCGCTCCTGGCGGTGGCTACGCGATGTCGGTGGCATCCCGCCCTCCAGTGCGCCCTGACTGACACCCAGCATCGCGGATCGCGGCGGCCCGCTCGCTACTCGTGGGCAAGTTCCCGGTCTGACAGGGATCTTTTCGCGCCACAGTTCCCCGCCCGGGTGGATGGTCGCGACGCCGGTGCGCGGGTGATCGTAATCGGGCAGACGCGGGCCGTACAGGAGGCCCGCCACGGGCTTCCTTGGAGTGCCAGGTGCCCTCTCCCACCATGGACGACAGACGTGATCCACCCACGGGCATGGAAACGGTCGCCAGCGCCGACGTGACCGCGCCGGACGGGCAGTTCCGCATCGGCAAACGGTTCAGCTTCGACGCGTCCCACCAGCTAACCGGCCTGCCGGAGGGACACAAGTGCGCCCGGCTACACGGTCATACATACACGGTGGAGATCGTCGTGGCGGCCACTGAGCTGACCCGGCCGGGATTCGTCACCGATTTCGGCGACCTGGCTCCCTTGCGGGCCTACCTCGACGACGAGTTCGACCATCGGCACCTCAACGAGGTTCTGGCGGTGCCGCCGACCGCCGAGAACCTGGCAGCTCATCTGGCCGGGTGGTGCCGCGTCCATCTCGAGCCGTTGATCCCCGGCCAGGTTGTCGCGGTCCAGGTCAACGAGACGCCCACGAGTTGGGCGATCTGGGAAGCGGATCCGCGATGACCGCCCCGGTGTCGCTGCTCGCCGCCGGCGCGGAGGGGACGCGGGACCTGCAGATCGTCGAGATGTTCGGACCGACGTTCCAGGGAGAAGGTCCGCGCGCCGGCCAGCTCGCGTCATTCGTCCGGCTGGCTCAGTGCAACCTGGCCTGCCGCTGGTGCGACAGCCGCTTCAGCTGGGACTGGACGCGCTTCGACCCGCGTACCGAGATCCGAGGACTGCCCGTCGCGGAGATCGTGGACTGGGTGCTGGGTCAGCCGGCGCCTCTGGTGGTCATCACGGGCGGAGAACCGCTGCTGCAGCAGCAGGCGCTGATACCGCTGGTCGACGCCCTCAACAGCGCGGGTCGGCGGGTCGAGGTCGAGACGAACGGCACGATCGCCCCGACCGGCGAGCTGATTCATGCGGTCGCCGCGTTCAGCGTGTCGCCGAAACTCGCCCACGCGGGCGGACGGCCCGCGCGTCGGCTCGATCCGGCTGCGTTGCGCGCCTTCATAGCCAGTGGGAAGGCGACGTTCAAGTTCGTCGTCACGGGCCCGGGAGACCTCGACGAGGTCGCCACGGTGGTGGACCAGTTCGGGCTGGATCCGGTCTGGCTGATGCCAGAAGCCACCGACAGCTCCCGACTCACCACCGCGCTGCGGGAACTGGCCGACGCGGCGTTGGCCCGGCGATGGAATCTGTCCACCCGGCTGCACGTGCTGCTGTGGGAGGACACCCGTGGACGTTGACCGCCTGACCTGGGCCGAAGTCACCGGGACAACGGCGACGCTCGCTGACGCCATTGCGGCGGATGGGATCCCAGACGTTCTCGTCGGCATCGTGCGCGGCGGGATGGTGCCCGCGGTTCTGCTCGCTCATCGGCTGGGCATCCGGGATGTGCGGGCGCTGGAGGTTACGCACACCGAGTCGGACGCGGTGAACGCGCCGAAGAGCGACCTGCCGATGCTCAGGAATGCCAATTCGCTGGGCGACCTGGCGGGCGGCAGCGTGCTCGTGGTCGACGACATCGCCGGTACCGGTGACACCCTCGTCGTCGCGCGCAAGCACGTCGTCCTCGGCGGCGCCGGCGCGGTCCGCACCGCCGTGTGCCTGCTGAACCTGGCCAACTGGCCGCGCGGCCGAGAAGCCGACGGTGACGGCGAGCGGGAGCCGACGTACGTCGGCCAGCGGACCTCGCGGTGGGTAATCTTTCCCTGGGAGCGGCCATGACGGTCGTCGCGTTCTGCCTGCTGACCTACCGTCCGGACCATCCGTCGGGCATCGAGCGGAGTATCGCGGCGCTGGCCGCCGGACTGCGCGGCCTCGGCCACACAGTCGCGATCATCGCCGCAGGGCCCGCCGAGCCTGGGGACGCCTCGGAGCCGGGCCTGGTCCGGCTGACGTCGGTGCGGTTGCCTCGACCGGCGCGGAACGACGACGTCCTCGCCGCGCTCGCGGACCCAGGACCGGTCGTCGCCGAAGTGTCCGAGGTGCTGCGGCGGCTGCGTGCCGAAGTCGTGTGCTGGGGAGCGCCGGTCTGGGGCTTGGGCTACCTCAACCCGGCGCCGCCAGGGGTGCGGACGGCGCTGATGATGCACAACAAGATCCGAGCGAGTTCCGCCGATACGTGGGCGGCGGCGCTGGCCGCCGCCGACGCGGTGCTGCCGGCCAGCCCATATCTCGTCACCGCGGCTGCACAGGACGGCTGGGACACCAGTGCCTGGACGGTGGTCCCGAACGCAATCCTCGTCCGTCCTCAGCCTCCGAACTACGACCAGCGGGAACAGCTTCGACAATCCGGACCGCTGCGGCTGGTGTCTCGGGCCGTTCCGGGCAAGGGCCAGGCACAGCTCCTAGCGGCGATGCCGGCAGCTTGGGACCGCCCTGTTCAGGTCGTTCTCGCCGAAGCCGACTTCGAATTTGAGCCAGGTGAGCAGGCGGTCGCATTCGCCGCGTGCCGCGAGCAGGCCTCGCGGCGCCCCGGCCTGGTCCAGATCCGGCCGGCATTGCCGTGGCGGGAGGTCCCGCCGTTCTTCGCAGGGGCCGCCGCCACGGTCATCTCGTCGCTCGAACCGGAGACGTTCAGCCACACGGCCGCCGAGGCGCTGTCCGCCGGAACCCCGGTGATCACCTTCGAACACGGCTATGTGCCGACCCTCGCTGGCCCCGCGGGCCGCGCAGTGCCGCTGGACGCCGGGTTCCCCGCGGTCTGGGAGGCGTTGGGCGCTCTGCTCGCGGATCACGACGACTACCACGCCGCGAGCCGGGCAGCGCCAGCCCGGATCGCTCCGCACACGCCCGAGAAAGCGGCGGAGGTTTTCCTTGCCGCGACAGCCTCCCGCTGAATCGTCCTGAAGCGCCTGCCGCCCGGCGTGGCGTCGCCGTACGGGTCTGTCCGTACGGCCCCGTCGACTCCCTTCCACGGACAAGAGGAGGGCCCATGTTTGGACTCCATTCCGGCGAACGCGCGCTCGTCGTGGGCACGCATCCTGACGACGAGACCGTCGGCATGGCCGGAACGATCGCCGCCATGACGGCTCACGGTATTCACGTCGACGTGCTCGCCGTGACGTGCGTGACCGCGCCGATGTACGGCGGCCGTTCCGAGGTGCACGCCCGCCTCGACGAGTTCCACGACGCCTGCGACGCCCTCGGCGTGGGGCAACGCCGGTGGCCTGGGTCGACGACGAGCGCGCGGCCAGTCCGGAATCGTTCTTCCCTGACCTGGTGGCGCTCATCGAGTCGGGCGAGCTGGTATCCCTCGGCGCGTCCTGCCCGGCCGCGCTGTTCCTTCCCGCCGGTGGCCACCACCAGGACCATCGCGCCGTCCATCTCGCCGGCCTGGCGGCAGTCCGCCCAGGCTTCAGAAACGGCCGGCCACTACCTCGCGTCGTTCTCGGCTACGACGGCCCGGAGGACCGCGCGTGGCTGGCCGGGCCGATGCCACGACCGGTGATCATCGACATCACGCCCGTCATCGAGGTCAAGGCCAAGGCGCTGGCCTGCTACGGAAGCCAGCTGCGGGCGAATCCACACCCTCGCAGCGTCGAGAAGATCCAGGCGCAGGACTGCGCCGCCGGCGCCGAGCTGGGCACCCAGGCCGCCGAGCGGTTCGCCGTCTACCGGATGGCGTTCTAATGGACGACGCGAACCGCGCGACCGGCCACGTGCTTGTCGGACACCAGCCCGCCTACCTGCCGTGGCCGGGCTATTTCTCCCGCCTTCTGGACGTCGACCGCTTTCTCCTCCTCGACCATGTCCAGTTCAGCTCCGGGAGCTGGCAGCAGCGCAACTACTTCGCCGGCCACGACGGCCAACCCCGTCTGCTCACTGTCCCTGTCCGCCGCCCGCACCACCAGCCCATCGCCGACGTCCGCATCGACGGCGACGACTGGCGTCAACGGCACTGGCGCATCCTGCACGAGGGATACCGCCATGCGCCGTTCTGGCCAAGCTGGGAACAACGTCTGGCAGGCATCTACGGCCATCCCTGGCAGGGGCTCGCCGCGCTGAACGAGGCCCTCCTGCGGCTTCTGCTGGACGGGTTCGGCCTGCACGTCGAGATCATTCGCTCCAGCGATCTACGCCCCGCCGGGCGCAAGACAGACATGCTGATCGATCTGTGCCGGATCACCGACACCCTGGCGTTACGCGTCGGCACCGGAGCAATCGGCTACCTCGACGCCGGCCGCCTCACCGCCGCCGGCATCGAAGTCGAAATCGCCGACTACAGCCACCCGCCCTACGACCAGGGACGCCACGGCTTCACCAGCGGCCTGTCCGCCCTGGACCTTCTGCTGCACCTCGGGCCAGCCAGCCGGGCAGTCCTGACCACTGGAGCGACGACCCGCCCCTGGGAACCAGCCACGACAACAGGAAGCGCCCGATGACAACCGCAGAGCCGTGGGTCACCCTCGAAGGGATCAACGGCGTCGGGAAGAGCTATCTGGCGGGCGAGGCCGCCCGGCTCCTCGGTGACCAGTGCGTCCCGCTCGTCGAGCTCCCCGACAGCCCGCCCCGCCTCCTCCCCCGCACGATCATCGACGCGCTGGCGGCCGGTGGCGATCCGTTCCTGCGCACTGGGCACCCGCGGACCGAGACCCTGCTGCTGGCCGCCCTCCAGGTCCACCGGCACGAGACCACGGCCATCGGCGCGGGCCAAGTCGTCCTGGAGGACCGTGGCCCGCACAGCGTCGCCATCTACCAGGCCGCCGTACTCACCGGAGACGCGGCGGATCCGGACCAGACGTTCGCCGAGGCGCAGAGCTTGCTCAATCTGATGACGCAGTGGCGACCACTACCGGGCAAGACCATCCTGCTCGTCGACGAACCGGCAACCTGTCAGCGCCGGTTCGAGGAGCGGCTGGGCCGACCGAGCCGCCCAAGCGAGATCACGCTCATGGAACGCGCCGCCCAGCTCTACGACCGCTTCGCCGCCGCGGTACCTCACCAGCTCGAGGTGCTCGACCGTCGTCGTCTCGACGACGGCTCCTGCGTCGACGCCATCGTCTCGGCCTGTCAGCAGGCAGCCCACGCGTCCGGGAGGATGCCGTGACGCCGCGCAGCCCGGGCGCCGTAACACTGCTCTGGGCTCTGCGCAGTCCTTGCACCTTGTCATGCCGGTACTGCTACTTCGGCACCGTCGAGGAACACCGGATCGCCCCCGTCACCGCGCCGGGGACGCTGTCGCACCTGTCCCGCGCCGACCTCCCCGCCGAAGACGTCCTCGCGTTCGCCCGCACGATGGGCGGCTCCTTCGTGCGACGGGTGTTCCTCGCCGGCGGCGAGCCACTCGTCTGGCCGGCGGTCTTCGAGGTGATCGAGGTCCTCAAACAGGCCGGGGTCCAGGTCGTCGTGTGCACCAACGGCATCCCGCTGAACCGCCCGGATGTCGTCGCCACGCTGCTGAGTCTTGGGGTCGACGCGGTATCGATCTCGCTGGACTCCGCGGACGCGCCCTACAACGACGCCTGGCGTCCGTCGCGCAACGGCAAGGACGGCTGGCAGCAGGTGGTCTCCGGCATCAGGGCCCTCATCGCCGCACGCACCGCCGACGCCTTTCCCCGGGTTGGGGTGTACATGGTCGTCACCCGGCAGAACATCGCCGCGATGGCCGAGACCGCGCGGCTGGCCGCGAACCTCGGCTGCGACTACTTCGTCCCGCAGCCCGTCGCGCTCGACCGCGACCACCAACTGCATCAACAGCTGTCCATGGCCGTGCAGGACCTACCCAACCTCGGAGATCAGTTCGCGGCGCTCGCCGACGCCGGGCTACCGCTGTGGATGCCTGCCGCTTCCTATCTGGAGCAGGTCGCCTCGACGGTCCGCGATCCGGTTGGAGTCGTCCGGGGCTGTTTCGGCGGGTCGGATCTCTTCTTTGTCGAGCCCGACGGATCGGTCTGGGACTGCCCCTCGTCCCTGCGCATCGCGGCCACTCCCACCTCCCGGCGCCGTACGGTCCGCGGCGCCAGCGCCGCCGATGTCTTCGCCCCCCTTGATGGCTGCAACGACTGCCCGCTGTTCTCGGTCGACTGCGTCAACATGTGGCCGCTCATGGACTTCGACCGGCTGCTCCTGACACCTACGGAGAACCAGTCATGAACGCGGCCGGCGAGACGCTATCGCCCCTGGCGCTGCTGGCCCAGGTCGTCGCCCGGATGCCAGACCCCGCCGGACGCCAGCAGGCCGCGCTGCTGGAAGGCGAACTGGCCGCCGCCCACGGCGTCGCTCACGCGGTCACGGTCTCCTCCGGAACGGCGGCGCTGCACACCGCGCTCGCCGCCTGCGGCATCGGCCCCGGCGACGAGGTCCTCATCCCCGCCGCCACCGTGATCATGACGGTGGCCGCGGTCGTCCAGGTAGGCGCACGACCGGTGTTCGTCGACACCGGCCCGGCCGGCGAGCCGCTCGACCCGGCCGACGCCGCCGGGAAGATCACAGCCCGGACGCGGGCCGTAATTCCCGTCCATCTTGCCGGCCGCTGCGGCGACCTCGACGCACTCACCGACCTGGCCGCTCGCGCCGGCCTGCACGTCGTCGAAGACGCCTGTCAGGCACACGGAAGCCGCCACCGAGGACGACTGCTCGGCACCGTCGGCACGATCGGCTGCTTCTCGCTCAGGGACGGCAAGCTCGTGTCCTGCGGCGAAGGCGGCTACCTGATCACCAACAGCGCCGACCTCGCCGCCCGCGCCTCCGCATTTCGCACGCACTGGCAGACCCCCGCTCCAGGCCAGCCCGCGCTGTCCCGCCTCGGGACCAACTATCGGCTCGCGGAGCCACTCGCTGCCCTCGCCCGTTGCAGCCTCGCCCGCCTTGACGACACGCTCACCCGTCGCCGCCAGGCGGCCAGACGCCTGGCGGAGCTGGTCGGCGACCTACCCGGCCTGGCCCACATCCCGGCCACGGCCGACGAAGAGCCCAACGGCTACTGTGCCCTGTGGCGGATCTTGCTTCCCGACCCGCGTGGACTGAGCCGCCGCCTCGCCGACGCCGGCGTCATCAACAGCGTGGGAACGTTCGGACTCCGCGCCGCCCACCTGCATCCCGCCTGCCGACCGCTGCACCCCGCGTCCTGCCCGCGCGCCGAGCGCGCCATCGACACGCTGCTCGCCGTCCCGACACCGGAAGACGACGACCGGGTCGACGAAATCGCCACCCTGATCAGGAAGGAGGTGCAGGCATGGTGATCCTGGATGACCCAGCCTTCCTGGAACACACTTTCGTCGTCATCGACTTCGAAGGGCTCACCCCGAAAGGCCGGCCCGCCGAACCCATCGAGGTCGCAGCCGTCGCCGGCTCGTTCCACGGCGGGCAGTGGGCCGAGTCTGGACGATTCAGCTCGCTGATCCGTCCACCCGACGACGTGCCGGTCACCCCGTTCGACACCGCCCAGACCGGACTTACCGAAGCGAGGCTCCGCACCCAGCAGCCGGCGGCGCTCGTCATGGCCGCGCTCGACGCCCGATTGGCGGCGCCGCCCTACCGACTCGTGGCCCACCATGCACCCACCGAGGCGGGACTCATCGCGGGCCAGCGCCAGCACTGCCCGACGCTCGCGGCCACCCCGCTGCTCTGCACCGTCCGGCTCGCGCGCGCCGCCTACCCCGAACTTCCATCCCACGGCCTGAACGCGGTACTCCACCATCTCGGAATCCCGCTGCCTGCGGGTAGGCACCGCGCCCTGCCCGACGTCGAGGTCACCGTCGACGTATTCGCACGTGTTCTCGCCGACGGCGCCGCCGCCGGCCACTGGTCAACGCTGCGCGACCTCGACCGTGTCGCCGGCATACCACCCAAGTCCGCACCCACGGGACCCACGAATGGCCCGACCCAGCCAGCCCTGTTCTAGACCGAACCGTCAGCCGCGGCCCGCGCGATCTCGTCGATCCCGACAAACAGCTCCTTCGCCTGCAATCGCGAGTCCTCGGCCACCTCCGCACCCTCGGCAAGCTCCTGAGCGCTGAACCAGCACACCCGCGTCTCCGGCGGCTGAACCTCGCCGTCGAACAGTGCCACAAATACGTGATCGACGTGAACGTGCCTGTCCGCCGTGTGGTTATCCGGGCTCGCCGCCATCTCCACAATCCACCACGGCGCGACGACCGGATCATGCGGGAACCCCGTGGGCAGCGGCCTCGCCGGACCGCCGAGCAGCCGTGCCCGGCAACCCACCTCCTCAGCGACCTCACGCACAGCGGCCTCCGCCGGGCTCTCGTCGGCCTCCACGTGCCCACCCGGCGGAATCCAGCCAGCGAACCGCGGATGCCACACCATCGCGACCCGCCAGACCTCGTCCTCCAACCGCCGGAACACGAAAACCGTCGCCGTCGCCTCCTTGATCACCGCGCTTCTCCCACCCATCCCCAACTCCGCCGATAGCCACTACTCGAATGCGCTGAGCCTCTCACGCCGAACGCGACATTCCCGGCACGACACCACCCACGGACCACCAGGCATACGCCTCTGGCACGCCACGCTCGCCAGATCATGACACCGGAGAGGTAGGCATGGAACCCGTCTGGAACGGGCTGCTGACCTGCGACTACGAACGGACCCGACCACAGGCCACCCCCCTCGAATGGGACCTCTACACCCGATCACTCATTCACTGGCCGCTCGTCCTCATGAACGACCCGCAGCCCTACGGCCAGCTGCGACGGGCCGGGATCGTTGACATACCCGAACCGGTGCACCAGGCGGTCACGGGCCGCTGGCACGCCCGCCTTCGCGACCTCGACTACGTCGTCGACCTGACCACTCAGACGGCCGCCGACCGGCATGCCGTCACCATCGCCCTCGACTCGTGCGACGTCGCCAGACGAGACGGCGACCTGCCCGGCCTCACCGCCACGCTGGAGACGGCGACCGCAGCGTTCCTGCGCGTCAACGCCACACACATCGTCAACTGGCTGCTCCCAGAAGTTCGATGGGAACAACTCCTCACCAACCTGCTCGGCTCGCGCGACAACGCGCTCACCTGTCTATCCGCGCTGCAACTGCCCACCGAACCGGGCCACATTCTCGCTACGGCGACAGCCGAAACAGACGTCGCCTCCCGTCGGGCGCCCGCGGCGGCCCGACGCGAAGCCTGGACGACCGCCGTTCTCCTCGCGGCGGCCGGAAACGACCCGATGCTCGCCGAGGTCCGCGCTCTGGCGACGGTCCTCGGCTGGGCCGCCGACAGCGAAGAACGCCGCAAGGAACTCCGCGAACGTCTCCTGGCCGCCGCGCGAGCCTGGTGCGACGCGACCGACGCCGACCCCTACCGGATTACCACCAAGAACCTGCTGGGAGAAGACCGCCATGGCCCGCACCAGGACGATCACCCTTCGGGACGCCACTGACCGTTCCCGGTATGGCGGGAAGGCGACGGCGCTCGCCACCCTCCTCCGCCACGGCCTACCCGTGCCAGACGGCCTCGTCATACCCGTCGACCTCCCCGACGCACAGATCGCCGACGCTGTCGACGACGCGCTCACCTGGGGAGCGCCAGAAGAAGCCGTCCACGGCCTCATCGCCCGATCGAGCGCCCCGGCGGAGGACGGCGCGCAGGCGTCGTTCGCTGGCGTCTACGCCTCTCGTTTCGCCCCGGCCGAGCCTGAGGCGCTCGTCGATGCCATCCAGCACGTACGCGCCTCCGCGGCAACGCCAGCCATACGCGCGTACGCCGCCCGACGGGGAATCACGGTGCTGCCAGGCGTGGCAGTACTCCTCCAACACGCCATCCGGCCCTACGCCAGCGGCGTCCTCGCAGCCGAGATCGACCACAGAACCATCCACCGATGGACCCTCGAAGCCGTCCACGGCCTCGCGATACCCATCGTCAGCGGCACCCAACGCGGCGAACGCCATCACAGCGACAGCGAGACGCCATCCCCAGCGGCACAGACGGAAATCATCCTGCCGGGCACCGCGACCGAGCTACACCAACCACCCGGCGAATGGATCGCACTCCCAGGCATCGACGGCTACCCGCCACGGCGCGCCAAGCTCCAGACCTCCGGCGCCGGGCTGCTTCAGCTTTACCCGCCCGACACCGACCATCACCGTGCGATCCTCACTACGGCACTGCGCGATCACCTGGTCGAGACAGCGGCGATCGTCGCGACGGTCCTCCACCAGGACACCATCGACATCGAATGGGCGGTGACCCCGGGTGGCGCCATCCAGATCCTCCAAGCCCGCCCTCTCACCAGCCCGATCCCCGAACAGCCGGCGCTGACGCACAAGGCCAGCACGATCTGGAAGGGCATCCCTGCCGCCCCCGGACGCGGCACCGGACCAGCGCACCACCTCACCACCGAGGTCTCGCAGACCACCGACCCGGCACCCGACGGAGCGGTCATCCTCTGCGACAACCTCGGCACCAATGCCCTCGACGCCCTGCTACGCAACCCAGCCGGAATCGCAGCAACCCGCGGCGGCACCCTGTCTCACGCCGCCATCGTCGCCCGCGAAATCGGGATTCCCTGCGCCACGGCCCTACCCGACGACCTGCTCACCATTCAGGCAGGAACCCTCATCACGATCGACGGAACAACCGGCACCGCAGAATTCGTCTGATCTTGGCCCCCTCCGGCGGACACTGTCCGTCCTCAGGGGCCTCAGACTCCGGTCGAAGCGGCAGGCAGGAGGGCGGGCACGGGCCAACGGTCACGAAGGGCACGGGCGCCAGCGGCGAGCACGTCCAAGCGCCTGTCACGCGCCGCGTCGCCGTCTGTCGACCGTAGCGCCTCCGTCATGCGACCAGCCATAGTGAGGATTCGTCGAACAGGCCGGTGGGCGGTGCGTGGGAGCACCACGGCCATCGCTTCCAGACCTGCGGTGGTCATGACGAGATGCTCGGCGAGGACGTGGGGACCGACACCGGCTTCCGAGTGGAGGACCCCGCGCATCTCGTCGAACGCCACTACGAGGTCGTTGACGGCGAACCAGGCCGCCGCCCTGGCAGCATCCTGCGGTGTCTCGGCGGCGTGCCGGGCAGTGGCGAGCAGGGGCAGGAAGGCGCTGGGCGTCAGGCCGACGCTCAGGTCGTTCGCGGACTGCCGAGCCGTCCACGCCACCTGAAGTACCGACCGGTCAACGTCGAAGACGGGTGTTTGACGGCCGTCCCCGGCGGTGACCGTGACGCGCACCGCGTCTGCCAAGTGCTGGGACGCCGTAAGTATCGCCTCGCAGCAGTAGATGACCTGGTCGGCTGGCAGCGCGGCAAGTTCCACAACGAACTCTCCGTGCTCGTAGCGGTAGACCATCACCTTCAGTCCGGACCCGCCAAAAGCGGCCACGGCACCGTGCACGTCGAGGATACGGGGTCTGGTCCCAGGACCTGGCGAGTCCAGCAGACGGCCGAGTTCGGGTAAGGCTGCCCGTGCGCACGCCCACCCGGACTCGGCACCGCTCATGAACGAGTAAGCCTGGTCGGTCGCGGTCTTCAGCTGCTCAGTGGTCACCGTGCCGTCGCCGATCGCGAGTCGCTGGTTGGCGTCGTCCCACGCGTAGTCCTCGTGCGCGGCTGCGTTCCGGGCGACGCGCAGGATCGGTACCGCGGCGCTGACCAGAAGTGGGTGGCCGTCGTTGATCAGTTGTTCTCGAAGCGCCGTCAGCTCCGGTGCCCGGACGAGCCGGCGTCCCCGTATCCGGAGCAGGGTCGCCGCCCACGGCCGCAACTGCCCTTCGACAGTTTTCCGGTAGAGGTCGAGAGCGACCACCGCCTGCTCGTCTTCCGTCCTTACCTCGCGCAGCGTGCGGACGGTCAGATTCATGGACCTGTTGTTGGCGGCGCTCCTGTCGACCCTCCACATCAGCTCGCGCAGTGGCGTGGCGGTTCCGACCGGGTCGACAGCCATTCCTTGCTCGATCAGCCGGTAGACGCCGACTGCGGCCTTCACGGCGTTGAGCTGCCGGGGCGCGTTGACGAGCGCCCCGGCAGCCCGGATCGCGTCAAGAGGATGCTCCGGACGGACAGGGAAGACTCCCAGCAGCACGTCGAGGGCCTCGCCGAGCTCGTCGCTTCGGCCGTGGAATGCTGTGAGGACCCTGACTGCTCCGGGGACCCGCCACGCATTCTCCGGGCTGGCCGCCCGAACGCCGAAGGCAGCCTGGTACGGGTCTTCGTCCGTGGCGGTGGAGGAGACGACCAAGTCGCGGTAGCGCTCCTTGAGCTCAGCTCGGAAGCCGGGCACGTCGACCGCGTTCCCAGTCGCGATCGCGCACAACGACTCGCGGGCCCGGGCGGCTACCGCAGCCCGCAATCGCTCTACCGCGCCAGCGTTGGCGGGCCTCAGCGAGGCAAGGCACCAGAGATCGTGAGTCATGGCCGCCACACCGTCGACCAGCCTGGTCGACGCGATCCGCAAACCTGCGGCGTCGCTCGTGAAGAACGCCGACCCCATCTGCTCTACGAGCCGTGCCAGATCGTCGACCGCACGAAGGAAGTCCAGGTCGGCCAGGGAGGACGACCAGCCGTCCGGGGACGCGGGGATCGACGCTGCCGGTAGAGGATCAAGCGGTCCCAGGCGTGCGAGCGAATCCTGGGTCAACCGTTGGACAGCGGCCTGAGCCTCGATCCACCGCCGGCTATGGGGTGTCCTGATCGCGTAAATGCCCTCTGGCCTGGGATGATGGTCTTGCTGAAGGACCCATCGGACCAGACCAAGAGG
>Ga0207711_10000199_pt1 | contig 64399 bp, 46 predicted proteins | sample KBSS34metaG_FD_184401 | JGI IMG/M metagenome (GOLD analysis project Ga0207711, IMG submission 184401) | Switchgrass rhizosphere microbial communities from Kellogg Biological Station, Michigan, USA - KBS S3-4 metaG (SPAdes) (version 2) | ecosystem: Host-associated > Plants > Roots > Rhizosphere... | reverse complement strand
GCACGGCTTTGCGGCGGCGCTCGAACGTCAGCCTGCGACTTTCCCCGAATATTATCGCGCCTCGGTCGCTGCTGGCGAGCAGGCCGGGCGGCTCGCGCAGGTGCTCGCGCATCTCGCAGACTTCGTCGAGAGCCGCCATCGCAATCAGCAGAAGATCCAGCTGGCACTGCTCTATCCGGCGCTGCTCGGCCTGGTGTCGTTCGGCATGATGGCGCTGCTGATGGTCTATGTGGTGCCCGATATCGTCGAGGTGTTCGTCGCGCGCGGGGCCGCGCTGCCCTTTCTCACACGCGCGCTGATCCTGATCTCCGAGGGATTGCAGCATTATGGGCTGGCCCTCGCGCTGGTGCTGCTTGGCTCGGCGTTCGTCTTCGCGCGCTGGCTGCGCGTCCCGGCTAACCGGCTCCGCCTCGACCGGGCGATCGCGCGCACGCCCCCGTTCGCCCGCTTCAGCCGCCAGCACAATGCCGCGCGCTTCAGCGCCAGTCTCGCGACGCTCGTGCAGAGTTCGGTGCCGCTGGTCGACGCGCTGACCGCCGCCGCCGCGGTCACGCCCAACCGCCACGTCCGCGCCGAGGCGCTCGCGATCGCGCAGCGTGTACGCGAGGGATCGAGCCTTCAGGCGGCGATGCGCGCCTCGGACATCTTCCCCTCGATGCTCGTCGCGATCGTCGCCAGCGGCGAGAATGGCGGCCAGCTCGGCCCCGCGCTCGCGCGCGCCGCTGCCGAGCTCGAGCGCGAGCTCGAGGCGATGGCGGCGACGCTCGTCGCGCTGGTCGAGCCGATGGTCCTGCTGATGATGGGCGGCCTGGTGCTGCTGATGGTGCTGGCGATCCTGCTGCCGATCATCAACCTCAACAACATCGCGGTCCTGTAGGCGGCGATGCGGCTAGAAATCCGTCTCGATCTTCGCTCCCCCGGCCGGCGACACGAAGGGCAGGACAACCGCGCCCTCGCGGGTCACGATCAGCCGCAAATGCCCATCGGACGACAGTCCGCCGACGACGAGAGGATGCCGGATCCGTCCCGCCGCGGAAAGATTGATCACCGCCAGGCCGCTGGTCTGCCGCAGGGTGAGCGACAGCGCGGGAACGGCTACCGCCGCTGCGCCGCCGCTGGCCTGGCAGAGGCCGGCGTCGCTGCGGATCGCTCCCTCGAGCCGCTGATCGCGGCCGCCGATCCGCGCCTGCTTCAGATCAACCTGCAGCGGCATAGCACAAGCAAAGCTCCAGCCGCCGAGACGCTGCAGCAACGCGCCGTCGACGATGCCGCTGACGTCGTCGACGCTCCTGCTGCCCGGCCGCAACAGCGCGCGGCCGGCGATAGCGGACGCCGGGCCCTCTATCCGCCAGTCAACCGCGAAGCCCAGCGCCAACAGACTGCGCAGCGGCGCCCAGCGCCATTCGAGGCGATTGTCGGCATCGAGCAGCGCCGTCCCACGCCACAGCGTTCCCGCCGCGGGCGTCGACAGGACCAGCGAGGCGGGTATTGTCATGATCAGCGCCGCCAGATAGGCGGCAAGGCCGATACCGCCCAGCAGCAGCACGCGCCGCGCGCGATCGTCCTTGGGGGGCACCAGTGAATCGGGATCGACGTCATCTTCTCGCGGCATTGCCGGCAGCGCTGCTTGCGGATCTGGCATCGACCTTCCCTTCTCCGGCTTCGGCGCGGAAGCCCGAGCGGGCCCGCGCCAAGGCGGCGCTGATTGCGCCGCTGACCGGCCCCGCGGCCGCGATCGGGCTCAATATGCAGCGCGCGGCGCAACTTGTGCAAGCGCCGGGGGCAAAGAGCGACGATCTGTTCGTGCTCGACAGCCGCGGCTCGGCCGAGGGCGCGGTGGTGGCGGCGCGGCAGGCGGTCCGGCGCGGGGCGCGGATATTGATCGGGCCACTTTACGCCGCCGAAACCCGCGCCGCCGTGGCCGTGACAGGCGAAGCCGTGCCGGTGCTGAGCTTGAGCAATGACGAACGCCTCGCCGGAAGCGGCGCGTTCCTGCTCGGCATCACCGCGACGCAGAGCGTCAGCGCGATCCTGCGCTATGCGCGCGGCCGCGGCGTGCGGAAGGTCGCTGTCCTGGCGGGCGCATCCGACTGGGCGGCGCAGGGGCTGGCGGCGGCCGAGCGGCTGCGCGGGAGCCTCGATCTCGACATCATGACGATCGCGGCTGGCGCGGGCAATCTCACCGCCGCGCTGCGCGGCGCGGGCGGCGGCGAACTGCCCGACGCGCTGCTGGCGACCGAAGGCGGCGAAGGATTGTCGGCAGCCGCGCGCGCGTTGGCGGGCGCCAATATCCAGCTGCTCGGCAGCCAGCAGTCGCTCGACCGGCCCACGCCCGCCGCGATGGGCGCCTGGGTCGCCGGCCCCGATCCGCGCTCCCTCGGCGATTTCGCCGACCGTTATCAAGCGAGGACCGGGACGACACCAGGCAGCATCGCCGCGCTCGCCTTCGATGCAGCCGGCATCGCGGAGATGTTGCGCCGCGGCGGCATCGTCGATCGGGCCGCGCTGCTCTCCGCCGGCGCTTTCGCCGCGGTGACCGGCCCCATCCGTTTTCAACCCGACGGCACCGCGTTGCGCGAGTTGGCGATCCTCGTCGCCGGCCCGAACGGCTTCACGCCTGTCGACCGGGTCTGACCGGGCGCAGGGCGCGGCGATGCAGGCGCCTGACGATGCCGAGGGCTTCACACTGGTCGAGCTGCTGATTTCGCTCGCATTGTTCGCATTGATCGCGACCGCGGGCGTGGCGCTGGTCGACGGGTTGCTCGGCGTCGAGAACCGTACCGATGGGCGCTTGACCCGCCTCGCCGATATCCAGCGGACGCTGTTTGTGATCGACAATGATCTGAGCCAAATCACCGCCGGGCCGATCGAGGGGCAGGCCGGTCGGTTGAGCTTTGACCGGCCGGTCGCCGCGGCCGGCGGTCTGCCGGTGCGCGTGAGCTATGCTTTGGCGGGTAGCACCCTGGCGCGAAGCTTAGCAAACGGGGCGGGGTCGTCGGCTTCCCGGCAATCCCTGCTCGGCGGGATCGCTTCGCTGCGCTGGAGCTTCTACGCGCCGGGGCTCGGCTGGACGAACCGCTGGCCGCCCTCTCCCCCGCTGGCGAGCCGGCGGCCCGCTGCGGTGGCGGTGGATTTCGTGCTCGCGCCCGGCAAGGGCGTCGCCGGCACCTTGCGCCGCGTCGTCGCGCTCCCCGTGCAACCATGAGCGGCGGCGGACCGGTGCGCGACGGCGAACGGGGGCTGATCCTGGTCAACGTCCTCCTCTTCGTCGCGATCGCCAGCGGCATCCTGCTGCTGATGATCGCGGCCGAGGACAGTGCGCTCGAACGGGGCATCAAGATGCGCGACGCTGCGCGAGCTCAGGCGATTGCCCGCGGCGGCGAACTTTCGGCGGTGACCGCGCTGCGCCGCGACGCGCTGGCCGCACCCGAAAGTGACAACCGCACCGAGGCGTGGGCCGCGCTTGCCGAGAAAGCCGCGCCGATCGACGGCGGAAGCTTCGATCTCGCCATCGCCGACGCCCAGTCGCGCTTCAACGTCAATGCGCTGATGACGGGTAATGCGGCGGCGGTCGAGATGCTGGGCCACATCGCGGCCGCGGCCGGCATTCCCGAACAGGAGGTGCCGAGGGCGACCGTGCTGGTGCGCACGATGGGGCCGATCAGCGACCTCCGCCCGCTCCGCCTCGCGGGCCTCGATCAGGCGCAGCTCGCCACGCTGTCGGAGCTGATCACAGCGCTGCCCTATCCGGGCGCGATCAACCTCAACGCCGCGAGCGCGCCGATGCTGGCGCTGCTGATCGGCGATCCGCTGAAGGCGCGCCGGCTGGTCTCACTGCGTGACCGCAAGGGCTATCTCAGCGCAAGCGACCTGGCTGCGGTCGACATCCCGCTTCCGCCGGGCACAGGATTCACCTCCGACCAATTCTGGGTTCGGACGCGGGTGCGGATCGGCGGCGTCAGCCAGCAACTTACCAGCTTGCTCGTGCGCAAGCGTGATCCTTCGGGACGCCCCAGCGTGGTCGTCGTAGGCCGCTGGACCGGCCCCGCTCCGCCCGATCAGGCGCCGCCGCTGCCCTGAGCCAGGCTTGCCAGCCTGACGATGCCGTCGATATCGAGATGCTCCTCGAGCGCCGCGGCGATGTCGTCGAGCGCGGCATCGACTGCACTGTGATGATCGGCCCCGCTCGAGGTCACGCCGATCCTGGCGAGGAGTGCCGCACGCAGCGCGGTGCTCGCCAGCATGCCATGGACATAGCTGCCCATCACGCGGCCGTCGGCGCTGATCGCGCCGTCGGGCCGTCCGCCGTCGAGCAGCGCGAACGGCCGCGCGGCATCGGTCCCAACGGTTTCGCCCAGATGCATTTCATAGCCCGAGAACGGCGCGCCCAGCCCCACGCCGTCGACCCAGCGGAGCGCCTTGTGCGACGCGAGCACCGTGTCCACGTCGAGCATGCCGAGACCGGCGGTCGCAGCGGGGGGCCCCTCGATGCCGCGCGGATCGGCAATCGTCCGCCCGAGCATCTGGAAACCACCGCACAGACCGAGCACCATCCCGCCTTGACGGCGATGCGCGGCGATGTCGATGTCCCAACCCTGCTCGCGCATCGCGGCCATATCGGCGATCGTCGCCTTCGAGCCGGCCAGGATGATCATCGCCGCTTCAGCGGGGATCGGCCGGCCGGGGGGCGTCATCACCAGTTCGACGCCCGGCTCCTGCTTGAGCGGATCGAGGTCGTCGAAATTGGAGATGCGCGGCAGGATCGGACAGGCGACCAGCACCCTTCCGCTCGCGCTGCTCGTCCTGCGCTCGAGAATCACCGCATCCTCGCTTGGCAGGCGCGCGGCGGGCGCCAGCCAGGGAACGACGCCGAAGCCGCGCCAGCCCGAGCGGGCCTCGATCCCGGCATAGCCGTCGACGAACAGCGCGGGATCGCCGCGAAACTTGTTGATGATGAAGCCATGGATCATCGCGGCGTCGGCGGGATCGATGATCGTCCGCGTGCCGACGATCGCGGCGATCACGCCGCCGCGATCGATGTCACCGACCAGCACGACCGGCACGCCCGCCTCGCGCGCAAAACCCATATTGGCGATGTCGCCCGCGCGCAGGTTGATTTCGGCGGGCGAGCCCGCGCCTTCGACCACCACGATGTCGCATTCGCCGGCCAGCCGCCGATAGCTCTGCATCACCTCGCCGAGCAGCGGCCGGCGCGCCTCGCGGAAATTGGCAGCGCCAAGCGTGCCGCGGACCTTGCCCTGGACGATCAGCTGCGCGGTGCGATCGGCCTGCGGCTTGAGCAGCACGGGGTTCATGTCGCTGTGCGGCTCGGCGCGCGCGGCGATCGCCTGCAGCGCCTGGCCGCGCCCGATCTCGCCGCCGTCGACCGTGACCGCGGCATTGTTCGACATGTTCTGCGGCTTGAACGGCCGCACCCGATAGCCGCGACGGACGAGCGCGCGGCACAATCCCGCGACCAGCACCGTCTTGCCGACATCCGAGCCGGTTCCTTGCAGCATCACAGCAGCCATCGGGCGACCCCTGCTATCCCTCGCCGCTTCGCGCAAGGGCCCGCGCAACACGCGCCGCCACGCAGGTTGTAATGCGCGGGTCCAGCAGGCAGATACAGGCTCGGAGAACAAGATGGTTGCGACTGCCACCGCTGCGGATCCGGCTTCGGGCGCCGCGCCGCCGAACCGGCGCGCCGCATTCCAGCAGCGCAAGCGCCAGAACACCCGGGCCGCGATCCTGGCCGCCGCGGGCAGGATCTTTGCGTGCACGCCCTATGTCCATGCGACCATCGACGAAATCATTGCCGCGGCCGGCATCAGCCGCGCGACCTTTTACACGCATTTCGAATCGAAGCTCGGGCTCGCGCTCGCGATCTACGAGGAGCTTGTGCCCGAAGTGCACGCGCTGTTCGACCAGATTCCTCGTCTGGACACGCGCACGCCCGCCGCGGCGAAGGCCTGGCTGCGGACCTTCGCGAATCTCTATGTGCGGCACGGCTATTTGCGCTGGCTGTTCGCGCAGCTCGAGATCTTCGAACGGAGCTTCCGCATCCGGCTGCGCACCGATCGCGACGGCTATATGCAAAGGCTGGTCGACGCCGGGATCAAGCGCTTCGCCAGGGCGGCCGGCAAAGGCGAGCAAGCCGCGCTGCAGCGCGCCCGAGCCCGCTTGCTGCTCGACCGCCTGGTCGCGGTCTGCGCCGAGATCTCGCAGCCCGATCTGGTTTCCGCCGCTGACGCCGAAGCCTATCTGGAGGTTGTGGCGGAAGAATTGCGCGCGTTTCTCGCCGACGCTTAACCGTTTCCGGCGGTGCCGCAGGGAGTGCGCTGGGCGCTGCGCCACATTCCCTTCTATGCCGAATGGTTCCGCTTCCGTACCTATTGGTTCACTTCCGACGGCCTATATGCCGACAGCAAGATCGATCCGGCCTGGCCACAGCATGTCTCAGTCTCTGCGCGCAACGAGGCCGTGCGCCAATATTGTGTCGCCAACCTGCACGAAAAGCTGAAGGGCCGCCCCGATCTTATCGACAAGCTGACCCCGGACTATCCGGTGTTCGGCAAACGGATCGTGATGGACGTCGACTGGCTGTCGACCCTGCGCCGTGACAATGTGTCCCTGGAGAACACGCCGATCGACCATGTCGAGAAGGACGCCATCATCCTCAAGGACGGCCAGCGCATTGCGGTCGACGTCATCGTCTGCGCCACGGGCTTCAAGATCGCGAAGATGACCGGGCGAATGACGATCCGCGCTTCAGCTATGCGGCAAGGCTCAGCTCGGGCTTGGACAGCAATGCCAGCAGCGATATGCCGTTGAAAAACCACATCCCCTGGATGCTGAGCTCGCTATATTTCCGGATCGTATTGGAGAAGGTGTAGGGCGTGTACCAGACATTATGATCGGGATGGACGACCTCGACGAAGGTTTGTGACGCAGACACATAGTCGAAATGGCGGCCTCGGCACTGGAAAGCGTCGGGCACCGAGATCAGGAAGCATTCGGCCTGCAGCGTCTGGAGCTGCTCGAGGAACTCGGCAACGTTGGGCACATGCTCGAGGACTTCGGGAACCAGCACCACGTCGTAATATTCGCTGATCTGGTCAAAGCGGGAGAACAGTCGCCCTTTCGCGAAGGGCGCCAGCTGCTCCAGCGCCTCCTGATGGACATCGAAACCGTCGAGCAGCGCGCAATGCGGCTCCAGCGCAAGATGCAGCGAATTGGCGGGATCGGTGATCGGCCAGTCGGCGCAGCCGATGTGCAGCACGCGCTTGCCGCCGCAGAGATGCTTGAACACGTCCAGCCGGCCCAACTGCGCGAGATCCTCGCTCACCTCGACATGCTGTACGAAATAGGGAGCGTGCAGCGCTTCGAGCGGAGAGTTGCCGGCGCTGGCCGGCTGCGCGGCCGGTCTCGACGCGTCGGCGATCGCAACCCCGGCCGCCGGCGTCGCCGCATCGGAGTGCGGCGCGGGCGTGATCTGTTGACGATGAATCTCGTCATAAGCCCCGCGAGTCGATCCCCAGAGCTGGTGCGCGTAGACCGGGTCCTTGCCTTCGTAGGTCAGCCCGGTGAAGTGTTGGGGGATGAAATAGTGGCTTGGATAGATGCGCAGGCCGAAATAGCGATATTTGCGATAGGAATCGGTCAGGCGTTGCGGGCCGACGGTGATCCAGGCCATTTCGTTGACGACCGAATCCTCGGCGGCGATGTCGGCGATGATCTGTGCGACGAACGGGTTGCCGGGCACGCAGCCGAAATAGCCCGCGGCGATGAGGCCCGGCCGTGCGATCTCATTCTCCCAGCAGGCGAACGCCTCGCAGTCGAGCAGTTCCTCGTCGAGCGGCCGCAGGCAGATGCTGTCGGCGTCGAGCACGATCCCGCCATGCGCCTGCAGGATTTCCCAGCGCATCATATCCGCGACGCCGTTGAGCTCGCGTTCGTACATAGCGGCGATATGCCGGGCGTTGATCCAGCCGGCCTCGCGCAGCTCCCGATTGCCCCAGACCCGAATCTGCCAATCGGGATGGAAGCTGCGCCAGGTCTCGATGCAGTTGTCGGGGCGTTTGGTTTCGTCGCCAACCCATATGAAGTGCATAATCTTCGGGATCATGGTCTGAACCTCGGCTGGCATTAGGATCGACGACGCCTCCAACAGCGGAAGGCCGCAGCTGCAAATATTCGACAGCCCAGCGGGTAAAAGGACTTGGTTAATTATTGGATAAGCGTGCCTGCGGAGAGGCGCTGGAGGGGCGCACGCGCGGGGGCATCATGGTTAACGGTTTATCAAATCAAATCGTCGACATCTCGCCAACGAGTATCCAGCGCCGATGATCGGGCAGTCGGGCGTGGCCACGCCTTCGCCCGGTCCGGGCACGATCCAAAGGATGATCCGATGAAGCTCAATGTCGATCAATCGCTCCGCAAAGCCGGAACGCTGGCGAAACAGGGGCTCACGGCGGAGGCGGAACAGATCGGCCGCGCGGTGCTGGCGGCTTTCCCCGGCAACCGGCGGGCGCTCGCCTTCGTCAACGCATTGTCGGCTCCGCCGTCCCGGGAAGCTTATGACGGGGGCGTGCGCACGATCCTCGGGCTGCTCGATGAGGGAAGACCGCGTGAAGCGTTCGATCAGGCGCTGGCCCTTATCGACACCTATCCGCTGGAAGCCGATCTTCACAATCTCGCTGGCGCGGCGGCCGGCGGGCTAGGCCGGCTCGAGGAAGCCTTGAGCCGCTACGATCGCGCGATCGAACTCAATCCCGATTATGCCGATGTCCATTCCAATCGGGGCATCACGCTGCTGCGTCTGCAGCGGCTCGAGGAGGCGCTCGACAGCTGCAGCCGCGCAGCCGAACTGCAACCGGGTTCGGCAGGCGCCCATTCCAACCGCGGCCTGGTGTTGAAACAGCTCGGGCGACTCGGCGAGGCGCTGTCATGCTATGATGCGGCGGTCCGGCTCGATCCCAACTCGCCCGAAATCCAGTATAACCGCGGCAATCTGCTCCAGTCACTCGGCCGGCATCGCGAGGCCGTCGCCGGCTATGACGCGGCTCTCCGGCACCAGCCCGCCTATGCGGCGGCGCACAGCAACCGCGGCAATGCGCTGAAGAAGCTCGGCGATCTATATGGAGCGCTCGAAAGCTACGACGCTGCGATCCGGTTCAGGCCCGATGCCGCCGACGCGCACTCCAATCGCGGCTGCGTGCTGCAGGAACTGAAACGGCTCGACGAAGCCCTGGTCAGCTGCGAACGGGCGGTCGACCTTCAGCCTGGGTCGGCAGAGATCCAATATAATTGCGGAGCGGCGCTGCAGGCGTTGCGGCGCCTCGCAGATGCGATTGCCTGCTACGACGAGGCCATCCGGCTCCGCCCAGGTCATGCCGACAGCTACGCCAATCGCGGCGGCGCGCTGCACGGCCTCCAGCGGCTGGACGAAGCGCTGCAATGCTATGACCAGGTGGTCCAGCTCGATCCGTGCGCGGCCGCCGGATACTATAATCGTGCGAACGTCCTGCAGGACATGGGCCGGCTCGACGAGGCGGTCGCCAGCTATCGCAAGGCCGTCGAACTGAACCCCGGCTATGCCGAGGCGCAGGGCCAGCTTCTGTTCCAGCAGGCCAGAATGTGCGAGTGGGAAGATGCCGATGCCGCCGGCCTCGCGGGGCTGGGCGTCACGACCGGCGCGATCACCCCCTTCACCTTCTTCGGGATCGAGGACGATCCGCAAAACCATCTGCTGCGGGCGAAGAAATGGATCCGCGAGAAGTGCGACAACCGCGCTCCGCTGATCGCCGTTGGCAATGCTTCGTCGTCGCGCATCCGCATCGGCTATTTCTCGGCCGACTTTCATAATCACGCGACGATGCACCTGCTCGCCAAGCTGCTCGAAACCCATGACCGGACGAGGTTCGAGATCCATGCTTTCTCCTATGGCATCGATCGTTTCGACGAGATGCGCCGTCGCGCCGTCGACGCGGTCGACAAGTTTCATGAGGTGGGGGCGCTGAGCGACAGGGCGGTGGCCGAACTCGCGCGGCGCGAACAGATCGACATCGCGGTGGACCTCAAGGGTCATAGCCAGGAAATGCGAATCGGAATCTTCTCCTATCGCGCGGCTCCGGTTCAGATCGGTTATCTCGGCTATCCGGGATCGGTCGGAGCCGACTTCATCGACTATATCGTGGCCGACGAGATCGTCCTTCCCGAGCGCAGCCGGAATTTCTATGCCGAAAAGGTGATCTATCTGCCGGACTGCTATCAGGCCAATGATCCGCGCAGCATGTCCGACAGGGCCTTCACACGCAGCGAATTGGGGCTTCCCGAAAACGGCTTCGTCTTCTGCAGCTTCAACAACAGCTACAAGATCCGTCCGGCCGAATTCGGGATCTGGATGAACCTTCTCTCACAAGTAGATCACAGCATATTGTGGCTGCTGAGCGACAATCGCTGGGCCGAGGCCAATTTGAGGAAAGAAGCCGCCGCGCGTGGCATCGATCCCGACCGCCTGATCTTCGCGGAGCGGATGCCCCTGCCCGACCATCTCGCACGGCATCGCTGCGCCGATCTGTTTCTCGACACCTTCAACTGCAACGCGCATACGACCGCAAGCGACGCGCTATGGGCGGGCCTGCCGCTTCTCACGAAGATGGGCGAGAGCTTCGCCGCGCGCGTTGCCGGAAGCCTGCTGCGCGCCATCGGAATACCCGAACTGGCGGTCGAAACCGCCGAAGCCTATGCCCGGTTGGCGCTCGACCTCGCGACCGATCCGAGCCGGCTGGCCGACATCCGCGCGCGCCTGGAGGCCAATCGTTCCTCCGCTCCGCTGTTCGACATCGAGCGATATGCGCGGCACATCGAACGGGGCTATGCGCTCGCGCATGCCCGTTATCGCGACGGCCTCGCCACCGCCCATATCAACGTGCCCGCGGAGATCGACCGCGACAGGCGGGCCGCCGCCTAAACGGGGGCGAGATGGTCAGATGTGGGAAAAGCCCCAGTAATTCTCGACCAGTTCGCCCGGATTGACGCCCAGCAGCCGGATCGTGTCGCCGGTATCGAAGCTGATGATCGTGTCGCTCCCCGAGGGCGCGACCGTCGGGCTATGGCCCGCGCTGGTGTAGGCCATGATATCGATAAGATCGCCGGCCGTCTTGAAATCGGTGATCACGTCATGACCCGCGTGAAAGCCGATCTGAAAGCGATCGGCGCCCGCTCCGCCGGTGAAACTGTCGTCGAACATGCTCCCGACCAGAATATCGTTCGCCGCCGTGCCGCCGAGCAGATGGGCGCCGGCGTCGAAAACCATGCTCATGCTGGTCGCGTCGATCATGTAGCCGCCTGTGCCGCCCGCCGCGCCGCTTTCGACCACGATATAATAGCAGGCCGTGGCGGGCGCCGTGAACTTCGCCACCGCGTCCGCGCCCGAGCCGCCGTCGTCGTCGCTGGCGATCAGCGCGCCGGCGCTGTCGTAGATGCTGACCTTGGCGTTGGCGAGCGCGCCCATGCCCGACCCGCCGGCTTCGACCGCTATCTTCATGTTCGCGCCCTGGACGAGGTCGATCTTGAACCAGTCCTTGTCGCCGGCGGTTTCGAGCGCGCCCCATGTGTGCTGCCACATCGGCGCCGAATGGCTTGTCTGCTCGCCGCCGGATTCACTGAAGAAGCGGATGCCCATCTTGTACCCCGTGCTCGTCGCGACAAGGCTTTGCGACTGGATGTTCTTGAGCAGGATGCTGTCGCCATTGGCGAAGCCGATCGAGACGTCGTTGCCGGTATTGGTCAGGGTCGGCTTCTGGCCGGCGTTCAGATAGGCCGAGATGTCGATCAGATCGGCATCTCCGCCGGCAGCGAAATCGGTGACCACGTCATCGCCGGTGCCGGGTTGAAAATGGAAGATGTCGGCGCCGGCTCCGCCGGTCAGCGTGTCGTTGCCGAGGCCGCCGTCGAGCGTGTCGTTCCCCGCCATGCCGAACAGGCTGTTGGCCGCGCCATTGCCGGTCAGGAGATTGGCGCTGCTGTTGCCGCTGCCCGAAATCGCGAGGGTGCCGGTCAGCAAGAGGTTGAGGGCGCCGCTGCTGAGAGTCGTCGTCACCGCCGAGGTGATGCTGGTGGTGACCGGGCTTTCGAGGCTGTACGCGCGGATATAGTCGACCTTGAGGTCGGCGCCGGTGAAGGTCGCCGGCACCGTGCCGGTAAAGTCGCCGCCGATCGCCAGATTGACCAGCATGTACATCGGCTTGTTCATGTCGCTGGGGGTCGCGGTCGAGGCTACGGCCACGCCGTCGATATAATATTCGATCTTCTGAGCCGTCCAGAGGACGCCATAATTATGATAGCCGCCGCCCAGACTCGCGAGGTCGCTGGCGAAGGACAGCGTCGTCACCGATCCGGTCTCGCCCGTGTGCGTGGTGTGATAGATTCTGTTGCCGCCCGATGTTTCGACGACGTCGAGTTCGGGCGGCCAGCTGCCGTCGGCGGGGACGAGCCAGAAGGCGGGCCATAAGCCCTGCCCGGTCGGCAACTGCGCCCGCATCTCGAAATATCCGTAGGTCTGCGAGAAGCTCTTCTCGGTTGTCAGAAGACCAGACGTATATTGGTAATTGTTGAGCGCCGAGAGCGCGCTCGTCGGAGTCTTGGCGGCATGGATTGTGAGTTCGCCGTTGCTGATCGAGAACGGATTTATACCGAGCGGCGTCGTTCCGCTGCCCGCATAGCTCGGATCGACGTAGATCTCCTTCTCATGGTTGAGCGTCAGCGTCCGGCTCTGCCAGGATGAGCTTCCCGTCTGGGCGTTCCACTGATAATTGGTCTTCCACACGCCCAGGCCGGTCGAGCGGTTATAGAGCGACAATCCGTTGAACTCATCGTCGAACGTCAGCTTCATCTTGCCGGTGTCGATCGAGAGCAGGAAATCGCTCGCGCCCAGATCGGCGAGGTTGGTGCTGCGCAGCACAACCGAGTCGGTCACCGACATCGCGATGCGCACGTCGGCGCCCACCTGCGTCATCTTGCTTTGAAGCTGGGAGAAATCGCTGATGCCATAGCCGCCTAGCCGGACCGCATCGTGCTGCGCGCCGGCGGCCTTGGCCGTCTTGAAGCCGTAGATCACGTCATTGCCGCTTCCGGCGCGGATATCGAACACCGAAGAACCGGTGCCGTTATCGACCAGGACATCGGCGCCCGGGCCGCCGCGCAGCGTGACGTTCGCGCCTTCCGCAATGAGCGTGTTGCTCGCACTATTGCCGATGCCGGTGACCTGGCTGGCCCGGATGGTCAGATTCTCGACATTATCGGGCAGCGTAAAGCCCGTATAGGAAAGGACGGTGTCGATCCCCTGGCCCGCCTGTTCGACCACCGTCGTATTGGCGTGGCCGACGTTGAACACCGTGTTGCCCACGGTGCCGATCAGCGTCTGCCCAACCGCACTCGTATAAAGCCAGGTTTGCCCACCAACGGGCACAGCCGCGGCTGTCCCGTCGCTCAACAGGTAAGTTGTCATGTTATGCTGTATCCCCGAACTCCGTTCCGGGGGTGTCACAGCCCGGCGGCCTTCGCAACCGCCGCGAGATAAGTGCTATTGTCACCGCGACGAACAGATGCCGCGCCGGGCGGGGACCTCGGCTCGTCGCGCCGGAGCACCATATGGTGCGGTGTATCGGACATCCGTAACTATATGTTGGCGCAATATTTTTTCGGAAACGCAACGATTTTTCCGATAGGAACCGCGATGACGCGCGGCCGCACCGCAGCATATCGCGATCGAAGTTGCCGCTGAAGACTACGAAAAATGCGCGAAAAGGGATGGCCGGCTTCGACGCGAATCACGAGATCACGACGGGAAGAGCGGCCTCCCCTCTTCGTGTCGCCGCACGCCAAAACCGCGGTTAGAGATGAATGTCGTCGAGCGCGGTGATCAACCGGCCGTCGTCGAGCGCCTCGTCCGCGTTCGGGCCGAGCCGGTCCCAGGATTTGACCTCGCCGAAATCGAGATCGACATCGTCTTCGATGTCGCTGATCCGCCGCTGCCGGATTTCGAACCGGCCCGGGTCGATCGCCTCTTCGGGCAGCGCCGCGACAAGATCGGCCTGGTCGAGCACGAAGCCGACCGCTCCGGGCTCCTGCCCCTCGTCCTTCCACAGCACGATCTTGAAGAAACGGAGCGGCACTAACGCATCGTGCAGCGGCTTGTCATGCGCGCCGAAAATCGGCCCGTTGAAGATGCTCAGCCGGGTGCGCTGCGCTGCCCCCTGGGCGGAAATGAAGTTTTCGAGATCGCCCCACAGATCGAGCCCGGCATGGGTGAATTCATCCGACTGGTTGAACTGAAAATGCTGGGGAGCGGCGTTGGTGTAGAAGAAGGTGTCGTCATTGGCCGCGATCGCCTGGGCGAGCGTCGCTCCCCAGGCGGTGTCGTCGCGCCGGGTCAGGTGGCCCTTGTCATAGTCATTATGGTCATAGAAGCGATCGGCGAGCTGATCGGCCGCGTCGAGCCGCGGATCGGTGCGCCAGCTCTTGCGCCCCTGCTCGCGGCTCGCGGTCACGGGCGCAGCGAAGTCGAGGTTGCACGCCGAGACATAGGCCAGCCGCCGCCCGGCGCAGTGGACGGTGCTGTAATGATGATAGCGCAACTCGAAGCGGTCCCCGGTCCGCGCCGGGCGCGGCACGACCAGCGCCCCGCCGAACCGCGGCTGGGCCTTCAGCTTGGGCAAGGGCGCCGCCACGCCCAGAAATTGCCGATCATAGCCGTCGCGATCGGCGAAGTCCTCGGGTTCGAGCCGTTCCTTAGCGATCTCGGTGATGGACGCGGTCGCGACCGCCGAACGCGCGCGCGGCTCGGAGCCGAGCGAAATCGTGATGCGGAGCGGGATTTCGAGCGTCGCAGCGAGGGGACCCGGCGGGCTCCGTGGCGGGGTCGCGGTGCGCCGCGGCGCTGCGCGTGCCCGATCGGCGGAGGCAGCCCCGCCGCCGGCGAGGCTTTCCTCGGCCTGGGTGCGTTCGCCAAGGTTGGTCGGCGCCTGCGCGCTCATCGCGGTGTCGAGCAAGGCGCGCTTGTCGGGTGGAAGCTGCGCCATCGCGATCGCCGCCACCAGGCTGGAGACGCGCAGCGCTTCGTTCGCAACCCACTGGATCCGTTCGACCGGCTGCTCGCCCTCGCGCCAGATCGCGCCGTCCTTGTCGAGCCAGTTCCCCGCCGCATCGGTCGCCGGCACGCCGCTATGGTGCAGCCCGACCACCTCCCAGCCGTCGTTCAGCACCGCCGAGCCCGACGATCCCTTCTCGGTGTCGGCCTGATAATGGAGGAAAGCGCCAAGCTCCTCGGCCGCCTCCTCATTGGCGGTTCGCATATCGAGCACCCGATTGTTGCGGATGACGACTTCCTTCTCGCGCCCGAGCGGGTGCTGGATGAGGTTGAGATAGTCCTTGTCGGAGATCGATATCTTGCCGAGCGCGGCGTTGAGCGGAAGCCAGCCATAGCCGCCGAGCGCAGCGCCGCTGGCGCTCGTCGCTGCAACCGCGACCAGCGCATAGTCGAGCGCCGCGTCGTTGAGGAAGAAACGGGAGGGCTCGAGCGCGAAAATCTGCGAGCTCTTGGCCGGACCGAAGCGGTTCTGCTCATAGTCCATTTCGACCGCGCACCGCGCGGCCAAGGCCGGTGAGGTGAGGACATGCTCATTGGTGAGCAACAGGCCGGGTGCGACGAGGAAGCCCGTTCCCCGCGCGCGGAAGTCACCGCCCTCGCGGATCACGATACGCCCCACGCTCCGCGCCGCGACGATCCCGCGCTCGAGGAACTCGACCGACAGGAAGTCCCGCGTACCGAGCACGACCTCGTTGACGATCGAATCGTTGATTTCCTCGGCGGTGATCGGCATCGGCCGCTCGACCAGCGATTTGAGCACCGGATTGGCCGGCGCGCGCCGGCCGGCGGTCGACTTGCGCACGTCGTCGATGAGGTTGTTGAGCCGTAGCGCCAGGCGCGCAGGCGTATCGGCTTCGAGCGGCGCGTTGCGCCGCAGCGCTTCGGTCCGCGCGCCGCGAACCCTCTCGCGATGCTTCCACCGTGTCGCGGCCTCACGGGCCTTCGCGATCAGGGCTGCATCGATATCGGGGTCCATCGCCACGATTTCGCATCCTTTTCCTCGGCCGGCCAATGATGCGGGCCCGCCGATTCGGGACGCTATAGTGATTTTCTTTCAATCGTAAGTCATCCAAAATGGCGGTTTTCCGCGCTTGGCAGGCCTTTCCGGGCGGCGGCGGAAAGTCCTTTGCGGCCACAGGCTCGAAGCGGATTACCTTGCCGGCAGCCGGCAGCGGATGGAGCGGTCAGAGCCCAGGCTCGGCCGCTTCCGCCGCAATCGTCTGCGAGCCCGAAACGCCGGCCAGCCGCGGGCGATCAGGGACCAGGAGATTGAGGATCACCGCGGTGAGCGCTGCGGGCAGGACGCCCGAGGTGAGGATGATCCGGAGCGTCTCCGGCAGGTGCTGGACCGCCATAGGCTCCAGCTCCAGCCCGACTCCGAGCGACAAGGACACGCCGAAGATCAGCATGTTGCGCTGGGACCATTCGACCTCGGACAGCATCGAGAGCGCGGCAGAGGCGACCATTCCGAACATGACGATAACGCCGCCGCCGAGCACTTCGATCGGAATCGTGGTGATCAGAGCGCCGATCTTCGGCAGCAGGCCGCACAGGATCAGCAACAGCGCGCCGATCGTCACAATGTGCCGGCTCATCACCCCGGTGATCGCGATCAGGCCGACATTCTGGCTGAACGACGTGTTGGGCATCGCACCGAACACTGCGGCCAGCGCGGTGCCGACGCCATCGGCGCAGGTTGCGCCGACCAGCTCGCGGTCGGTCGCCGCTCGCCCGGCGTTGCCCTCGCAGATCGCCGAGACGTCGCCGATCGATTCGATTGCCGAGATGAAACCCATCATGCAGAAGCCGAGGATCGCCGAAGCCGAAACGGCGAAGCCGAAATGGAAGGGCGATGGCACCATGATCAGGCCGGCGGCGGCGACCGGCGCCAGCGAGACCCGGCCCATCGTCGCCGCAACCGCGTAGCCGGCGATGAGGCCGATCAGCACTGCGGCGGTCGACCACATGCCCCGCGCGAAGCAGCTGAGGCCGAGCGTCGTCGCGACGACGACGCCGGCGAGCAGCCAGCTCCCGGTCGCGCCATAAGCGGGCGTCCCCTGGGCCGGCACGCCGCCCGCCGCATATTGGATGCCTATCCGCATCAGCGAGATACCGATCATCAGAACGACGAGGCCCGTCACTATCGGCGGCAGCGCGAACCGGATCCGGCCGACGAAGAAGCTCAGCCCGGTGTGGACCAGCCCGCCACACAGCGCCGCGGTGCTGAGCACCGCCATGCCCGCCGGCCCCTGCCCCGCGACGATCGGGATCATCACCGGCAGGAAAGCGAAGCTGGTCCCCTGGACGAGCGGCAGCCGCGCGCCGATCGGGCCGAAGCCGATCGTCTGCATCAGCGTTGCGATGCCGGCGAACAGCATCGACATCTGGATCATGTAGATCAGCTCGCTGGGATCGGGCGATCCGAAACCGAAGCCCGCCGCGCCGGCGACGATGATCGCGGGCGTCATGTTGCTGACAAACATCGCCAGCACATGCTGAACGCCAAGCGGCACCCCGATCGACAGGCCCGGAAAATAATCGGGGTCGCGCGCCTGCTCCGCCGTCATCAGGCCGGCCTGGACGGCGCCGGCGAGGGCGCCGGGGGCTTCGCCGGTCGGGAGTTTGGATCGGGTCATCCGGAGTTCCGTGGCGGTTCGATCATATCAGGCTCCTGAGTCGGGCAAGCGAGCGGTCGGCGGTGCGCAGCACCTCTTCCTTCGGCGTCCGGACGAGTTCACCATCGCGGACGACGAAGCCGCCTTCGACCATCACGTCGCGTGCACTGGCCGGCGGGCTGAGGATCAGAGCGGCGACCTTGTCCCATGCGCCGAAGGAAGCGACGCCCGACATGTCCCAGATGGCGATGTCGGCGCGCTTGCCCGGGGCGAGCGAGCCGCAGTCGCGCCGCCCGAGGATATCCGCGCCGCCACGCGTCGCGAGGTACAGCGCGTCACGAGGATCGAGAGCGCCAGCACCGCCGACAGCGCGTTGAAGCAGGAGCGCCTGCCGTGCCTCGTGGAGCAGGTTGCCGCTATCGTTCGAGGCCGACCCGTCGACTCCGAGCCCGAGCGAAACGCATTTGGCCATCATCGCCCAGATCGGCGCGATTCCCGATCCGAGGCGGCAGTTCGAGCACGGACAATGGGCGACGCCGGTCCCTGTGCGGGCGAACAGCTCGATCTCCTCGGCATCGAGCTGGACGCAATGGGCGTGCCAGACATCGGGCCCGGTCCAGCCGAGGCTTTCCGCATATTGGCCGGGGCGACAGCCGAAGCGCTCGATCGAGAAGGCGACGTCGTCGGCGTCTTCGGCGAGATGGGTGTGCATCATCACGCGCTTGTCGCGCGCCAGCACGGCGGCATCGCGCATCAACCCTGGGCTCACCGAGAAGGGCGAGCAAGGGGCGACGCCGACGCGGATCATCGCGCCCGGCTTGGGATCGTGGAAGCGGTCGATCACGCGGATCATATCGGCAAGGATCGCCGGCTCCTTCTCGACCAGTTCGTCGGGCGGCAGGCCGCCTTCGCTTTCGCCCACGCTCATCGCGCCGCGCGTGGCGTGGAAACGGATGCCGATGGTCGGCACCGCCGCGATCGCATCGTCCAGGGTGGCGCCGTTGGGGAACAGATAGAGATGATCCGAGGTCAGCGTGCAGCCCGACAGGGCAAGCTCGGCAAGGCCGAGCTGGGTCGCCGCGAAGATGTCGTCGGGCCGATAGCGCGCCCAGACTGGGTAGAGCCGTTTGAGCCAGCCGAACAACGGCGCGCTCGGCGCGCCCGGCAGCGCTCGTGTCAGCGTCTGGTAGAGGTGATGATGGGTGTTGACGAGGCCCGGCGTCACCACGCAGCCGCTCGCGTCGATCACCTCCTCCGCCGCGGCGATCGGCGCCGCGAGTTCGGACATCGTCCCGATCGCCTCGATCCTCCCGTCGCGGAACGCGACCACTCCGCCTGCGATCTCACGCCGGGTTTCATCCATGCAGACGAGAACATCGGCGTTGGTGATGACGCCAAGCGTCATCGGTGGCTGCGCAGAGCCCGTGCGCAAATCATTTCGGGATCGCTTTCTCATAGCGATCCCAATGCGAGAGAAGCTCGTCGACGACTTTCGAGCCGACCAGGTAGAGGCTTTCAAGCGCGGCGGTCATGCCGGCATAGGCCTCATTCTCGCGCATCAGATAGTCGGCAGGGGCGACGCCGGGCGGCGGCATGGTGTAGTTGCTGCCCGCCCGCAGCACGAGGACGCGGCGCTTGTCGGCGCGTCCGATCCGGTCGAGATAGGTGAGCGCCTGATAGGTGCCGGTCTCCTCCATCGCCGAGGTGACGAACTCGCCCTTGCCGCTCGTCCAATATTTGACCCAGTCATTGGCCCATTCGTTCATCCGCCGGCCGTGCCAGAAGGTCTGCGCGGCGAGTTGGTCACCCTCGAGCACGAAAGGCGGCAGCTGTGCCTTGGGCGTGTCGGTGTAGCGCGCACGCTCGGCCGCGATCCCGGGATCGTCGGGCAGCTTGATGTCCCTGGTCAGCCTGAAGGCCCAGCCGGTTAGAGCCGGATCAAGCTCGAACATCTCGCCGCGCGGATTGGGCGGGGTCGGATCATGCGGTCCGCGCTTGTCGAGCGGGAAGAAGCCCGATGTCCAGTCGGCGGGGATCTCGCGCGCGTCGAGCTCGTGGGCGAGATCGCCATCGACCAGATAGCGCGCCCAGGCGGCCGAGCCGATCGAGGCGTCGGCCGGATCGATGCCGGCGATACCGGCGACCAGCCAATATGCGTGCGACAGATCGAAGCGCTGGTCGAGCCCCAGCGCCATCGTGGCGGCGGCCGACTTGATGTTGCCGATGCCGGTCACCATGGCCAGGATCTGGCTACCCGGATTATAATAGAGATCGTGATGGGATTGCGGGAAGGGAATGCGGGTATCGAGGTGGCGCCGTTCCTTCCACAGCTGGAACTCGCCCGGCGCATCGCCGCTGTCCTCGCCGATTTCGAACATCGTCACGAGTACGATACGGACGGGAAGCGGGGTAGCGCAGGCCTTGCCCGGCACGCATGTCTGGAGCACCGAGGCAACCGTCGTGGCTTGAGCACCCGCCTGCCAGCCGAGCGCGCTGGCGAGGATCGCGACAAAGGTCAGCAAGCGCATGCGACGTTCCATTCAAAAGAGGCCGGTATTGAACGAAGGGCGCCGGCTCGCGCCGACGCCCTTCCTTGTTCTGATGTCAGAACTTGTAGACGATCGAGCCCTGGACGCTGCGCGGCTTCTCGGGAAGCACGATCGTGCTGCCGAACAGCTCGGTGAAGTTCGCGCGGAAATAATGCTCGTTGGTGGCATTCTTGACCACGAGGCGGAACAACCAGTCGCCCGTTTCATAAGACGCACCGAGATCGACCAGCGTATATCCGGGCAGCCTCACCGCCTGCGACTGGCCCGAGAAGACCGAGTCGACCTTCACGACGCTCGCATTGACGGCGATGCCGTTGTCGAACTTGTAGGTGGCGGTAGCCGAATAGAGGTTCGTCGGGATCCCGGCGCGTCGCGCCTGTGACCTGCTCGTGACCGGGAGCAGGCCGATCGGCTGGCCGCCCAGGTAAAGCGTGGGATCGGTGTCGGGGACATAGTTTCGGATGTCTTCGATACCGAAAAAGCTGAACGCCGATCCGTTGTCGAGATAAGTCAGGTTGGTCACCTTTGTCCGGGTATAGGCACCGGTGACGAGCAAGTGCGGATCGACAGCCCAGCGGACTTCGGCTTCCAGTCCCTTGGTCTCGACGGACTGGTTGGTTACGGCCGACTGCACATTGTGGTCGGTCCGCTTCTGCTGATAGACCGACACGGCTGCATAGAGCCTGCCGCCCAGCCAGGTGCCCTTGATGCCGCCCTCATAAAGCTTGGACGCGGCGATCGAATCGCCGATGGCCTCGGGCAGGATTTCCGCGCCTTCGCCGACGACGATGGTCGACTGTTTTGCCGCCGTTACATAAGGGATCAGACCGAATGGCAGCTTGTAGGACACACTGGCATTCCACGAGAAGCCATGTTCGCTGCCGCTCGCAGCCGGCACGTCGGGCACGCGGTCGAGCCTGCCCAGGGTATAGTGCGATGTCTCGTCGACCTTGTCGTAGCGTCCGCCCAACAACACATCGAGACCGAAATTGAAGTCGAGATCGACGAGCGCGGCAGCCGCGTAGTCGGTATAATGTCCGGCAACGAAGTCGGTATAGTTGCAGCCGCACTCGGTCGCCAGGAGGCGGTCGGATAGCGGCGTGTAGCCGACCGTCAGATCGACGCGATGGAACAGCTCGACGTCGAAGTCGTCACCGAAGAAAAAATTCGTGTAACGGACCGAGGGCGACGCCTGGATCGAGAATTTTCCGACCGATGTCTCGAATGTCTTGGCGAGGACGATCTTGTCTTCAATAACGTACGATTTCACGAACTGTGAAAATCCATAGGCATTTTCGTTGAGGTTTTTTGTACCGTCGAAGAACAGCTGGTTCTTGATCTGCAAAGTATCGCTAGGCTCGAAAATGGTATCAAAATAGGCGGTATATTGTTTGTTCTTAAGGACGTCGTCCTTGCCGGTCAGCGTGTTCTTGCGGCTCAGTTGCGTCGTTCCGGTATTGGTGAGCCCGAGCGCCGGAAAATTGGTGGCGTAGCATGTGTTGGTCAGCGCCGAAGAGATGAACGGGATGAAATTGCCGCAGCCGAATGAGCCAAAGGGTGCCAGACCCCCGGTGGCATTCGCCTCGCTTTGCGAGATCTGACCATCGCCGTCGGTGTCGAGCGGCTTAGCCGCACCGGTGATATAGGTGCCGTGATCGACCAGGTCCTGGGTCAGACGATTCCAGCCGCCGTTCTGCTGGCCGTCAAATTTCTGGAACATGCCGCCGAACTCGACACGGAGTGTGTCGGTGATCTGGTTGTCGAATGCCGACTGGAGAACGACGTTGTGGGTGGACATATTGCGGTAGTAGCTGCCCGAGTCCTCGACCTCGCCATAGAGGCTATAGCCGAATTCGGCCTCCCCGATCTTGAGCGGGCCGCGAACCTGCGCCTTCAGGACGTTGTAGCTCCAGCTGCCGCCGGTATAGGTGATCTCGCCCGTGGGATGATCGAGCAGGGCGCCGCCCGCCACGCGCGCCGATTTCGGCACGAAGTTCATATAGCCGCCGGTCTTGGACGGTCCGAAGATCGGCGACGCCGGACCGCGGACGATATCGATCCGGTCCGACGCGCCGATCGGGGTCGGATAGTTGCCCGCATTGTCGAGGCGGCGCATGCCGCGGAAATAGGTTTCGCCCGGCGTACCGCGAATGTCGAGCGCGCCGCCGACGCCGAAGAAGCTGTTGGTAAAGGTGCCCGGCGCCTGCGCAACGAGATCATAGATGTCGGTGACGCCGAAACGCTCCATTTGCTCGTCGCTGATCGTCGAAGCCGAGCGCGGTGTCTCGACCAGGGTCTTGTCGAAACCGAAAATTGTTCCGACGTCCTTGACGGGCAGGGCGCCGAGCGAGCCCGTGACGACGATGCCTCCGTCGTCCTCTCTCGAGTCTTCGGCGGGGGTCGTCTGGGCCCAGGCCGGCGCGGTTAGTGCCGTGCAGCAGAGCAGGCCTGCGGCCATGGCGAGAACCGATCGGCGGAAAAGAAAATACTGCGGTGCACCATGTGATGTGATCGACAGAAATTGTGTCGTGAACATATTAGGCCCCCTTTAAAACGACAAAGTAACGCTATTCAGCAAGCGTTGCGTTGCCGCTGTGTTTTAGACGCCTCTCCTTGACAAGGTTTAGATATTGCAGCGCGTCATGGTATCGTATTATTTAATGCGCTGTAAGATAAAATTTTCTGTTCTGGCTTATTGACGCACCAATTCGACGGCCGATGCGCAGCGGTCTTCCGATGTCTGTCGGCTGACTCCAATCTTTCGCGCTCGAAGATATCGAAACGATCTTCGAGCTCGGCCTGGAGGTGGGCTTTTTCATCGGCCCTGACAAAACGCCGGCAAGACGGATCGACCCGCGACCGGGCGCAGGGCTCGACCGGAGCACCGAGCTTCCCGTCCTTCCACAGGCTGGCGCCCGGCAGGAATGCATATTCGAGGCTGGCACGTGCCAGCTCCTTCAGGTCAGCATAGCGCAGGCCCTGTTCGGCCGCCGCCCTGACATATTCGTTGGTGAGATCGGTGCGCAAAATGCCTTGGTCGTCAGTCGACAGGACCAAGGGAACGCCGAAACGCCGGTAGAGTGCGAGCGGATGGTCGGCTCCCTTGACGCCGAGGATGACGTCGTTGCTCGTCAGGTTGACCTCGACGGCGATCCGGTCGCGCGCCATCCGCCCGAGCTTGGCGATCGCGTCGTCCTCATAGGCGATCGCGGCGCCATGGCCGATGCGCTCGGCGCCGGCGTCGAGGGCCTTGCCGATGTGGTCGCGCAGCGCGGCGGGCGGCACTGCGCCAAAGGCGAGCTCGCCCGCATGCATCGTCCGATGAACCCCCGGATATTTGTTTCCCAGGAAGCGGAACATCGCCATGTGGAGATCATAGTCGCGCAGCGCGATCACCCAATCCTCGGGCTGGACGAAGTTGACGCCGACGAAGCGCGCATCGCTGGCGGCCATCGCGAAGGCGAGGATCAGCGAGCGGAAGGCCTGGGCGGGGGGAAGGTCGCGCCAACCCCAGGCGAGATAGTGGATCGCGACCGCGCAGCCCGGATCGGCCTTGGCGCTGCCACATCGCAGCTCGGCGCGCGCCGCGGCCTCGGCGTCATCGAGCTCCGCCCGAGCCTTCTCCAGGATCGGCGCGATCCCGCTGATCTCGCGCGCGTACAGGTCGGCAAGGCCCGTCTCGTCGAGCGGTGCGTCCGGGCCCGCGAGCACATGCTGCACGAGCGCGGCCGGATTGTAGATCAGCTCGACATAGCTCACCTTGTCGCCCGCGGCGATCCGGCGCGTCGTGGCGATCGACTGGGCCGTGCGCCCATCGGAGATCGCGCCGAACCGCTCGAAACTAGAGAAGAATTGGGTGTGGCCGGAAACCCGGTCTCGGCCGATGCCTTTTTGGAGACCCCGGGTCGAAAGCGCGTCGACCAACCTGGCGAAGGCGAAGGGTTCGCGTTCGCCCATGACCTTGATCGACTTTTCGGCCGGGCAGGGCGGCGGGCGAACGCCATCGCCGTCATCGTTCGCGCAATAGCCGGCCGCCGCCGCCCATTGCAGATAGTCCTCGGCATAGGGCGTCCCGGAAAGATGATTATGGAGATCGCCGCCCTTGGGCATCGCTTGCAGGAAGATGCGCAGGCTGGTCGGGCTTTCGAGCAGATCGTCGAACAGCGCCGCCACTGCCGCCTCGCTGCCGCTGTCGGCGCGCGCCGCCGGCCCCATCACCAGCAGCGTGCAAGCGATCATGGTGGCGAAGGACGCGCGCCTCATGGCGGCGGCGCTCCTGGGAGCTTGTCCCGGTAGGTGTCCCAACCGCGCAACAGCGCGTGGACGACCGGCGCGCCAACCCGGTAATTGGCCTCGAAGGCGACGAGCTGGCCCGATCCTTCGTCGGCCACGCTGTCGACCGCCGATACGCCGGGCGGCGGCATAGAGGGGTTGCTCGCAGTCCGCAGCACGAGAACCCGGTTCGGGTCGACGAGTCCCTGCTTGGCGGCGATCATCATGACGCCGGCCATCGACTGGCTCTCCATGTTGGTCATCGCGAAGCGGCCCTTGCCGCCGGTCCACAGCTTGACCCACTCGCGCGCCCATTGCGTTCGGCCGGGGCCGTGCCAGTAGCGAACCGAGCCCAGTGTTTCGCCCATCAGGACAAAGGGCGGCTTCTGGGCGTTGGGATATCCCGCCCACCGCGCCCGGGCCTTCCGCAGATCCGGATTATCGGGGATCGCCACATCCTTCGTCATGTCGAAGGCCCATTGCGTCAGGCTCTGGTTGAGCTTGACCGACATGGCGAGCTTGCCGGCGTCGGTGAAGCCGGCGAAGCTTTGGGTGCTGGCGGGAAGCTCGTTCGGCCCATTGGCGCCGATCGCGAACAGGCCATAGGGCCAATTCTGGGGCACCTCGCGATCGTCGAACTCGCGCAGTGTGTCGCCTTGCACCACCCAGCGCGACCAGGCGGCGCTGCCGACCGAGGCGAGCTCGGGATCGACGCCCGAGATGCCGGTGAACAACCAATAGGTCCTGGTGAAATCGAAGCGCGGATCGAGCAGCAGGCTCATCAGCTGCTCAGCGACTCCGCCCAGCATCGTGTCAGGGCTGCCCCAGACCATCCCGTAGAGGCCGGCGGCATTGCGGCGGAGCGGGTGGAGCGCGCCCTTCAGCGGGATGACCTCGGTCAGCTTTTCCCGCTCGGCCCAAAGCTGAAACTCGCCCGGTGCGTCGCCCATGTCTTCGCCCGGCTCGAAATTGGCGATGACGATGACCTTGACGGGGATCGGCTTGACCGACGGGATGGCCGGGACCGGCGGTTCCTCCGCGAAGGATGCCGCGGGAGCGGCCAGCGCGAGCACCGCACCGACAAAAGCGCGCGCAAGCGCCTCGCCCCTTGGAATCGCCATTGATACCCCCGCGCTTCGTTGCGCTGCATGTCGCTCGGGCCATTCGGCGCCCTGATCAGAGCGCGCAAATTTCCTTAAAAAAAACTAGGGGCTTGACCAAATGCGATCAAACGCAATGAATCCGACACAGTGTTGCAAAAATTAGAGGGGGCAGATGCCAGCCTTTTCGCGCTTCCTGCGCTATTTCGTCGTGGTCGGACGGCTAGGCTCGATCCGCAGGGCAGCCGACGAACTCAACGTTTCCGCCTCGGCGATCGACCGGCAGATTTTGAACGTCGAGGCCGATATCGGCATGCCGCTGTTCGAGCGGCTGCCGACCGGGCTGCGACTGACCTCGGCCGGCGAGATCATGATGACGGCGGGAATGCGCTGGCAAAAGAACATGGTTGATGTCCGCGCCCAGATCGAGGATCTGCGCGGCCTGAAGCGCGGCCATGTCGAGATCGCCGTCATCGACGCATTGACCAAGGGCTATGTTCCCAGCGCGATCCGTTCGATCCAAAGCCGTTATCCCGGCATCACCATCGGCGTGCGCGTACTCGGCAATGACGACGTGCGCCTGGCGATCGCCGGCGGAGAGGTTGATTTCGGCATCTTCTTCGAGCCCGAATCCTTCCGCAATCTCACCGTGCGGGCCTTCGTCGAAGTCGTGCTCGGCTTCCTGACCCCGGCCGGACACCCGTTCGGCCAGCAGCGCGAAGCGCGCTTCTCGGCCTGCATCGGGTCGCCTTTGGTCATGCCCGCCGAGCCGCTGGCGGTATATCAGCAGATCGCGGTGCTCGAAGGGGTCAGCGGGGTCAAGCCGGACAAGTCCGTAAGTTCGGACAATATCCAGATGATCACTTCGCTGGTGCTGCAGGGCGCGGGGATCGGCATATTGACCTCACTCGATGTCATCACCGAGGTGCAGCGTGGCCTGCTGTCCTTCACGCGGATATCGGATCCGATCCTGCGCCCAATGACCTTGGCGCTGTGCACGGCGGCGGCGCGGACTCCGTCCTATGCGGCCAGCATCGTTCTTGGTGAGATCGAGAATGGTTTTGGGCAGCTCAGCTATCCGGTGTCAATCGAGCCGGCCGCGGAAGTCCTCGTCTGACCAATGCTTGCGATTGCCCGAGCGGTGCATAGAAGATAACCGTGATATCTCGCCCTTTCGTTCCGGATTCCCGCCGATGACCGACCCCGAGCTTCACCCGATTATGTACGACGGCTTCATCGCCGATGTGCGCACAGTGGCGGATAAGGTGCGAACCGGCGCGTGGACGCCGGACTTTGTGATCGGCATCGGCAGGGGCGGCCTGGTTCCCGCCGTGTTCATCTCGCATCGGCTGAACCTACCGATGCTATCGATCGACCATTCGTCGAAGGAGCCGGGTTTCGCCGACGAGTTGCTCGGCAAGGTCGCGATGAAGAGCGCCGCCGGCACGAAGCTGCTGTTCATTGACGACATCAACGATAGCGGCGGCACGATCGATTATATCCGCCGCATCCTCGCCGATAACGGTTGCGATCACGGCAATCTGCGCTTCGCCGTCCTGCTTAACAATCTGCGGTCCAAGGTCGTGGTCGACTATTGGTCACAGATGATCGATCGATCTTCCGACAAGCGCTGGTTCGTTTTCCCCTGGGAAGCGATGGGGAGCGACGACACAATCGTGGAGGAAGCACTGTCCGTCCCCGAACGCCTCGCCTGAGGTCGGGGAGCCGGTGCGCATCTGCGTCTTCCTCGGCTCCTCCGCGGGTCGCCGCACCGTCTATGGCGAAGCCGCCAAACGCTTCGGAACGTTGTTGGCGCAACGCAATATCGGCCTGGTATATGGCGGCGGCACCGTCGGCCTCATGGGCATCCTCGCCGACGCCGCCTGCGCGGCCGGCGGCGAGGTGATCGGCGTGATCCCCGAGGCGCTTCGCGCACGCGAGCATGATCATAGGGGCATCACCGAACTCCACGTCGTTCAGACGATGCACGAGCGCAAGGCACTGATGGCGAAGCTTGCGGATGGTTTCGTATGTCTGCCCGGCGGTATCGGCACCTTCGAGGAGTTGTTCGAGGTGTGGACCTGGGCCCAGCTCGGCTACCACGCCAAGCCGTGCGGCCTGCTCGACGTGGCCGACTTCTACAGCCGGATGTCGACCTTCATCGATCATGTCGTCGAGGAAGGCTTCCTCCAGCTCCGTCACCGCGCGATGCTGTTGATCGAACGCGATCCGACGGTGCTGCTCGACCGCATCGCCCACTATCTCGCGCCGCCGACGGAACATTGGATCGGGGAGAGCGACGTCTGACATTCGCTTTCCGTCCTGCTTCGAAAACAGAATAACGACTGAAGGTCAGGCGCTTTGCCTCGCCGAGTTCCAGGCGCACTCGCCCATCACATAGGTGCGCGCGATCGCGCGATCGTCGCCCATGATCTGAAGCGCGAACAGCCGTTCGGCGAGGTCGGCGCCGCGCGTGCGGCGCGCGAGCAACGGTGTCGCCATGCAATCGATCACGACGAAGTCGGCTTCCTGGCCGGGCTCGAGGCTGCCGACCCGGTCGGCGATGTGGAGCAAGGCGGCGCTTCCCGCGGTCGCGAGATAGAGCGCCCGAAACGGGTCGAGCGGCGTCCCCCTGGCGATCGCCGCCTTATAGGCGAAGCCCGCCGTCGACAGCATCGAAAAGGACGTGCCGGCGCCGATATCGGTGCCGAGGCCGAGCTTGACGCCATAGGCATCGGCTTGGCCGAAATCGAAAGAGCCCGATCCGAGGAACAGGTTGGAGCTCGGGCAGACGGCGATGCCAGCACCGCTTTGCGCCAGCCGCGCGCAGGAGCGGTCGGGCAGGTGGACGCCATGCGCGAAGATCGATCGCGCGCCGACCAAACCGAACCGGTCGTAGACGTCGAGATAGTCGCAGGCTTCGGGGAAGCGCGCGGCGACCTCGGCGCATTCGCGGTGGTTCTCGGCGAGATGGGTGTGCATCAGCACATCCGGATGCGCCGCCACCAGCGCGCCGGCCATATGGAGCTGCGCATCGCTCGAGGCCAGGGCAAAACGGGGCGTCACCGCATAGCTGAGCCGCCCCTTGCCATGCCATCGGCGGATCAGCGCCTCGCTTTCGGTACGCCCCGACTCGACGGTGTCGCGCAGTCCCTCTGGGCCAAGGTCCATCAGCACCTTGCCCGAGGCGATCCGCATCCGTCGCGCGCTTGCGGCTTCGAACAGCGCGTCGACCGATTGGGGATGGACGGTCGGATAGACCAGCGCGCTGGTCGTGCCGTTGCGCAACAATTCGCCGAGGAAGAAGGCGGCGACCTCGTCGGCATGGGCGCGCTGGGCGAAGGCCTTCTCGGCCGGGAAGATATGGCGTTCGAGCCAGTCGAGCAGCTGCTCGCCATGCGAGGCGATGCGGTCCATTTGTGGGTAATGGACATGGGCGTCGACGAAGCCCGGAAGGACCAGGCCGCCGAGTGTCTCGACGGGGACATCGGCGAAGCGCTCGGCGAGGTCGAAGTGAGGACCGCGCGCGACGATGATGCCGTCCTCGACGACGAGCAAGCCATCGGGTTCGTGCCGGATCGCTTCGCCGTGATGGCGCGGATCGCGCGCGACCGATAGGATCTCGCCGCGGAACGCCTTGAGGGTCATGCGGCGCACTGCAATTGCAGCAGTTGCGCCAGGGTCGCGATGGCGATCACGTCCGGCTCCTTGCCGGCGATCGCGGCGATGCCGATCGGACAGGTCAGCCGCGCGCGCGCCTTCGCGCACAGCCCGTCGCGCTCCAACCGGGCGTGGAAGCGCGCACGCTTGGTTTCCGATCCGATCAGGCCGACAAAGGCTGTAGAGCCGCGCTCGAGCGCGGCCTTGGCGAGCCGATAGTCGAGCGCGTGGTCATGGGTCATGATGAGGACTGCGGCGTCCTCGGGCGCTTCCACCACGCATTGCTCGATCGACGTGTCGGACACGATCGCCACGCCCTCGATCGTTTCGAACACCGGCCGGGTGTCGAACCAGGCGAGGCGGAAGGGAAGATGCTCGGCATGCCGCGCGACCGCTTGGCCGACATGACCGGCGCCGAACAGATAGATCGGGCGCCGCCGCTGACCGACCAATTCGGCGAAGCTCGTGCCCTCGCACGGGCGCACGCCGCGCGCCGAAAGCGGGGTCGGCACCGCGCCGCCGTCGATTCGGCGCTCGACCCGATGGGCTCTCAACGTGGTGACGAGCACTCGCTCCTCGGTGGCATCTTTCAGCCAGTCCATCGCCGCCGGATCGAGCCGCTCGACGAGCAAGCGAACGCGACCACCGCAGCATTGGCCGAGCAGTGGACCGAGCGGATAGTCCTGCACCCGCCAGTAGCCGGGAGCATGATCCAATATCGCCCGCGCCTGCTCGACCGCGCGGAATTCGAGCTGCCCTCCCCCGATCGTGCCGTGGAGCGCGTCGGCTGTGACGAACATCCGCGTGCCCGCTCCGCGCGGCGCTGAGCCCTCGCTGGCGAGGACGCTGATCATCGCAGCGGGCTGGTCGGGAAGGTCCTGCAACCATGACAGCCATTCGATCATGTGCGGCGATGCTCGGCGATGGCGTGCAGAATGCGCTCGGGCGTCGCGGGCGCGTCGAGCGGCGGCAACGTGCGGCGCCCGGGCGCCGTCGCGGCGACCGCCTGGGTCAGCGCCGAGAAGACCGAAATCGCAAGCATGAAGGGCGGCTCGCCGACCGCTTTCGAGCGGTGGATCGTTGGCTCGACATTCTCGCCGTCCCAGAGCGTGATGCTGAAATGGCGTGGCCGATCGGAGGCGGTCGGAATCTTGTAGGTCGCCGGAGAGTGGGTGAGCAGCCGCCCGCGATCGTCAAACACCAGTTCCTCGGTGGTCAGCCAGCCCTGGCCCTGTATGAAGCCGCCCTCGATCTGGCCAATATCGATCCCCGGATTCAGCGATCGGCCGACGTCGTGGATGATGTCGACCGCCAACACCCTGTGCTCGCCGGTTAGCGTATCGATCGCGACTTCGGATACCGCCGCGCCATAAGCGAAATAATAGAAGGGCCGGCCCTGATGCGCTTCGCGGTCATAGGCGATCTCGGGCGTCGCGTAATAGCCGGTGGCGGACAGCGAGATACGGCCCGCGTGCGCCTTTCGGCATAGCTTCGCGAACGGCAGCCGCTCGGCGCCGGCGATCACCCCCTCACTGGTGAAACGCACCTTGCTCTCGGCGCACCCGAAGGTCCGCGCGGCAAACGTGGTCAGCCGGTCGCGCACCGCCATCGCCGCACGATAGGCCGCCATGCCGTTGAGGTCGGCGCCCGACGACGCGGCCGTGGCCGAGGTGTTGGGCACTTTGTCGGTGCGGGTTGCGGTGATCCGCACCGCGTCGAGCGGCACCGCGAAGACGTCGGCGACGACCTGCGCCACCTTGGTGTAGAGCCCCTGCCCCATCTCGGTGCCGCCATGATTGATCTGGATGCTGCCATCCGTATAGACCAGCAACAGCGCGCCCGCCTGATTGAGATGGGTGGTGGTGAAGCTGATGCCGAACTTGACCGGGGTCAGCGCGATGCCCTTCTTGAGGATCGGACTCCGCGCATTGAACTCGGCGATCGCGGCGCGGCGCGCGTCGTAGCGGGCCTGCTCGCGCAGCCGGGTGATGATCTGCGGCGCGATGTTGTCGGTGATCTGCATGCCGTAAGGCGCGATATCCCGCCCGGGGCCGTAGAGGTTGATCGTCCGCACCTCGATCGGATCGCGGCCGAGCCGGGCCGCGACATCGTCGATGATCCGCTCGATCGCGATCATGCCCTGCGGGCCGCCGAAGCCGCGAAAGGCGGTGGCCGAGACGGTGTGGGTCTTCAGCCGCTCGGATACGATCTCGACGTCAGGAAGCCAGTAGCAATTGTCGGCATGGAACATTGCCCGGTCGTTGATCGCCGGCGAAAGGTCGACGGTCGATCCGCAGCGCGAGGCGAGATTGAGCCTGAGCGCGAGCATCCGCCCGTCGTCATCGAAGCCGACCTCGTAGGCGATGCGGAAGTCATGGCGCTTGCCGGTCATCACCATGTCATCGTCGCGGTCGCAGCGAAACTTGGCGGGCCGGCCGGTCTTGGCCGCGACCAGCGCCGCGGCGGCCGCGAACAGAGCGGCCTGGGTCTCCTTGCCGCCGAATGCGCCGCCCATCCGCCGCACCTCGACCGTCACGTCCGCCGAGCTCCTGCGGAGCATGTGGGCGATCAGATGCTGGACCTCGCTCGGGTGCTGGGTCGAGCTCCGGACAAAGATCTGACCGTCCTCGCCCGGCACGGCGCTGGCGATCTGGCCCTCGAGGTAGAAATGATCCTGCCCGCCTATGTCGAAGCCGCCGGATAGTCGATGCGGCGCCGCAGCGAGCGCGGTCGCCGCGTCGCCGCGTGCCATCCGCTGGGTCGGCTCTATCAGCGATCCTGCCAGCTGTGCGGCTTCGATCGTCACATGCGCGGGCAGCGGCGCATAGTCGATCTTGCCCAGCCGGGCGGCCTTGCGCGCGGCGCGCTGGCTGGTCGCGGCGACGAGGAAGATCGGCTGGCCGATGTTGACTACGAGACCGTCGGCGAGCAGTCGGTCGTCGTCCGCCACCGGACTGACATCGTTGGCGCCGGGAATATCGGCCGCGACGAAAACCGCCACGACGCCTTCGGCGGCCCGCACGTCCGAGAGGTCCATACCGGTGATCCGCGCATGCGCCTCGCTGCTCTGGCCAAAGGCGAGATGCAGCATGTCGGCGGGCTCGGGGACATCGTCGACATATTGGGCCCCGCCCGACACATGGAGATGCGCGCTGTCATGCGGGCGCGACCGCCTGGTGAGCACGGTCGTAGCGGCGTCGCGTTCAGCCATCGGCGCTCTCTAGCTGGAGCACCGAGACGGCTTCGCCCTGCGCCTTATACCACAGCCGCCACAGCAGATTGGCGGCGGCTTCAACGCGGTATCGCGCCGTGCCGCGCACATCGGTGAGCGGCGTGTAATCGGAGCGCAGCGCGGCGCCCCCCGCGGCGATCACCGCTTCGGTGAACGGCTTGCCGGTCAGCGCCGCCTCACAGCCCTTCGCGCGCTTGGGGGTGGCCGCCATGCCGCCGAACGCGATCCGCGCATCGGCGATCACGCCGTCGCGCACAGTCAGCTTGAACGCGCCGCACACCGCCGAAATGTCGCTGTCGAACCGGCGCGACAGTTTCGAGATGTGGACGATGTCGTCGGGGCCGGGCGCAGGGATGTGGACGCCCTCGACGAACTCGCCCGCGCGGCGGTCCTGCTGGCCATATTCGATGAAATAATCTTCGATGGGCAGGATCCGCACACCCGAATTGCTGCGCAGCATAAGGGTGGCGCCGAGGGCGATCATCGCGGGTGGACCGTCGCCGATCGGCGACGCGTTGGCGATATTGCCGCCAACCGTGCCGGCGTTGCGAACCTGGAGGCCGCCAATGCGGCGGACCAGCTCGCCAAGATCGGGATGAAGGCGTGCCAACGCCATATGGGCGTCGGCGTAGCGGACGCCGGCACCGATCGTGAGACCCTTCGGCGTCTCATCGATTCGGCGCAGTTCGGCGATGTCGCCGACAAAGATGACGCTGTCGAGCCTCTGGAGGCCCTTGGTGACCCACAGGCCGACATCGGTGGCGCCAGCCACCATGCGTGCATCGGGATAGGCGGCGAGAAGGTCGGCCAGCTGGTTGGACGTACGGGGAACGAACCACCGCCGATCGCCGCAGGCGCCCGAGACGGGCTCGGCTCGCGACAGCTGCTTGAGCCTGGGGATCAGATAGCTATCGTCGCGCGGCAGTTCGCTCAGCGCGTCGGCGGCGGCGAGGATTGGGCCATAGCCGGTGCAGCGGCACAGATTGCCGGCGATGACGTCCTCGACCGGCAGCGCCGAGCCGACCGCGCCGATGCTGCGACCATAAAGCGACATGACGAATCCCGGCGTGCAGAATCCGCATTGCGAGCTGCCATTGCCGGCCATGCAGCTTTGGAGCGGATTGAGCACGCCCTTCGCCGCGAGGCTCTCCACGGTCAGCAGCGCCTTGCCGTCGAGCATCGGCAGGAACAAGATGCAAGCGTTCACCGCGCGCCAGGCGATCGCTTCGCCGCTCGTATCGAGCTCACCCACCAGCACGGTACAGGCCCCGCAATCACCTTCCGCACACCCTTCCTTGGTGCCTGTCCTACCCATCCGGTAGCGCAGATGATCGAGCAGCGTGGCGGTCGGATCGACCTCGGCGATCTCCACCGTCTCGCCATCGAGGAGGAAACGCACCCCCATCTCAGCTTCCCCGATAGGTCGAATAGCTGAAGGGGGATGCCAGCAGGGGCACGTGGTAATGCCCGTCGTCGGCGATGCCGAAATCGATCGCGACGACGTCGAGGAACGGCGGATCGGACAGCGCGGCGCCCTGCCCGCGGAAATAAGCGGCAATCGCGAAGGTCAGGCGGTAGCGCCCGCGTTCGATAGCTGGCAGGCCCGGGCAGCGACCATCCGCGTTGGTGACGCCCGAAAAGAGGAGGGTGCCGTCCGTCGCCCACAGGCGCAGCTCGACCCCCTCCGCGGGGCACCCATGGGTGGTGTCGAGGACATGGGTTGAAAGGCTGCTCATGCCGCCGCGCCCTCCTGCCGTGCGGGCCACTGGCCGAGGAATTCCTGCTCGTCATAGGCGAGCAGGTCGGCGATCAGACTCTCACGGTCGTCTAGGAATAGCTGGTCGGCGACCCCCTTGACCAGCCGGGGCAGCGCCGTCCGCAGCCCCGACAGCGCAGACGCCGAAAGCCCGAGGCTGATCAGCGCCGAATAGTTGAAGGCGAAGAGTCCGTGCAGCGCCCCGGCGTCCCCGGCCGCTCGCGGCAACAGCTCGAAGCCCGGGCCGAGATAGGGATGAGCATCGATCAGCGCGTTGGCGGTGCCCGGCGGCGGCGTGTATCGATCGGCCCAACGCGCGATGCGACCGCCCACCAGGCCGAGCTCGGGGCGAAGCCCAGGGTCGCTGATCAGTCCGGTCGACAATAGGACAAAGTCGAAATGGTGGATGCCCTTCGGGGTCGTCACAACGATATGCTGATCGTGCTGCGCCACCGACAGCCAGGGCGATCCGAGATGAAGCGCGAAGCCCGGCCGCGCCGCGGCCCGCTCGAACGTGTCGTTGGTCGGCGGCTGGTTATGGTGGAGAAATGACGCCATCACCGCATATTTCTCGGCGTCGGACAACGCCGGATAGCGGCCGGTGAAACCGACCCGTTCCATGAAACGGATCGGATTGATTCGCGGCAGCTCGGGGCGGCGGATGAAAACATGCGCCTCGCCGACGCCAAGCGCGAGCGCCGCATTGGCGTTGTCGAAGGCGGATGCGCCGCCGCCCAATATACCGATCCGCCCGCCCTTGAGCGCGTCGAAATCGATCGGCTCGCTGGTATGCGCGTAGCGATGGCGCGGCAGGGCGTCGGCGATCATCGACGGGACATGCCATTCGCCCCCGCCCTGGATGCCCGTGGCGAGGATGACCTTGCGCGCGAGCAGCGGCGGCTGCCCGTTGAGGTGGAGCCGGTGGAGGCCGTTCCCGATCGGCTCGATCAGGCTCAGCCGCGTGTCGTTGCGGACTGGCAGCGCCAGCACGCGGCGATACCAGCGCAGATAGTCCATCCAGTCGCCGCGGGCGATCCTGTCGACCGCCGCCCAACCGGCTGAGCCATGCTGCGCTTCCCACCACGCGCGATAGGCGAGCGCCGGCACGCCGAAGTCGATCGAGTTGAGCTCCTTGGGCGTCCGCAGCGTGATCATCCGCGCATAGGTCTCCCAGGGGCCTTCGAATCCCTGAGGGCTCTCATCGATGATGAGGATGTTGCTCACTCGCTCGCGGAGCAGGCCGACAGCAGCCGAAAGCCCGCTCTGTCCGCCGCCGACGATCACCACATCATGGACATGGCCTTCCGCGTGGCTGCGCGGCCGCGTCCAGTCGGCGCCGCCATGGCCGATCAGCATCAGCTGTCGCGCAAGCTCGGCTTCGAGCGCGTCGAGGCCGATCGCGTCGGGCGGGCTCACTTCTTGTCCTCCAGTCGGAGCCGGACGATCTCGCCGATCTGGCCGATCGCGGTGGCGATCTCCGCATCGCGATCATTGCCGAGCCGACGTTCCATCGCGGCGAGGATCCCCGCCTTGTCGGTCAGCCGGACGCAAATGATGAAGGGAAAATCGAAGCGCTCGCGATAGGCGGCGTTGAGCTTGTGGAAGCGTTCATATTCCTCTGAGGTCAGCCGATCGAGCCCGGCTGAAGCCTGCTCGGCGGCCGACGCCTCAGTCAGCGTTCGATCGATCGCCGCCTTGCCCGCCAATTCGGGGTGCGCTCGGATCAGCGCGAGCCGTTCCTCATCACTCGCCTCACGAACAACCGCCATCAGGTCGGCGAGGCGGTCACCCGATGAGGGGCGGGCGTCGGCGCGCCCTTCGACCCAGGGGCTGTGCTCGAACAGCGCGGTCATGCCGGATGCACCTCCATCCAGTGACGGGCGATATCGATGCGGCGCGCGATCCAGACTTCCTCGACGGCGGCGATATGATCGAGGAAGCGGCCGAGGGCGCGGGCCCGGGCGGGGCGGCCAGCGATGCGGCCGTGCAGGCCGATCGACATCATCCGGCCGCCTTCCTCGCGAAGCTGGTCGAACGTGTCGCGCAGATAGCGGAAGAACTGCTCGCCCTCGGTAAAGCCATTATAGGCGACCATCTTCATGTCGTTGGCGTCGAGCGTATAAGGAACGATCAGCTGCGCGCGTCCGTGCCGGCGGTCCCAATAGGGCAGGTCGTCGGCGTAGCTGTCGGCGTCGTAGACGAAGCCACCCTCCTCGGCGATCAATCGGGCGGTGTTGGGCGAGGTGCGACCCTGATACCAGCCGAGCGGGCGCTCACCGGTCAATTCGGCATGGAGTGCGATCGCCTCGGCAATATGAGTGCGCTCGATGTCCTCGGGCACATGTTGATAGTCGATCCAGCGCAAGCCGTGACTGGCGATCTCCCAGTTGGCCGCCTGCATCGCCTCGACCGCGGCCGGGTTCATCGCCATCGCCCTGGCGACACCGAACACGGTGACGGGCAGGCCGCGCTCGACGAACAATCGATGGAGCCGCCAGAAGCCGGCGCGGCTGCCATATTCGTAAAGGCTTTCCATCGCCATCGCGCGGGCTGGATGGCTTTGGGCGCCGACCATTTCGGAGAGGAAGGATTCGGATCCCCTGTCGCCGTTGAGGACGCTGTTCTCGGCGCCCTCCTCATAGTTGATCACGAACTGTACGGCGACCCGCGCGCCGCCGGGCCATCGCGCTTCGGGCGGGGTCGCGCCATAGCCGGCGAGATCGCGGGCCTCGCTCATGCGTCCCACCCCGCCATCGCGGCGGTGACGGCTTCGCCAGCCGGCAGCCTGAAGCCCTCGATCCGGAGGCAAGCCTCGAGCGCGGCCAGGGTGATCAGCGCCTTGTGCTTCATCGCATTGTAGCCCATCGCGCCGATCCGCCAGATGCGGCCCTGCAGCGGGCCGAAAGCGGTGCCGATCTCGATCTCGAATTGATCGCGCATCGCGGTGCGGACTCGCTCGCCGTCGATGCCTTCGGGAATGAAGACGCCGGTGACGTTGGTCATGCGGTGGGCGTCGTCGCCGAAGACGGCCAGGCCCATCGCGCGCAGCCCGGCGATCATCGCCCGGCTGGCGGCGGCGTGGCGGGCATAGCGCGCTTCTAACCCCTCCCCCAGCATCACTCGCGCACACTCGCGCGCGGCATAGAGCATCGTGGTCGCCTCGGTATGATGGTTGAGCCGCTTTTCGGACCAATAGTCCATGATCATCGCAAGGTCGAAATAGTTGGAGCCGATGCGGGGCCCAGCACCATCGACGAGGTCGTCGCGGCGGATGCCCTTTTCAACATGACGGCGGGCAAAGATATGCGACGCGGCGGCATCGGAGATGGTGATCGGTGCCGAACCCGAAGGGCCGCCAAGGCATTTCTGAAGCCCGCCGGTCACGACATCGGCGCCCCAGCGGTCGGCGGCCACCGCCATGCCCCCGATCGTCGCGGTCGCATCGACATAGCAAAGCGCCCCGTTCGCCCGGCAGATATCGCCAAGGCCGTCGAGCGGCTGCGCCATCGTCGTCGACGTGTCGCCATGGACACAGGCGACGACCTTGGGGCTAAAGCGCGAGACGGCTGCATCGATCGCCTCGATCGGCACAATCTGGCCCCAAGCCGCGTCGACCGTCTCGATCGTCGCGCCTATCCGGCCAAGTATCTCGCCGAGCAGCAGCCCGAAGCGGCCGAAATTGATCACCAGCACCCGGTCCCCCGGCGCGACCAGGCTGACCAGGGCTGCCTCGATCCCCGCCCGCGCGGTGCCGTCGATCAGCATCGTCCAGCGGTTGTGCGTGCCGAAGATCGGACGGTAGAGCGCCATCACCTCATTCATATAGCCGGTCATCTCGGGGTCGAACTGGCCGAGCAGGTCGGCGGCCATCGCGCGCAATACGCGCGGATGGGCGTTGACCGGACCGGGACCCATCAGCAATCGCTGCGGCGGATCGATCTGGCCAAACAGACCGGGTGGGAGATCGGATGTCACAGGCGGCTCCCCAGGCGATCGATAAAGCCGAGCATCACGCGAAGTGCGATATCGGCGTCTTCGGGCTCAACATGCTCGGCGGGATTGTGGCTGATGCCGCCCCTGCACCGGATGAACAGCATCGCGGTGGGGCAGAGCGCGGCCATCACCATCGCGTCGTGGCCGGCGCCCGAAACGAGACGGCGCACCGGCTGGCCGGCGTCGGCGATGGCGGCGTCCATCAGCTCCATCAACCGAGGATCGCAGGGACTCGCGGCAAGATCATGCACTTTTTCGATTGCCAAGATCAGCCGGCGTCCGTCGGCGATCTCGGTGATTGCGGCGAGTATCGTCTCCGCCGCGCGGTCACGCCGCGCGCCGTCTCCCGATCGTATGTCGATGGTGAAGGTGACCGCGCCGGGGATGACATTAGCGGCGCCGGGCAGCGCCTCGATCCGGCCGACGGTCGCGACCAGATCGGACGCATCGGCGCGCGCAATCCGCTCGATCGCCAGCATCATCTCGGCGGCTCCGGCAAGCGCGTCGTGGCGCAGCGCCATCGTCGTCGTGCCGGCGTGTCCCGCCAGCCCCCGGACCCGCACTTGGTAGCGGAGTTGCGCCGCGATGCCGGTGACGGTGCCCACCGCCAGCCCTTCGGCTTCGAGCAGCGGCCCCTGCTCGATATGAGCTTCGAGATATGCGAACGAGGCGCATGCCCGGCGTCTCGCATTGTGGAAGCCGGATATACCGAGCGCCTCGCCGCCCACGACGGCGCCGCCCCCCGTCATTTCATCATAAGCCGGATGAAACCGGCGGAGCGCGCTTGCGAGGTCCACGCCTTCGTCGTCCACCACATCCAGCTGATCCGCGCCGAGCGTGCCGGCGACGGCCTTCGACGTCAGCATGGCAGCCGGGAAGCGCGACCCCTCCTCGTCGCCGAAGGCGACGACGTCGATCGCGAAGGGGAGGCGTCGCTCGCCGAGGTTCAACGCATCGACCGCTTCGATACCGAGCATGATCCCGAGCGGTCCGTCATAGCGCCCGCCGTCGCGAACGCTGTCGATATGGCTGCCGATGATCAGCGTCGGCGCGCCGGGGACCGCTCCGTCATAGCGGCCGACGAGGTTGGCGGCCGGATCGAGGGTGACGCGCATTCCGGCCTCAGCCATCCAGGCGCCGACCCGATCGATCGCGGCCCGGTGCGCCGGCGTCAAATAGCCTCGATAAAGCCCGCCCTCCATGTCGCTGAAGGGTGGCACGCCGAGCATGTCGCAGCGCGCCACAGCCCGCGCCCCGCCGGGAGTGGAGAGGCTCACCACGCGGCCACGCTGCCGTCGCTGCGCGGATCGGTAGCACCTTCGAGCCGGCCGTCGGGATGGCGTACGATCGCGCCGGCATGGCCCATCATCGCGGTCAGCGGGCCGACCCGCTCGACATCATGGCCGGCCGCGGTGAGCTCGGTGTAGAGCGCCTCGTCGAAACCATCTTCGAGCTTCAGCGTCGTGCTCTCCTCGCCCCAGGTGCGGCCGAGCAGCCAGCGCGGCGCGCTAATCGCCTGTTGCAGGTCGACGCCGAAACGGGCGTAGCGGCTGAACAGCGCCGCCTGGGTCTGCGGCTGGCCCTCACCGCCCATCGTACCATAGGCCATCGTCCGGCCGTCGGCGAAGCAGGCAAGCGCGGGGTTGAGCGTGTGGAAGGGCTTGCGGCCAGGGCGGAGCGCGTTCCATCCGTTCGCCGCGAGGCGGAAACTGCTGCCGCGGTTCTGCCAGGTAATGCCGGTCTGCGGCAGCACGAGGCCCGATCCAAACTCGAAGTAGGTCGACTGGATCGCGCTGACGACGCGCCCCTCGCCGTCGGCGGCAGCGAACCAGCATGTGTCGCCCTGCGCCGAAGGCCGCGGCCAGGCGAGCGCGCGCGCCGGATCGATCATCTCCGCGAGCCGGTCGAGCGCGCATGAGTCATCGAGCAGGCCCTGATGGTCGTAGTCATGAAAGGCCGGATCGCCCACATGGATATCGCGAAGCAGGAAAGCCTGCTTGGTCGCTTCGACCAGGCCATGGACATGCGCGAAACTGCTCGCCTCGTCGGCCTGCAGCCGATCGAATAAGGCGAGGATGGCGAGCGAGGCGAAGCCCTGTGTCGGCGGCGCGCTATTGTAGAGCGTCGCACCCCGGATGGGAACATGCAGCGGCTCGGGCCGGGTCGCGCTATGCCCGGCAAGGTCGGCGGCCGAAACCGGGCTGCCGAGCGCGGTGAGGTCATCGGCGATCACTCGGGCCAGCCGGCCATGATAGAAATCATCGAGACCATCGGCGGCGAGCGCGCGCAACGTTCGCGCCAACGCCGGCTGGACGAGCCTGTCCTCCTCCCTGAGCGGCCGGCCTTCGGGTTCGAAGATCGCGGCATAGGCGCCGGGCTGGCCACGCAGCTCGCCGCCTTTGGCCGAGGCTATAGCCGCGCCGCCGGCCGTCACGGCCACGCCCTCCTCGGCATGACGGATCGCGTCGCGCAGCAGCCGGGCGAGCGGCAGCGAGCTGCTGGCGCCGGCCAGCGCCGCCGCCCAGCCCGAAATCGTTCCCGCCACCGTGTTCGCCGCGAGCGGCCCGCGCACTGGAACGATGTCATGGCCCGCATAGAGCGCGAGGTCCGCGCTCGCCGCCGCGCCGCCGCAGCCATGGATGCCGTGGACGCGGCCGTCGGGTTCGGCGATCAGCCAGAAGCCGTCGCCGCCGATCCCGGTCATGTGCGGATAGACGACGGCGAGCGTCGCTGCGACCGCGACCACCGCCTCGATCGCGTTACCGCCGTCGCGTAGCACGTCGAGTCCCGCCTGTGAGGCGAGCCAGTGCGGCGCGCTCACCATGCCCTTGCCGCCCGTGACTGTCTTGAGCGTCATGCGTTCAGTCCGGCAGCGCTGCGACGAAGGCGCGGACGACATCGGCGCTGTTGCTCGAGGCGAGCGCCATGAACGTGTTCATCTGGTTCTCGCCCGCATCGCCGCCGGCAAGGTCCGACAGGCTCCGAAAAACGATCACCGGAACCTGGTTGGCGTAGGCGACCTGGACGACGGCGGCGCTTTCCATGTCGAGCACATCGGCCGCCCACGCCTTGAACAGATAATCGCGAAACGCGGCATTGTCGGCGAATACGCCGGCGCTGACGCCGGTGCCGCCGACGACGATCCTGGGTTCACGGACGAGGCAGGCGGCGGACCCGTTGACGCAGCGGCGCAACGTCACGGTGGCGGCGGTCTTGCGGGCGAGGTCAAGCAGCGCGGCATCCACCGGCAGCCGATAATGGCGGCGCATCGGTTGGGCGGCGTTGCCGAGGCGGACGCCGCGTGGGAACATCATCCCGAAATTGGGCGGCGCGTCGGCATCGACCGGCTCGGGCACCACCCAGCCCTTGGGCGTCTGGCGGGCGAAGGACACCTCCAGATATTGGGCCCAGTCGGCGGGCACGACGACATCACCAATGGACAGCGCCGGATCGACGCCGCCGGCGATGCCGGAAAAAACGATCCGCTTGACCGCGAAACGGTCGATCACCAGCTGGCTGTTCATCGCCGCGTTGACCATGCTGACATTGCTCTGCATCAGCAGCACCGGCTTGCCCGCCATCGTGCCGGTCAGGAAGGTGCCGCCATTGATCTTGTAGCTTTTCGGTTTCTCGACCGAGCGAACCAGCGCGTCCCATTCGGGCGGAAAGGCGGTCATCACGACGGTGCGCGGCGTCTTGTCGAACAGCTTCGCGGTCGCCGGCGTAGCGAGCAGCCCGAGCAACCCGAACAGGGCGAGACCGGCGAGGCGGATCATGCGGCCCCTCCCATCCAGGCGAAGCGGATAACGAAGAGACCGGCGAGCAGGAACAGGAACCAGTCCTTCCGATCGGCGGTGCCGCGCAGCAGCTTGAGCGCGGCGTGCGCGGTGATACCGAAGGCGAGGCCGTTGGCGATCGAGAAGGTGAGCGGGATCATAGCCACCGTCAGAAAGGCCGGGATCGCCGACATCGGCTCTTCCCATTTCACTTCGATCAGCGGCACCAGCATCAGCCCGCCGACGATGATCAGCGCGGGTGCGGTCGCCGCGAGCGGCACGACCTGCGCATAGGGCGCGACGAACATGGTGGCGAGGAAGAGGATGCCGGTGACAACCGCGGTCAGCCCGGTGCGCCCGCCCGCCTGAACGCCGGCCGCGCTCTCGACATAGGAGGTGACGGTGCTGGTGCCCGCCAGCGATCCGACGATCGTCGCGGTGGCGTCGGTGATCAGGATCCGGTTGAGGTTGGGGATGCGCCCAGCGGCGTCCATCAAACCCGCCCTTTTGGTCACGCCGACAAGGGTGCCGATATTGTCGAACAGGTCGACGAACAGGAAGACGAAGAGGATTTCAAGGAGACCGAGGCCGTGGCTGCCGCCCAGCCCGAAGACGCCGCCCAGATCGAGCTTGAACGCGGTGCCGGTCAGCGCGCCGAGGCTATAGGGCTCCGGCTTGACGCTGACCTGGCCGAAGATCCACCCGATGATCGTCGTCGCGATGATACCGATCAACATCGCACCGCGAACGTTCCAGACGCTGAGCGCGCCGATCAGCAGCATGCCGAACAGGGCGAGTGCGGCGCCCGGCGCCCTGAGGTCGCCCAGCGCAACGAAGGTGGCGGGATTGGCAACGACGATCCCGGCGTTCTTCAGCCCGATGAAGCCGATGAACAGGCCGATGCCGCCTGCCACTGCCGCGAACAGATAGGGTGGGATCACCGAGACGATCAGCTGTCGCACCCCGGTTAGCGTCAGGATGAGGAAGGCGACGCCCGAGATCAGCACGCAGCCCAACGCGACCGGCCAGGGCACTCCCATCTGCTGGACGACGGTGAACGCGAAATAGGCGTTGAGGCCCATGCCCGGCGCCAGCGCCAGCGGCGTGTTGGCGACGACGCCCATCAGGATCGAGGCGAAGGCGGCGGCGAAGCAGGTGGCGGCGGCAACCGAGGCGACCGGCATACCGGCGGCGCCCAGGATCGCGGGATTGACCAGCACGATATAGGCCATCGTCAGAAAGGTGGTGAAGCCCGCCAACACCTCGGTGCGTGTCGACGTGCCCCGTTCGGACAAGGCGAAATAGCGGTCCAGCCGATTGTTCCGCGGCTCCGTCATGCGTCTTCCCCCTGCCTTACCCGGAGTGCGGGCGATGCGCCGATCACTCCGGCGCGCTCCAATTCATCGGCAAAATCGAACAGCGCCGCCTCGCCGCCGGGTTTGCCGATCAACTGGAGGCCGAGCGGTAGCTGGCCGGGGCGGCGTAACGGCGCCGCGAGCGCGGGCAGACCGGTGAAGCTGATCGGTTGAGTGTGGATGCCGAGATCGGTGCGGGCGGACACCAGCGAACCGTCGATCAGAATGCGGGGATCGGCGATGGTCGGGGCGACGGCGGGTGCGGCGGGCGCCAACAATATGTCGCAATCGTCGATCAGCGCGAGCATCGCCTGCCTGAAGCTGGCGCGAAAGGCCTGTGCCTTTTCATAAAGGGCGCGCGGCAGCAGCGCTCCGGCGATCAGCCGGTCGCGGGTGGCCGGATCGAAGGCCAGCGCGTCCCGCGCGAGCGCTTGACGGTGCAGCGCGCCACCCTCGGCCGCAGTGATCAAGAAAGCCGCCGAGCGCGCGCGGGCGATATCGGGGGGATCGATCATCGGCGAGCCCGGCGCGATCGCGTCGATCGCCGCGATCTGCTGCGGATCGGCATTCTCGCGGAAGCGGCCGCCAAGGCGGGCGATGCGCAATCCCCGTCCGGTCGCTGCCGCCCTTGTTCCCGCCAATACTTCCCAAACACGGCGCATGTCAGCCGCCGACAGGGTGAAGGGGCCCACATCGTCGAAACTCTCGGCGAAGGGGAAGACGCCGTCCATCGGCAGAGCGCCGTGGGTCGGCTTGAGTCCATAGAGCCCGGTGAGGCTGGCCGGCACCCGGATCGAGCCGTTGGTATCGGAGCCGATCGAAAAGGGCAGCAGGCCAGCCGCGACGATTGCCGCCGAACCGCCCGAGGAACCGCCGGCCAGCCGGCCGGGGTCGTGCGGATTGCGCGTCGTGCCATGCCGTTCGTTGATCGTCGCAAAGCCGTAGGCAAACTCGTCCATGTTGAGCGTCGCGACAAGGATCGCGCCGGCCTGGCTCAAGCGACGGATCGCCTCGGCGTCGGTCGCGGCGGGCATCGCGTCGGCATACAGGCTGGATCCCGCGGTGGTCGGCAAGCCGGCAACGTCGAACAGATCCTTGACGCCATAAGGAACCCCGGCGAGCGGGCCGGGATCTTTGGCTGCGGCGATGATAGCGTCGACCCGCGCCGCTTCGGCGCGCGCGCGATCGGCGAGCAGGCGGGTGATCGCGACAAGGCTGTTGCGATCCGCTTCCAGTGCCGCGAGGCAATCCTCGACAATGTGCCGGGCGGAGATCCGGCCGGCACGAACCGCTTCGGCGATCTCGATCACCTGCTTCATGTTTGCCGTTTACCCACCAACCTGTCGGCGTGCCGACCGAGCAGCTCGAGATTGGCGGCGACGCCGGGCTTGCAGCCCTCGGGTATCGCGATCCCGATCTTGGCGGAGGCCGCATCGATCTCGGCCTCGGTACGGGGCAGGGCGGTCGGATCGACCGCCGCAATCGCCTCGGCCATGGCCGGCGCCTCACCCTGCCGTCGGAGGCGGTTCGCCAGCCAGGCGCAGAGGAACAGCTGGAGCTGATGGAAGATCATCAGCGGCAGGATGATCATGCCAACCTGCGCTGGCGGAAACAGCGCCCCCGCCATCGGTACGCCGGATACGAGGCTTTTCTTCGATCCGCAGAACAGCATGACGATACTATCCTCGCGGGGCATGCCGATAAGCCGCGCGACGAGGCTGTTGACGATCATCACGACCGCCAGAATCACCGCGCTCAACAGCAGCAACGCGAGCAGGTCGAAACCACTGACTTTCATCCAGATACCCTGGATCACGGCAGCGCTGAACGCCGAATAGACGACGAGCAGGATCGAGCCCCGATCGACCGGCTGAAGGATCTTCTTGTGGTGATCGATGAAACCGCCGATCAACGGGCGCAGCAGGTGGCCACCCAGGAACGGCACGAGCAATTGGAAAATGATCGCCTCGATCGCGTGCCAGGATGAGGCCGCGCCTTCGCCAGCGGCGTTCATGAACAAGCCGACGAGCAGCGGTGTCAGGAAGATGCCGAGCAGGTTCGACAGCGATGCACTGCACACCGCTGCCGCGACGTTCCCGCCGGCGATCGCGGTGAAGGCGATCGAGGACTGGACCGTCGAGGGCAGCAGGCTGAGATAGGTGAGGCCGGACAACAGCACCGGATCGACCCAGCCCGCGGCCAGCGCCGCGAGCCCTAGGCCTAGCGCAGGGAACAGCACATAGGTCGAGCCGAGCACCAGCAGATGGAGCCGCCAATTGCCGGCGCCGCGCAGGATCGCTTCGCGCGACAGCTTCGCACCATGGAGGAAGAACAGCAGGACGATCGCGAGGTCGGCTAGCTTTCCAACCCAGTCGGCCATGACCCCGCTCACCGGCGCCAGGGAAGCGGCGACGACGACCCCGATCAGAAAGAGCAGAAAGGGATCCGGCTTCAACGACAATTTTGCGAACAGCCCCATATAGCGACCTTGCCGCTTTTCACCCTACCTATCCAATGCAATGAACGGAACGCTTCGTTGCAAAAATGCGAGCAAGAGCGGCATGTGCCTGGCGGCCCCTGATGTACCCTGGAAACGGGTGGCCGATTCAGATTCGTCACGATCAATTCTTTCGGCTGGAACGGAGCGTGCGTTTTGGCATCCGGCCTCGCGGGCGGTACCTGTCTGCTTGTTCCGCTGCCAAGATCTTATCGCGCCGCTTTGGGTGGGAGGATCACCCTCAGTTACTAGGCAGTCCTGAGCGAACCGGCCTCAAGAAAGACATTCAACTTTATTTGTTATCTTGGAAAACCCTTTAACAATTGCCGAATATATGCGTGACGATCATCACGCTTCAATCACGACCACGGTGATAGTGATGTTATCCGATCCACGGTAACAGTTGCGTCCTCTTGCGCCACAGTGGATGATGCAAAGGGGAAAAGCATGAGCACGCGCGCGTTCGCTGCCTTGCTTGGAAGCAACGCTGCTGTTTCTGGCAGGTTGCGCGGCAGCCTCCGCCGTCCTTGCCGCACCGTCTGGCGTAAGCAAATTCTCTTTTCGCGAATATGTTCTCAATAATGGCTTCTACTCGCGACAAGGGCTGACCGGATTGCCCAAGGCACATGGTGATTCTCCGGTGTCTGAAAAGATGGTCGCGCCCCTCGGATCGCGAGCGCTCATTGAATACGAGCGCGTTTGCTTGTTATCGGATTAGCGCGAGGGTCTCGCCATGTCAGAGCTCATCAAGGTCGTGGTGATCGGACGACTGGGGGTTTTCCCGCCGGCGAAGCTTTCACTGCCTGCACGCAGGCTGATCGCGCTGCTTGCCATAAGCGGCGGCCAACTATCGCGTACGGCCGCTGCCGATGCGCTCTGGCCCGATCTTCCCGAGGAATCGGGTCGAGCCAATCTGCGGCGCTCGCTGTGGCAAACGCCCCGACATTGGATCGAAGCGAGCGACGACCAGCTTGTATTCGACGTCGAATGCGATCTCCACCAGGCCCGCCGCGCGGCGGCGCGCGCGATCGAAGCCACGCCTGTCACCTTCGACGAGATCGATCTGTTCGCCTCCGACGTCCTGCCGGGGTGGCACGAAGAATGGGCGATCGCCGCGCAAGAGGATTTTCGCGTGCTTCGCGTCCAGGCTTTGGAGTGCGCTTGCCGCACCTTGCTCTCCCACGGTAACTTTCCGCTGGCGATCAAAGCGGGCTCCGCGGCGGTGGCCGCAGAGCCTTTGCGCGAATCCGCTAGCGAAGCTTTGATCGATGTCCACCTTGCACAGCATAACCGGTTTGAGGCGATCCGCTGCTATCGCGCGCTGGCGAAGCATCTCAACGAGGATCTGGGGGTCGATCCGATGCCTGGCCTTACGCGCAAAATGGAGGAAGCCGGGCTTTTGCGCGCGGCTTGAGCGGGCGCGGACGTTTTTAAAACGGCGACCGGACGAAAGGCGGACGCGGCGGGGACTGCGAGAGACACGCGTCCGCTCATCCGGCGCGACGGCGCTTCAACGCATGGTCAACAGATCGCGCCACGTTTGCTGACGCCCGATGTGCTCTGGTGCCACGAGCAAATCATTTGCCCGACGAGGAGACTTCGTGATGGAATTGGCGCTGGGAGGACGGACCGAATTTGCGTCCGAAGGCTCGCCGGAATCGCCGTTCGCGGCATTCGCCGAAACGGCTACGCCCCCTCGCCTCGCTTCGTCCATCGCAATCGCAAGTGGCGTAAGTCCATTTGCCGAATCTGAAGGCCCGCACGGGTCGAACAAAAGTGACGACCAGATTGATCAGTTGTTGGCGGAACTGCGTGACGAGGGCTTCGACGCGGCCATCGCCAACCTGGCCGACGAAACCGAGGAGGCCGTCGAACAGAGGTTCCAAGGCGAGGGCATGTTGTACGGACCTGATCGCGAACGTTTCGCACGGTCCTGGCTCGCACCAATCCAGTTCGAAGCCGACCAATACCTGTCGTCGCTCGAACGGGAGCTTGCCGACTTCGTCCCCGGCGAACTCGGGCAGGACGAGCTCGATGCCCGGCTCGACCAGCTGGACCCGCAGATCGGCGACCTGACCCCGGCCGGCGAAGAATTCATCGGTTCGCTCATTCGCAAGGCCAAGAAGGTGGTCCGCAGCGTGGCCAGCGCAGCGAAGCAAGTCGGCGCGGTGGCCGCGCCGCTTCTCAGCCCGCTTCTCGGACCGGCGCTCAAGCGGCTGCGCGCGCTGATCCAGCCGCTTTTGGAACGGGTATTGCGATTCGCAATCGGACGCCTGCCCGAACCTCTCCAGCCGGCCGCCCGCACCCTGGCTCAGCGGTTGCTGAAGAAGATGCCTCAGGCAACGGTTCCGGCCGCGCCCCCGGCGACTGCGACGAGCGCGGAACCGATGCCCGTGGCGGGGCCTGAGCCCGCCGTCGATGCGCCGCCAATGGCCGCGGCGACGCCCACCGACACCGGCGACCTGGCAGAATCCTTCGATCTGAGCCTCGCCGAAGCGATCGCGAGTCCTGCGGTGGCTGAAGCGGACGACGAGACCTTTGGCGAAGAGACACCGGAGAGCTTGGTCGAAAGCCACGAGCTCACCGACCTTGCGGCTGCGCGCGGCGCTTTGATCGCCGGATTGAGCCGCGAGGCCGGCGAAGCGGACGTTGCAGCGGAGATCGAGCAGTTCGCTCCGGTCTTGCTGGCCGCGCTGCGCGTCGGGCTGCGCCTGGTCGGGCGGCCGAAGGTGGTCTCGCTGCTCGCGGGCTATCTCGGCAAAACCATCGCTCCGTGGGTCGGACCTGACCAGTCCGGCCCGTTGTCGCGCGCGATCGTAGATGCCGGGCTGCGAACCGTTTCGCTGGAGGCGGAGGCCGAAGGGGGGCTCGACGTGCACGAGGTCGATTCCGGGGCGATAGCGCTTGCCGGCGTGGTTGAAGACACCGTGCGCCGCCTTGCCGAGCAGGAGGACTGGCTGTTCGAGCATGACGACCTCGCCGAGGTCGCGGTCGCCGAGGCCTTCGGCGAGGCCGCCGCGTCTTTCTTTCCGCAAGATCAGATCCGCGGCGAGATGCAGCTTGCACCGTCACTCGGCGGCAGCTTCGTCGCGCGTTTGCCGCAGGCGATGCGGGCCTATGCCAAATATGACCGGGTGCCCGAAGTCTCAATTTCGGCCCGGACGGCCCAGGCACTTCCGGCATTCGGCGGAGGTGACCTCGCGGGCGCGATCCAAGCCGCGGGCGGGCGCTTTCCATTGCGGGCAAAGATGCACATCTTCCAGGCACGGCCGGGTTCGACCGCCGCCGCCATGCTGCGCCACGACCGCGTCGGGCGTCGACCCAAGCTCGGCGTCTTTCCGCTGAATCGCCGGGCCGCGGGAGCGCTTCTGCGCGAGCCGGGGCTCGGAGTGCGGGTGGCTCCCCGGTTCCTGCGCACGCACCGCAGGCTGGCCGCAGGACAGCGCATTTACGTGCTCGAGCCCCTCGATCCGGCGCTGCAGGTGGCGGGTACGGGCGGGCGCGGCATCACGCCCGGCCGGGTCTGGCTCACGCTCAACCCGGGCAAATCGCGGATAACGGTCGGCTTCTATCTGTCCGAACCCGAGGCGCAGGGCATCGCGCAGACGCTGCGAAGCGGCAAGGGTCATGCCGAACTCCTGCGCCTGCTGACGACCGCCTACCGTTCGTTTGCCCAGCGGGCCAGCGAGACCGGCGCGACCGGCGCGGCGGCGGGCGAGGAGGGCGCCGACGGCGAAGATATCGAGACCTTTGCCGCCCGCAGCGGCGGGCACCTCCCGCAGGGGTTCGCCGCGGTGCTGCGCAAGCGAATCGGCGCCTGGGTTCTTCCGGCGATCGCGGAATGGCTACGCGGCAATGCCGATGCCTTCGAGCGGGCGGCCGCGCATCCCGATCCCGGCGTTCGTCTGCGCGTCCGGCTCGAAGGCGTGCCGGGTATGGCGAAGCTCGGGCCGGGCGCACCGGTTCCGACCTTGGCCGCATTTGCCCGCATGCTGGAAGGCAAGCCAACCGCGACGATCGTCGTTGCGAGCGGGAGCGGCCGCAAATGAGCGAAGCGGTTGATTTAGCCGCGGGCCTGGTCGCCGCTGACCTGCGCCGTCAGCTGACCCATTGGCTCGCCTCGGCGCGGGTATTCCGCAATGCCGAGGAGTTCGCCTCGAGCGAAGCGTGGCATTCGGTCGAACGGGCAACGGGCGTGCCCTTGCGGCGCGAACTTCACCGCATGGTCGAGGCGCTTGTCGCGCTGGGCGAAAGCGTCGAGCGCGAGATCGCAGCGGCTGGGCACGAGCCCGCCGCGCTCATCGAGGCCGGGCGAGGAGTTCAGCGCTTCCGCCGCCGCTACATTCAGGTCGACACAACACTCGATTTTCTGGGTGACGCGGTCAATTCGCGGACGAGCCCGCTGCTGCGAGGGGCGTTGTCGACACTTGACTATCTCGCGGTCAGGAGCATGACCGAAGTGCTCGAGCGCGCCCAGAAGCCCGTGCCGCCGGTACTAGTTTATCAAGATAAGGGAACCGGCGCCTCGATCATACGCGCTGGCGTCAGGCTCTGGTCTCCGGAGTCCGTGATGCCGGTCGCGGCGATCAAGATCGTCCGCCACAACCTCTATCGCCCTACCTCGCTGTTCCACGAGGTCGGCCACCAAGTCGCGTTTTTGACGGGATGGACCGACTCCATGCGCAACGTCATCGCGAATGCAACGTCCGGCGACGCCGAGTTGCAGCAGATGTGGACAGCTTGGACTTCGGAAATCGTCGCCGACGTCTTTGCCTTTCTTCACACCGGCTACGCGTCGGTCGCTGCGCTATACGACGTGGTTTGCGACCCGGCGACGATCCTGCGCTGGCCGATCGGCGATCCGCATCCGATCGGGCTACTGCGCACGGTGCTGGGCTGCGAGATGGCGCGCGCGTGTTTTGGCCGGCGCGGGCCATGGAATGCGCTCGAGCGCGCGATGCGGGCGCGATTCTCGCTGCAGGGCGCCGACGCGACGGTGCGGCCGCTGATCGAACGCTCGCTGGCGGCAATCCCGCAGATCACCTCTGCCTGCCTGGCGGCGCCGGTCCCCGCGCTCGGCGGCAGGCCGATGACCGATGTCTACGATCCGCAGCGCGTTTCACCGGAAGCCTTGGCGCGGCTCGAGGCCCAAGTCGGCGAGGTGCTATGGACCTCGCCGCACTGGCGTCGTGCGGAGGGCATCCGCATCATCGCGCTCGCCGGTCTGCGCGAGGCCGAACGTCCGGAGACGGCCGGCCTGTGGATCGGCCGGGCCCGCAATTGGCTGACGGCGCAAGCCGCGGCGGCATGACCGAAAGGAAACGATGATGGCCAAATCGACCGAGGCTCTGGATTACGAGAGGCTGGCGACCGCACTTTTCCAGCGCATCGCAGAAAATGCGCAGCGCGCTTCGACGCAAAGCGTCGAAAGCACGCCGGCCTGGTTCGAAGAGCTTCTCGATGCGCTTGCGCCATTGAAAGGTCTGTCTCCTGCTCGCGGAAAGCTGACCAAGGATCAGTCGCTTAAGCTCCAAGACATTCAGCAGGCCCTGGCCAGAACCGACCTGTCCGATGCCGCGCCCTCACGAGGCGCCGTTAAGCTCGCCATCGACTGATATTTTTGCCTTCCGGAGGAGTTCAATCCGTGATTCAGCAACTCGTCAAACGGCTAATCAAGACCGACACGCCGACCCCCGCCCAAAAATGGCTGGCTGCGCAGAAGGTGCTGACCGCAGACCCGCTCGACCTGGTCCTCGCCATGGAGGAATTTCTCGACAGGGCGACCATGTTCGAGCCCGGCGACCTCAGCGGCGCACGTGGCCGCTTCTGGGAGATGGGGTTTTTCGCCAACCTAGGCGAACATCTGACCGAGACCGATCCATGGGATCACCTCATTTACGCCTATGTGCTGGAGAGCACTCGCGTCGTGCAGATTTTCAAGCGCGTCGTATTCGCCTACCGTACCGGCGAGAGTCTTGGCATCCCCTCGCTGGAAACGCAGCGATGGCTCGACGCCACTGAAGTTCTCCTTTTCGGCGCGGCCAATCCTTTCGCGGCTTGGTTGTCGACGAGCACGCTGCGCCAGGATCCCGAGGCGGTGCGGCGCAATGCCTATTGGCGGATGTTCGGTCTCGAACTTGGCTTCGGCAGCGAGGATAACGCGCCCGCTTCCTATGAGAAGGCGGCCGCGGCCAATACCGGGTTCAATTCATTATTCGAAGAGCTGCTGTTCGAACTGTGGCAGGCGATCTCGAACGAGCACAATCTTGCGGGCGTCAATCAATCGGACAACGATCGCATCTTCCGCATCGCCGAGCAGCTGCGCTTCATTCTCTTGTCGCGGCGGCAGAACCGCATGCTGCGCCGTGAGGAACTGTCGGCCGTAACTGCGCTTGGCTGGGCCGATCTGACCTTGGCGTTCAACACGCCGGTGGTCACGGATCTCAAGGCGCAAGGTTCAAGCGCCGGCGACCGCCTGCGGCTGATCGGCGAACGTGTCGGCCTGGCCGCCCATGGCAAGTCGGCCGCGTTCTTCTCGATGGCTGCCGAGGCCTCCGTGTTGCTGCGTACACTCGAATCGGGGATCATTACCGACGCCGACAAGGCGTGGATTCTTTATGCGCTGCCCTCGGGTGCGACGGGGAGCGACGTTCCGATCGGCGCCGAGACCCGCCGAGTGATCACCGAATGGGCAGCTGCCACCGGGCGAAATCTCAAGGAGCGGGCCAAACCGATGGACGTTCGGCAACCGCGCCTGGCGGCGGTGAAGTAAGCCTGGGAGCGCGCATCATGTACAATAGCCATCCGTTGTCCGCGCGGCGCTTCGACGACTTCGGGCTGGAATCGCCGTTCTCGCAAGAAGCGGCGGTGGCCCCGTCGAAATCCGGGCCGGCCAATCCGGCCGTTGCCCGGATGCTAGCGCTTCCCGGGCGCTTCGACGATCCGGCGCGTGACCGGGCGGTCGAGTTCGACGGGTTGATGTTCGACGAGTTCCTGCGCGGCGAAAGCACCAGCGCATTCTCCGCACGCTGGCTCGCGGGGCGACCGGGGCTGGCCTCGGCGGCGGGCAAGCCGCGCGCCGACCTCAGGACGACTGACATCGCTAAGGCCTGGTTCGTCATCCACGACGTCGGGGCCGGCGCTTCGCTGTCCGATGACCGCTATAATGCGGCGCGGCTGCGCAAGGAGGAAGAGGACGAGCGACGCAACGCCAAGAACGGCGTAAAGGGCGCGCGCCCGAACGGCTATCCCGTCCACGGCTTTCTCAATCGACTCGGAAACTATGCGGCGCTGCATGACTTTGCCGAGAGTCGCAGCGGTACCGTTTTCGAATTCGCCACCAAGCGAGGCAAGCAGATCTGCCTTGGCCGCACGATCAACGTCGAGACGGTGCCCGATGTCGAGACGCTGATCCCGCCGCCCGCCGGCTCACCACCGCCGCCACAGAATGCCGACAAATATGCGTCGATCGGCCACGCCGTCCTGACGGTGGAACGCAAAATCCGCGGCGTGAAGAAGCGGGTGAAGGCATTCCAATACTTCAAATGGACCCACGAGGCGTTCGACGTTCTTGCCGACCTTTATATTCTGGCTTCGGCCCGCGCTGGCCATCTGCTGACTGTCTGCGCTCATAAGGAAATGGACCGCAATCTCGCCAAATCGGTAATCTGGCGCGAGCACAGCGCGGCGGAATTTCGCAAGGGCAGGGCGTCCGACGGGCAAAGCCTCGTGCGCGCCCGCGACAAGCCCTCGGACTACCACGGCGATCCCTATGCCTTCGACATGCAGGCATTTTACGACCTCATCGCGAAGAAGCTCAATGCCCTCGGGGGGCGGCAGCTGCCTTCGGGCGCGCGGTTCGGGGTTCACCCTGCCCGCTTGCGCAAAGCCAACGGCGGCAACATCGGCAACCTCGACGGCCAAAAGAATACGTTCCCATTCCAGTCGAGTCCGCAGATCGAGCGGGACCGCGACTTGAAGGAAAAGGGCTGGTGGAACACCGCACCGCAGAACGAGCACGAAGAAAAGGATCTTGAGCTCAACCCATATGAAGCCGGCCCGGAAGCCATCGCCGAGGAGGATCTGTCGCTCTCGCCCTGTGCTTGGCATGAGGAGGGGAATGCGTCCGAAATCCCGTCTGACGAAAGCGGGGAGCAATCGTTCGAGGGCGAGCCGCATTGCGCGCGTTGCGCCGGTCGCAGGCGCGCCGAAGAGGGGCTCGAGGAATGGGATCAATCCGGAGCCGAAAATCTCGACTGGCTCGAGATGGAGCAAGCTTCCAGCGGCGAAACCCCGAGTGCAGCCTTCGTTTCGCGCGACCAATTGGCACTCACCTCAGAAAGCGATGAAAGGATCTCATCCATGGACGCCCTTTTCGAGCACGAACCTCCCTCCATGCTGGCGCTCAGGGAAGGGGGAGCCGACGGCTACGAGACCATGTGGTCCGAAGGCGAGAGTGGAGGAGGATCCAGAAAGACCCAGCCGGTGCTCGCGCGGTACATTCCCGAGGCCAAGGCTCCGACGCGAATGCTGTTGCTTTATATAATCGACGCCAAGGGTCTGGTCGGAGATCTTGCCGTCGACATGCAAAGCGGCGGGACGGCGAGCAAGGGAATAGAGATCGGGCATTTTGTCCTCACATTTGTCGAGGTGTTCGAACTTGTCGCTGCCACGACTTTTGCGGCCGGCGCTCTTGCGGTCGCCGCACCCCTTGTCGGTCTCGCTGCAAGTCTCGCCGCGCTGGGCTCCGGATATCAGGAGGCCGCTGAGGAAATCGCGAAGCGTGCTGCGGCAAGCGGATTTTCGCACGGTGTTGTCATGGGCGCCGACGGTCGCAAGTTTTCGCAACTGCGAGCCTATTTCGGCAACACCATTTTCCCGCCAAATCCGTTCGTACCGCAAGGCCAAAAAATTGAGACTGCCAACTACCGGCTCGGCCTGGCTGCGGGCTTCATTCAAGGAAAGGCGCTATCGGAAAACCAGCGGGCGAACTTTTGGGGTGATCTTTCGCTCCGATTGGGCGACCAGTCTTACCGCGGCAGCATCAAGCAATGGAGCGAGCGAGATTGGATCGACTGGTACATCACCGCCGGTGGTGCGTTCCGCGCCCTTCACCTTGCTCGCTGAGCGAGCTTATCTGAGCTCCTTAGGGGCGTCGCCGGTCTTCCATGGGAGCGCTTGCGACGCTTCATGAGCGTCGTGTTTTCCTTGCCATGGGTCCGGTGCTTAACCCCGCCACAAATATCCAGGCTCTGCGGGATTTTCGAGAAGGGGCGCGGACGTTCGCGGACGGGAAATGGTGCGCCATACAGTCTTGGGCGAACTGGTCTCAAGCCGATGGTGAAAATATTCGCTGTTCTTGCGAGCCCCTGGGCTTCGAAAAGCCCGGTAAACCGAGGGGGAATCTGCCGCCTTCGCTCATACGCCCTTATCTAGAGATAACAGGGAATTTGGCTACCGAGGAACAGGGAACCATCTCGCGCGAGCTGGCATTGATACCCATCAAAAAGGTCGCTGGGAAAAAATAGCATGGTCAACCTTCCTTGGCCGATAGACCGTATCTTACCTTAAGGAAATGCTTGAGATTGAATTATACTAGTGCTGCTTCGCTGGATTCCCGTGATATTGTCTTGATATAATTTTTCTCCTGTTTTCTTTCCCATGAAAGATTAGCCTTGATATCGACACTGTTAAGTTGAATTTTTGGGGCTTGCCTGATTTTTAATTGTCCTATAAAGTAGAAAAGTTCTTCTATTGGAATTTTTTTCTTGAAAGTGGCACGGCTGCGGATCTATACGATCCAGGCGGCGGCCTCGCACCGTCGCTCCGCGCCTCAGTCGAGCCGAGGCTAATGTTCTGCGACGTGGACACGCCGTGGAACACGGACAGCTTCCGTAAGGCGGAAGTGCGACATTCCTCGGACGGCAAACCGCCGCGCCGTTAGGCGGCGTGGTGCCCCGGTCCCTTCCGAGCGAGTGCCTCCCTATCCACTTTCCATTCCGCTGTCTTCAGCGGGAGAAGGAGGCTGTTATGCCCACAACGCTCGAGGCGCTCGTGCCCGCTGAGCTTGTCATTACCTATGTCCTTGTCAACGCGCTTCATCCCGCGCCGCGCAATGCCCGGCGACACACGAAGAAGCAGATCCGAAAGCTGGCGACCGCTATCGGGCGCTATGGCTTTCGGGTGCCCATCCTTGCCCGGCGGGATGGTATGATTATCGCCGGGCATTGCCGGCACGCGGCGGCGACGCTGATTGGGATGGAGTCCGTTCCCGTCATCTACGTCGAGGATCTCAGTGAGGCCGACTTGCGGCTGTTCGCGATCTCCGAGAATCAGCTCGGTGATCTGAGCCATTTCTCGACCGATGATCTGAAGCTCGAGTTTGCGGAGCTCGCGGCCCTCAATCCGGACCTCGATTTCACGACCGCCGGCTTCGACGCCGGCCATATCGACGTTTTGCTCGAGGACCAGGACGACCGGGCTCCGGAAGTGGCCGACCCGCCGCTTGGTTCGATCGACAGAGAGAAGCCACCGGTCAGCCGCCTCGGCGACATCTGGATCATCGGCTGCCATCGCGTCGCGTGCGGCGATGCACTCGATCGAACCGTGTACGTCGCGTTGCTTGACGGCGAGCTCGCACAGCTCATCGTTTGCGACCCGCCGTTCAACGTTCGGATCAAGGGCCATGTCAGCTCGTCGGATCACCACGCGGAGTTTGCGATGGCAGCCGGCGAGATGGGGAGCGAGGAGTTCACGACGTTCCTAGCAGAAGCCGGCGGTCATCTCAAAGCCTTCAGCGGCGATGGGTCGATCCACTTTATCTTCATGGACTTCCGACACTTCGCTGAGCTGCTCGCTGCGACGGACAGAAACGGATGGGCCCTGATGAACCTGTGTGTGTGGGTGAAGTCCAACGCTGGGATGGGTTCGCTCTATCGTAGTCAACATGAACTTGTCGGCGTGTTCAAGTCCGGAAAGGCGGCTCACGTCAACAATGTCGAGCTCGGCAAGCACGGTCGCAATCGCACCAATGTCTGGCGCTATCCCGGCATGAGCAGCTTTGGCAAGGGGCGCGATGAAGCCCTTGCCATGCACCCGACGGTGAAGCCGATCAACCTCGTCGCGGACGCCATTCGCGATTGTTCGGAGCGAGGAAAGATCGTGCTCGACGCCTTTCTGGGCAGCGGTACTACTATCCTCGCGGCGGAGAAGACCGGCCGACGCGGCTATGGCATCGAGCTCGACCCTTACTATGTCGATCTCGCGGTGGAGAGAATAGCCAAGGCCTGTGGGCAAGTGGGGGTTCTTTCGGAAACCGGCGAGCGGTTCGATGTGGTCAGGGAGCGCCGGGCGCTAGAGCGCAGCAAGAGCAACCTTGAGCCCAATGCTGGATGGGGGACCATCGGTCATGAGTGACGATCCTGAATATAAGACCGGCTATGGCAAGCCTCCGCGTGAGCACCAGTTCAAAAAGAACCAGTCGGGCAATCCGCGTGGGCGTCCTCCTAAGGAGGTGCGCGCGATTAGTCCCCGGCAACGGAGAGGCGATATCATCCGTGCCTATGAGGAGGAGATCGAAATTTCGATAGGCGGTCGCAAACGTAAGATGTCGGTAAAGGAGGCCGTTGAAAGGATTCAGGTCCGCAAGGCCCTTGCTGGCCATGGACCTTCCATACGCGCGGTTCTCAAGCGCTACGACGAAGCCCTCGAGGGTCATGCAAAGGCCCACAAGTGTGAGATCGAGGATGCGGAACGGCTCGAGCTCTCTCTCACCAAATATTTTGCCGCCACGGGCCAGCGCCGAGAGGGGCGGGAGGCCATCAATTCGGTTCGCAAGAAGACGCGTCATTTCTGATGTCGCTGCATAAACGGGACCGTCTATAGCCCTTCGTCAGCTCCGTGATCCTCTCACGGGATGATCTGGCCGCTCATGCTGCGCCGCGCCCTCGATCCTCAAGATCCGACGGCGCGATCTTCGAGATCGGCAGTCGATCAGATCGCCGATAGGATCTTGGCCTTCATTTCGTGATATTCGGCATCGCTGATGGCACCGCTGTCGAGCAGCCGCTTGGCCTTGGCGATCTCGTCGGTCATGCGGTTGCCGGGAACGCCCAGGGCTGATGATGCTCCAGATTGCACGACCACGCCGCCCGAGAAAGCGCGGGCTTCCTCGATTGCCCGAACGCGTCGCTTCTCTTCCCAGGCTTGTTCTTCCGATTGAGCACGGCTGTAGATCCGGCGAGCGGCCTCGTTCCAGACGCCCGGGATGCTGAGCCGGGCAACCCGACCATTGGCATGCGCAAACTTCAGGTCCGATCCACATAGTGAGGAGAGTACATTTTCCCGCAGCGTCACGTCCTGCAGATCCTTCCACTGAATATCGAGCATCCTGAAGCCCCCCAGTAAGCCGCGGTGGATCACCAGCACCCGGCTTGACGTGATCGCCACGAGAACCCTGCGGTGTCGCAGCGCGAAGACGCGGTGCTGGAGGCCTGACGCGATGAGCGTCTCGTCCGTCATCAAGGTGCGGCCGAGGCTCTCCTCGGCCTTGGCCGCGCGCTTGCCCATTCCAACAAAGGTCAGCCAGAGCATCGGCAGGACCACGATAAGCGCCACCCCCATGGTTGCAATAACCACGGCCATCCAGAAAGCCGCGAAAAACATCATATTGAAGATACCGCGCATGAGCGTCCCCTGTTGCGAGCGACGCTTCGGCTTGGCCTCCTCGTCGCGCCTATGTCCTCTCGGGGCGACGGCCAAAGCCGGATGTTGGAAACCTGATCAGCGACCAAGCGCATGCGCCTTTACCGGCGAGCCGGCTGGACATACGCGCATGCCACCCGGCCAATGATCTCGACCGAGTTTTCGCTGATTAGGGTTTCCACGCCCCGCCCCCGAGTGTCGCGGGAGCCAACGCAGATTGCGTGCTTCGGAGAAGGAAGCAAGTCGAATGTTTGGGTCCTGGAGGCGCTGGAAGATCGGCCTTCGGCGCCGAGCGGGTGTGGAACCGCATTCCGGCAGCCATCCAGGACCAGAGCATCGAACTTGCGCTGGAAGTATCGGCACTGAGGCTGGGAAAGTGGGTGTCGCCTCCCACGAGAAGCGCTACTTCGTGTCAGAATCACAGTTTACTACCTGCTGAGGGCCCACGACCTGATCACAAGGCGGCCTACGTGGTGATCAAAGCGGCGAGCGAGTTCCACATCAAGACCACCCGGCCGAACGAGATGTGGCAGACCGCCTTCAACTACTTCCAGATCATCAGGTGGGCTGGATGTATCTATTCACCGTGCTCGACGATTACTCGTGCTACATCATCAGTTCGAAGCAGTGCAGCACGAGACGGGTTTAGAATGTCACCGACACGTTGGACATGACCGGCTCGGACACGGTCCCGAAAGCTGACGGGATGGACGCCTCCCGACGGCGTCGATGTGCCAGAGTGGAGGTGTTGAAGCACCACTGAGGGAGGCGTCCGTGTCGCAGGTTACCACGATCGGTCTGGATATCGCCAAGAACGTTTTTCATGCGCATGCGCCGACAAGCGCGGTGCGATGGTGTTCAGTCGCAAGCTGACCCGGGGCAAGCTGCTCGACTTCTTCGCCAGTCAGGCGGCATGTGTTGTGGCGCTGGAAGCATGCGGCGGCGCGCATCACTGGGCAGGCGAACTGCAGGCAATGGGACATGAGGTGCGGCTGATTCCGCCGGCCTACGTGAAGCCGTTCGTGAAGCGGCACAAGAATGATGCGATCGACGCAGAGGCGATCTGCGAGGCAGCGCAGCCCCGGCATGCGCTTTGTCGCAGCGAAGAGCGAGGAGCAGCAGTCGGCTGGGCTCGTGTTCCGCACGCGCGACCTGGTTGTGCGTCAGCGCACGCAGCTCATCAATGCGATCCGCGGCCATCTGGCGGAGTATGGCTGGGTAGCGCCCCGCGGGACAGCGCACATGGCGATTCTGGCTGACCTTCTCGAGGATGAGGAGATGACCTCCACCCTAACGGAGGCGGCGCGGCCGATGTTCAAGCTCATGGTCGATCTGTTGGCCGAGCTCGACAAGCGGGTATCGATGCTCGACCGCAAGATCGCGCGGCGTGCGAAGGAGGACGAAGCAGCACGTCGGTTGATAACCATCCCCGGTATCGGTCCCATTGCCGCTACAGCCATCATCGCACTCGCTCCGCCCGCCGAAACGTTCCGCAATGCCCGCGACTTCGCAGCCTGGCTCGACCTTGCGCCGCTCCAGCAATCGACCGGAGGCAAGCAGCGGCCTGGCAGTATCTCGAAAATGGGAGAGCGCACGATCAGGCGGCTGCTGATCATCGGCGGCAGTTCGATGGTGCGCCAGGCGTGTCGCTATGGTGGGCCGGCCGGCTCGTGGCTGGAGCGGATGCTCGCGCGCAGGCCGCGCATGCTCGTCTCGGTCGCGCTCGCCAACAAGATGGCACGGATGGTCTGGGCACTGCTCACCAAGCAGGAAGATTATCGAGCTCCGGCAGCGGTCAGGGCATAAGCCAGGCAGCGGCCAGAGGCGTCGGGGACGTAGGCGGTCGAAGGAGGGTATGGCACAACCGTCGGCGAGACGGGGCTGGAAAAACCAGGGAATGGCAGAGCGCTACCAAGCGCGCAAAGCTGATATGGATCCGGTCCGCGAACTCTCATACTGGCCCGCTGCAATGTCGCTGCTCATCGAGGCCGGACAAATGACAGCATCCGACTACGTGCCAATATACCCCGATTTACTGCTTGCATCCGAAGGGGCGTCCACAGATGCTATTTGCTCATCTAGCTCTGAGTGATGGCCGGAGCGGCGGAAAATTGGGGACATTCCCGACGGTCGCACGCGACATGTCGAACGGCAACTCTTGTCAGCAGCCGACGTTCAACGCTCGCCCGGCCGCATCCCAGAAGGACAGAACCTGGGCCGGTTCCGGTCTGGCCGCTTTCAGAAGCGAAACAGGATAGCAGACCATCCGGTATAACGCATTTATTGACCCGGCACCCCTACCGTTCACACCAGCTCCAATCCGGACCGATCGGCATTTGCCAGAAATCTAGGTCGTGCTAGCCTCGCGTGAATTCTAGGAGGGGGCTCCAATGAAGGAAGTAGGCGCCGTCGAGGCGCATTTATACGTGTTCTGGAGTTTTCATGCAGGTTGGCGCATAGGTCGCAGGCTTATTGACGGTCGACGTAGCGAACCTCAGGGTGAGCGCGCTCAAGGTCGAAGCTGGCGACCTGAGCAAGGTAAATCGGTTACGCTAACTCAGATTCGGGGGAATGCATGGAGCTTGAGGCGCTCGTTCGGGGGCTGCGCCCGGAGCACACGATACTTTTGTTCGGCGCGGGGTCGTCGATTCCGTCAAATGCTCCGACTCCAAAGGCTATAATCGACCATCTGTCCCGGGTCTTTTCGCTTGCGTCTGATGGCTTCAATCTGGCGGAATTCACCGAGCTCGTGGAGCAGAGGTCTAAGGACCGACGGCGGATGATCACAGAGGTGCGAACCCTCTTTAAGAATCTCAAGCCAACTGCAGGGCTCTTGAACTTGCCGATTTACGATTGGAAATCGATCTACACGACCAATTACGACGACCTAATTGAGCAGGCCTATAAGAAAAAGTCAAAACCTCTTGGGCTCTTCACATCGAATTTTGACTTTGGCAACGCAGGGAGGAGCGCCGAGACTCGGCTGTATAAGATCCACGGCACAATCGAAAAGGACGCGGCTTTTGGCGATCAGTCGCGCATGATTCTGACCGCATCCGATTACAATATCGCGCAAGACTTTCGAGAGCATATGTTTTCAGCGCTCCAAGCGGACATGGCCGAGTCCGATCTCGTCATCATCGGGAGCTCTCTGTCAGACGAGGACATCAAGCCGCTCATATCACGCGCTCTGCAACTGAACGCGAAGGCGATGATCGGCGGCAGGATTAGCTTGCTAATGTACCAGAGGGATGAGGCACGGGCGGATCTGTACCGGGGCCAGGGCATCAACGTCGTTTTCGGTGGCATCGACGACTTCTTCATTCAGATGGCGAAAAAGTCACCAGGCCCGCTGTTCGAATATCAGCCCTCGGATTCTATCATCGAGAACCATCCCAAACTGGTGCCTACCGTCACGGACGTGAAGCATCAAATGGAGACCGCCGCTCCGGATGTAAGCCGCATGTTCGCGGGCTGGCCTGCGAATTTCGCTGATATTAGCCGGGGACTGACCTTCGAACGATCCGTCGCGATTAGCATGATCGCTCAGGCTAAGGGGGGCGAAAGCATTTGTTTAACAGTGGTTGGTGCAAGCGGCGTGGGAAAGACCACGGCTGCTCGTCAGGTACTTGTGACGCTTTCTAAGCAGGGCTTCAGCTGCTGGGAACATCGGGTGGATCTTACCTTCGACCCGGGCGAATGGGTGGGGTTGGCACGCGCGCTCTCACATGCGGGCCGTAGAGGCGCGCTATTAATTGATGACGCGCACGGTCACATTCGAGAAATTAACGATCTGGTCGATGCGCTCGCTCACGCAAATCTCACGTCGCTAGTGATTATCCTGGCTTCCAGTCGCAACCACTGGCAGCCGAGAATCAAGTCCCCGAATATCTATAAGCGCGGTAAGCTCTATATCCTGTCAAAGGTAGATGGAGCCGAGGTTGAGCGGCTTTTGTCGTTAGTAGAATCGAATGCAGACCTCGCGAAGATTGTGGAAACCAGCTTTACAGGATTTAGCCGAACCGAAAAGCGCCGACGGCTAACTGACCGCTGCGAGTCGGACATGTTCGTATGCATGCGAAATATTTTCGCATCAGAGAGCTTTGATAACATTATTCTGCGCGAATTCGCGGAGCTGCAGGAGCAGTTCCAGGACGTCTATCGCTTGGTCGCGGCTTTGGAGAACGCCGGCGTCAAGGTACACCGCCAACTCATCATTCGCCTGCTCGGCATACCGATGGCGAGTACCATGGCCCTTCTGGAGAATATGACGGACATCGTCAACGAATACACCATCAGTGACAAGCGACATATCTATGGCTGGCGTGGACGTCATCCCGTTATCAGCGCTATCGTCGCAAAATACAAGTTTGGCGAAATCGAGAAGATTGTTGCGCTGTATGATCAGGTGATCGACACGGCAATGCCATCTTACGAGATTGAGGTCCGATCGTTGATCGAGCTGTGTAATGTGCACACCGGTATTCCGCGACTGCCTGATAAGAGCGTTCAAAACAGGTTGCTTCGCAAAATTGTCTCGCTGCTTCCGGGGCAGCGCGTTCCCCGGCACCGCCTGATCCGAAATCTGACGGATATGGGTCATTATGATCAGGCTCAGACGGAGATCAGAATATTCGAAAACGATTTCCGCGCGGATGCACCGGTTACGCGCCTGAAGATCGAACTCATGATTGCTCGAGCGACCGACAGTGGCGGGATTCTGATCGAGGATCGGCTGGCGATTTTGGATCAGGCACGACAGCTTGCTGTTGCTGGAACTGCGAGGCACCCTAATTCAAACGGCGTATTTTCGGCGTACTGCAAGGTAGGCATCAACATCCTGCGCTACAGCGGTGACCGTACCATTTTCGATGATGCGATGACAAAGCTTCGCAAGGCGTCCGAACGACTGGCCGACCCGGAGATGAACTCGCTCATTCGGCATTTTGAGAGGGTAGAGTCGAATATCTTGAGCGAGGTAGGGATTAACCAGATAGAGGCTGAGTTGATTGGTGAGTTAGATTGACCGCCTCCGCACATTGTGATGGCCACCTAAACCGAACAGCGGCTTTTGGACGTGGGCGGCCGGGAGCTCAACGTCCAATCACAGACCGCACAGTCCTGCCTGTCGCGGCAACACTCTCGACCGAATGCAAGTGGGACGTTCTCCAGCTCTGCGCTCACGATTGAGGTGGCGGCGCTAAAAAGATGGGAAGGGGTTTCTGTGGGACTGATCCCCAAATGGCATGGAATTGCGAAGCTACCGGCGCTTCCCGAGCGCCGCCTGAACGTCGCGGGCAACTACCCCGGTTTTGATTGATTACAATGGATAGGGCATTGGCTTTCCGCCCTCCAAAGCACGCTGTCGCCGCTTGCCGGAAAGTCGCCGTCGAGTCCGGCCGACCTGCGCGTTGCACTATCAGCGTCAAAGCTCCAAGGGTGTCCTGAAATCAGAATGAAGGCGGAGCCTCCGCGCGGCTCCGTTCGGCTGGATATCTTCATGGCGGATCCTGTGGTGACGCTCGATCGCCTTCCACCACGCTAAGCTCTGCCGGGAGGGCCCGGTTTTAGAGCCGCTGCCCGGTGCTCAGCGAACGGATATGATGGGTTGAAGTTGTCCCGATTTAACCGTCGACGATCGCGATTGTCCCGAGGCCGATAATCTTCCCGTCCTTGGGCTGCCCAATATTCCATCCGAAACGGATAATGAGTACGTTGCGATCTGCGTTTGCTTCGTTCAG
>Ga0207711_10000195_pt1 | contig 65107 bp, 93 predicted proteins | sample KBSS34metaG_FD_184401 | JGI IMG/M metagenome (GOLD analysis project Ga0207711, IMG submission 184401) | Switchgrass rhizosphere microbial communities from Kellogg Biological Station, Michigan, USA - KBS S3-4 metaG (SPAdes) (version 2) | ecosystem: Host-associated > Plants > Roots > Rhizosphere... | reverse complement strand
CGCGAAAGCCACCGCACTCGCCGAGGCGGAGGCGCACATGCGTGGTCGCATTTCAGACCTGGAGAAGCAATTGATCGCACTCACCAGCGTCGTCACGCCACTATCGGCTGCGATGCAGGCTGTTTTTATTAAGGAATTAACCCATTTCCACACGCCAGAACTTGATGATCTATTAACGAAGGTCCAGGATGGAACTCTCGAAGACGCAGAGGAGTCGCGGCTGCTTACCCTCCTGGAAGAGCGGTCGCGCGACCTGGATGGGCGCATCCCGGATAGCGAACGCGACGTGGCGACGATGTTCCCGATGATGATGAAGCGGGTCAAGGCGGAACGGAGGCTCGCCGCGGTGGACATTCAAGTCGTGTCAATGACCGTGACGCGCGAGACCGATCCATGACTAGAACCTAGAGCAGCGGCCCGGCCGACGTGGACTAGACGACGGCCGAGCCTGACCATCGCAGCCAGCAGGGAGGCCGCCAATGGCTGATGACGACGATACGGCGTGGCACGCCCGAGGCGCAATGCCGGGGGGACCGCCATGCCGCGATTTTTCCTGTTGCTAGGTCACGGGAGAGCGCTTGAGACGTACCTGATCGGCGCTAAGTTGTTGATGGCAGCGCAAATGCTGGCGCCGGGCGTCACGACCCAGATCGTGCCGCTTCAGGATCTCTATTGGATTCCAGATAAATTCCTCAGCGTCCCCTTCCTGGTGTTGGGGCTGACCCAGCTCGTCGGCATGATCCTCAACATGCGAGGATGGAAATCCTCGTGGATCTGGCGCTCGGCGGGAGCCTCGATCGGGATTTGTCTGTGGTCCTGGCTGATTACCAAAACACTGCTGATTGGCGCGGTCGGCATCGGATCGCTGCCGTTTTGGGTTATGTCGTTTATTGCTTCCGTCTTTTTGTTGTGGCGAGGGGTCAACCGGCTCCCGCTTCCCGGTGCACCCGGGCCGTTATGATGGGCGCCGATCCGAACATCATCGCGACGACTGCTGCAGCCTTTGCTGGGGCATTTCTGACATTCCTGATTAGCCGCATCAGCAAAAATTGGGATGCCCGTGGCCAAGCCGAAGCAGCGCTTCTGGGGATCGCCCCGCCGATTATCGCCGAGCTGAACAAGCATATCGCCGGACTTAACGAGCAGATCGAGGCGCTCTGGAAGCGCGATTATGAGTGCCGCCGGGAACTGGAAAAGGCAAAGCAGCGCATCCTGTCGCTCGAACGGAAGATCGGGCCATTCCCAAAAGGAGAATAAAATGTCCTGCCTTGCCGGCATCGGCGCCATCCTGATCTGGCTCATTATTTTATGCGCGGTCGTCGCGATTGCACGGATTCTCCTGGCCTACGCATCCGTCCCGCCTGTTATCGTGCAGATTGCTAATGTGCTCCTGTGGGCCGTGATAGCAATCGCCTGCATCTACATTGTGTTTGAGCTATTGGGCTGCGCTGTAGCGCTCCCCAGGTTGCGATGACCCGCGAGCACGAATATCTGCCAGCGGGTGACGGTTTACCGGATCGGTGTAAGCACTGCGGCGCGCCGAAGCATCCGACATTTTTCTACACCTGCTTGGAGCGACGCAGCGAAAAGAAGCCGCCGCGCGCCATCCCGCGCTCCGGGGTTGACGACAATGATGCGATCTCGGCGCGGCTCGCCGAATTGCGGAAAGAGCGCGAGGCGGGGCTAAACAGCCCGGCGGAACCCGCTTCTGTGGTCGTCGCCGATGAGGCGCCGGACTGGATGTGCGGCTGAGCCGCAACGCAAATCGGCGGCAGGGGTTCCAGCCCCGACCGCCGATGGTGAGCCGAAGCCCGCAGTGTCTGTTCAGAGACAGTAGGAAATTACCACAACGCCAATCGCATTGCAATAAAAAAAGCCGGGAGCTGGGTCACCAGCTCACCGGCAGAATTCGAAAACCAGCACAACACTTCGCACCGCCAAGACTATAGCGGTCGGCCAGGATAAGCAAGCGGAAATACGCGGCTATTCCGCAGCCTCGCGACTAGCGGCGTCAGGACCTGGTGCGGTCCCGCCAGGATAACCACAACCCCCAGCCCAGGAACCCTGTCAGCAGCAACCAGCTGCTCGGCTCCGGCACCGCCGAAGGTGCCCCGAGCACCGGATCGAGCACGAAGTTGCCGAACCGGCTGTCACCGCCGATGCGGTTGGCATTGTCGATCGCGGTGAAAGTAGTCCCAAAATACCAGAATTGCTGCCAAAACTCGCTCCCGTAACGGTCTGCAAGATCCGCTATAGAAGCAGCGTCAAGACTTGGATGCTCAGATCGCAGCACGCGCTCGTCGCCGCCGTCGCTGACGAACGCACCAGCGAGTTCATCGAACCCGATAAAAAGACCGTTGTCGTTCACCCCGGCGACAAAATACGGAAAGTCGGCCGAGCAGCAAACCACGCTGCCATTGTTGGACACGATTGCGACGTCCACCCAAAGCCGATCCCATGCCTCACCGACCCACAGCCCGGCACCTCCCGGCTGCGTCCTGACGATCTCCAGCTCGGGGTCAACCGTGATCCCTTGGGACTCCAGGTATTCGCGAATTGCGTCAACAGTCGGCGCGGCGCCGCCGTGGCCGTCCGGCACGACCGTCCCGCCCCATGTCAGATGGTAAAGACTCGGTATGATGGGCTCGGCCTGGGCCGCGCCCGCGACAAAACCTAGCAGGGCGACCGATGCCAATGCGGCACGGATTGTGGTATGCTTGCGGGTAGCCATGCGACGCATCCTCCAGTGATGCTCGGGTGGTGAGAGACAGCGGCCCGTTGTCCGCGGGCCACTGTCTCGCTAATCGTAGACATAATTTTCAATTATACGCAAGAGCGTTGAATCAGAAACGCCGCCCGAAGGCGGCGATTCCAAGCTCAGGCCCTACATCTGAACCTTCTGGCGCGGTGCTAAGATAGGCTATTCAGCGGCCTCCCGCAAGTTCAGCTCCGCATATTCGGCGCTCTCCTGCGCACGGTGCGCGTAAAGCAGCCTGTCTTGCACACGCACCACTAGATAGCCATTCGCTCCTTCGGTCCCGGCTATTCTCCCGGCGAATCGCGTGTTGACGCTATGCCAGTGATTCTCGTCTGAGAAATGGGCGAGCGGACGACCGCGCCAGATTATGTTCCCGGTTTGCGGATCGTAATCAAAGCACTCACGCAAGTAACTCGCGTCCGGCAATTCTCGGTTTCTCATCGCCCGCCCTCGTACATTTTGATAATTTTACAACGGAGTGCTTCGTGACATCAATGAATAGTGTGTCGTTTGAAATGCCGACGACGGGCTCATGGGAGCAGCGTGGCGGATGGGTCGTCAATGCGCTCGCTAGCGATTTCTCACTGACGCTCAGCCAGGCCGCCGGCATCGTCGGGAACCTGGGGCAGGAATCAATCGGCTTCACGAAACTGCAAGAGATTCAGCCGGCTGTTCACGGAAGCCGAGGCGGCTACGGCTGGGCGCAATGGACCGGATCTCGGCGCGTCGCCTTCGAGGCATGGGCCACGGCGAACCGTCTCGACGTGTCTTCTGACGAGGCGAATTACGGCTATCTGTGCGAAGAGCTACGCGGCGCCTACAAAAAGACCATCACCGCGTTGCGCCAATGCACCACGGTCGATGACGCAACATGGTCATTCGGGCAAACATTCGAGCGTCCTGGCGGTACGACCAAATCGAACCTACCAGGCTATGCTGACCGCCTAGATTACGCAAGGCGAGCACTGGCCGCGGCCACTCAGAACAAACCGCCTGTTACTCAAAGCCCTGCAGCACCTCCGATTGACCAGGATCTGCTCACCGACCTTGTGCGAGCGACGCAGCGGGTCGTCGGCGTCACGCCAGACGGGCAGATGGGGCCGGTCACCTTCGCGGCGATTAAACAAGCGCAATCATCATGACGCCGCAAAATGTCGCCGCATGGGGGGCGCTGGCAACATCGGTCCTAGCGCAGCTCCTGTTTGCCGGCAGCCTGATTGTCGCATTTTTTATGCATGATATGAGCCTGTTATTGCTCGTGGTCGGCGCGGTTATCGCAAATGCAACAACCGTGGTAAATTATTGGGTTGGCTCCAGCAGTGGCAGCCAAAAAAAGGACGACACGATTTCGCGCATGAAAAATGGCGACGCCGACGCGCCCCCGGTCGCGATTGCAATAAGCAATTCCGAACCCGAAAAGGCAACCCCATGATCCGCACCGGCACGCTTTGCTCCGGACTGGCGTTGCTCGCGGGATGCGCTGCCCCGTCCGCCGCGCCGATGACCGCGCTGCCGCAGGGTTATACCGACGATCTCGCGCGGCAGGAATTGGTCGAACGGCAAATCCTGCAATCGTGCATCTGGTCGGGGTATTTCCAGAGCCAGGGTAGTCCGACGGTCACGGCCATACCGAACAGACCGTTGCCGCACGTTGCTCAGGGGACCGCGCAAGTCTGCGCCAATCCGGCCGCCTATGCCCGCACGCCTCATATCGCCAACTGGGTATGGCGGACGCTGCGCCACCCTTGACGCCCTGGCCGCCATTGCACAATGGCGACCAGGATAAGCTCAAGCTACAGCAGCCAGCGTCGCCTGCTATATAGCCCAAACCCTGTCAAAGCTGCGCCGAGCAAGGCCAGGCTGGCGGGCTCAGGAACCTCCGTCTGGCTATAAGTTTGGTCGATAATCGAGATCGTCGCTTGCCCGTGCTCTGGCCCGATATACTCGATATCCTTGAAAACCCGGATATTGAGCGCCGCTTCCGACAGATCGACGTGATCGGTGAATTGCGCCGGCGGGTTCAGCACGTTGAGCACCCCGATCAGATGCCCGTTGTCGATATTGAAGATCATCTCATTGATCGAGCTGATCGGCGTTCCGTTGAAAAACATCGACGCGTCGGTGAACGCGCTGCCGGCGATATGCGCGTCATAGCTGATAGCGGTGTCGCCAAACTGGCCGGGCAGCGCGTTGAACGCGCCGTTGATCCTGATGCCAAACTCACCCGGGAACGGATCGGGCGGCGTCGTGCTGACGTAAGGCTCGACATTGATCTGGCCGCAGGGGACTCCGGTGCTCGTGCAGGTAAAGTTGTCGAATGTAATGTTTCCCGACGCGACGATCGGACTTGGCAGGATCGGCTGGGCATCAACTGGCCCCGACGCGATCGCAGCAGCGACCAGCGCCGCCGACACTGCGGTTGAGGTTATGAATGGTCGATGCATTTACAGGCTCCTATGGGTCGCGGAGTGCGACATCTGAGACGGCCTGCATGTACCGTGCCATATCGATAAATGATTGATATATCAATGGGTTAGTTGTAAGGTCTTGGTCTCGGGAACACTGATTTGTAAAATTTCCCGACACCGCTACAGGATTCCGAAAATCTCGAATCTAATGAAATCAATGGGTTAAGCGTTCACGGATTCCGTTGTCGCTGTCGGATTTTTTTACGCACTGACCTCAGCCCGAATCCCCTTGCCGACGCGGGATTCTTGCGGGAACATAGAAGAGCGCGCGGGGGTCGCGCGTGATCGCGGAGGACGCGATGCGTAGATAAAGCAAGCCCGCTTCCGTGGCGGAAAGCGGGCTAGCATACCGGCCGTCGCCGGAGGAATCGCGTGTGAGCAACGCGATCCTCTGACATCCGCTCGGCAAAAGCAAGCTCTTTCTTGCCATGGGCGAGCTGCGCTCGGAGTGCAGCCATGCCGTTTGCAATCGTAGCCGTAAATCACGAGACCTACCGCCAACTCCCATCGCCGCAAGCCCGCTGGCTCCTGATGTGCCTGGCGCGTTATGCCGATCGCGATGGTCGGTGCTGGCCGAGCATGCGACAGCTCGCCGCGGATTCCCGCATGAGCCTCGCGACCGTGTGCCGTTATCTGAAATCGATGGCGGAATTAGGCGTGTTTCAGCGCGCCCGACGCGGCGTCGGCCGATACAGCTACCGGCTCGCGGAAGCCTACGTTCCGCGCCTGCCGGGGCGTGTTTCATCCGCGCCAACCCGGACGTTTCAAGGCAAGGAACACGATAAGCAGGATCACAGGAGAAGCTATAAAAATCACACCGATTACGATAAGCAGAGCATCAAGCATGCCGATTCCCCTCCCCCCGAGCCCCCGCTCACCCCTGCTGAGCGCGCCGGGTTTGCGAAGCGGCTGGGCGATTTGGTCGCGTCACTTAGAGCTGACGTCACTCCGCCTGAGCGGGCTTGGCGGGCACAACCATGGGCGCGTGCAGGATTGGAGGCAGCAGGCTAAGCCTAGCTAGCTTCCTCTGCAGAATGCGGAGATCAAGCCGCCTGCCGTTTTCGGCAGCGGTTACGACCGTCTGCGCTTCCTCGGCGACATCACGCAGATAGGCTAGCTCTCGTGCCGTGTCAGTCATCGCGCAGTGACTCGTGGTCACCGCTGGCAATGCAGTCGGCGGCATCCATTACAGCTCCGTACTCAGGGCCGGTCTCACAAAATACGTCTTTCGCCGCCATGTGCAGCCACGCGACAATTGCGGCGCGCTCCCCGGCGGCGATTTCTACCTGCATGCGCTCCGCCGTCTCGCAGGGGCCATCACCCTCAGCTTTCGGACCATCGCATGTAATAACATGACAAAATTTCTCGCATACCTTATTCATCAATCACCTGATCCCCCATATCACCCACAGCACGCCGAGCACGCCGAGCATCGCGCCGGTGGCAAAGGCAACCACGCGGTCGATGACAAGCGGCCAGTCGCGCCGGAGGCGCGGCATCGGCGCGGCTATTGAGTAACCAGCGACGAGCCGGTCGAGATGCAGCTCGGCAAGCTGCTGCACAAGGATTTTTTCGTACCGCGCTTGCGCGCCCTCATCTCGCATTGCCATCTCCCTGCCTACCGCGCCGAGCCGAGCCAAACCCCGCCGTGCCAAACCCTGCCATGCCTGCCGGGCCAGTCCCTGCCGCGCCCCGCCAAGCCAAGTCATGCCTGCCAAGCCGGGCCACGCCCCGCCAATCCAAACCGTGCCACGCCAAGCCGCGCCTGCCGGGCCACGCCCCGCCAATCCAAACCGTGCCCCGCCAAGCCCCGCCTGCCGGGCCATACCTCGCCCATCCGCGCCACGCCTTGCCTAGCCCGCTAAGCCGGGCCACGCCCCGCCAATCCAAACCGTGCCTCGCCGGGCCTGCCATGCCAACCGCGCCAAGCCCCGTCCCGCCCAGCCAAGCCAGCTCTGCCACGCCGATCCGAGCCCAGCGCTGCCGTGCCGATCCGAGCCTTTCCGCGCCAGCCATGCCACGCCCTGCCCCGTCCCACCGTGCCTTGCCGCGCCAGCCTGGCCGCGCCAAGCCCCGCCGCGCCGAGCCGGACCATGCCTGCCCAGCCAAGCCCCGCCTCGCCTTCCCAGCCTCGCCCTGCCCTGCCGAGCCTGCCGTGTCCAAATGTTCGTTATTCCACCGGCTCGACGAGCTGCTCGCTTTTCCGTTCGCTTACTCGGCCGACATCTACTCGGTCGGCTGCCTCGAAAATGCGGACAAGCTCTCGCATGTACTGATACTTACGTTGCCAAACCCGAAACTCGGAGAGTGCTTGTGAAAGAGCCAACGCGCGCAACTCGGTATCGGACATCACCTCATCGATAGAGCGATATCCACCCTCGGTATGGCGATCTTGTATAAGCGAAATTGTTGCTCGTTTGCCTTCGTCCGAAACCACATGCACCGCGATCAAACGACGAACCTGCTGTAGGCGCCACTCTTCGGCCGCGAGGCCGTCGTCCCACTCTAAGCGCTTATGCAACTCGCTCTCAGGGTTCTTGCGAGCCCATTCAACAACGTTGTGCGGTTTGATAAACCCGGCACTATCAGTCAGATCAAGAAGCTCCCGCTCTACAGTCATGATGCCAACTCCCATGTACCAAAGCCGATGCCATTGCTATTTTTACTGAATGGCCGGCCTTCTCCGATACCGACCTGGATGCCGGCACGTGCCAGCAAATTTACGACGTCACCAGCCGAGAATTGATCACCATCCCAGCGCAGATTCACGACGCACTCCCACTTCGACCATATCGGCCGACAGCGTAGATCGACGACACCAGAATCGTTGCGGACCGGGATAATTTTATGATCCTCGTCTGGGGCGCCCTCGATCCGTAAAAGCGGTGTTCCGTCTTCGGCGTCGTACCCATCCGCCTCGACAAAGATACTCATCTTTGCCCGTGTCATTTGGAACCCGCTCATACGACAGGCATCAATAAGGGCGGCGCGGAACCCAGGGGCCGGGATGCCATACCAGCCATCCGTTGCAACGTGAGCTGCGGCTTTCCAGTCCGCCTCGAAATCACGGGCGTCACGTTTGGCGCCCTTTTTTGAGCGCGCCCCCATCCGATGCTTTTCTTCGAGGATATCCAGGGCCTTCTTGGAGAACTTGTGCTGCATATACGGGGCTGTGCCGCGGATACGGATCGCACCTCGATCAAACTTTGGTGCCGCGATCGTAATCGCGGAATCTGACGTCGCGGCGGTGCTATTCAGAATGTCAAGAGGCATCATAGATTCTCCGGATGGTTGGTTGAAATACCTACAAGGCACGACTAAAATAATCGCGCCGCTCCTCCCGCCGTTCAGCGGACGAAGCGCTCGCCTCCAGCTCATCGAGCCTGGCTTCGAGTTCGGCGATGATCCGGCCAACGTGATCGGCGCGGTGCTCCCATGTCGAGATTGCCGCGCGCACGGTCTCGATGTTGTCGCTGCCGATTTCGTGCGGCATCGGCGGGCTGGGGTGACCAGCATCTTCGGCAATATCGGCAGTGCGCTCTGCCTCGTGTGAGGCGAGGTAATCCGGCCAAAAGGTATCGGGCACGGTCATGGCGGATACTCAAACGGAGCCCGCTCATTCCAGGCGATCGCGGCGAGTTCTTCCGCCCCCTTGCCGTGAACTTCAGGACCCCGGCAATCGCAGTGCGCACACCCAACGTATGCGCTTACGGTTTCCCAGGATTCACCTGCGGTAATACTGATCCCGTAGCCTCCTGCTCCGCAGAACGGGCAATGCTTTAATGGCGCGATGTCATTCATCGCTGCGTCCTCCTAAGCCCGCCGGCGCAGGGGGGATTGCGCCGGCGGGTAGGCACGCGCCGCGGCCAGGAGTCGGAGCCCGCGCGCTCTCGGCACTAGCGTCGTGATTCGCCCACCGAGGGTCTGGTGAAGAGGATGGATCGCTGGCTTTCGCGAGCGCAGCTATTACCTGCTGCCGCACCGCTCCATTTGTATGGGTGTACGGCTCAGCCGCTTTCAGCGCGGCGACCAAATAATCGAAAGCATTAACCGCACGGACGATTAGACGGGCATTGGCCTCGGCTTCAGACCCATGCGGAGCTGTCGTCCAGCATGTCGCAATCAGACCACAAGCGACAAAGGTGCTCTCGTCTATGTGCCATATCCCAGGCTGTGATTGATTGCATACCCACGGGAGCGAGGTTGCGCTCACCGGCTTTTTTGTGGCGCTCATGACTGGCGACCCCCCATGAACAGATCGACAACCATCTCATTGAACCGCTTTTTGGCGGCGGCCCAGGCGGCGGCCCTGGCGGCGTCGGCGGCGGCCCTGGCGGCGGCCCTGGCGGCGGCCCTGGCGGCGTCGCCGGCGGCCCAGGCGGCGTCGGCGGCGGTGCAGGCGGCGGCCCAGGCGGCCCAGGCGGCGGCGGCGGTGCCGGCGGCGGTGCAGGCGGCGGTGCAGGCGGCCCCCGCGGCGGCGCCGGTGGCGGCCCTGGCGGCCTCCCTGGAGGCGGTGCAGGCGGCGGCTCTGAGCGTCTCGTCGCCCGCTTCGAGGTATTCTTTGACAACGGGCGGCGCCTCCCAAAAGTGGATCACCGACAATGCCTGCTCGCGCGCAAACTTCCGCAGCGTGTTTGTTGCATTGCGCATATCGACATATTCACGATACCTCGCACCCAGTTTATCATCATCCTCGACAACATCGCCCCAACAGCGGACCCGGTACAAATACTGTCCAGGGGCGTAGGTCAAAGCATCAAACGGGTCGCGAGATGCGTGGAGCGCGTTGTCGCAAAGGACGATATCGCCACCAACCGAATGCGATTCGCCGACGACAATTAGGCGACCATCGCCATGCGGCAGGCAATCGGACGCGGAGAACCACCACGCATCAATCTTCTTCGGAGCGCTCACGACCGCATCTCGCGATCGAGCGTGGCGAGATACTCGCCGACAACATCCGCGGCGCTCAGGGCGCTGTCGATGCGGCCGAGTTTTATCGCCTGCCGCAGGGTGAAGAGCGCCTGCGTTGCTCTCGCGAGTGTCGCGGGTCGCACCGCATAAAGGGTGTCGTCGTCCGTTCCGGTGCCGTCATCCATGACCGCTCTCCCCGATCAGCCGTCGCCCTCCTGGGCGGATAGATCCGGTCTGACAAAGAGCACCCTAGTGGGAAGTTTCCCACACCGTCAAGCGGAAAATCGCGCGGTCCGGAAACCGGAATGATCTTACCTGGAATAACCTTTGTACGAAAACGTACTTTATGCCGTAAGATGCGGCGTTGTCGTCAATCTGAGTGGCGGCAACCCCTCCGAACAGGTAGCGTTAATAAGGGAAATAGTGTGATGCTGGCGATAGTCGGAGGGGCGGACACGGAAACCACGAAGATGGCCACAACCCTAGGCGTCCCCCCGCTTACAGCGTTAAAAATCCGTGAATTTGCCGGCGTTTTTGCCGTGATGATGCTGGCGCTCGACCCCGACTACGATTTCACACGCTCGAATTTCGCCAGCTCCGACCTCAACATCACTGATATCATGTGCAGGGCGGCCGTATTATCCAGCGCGTTAGAGTCAATCCGGCGCAACTCAATCAATTGTTGATGCGCTAGCGCGGCCAGGCCGGCGATGACGTGTGGCTTGGTTATCAACGGGTTGTCGTGATTTTTCATATCCATCGCTGCCGCGACCAGCTCTAGCGCGACATGCAACAGCCGCGGGTCGCAGCGATTGTCGGGGGCCTCAGTGACCCCAAGCAGCTCAGGAACCCCGCCAGGAAACTTAAAAGCCGCGGCAAGCTGCACGAGCTTGCGCAGGTTCGGCCAATGGCCAGTCTCCATATCATGGATGGCTTTTGCCTGAACTTTCGAGCGCTTTAAGAGCGCGGTCCGCGACATGCCAAGTCGCTCAACTTGGGCATCTATGCGGCGCGCTATATTAACAGGGTGCCACGGGGCATCAGGTGTTATCAGCATGTCCGAGCATACCAGAGTGGGAACTTTCCCACCAAGCGAGATATTTTTCGCTTGCCCCGTGGGAATTTTCCCACTAGCCTGCGGCAATGTTGACGTCTCGCCATCTGGCAACGCTCGCGGAGGCATTTGTCTCCTCAGGGAAAATGTCCCTCACTGGGCTGGGAAAGAGCTTATTCAACGATCACCGGTTTTTCAAACGTTTGATCGCGGGGAGAGATTGCACCACCGATAGCGCAGCGACGGCAACGCGCTTTTTCGTCGCAAATTGGCCCGCTGAGGCTGTGTGGCCTGCGGAAGTTCCGCGCCCGCCTTTGCCGGAGACCGCACCATGAGCCACTGCCGAGGCTGCGGCAACCCGATCCCGCCGCGTAGGTACGCGCCGGCGCATTGCGGCCCGGCATGCGTGGATCTGGCGGTCGAGCGCGCCATCACGAAGGCGATAGGCCCAAAAGCTCCGGCTAATCGGCGCAAGGGCGTGACGCGATGCGCTCGGTGTGGCGCCGACCTGCCCCCCAAGCGACTGAAATTTTGTTCAGCCATCTGTGTCAAAGCACATCGGGCGGATGCGAAATCCCAGGCCACGACACGATGGTGTCTGGAGTGCGGCAACGATTTGTCGCCGAAGCATTTGCGCTTTTGTTCGCGCATTTGCAGCGACGATTACAAACGCGCCATGAGGGCATTAGCATGATCCAGTTTCGACTCACTCCATGCGGATGGACGATGTTTGGCGTGTCGGCCTTCTGGGTCAGCATCGTTGAATACCTGCATTTCACCGGATGGCTGTGATCGGCCGTCCTGTTAAGCGCGAAAAGCGCGGTTGCCGCCGCGCTCTGCGTGAACTTGCCTATTCCTTGGATTGCCTCTCGGCTTGCCGGCCTGGGGGCCTCAGTAGGTTTGTGATCCTCGCTTACTCCGTTCGCCATGGCTGACAACCTATCGACGGATATCGAGCTAGGAAATGTCCAAAAGGGTCATCCAGGTGAGCGTCACAACAGCAGCCATCCTTCGCGATGTCTACGGAGCCAACGCCCGCAAGAAAATATCGCGCCAGTTCGGCGTTGCCCAGCGCACCGCTAAGGCGTGGCTCGATGGCCTGTTCCCCGAATCCCGAACAGCAGAACTCGCTGCGGTCGTGCGTGAAGACCTGGCCCAGCGCCAGACGCGTTACGCAGAAATCCTAACGCAAATTGGAAAACATAATGAAAAAGCCGGGAGTAGCGAGACGCGGACTGCAGCGGGGGGCGATGCGCGCAGCGAAGGTCACGGTGCGCGCCACGAAGATTCTGAACAGCATCGCCGAAGAGTTACTGCGGTTCGCCGATCCCGATAATCCTAAGAACCAATTTGTCACAATCGATGAGGCGATCGCTGAACTGAACAGACGAATCGCGACGCACGAACGAGCCCTTTCCGAAACCGGGCTGTCGGGTGGCGATATCGACGACGTGGTCGGGCTGCTGCAAGAGCTGCGCGAGACCAGAGTGCGGCTGCAAGAGCTGCGCAATTTTAGGAATTATCTAACCGGCGCGGAGTGAGGGATGCTCGATAGCGAAACGCTCACGGCTCGGAACAGGGACATCGTGCGTCGGGTGCGAGCCGGCAAGACACGCCGGGAGATCGCTCGCGAAACCGGGCTGAATTACAAATGGATCACGATAATCCTGAAGCGCTACGAGCACGCCACCGGCGCGAGACTGCCGCGCGATGTGCATGGTTCGCCCTGCCGGCCGCTAACCGAGCGCGACTGTGTGATTGTCAATGAATATCGACGGCTTGAGTCAGTGCGAAAGGTTGCGGCGCAACGCGGCGTTAGCCACGGTATCGTACGAGGCGCAATCCTGCGGTACGAGCGCGCCACCGGCGAGATAATACCACGCACAATGAAGCAGGAAGCGTGGCTCGCGGAACGCGCGACATGAACGCGCTTTGCATCGTCTGCTCCAAGCCGGTCCCGCGACCTGATCGCCGCACATGCGGCGGCGCGTGTCTGCGGAAATTGCGCGCCAGCCTGGCGATCAACCTTAATTCCCTGCAACGGGCAGAGGCGATCGCAGCCTACGATCGTCCGGTATGCATGAACCCGGCATGCGGTGCGCCAATCGTAATCCGTAACGACGAATCTCCCCTCCATTGGAGCCGCCGCAAGACGTGTTCAAAGCCATGCCTCAACGCGCTCCGCGCAAAGTCCAACGCCGAAAGGCCCCGGCGTAAGGCGGCGCATAAACCGACAAAACGTGCGGTTGCTGCCAAAGAGGCGGCGGAGAGGTACGGATCTGACCCCTCCGGCCACAAGCCGCGAAGGCTATCGCGCCCGCCGCGACACGACTCGACATTCGAGACCGTCGCAGAGGCGCGCGCCCGCGGGGTGGAGATCAAGAAACTCCCGCCCGCATTCGCCGCGCCGAGCAGTGCGGCAATCAAATGAAGGCACCTTCCATCACGGAAGCACAGCTCCACCGGCAAGTCGCCGACTATCTGAGCTGGGCGCTCGACGGTACCTCTTTGTTTTTTCATATCCCGATGGGCGGCAGCCGTCATTTTCTTGAAGCGAAAAATCTGAAAAAGCTCGGCAGCAGAGCGGGAATTCCAGACATTGCAGTGCTCCATAACGGATGCGCGTTCTTTACCGAATTAAAGACTGACGAGGGGAAATTGTCCGTCTCTCAGAAATACATGATTCCGCTGATTGAGCAAGCCGGATGCCCGGTTGCGGTGTGCCGATCGCTGAAAGATGTGATCGCATTTCTACGCCATCACGGGGTGCCGCTTCGCTTTGAGCCCATTTCGACCGAGCGCATCCGGCGCGGGTTTGCGAATGCGATGAAGGATGCGGAATGAGCGAGTACGAAAAATTCAGCGACCGGGCAGTTAAAGAACAGCTCGTCGCTGAGCGCGCTGTGAAGGCACCGAACTTACTTTGCTTCATCGAACAATTTCCGTTGGCGATGGTCGCCGTTGCGGGATGCCACGATTACGAACGCGGGCCGCTCGTCAAAGGGGACTATCGCCCATCGCTGCTACGGCATCTGTTCAAGATCGGCGAGCATCCGGATCACGACGCGGCGGTCGCCTGGAACGCGGTGGCACAATTGGAAATCAAGCTCCGGCAGGCGCAGAGCGCGACACCGACAACATTTGGCCCAGCCGAAATCTACGCCGCATCAGCGCCGAGGGTGTGGCCAGTACACACCACAACCGCACCACGCGAATGATGGGTGAAATGACCACCAGAAAACCGCAGAAGCCACAAAATCGCGCATGGCCATTAAGGGAGTGGCACGAAGACATGGGAGACCAACTGTGGTGGGTATTCCCAATTAACGAGCCACCATACCGCGGCTCTCCGTTATATAACGATTGGCCTGGGTATCATACCCACTTTACGTCTTATGTGGTTCCGGCATCGGGTAAAGATTAAATGACCGCACCCGAACACGCGCCGCTGAGCGAAGCGGAATTAGAAGCTGACACCTGGGCGTCCTGGTGGCTTGCGCATCGTGTAATCGGTGAAGAAGTGCGAACCGGGCGCCGCGAGCTGCCGGAATTTTTCAAGAGCAGGCGGGAGCAGGCCAAATGATCCGCACTATCGACCCTGCGGCCGCAATCCCTGTGCTGGAGCACGCCCTCTGGTGCGCAGAGCAAGGCATGACGCCCGCCGACATCTTCCGTGCGCTGCAAAAACCGGCGCACGTCTGGCCGACCTGGGCGCGCGCCGTGCAGGCACTAATCGTCGAGCACAACGCGATCAAGAAGCGCCAGACGCAAAGCCTATTGCGGGAGGCCGCATGACCGCCCGCACCGGCGCCCTCGACAAAGCGCTCGGCGAGCGCACGAAGCTAGATAGCAACTACAAAGCCTCAAAGCGGGAAGAGTGGTTTGGGCTATATGCCGACCCGGAATGGGGCGAGCGTCTGTGGGATTTCACGAAGCGCCTGGGGCGTTTCGGCCCAGACGATGGCAACACGATGATCGCTTACGTTACGGAACAGCAGCGCGATTGGCTACACACCGCGCCGTACGAATTCAAATGCGCGGCGCTAACAGCCTGCGCCAATCGGCAGATGCGGGTGCGCCTTAAGCAAGGGTTATTGGCTATCGATGATCCGCTGCCGGGTGAGCCGGATGATGTTTTTAGAGCTTGTAAACGAGTGCTTGAACTATGAGACCAGCAGACGCAACCCTACAAGCACGAATTCTCGAATCGCTCATCAGCGGCGGTAAGATTACGGCGCTAGACGCGTTAGATCTATTCGGAACGATGCGCCTCGCCGCGCATATCCATGCGCTGCGACGGCGTGGGCACGAGATTATTTCCGTGCGGGAGTCGCTCGGGCGGCGATGGTGGGTGCGGTATTCATTGCAGAAACTCGCTCCAAAAGCGGCGGCAGAATGAATATCAGCATCCGCGAGATTTTGCACCAATACGCCGCATCACGCACGCGAACTTGGGCGCATGACCGCAGCAAGACTGTGGGCGCAAGCGAGATTGGCCAGTGCGCACGGAAGACGTGGTTTTCCAAGCACGATGCGCCGCGCGATCCGGATTATGTCGATGGTTGGGGCGCGGCACTGCGCGGCACGACAATCGAAGACCATTATTGGGTGCCAGCGCTGCGCTCATCGCTGCCGGAAGGATGGGAGTTGCTTTTCGCGGGAGATGAACAGCAATCGCTGAAAGACGGATATCTTTCGGCGACTACGGACGGGTTGCTCAACCATATCGCAACGAGCATTTGCATAAATCTCGATTGCAAATCTATAGATTCGCGCGCCGACATTTCGAAGGCTAAGGCGCAGCATACCTTCCAGGTTCAAGCTCAGATGGGCTTGATCCGCGACAAGACAAAACACAAGCCAGAGAAAAGCATTATCTCATATATCGACGCGAGTTTTTGGGATGTCGTGACCGAATTCGTCGTGCCGTTCTCATCCCGCATCTATGCCCATGCGCATGTCCGCGCGACGCAGATCATGACCGCGCGCGACGCACTGGACTTACCGCCGGAAGGCAAGATGGCGGGCGGCGATGAGTGCAAGTATTGCGCCTGGGCCTCGCATTGCGCGGAGGTGACGGTCGCGGGCGTGCCGCGAGACGAAAACGAGCTGGATGATGTGGAAGCGAAGATGCTCAAAGGCATGCGCGATGACCTTATCGCATGCCGCAATGAAGCGGCCGGCTTCGAGGCGAAGGTCGCCGAGAAACAGGAGCGTATCAAGCTATTCTTAAGGGATCACAATACCCGCCGTCATCGCGGGGATGATTGGTCGGTGTCGTACTTCCCAGTAAACGGAAAGGCGACGCTCGATCTCGACGCGGTCAAAGCTGCCGGCGTTGACCTCGAACCATACTACAAGACCGGCAATCCTGGAGAGCGATTGAGGATAGTATGAGCACCAAAGAACTTGTCATAACGCTTCGAGTGCCGCTCAGCGGAGAGATGTTTGAGGACGCCGCTGCGATTACGAAAGCGGCCGATATCGTGTCCAAGCTTAGACGGGAACTCGACGAAGAATTCGGTTCGAACGGTCACAGCCTGGTCGTCGATACCGAAACCAAGCGTGCCTCGCGCGCCGATGCTGGCGTTGAACGCCCGCAGAGCCGCGGTCCGCGCAAGGCGAAGGGTAATAGCGCCGAGAGTACCGTCTTCATACCAACCTAACCAAGCCAACACAAGCTCGTCGGGGCGGCTGTCGCCTGCGGCCAGCTTACCAACATAACAGGATAACAAGGTAATGGACGACACAGAACTGATGCTTCGTAGCGGCGAGCTTCCCAGCGCACCACAAAGAACCGGAACCGCACTGGCGATGCCGGGAGCCGATCCCTTCGCCGCATATGGGGCAAGCGCTCAGACCGGCGATTTTTTGTCCTTCAAGAATGGCGAGTGGCTGTTCGGGGTGGACGGGGAAATGCTCGATCTCGGGACGCGCTTAGTTGCTAACGTGGAGGGGCTTAAACGCGGCTGGCGATGCTGGAAAGAGAAGAAGCTGGTCGAGGATCTGACCCGCCCGCTGATCGCCATGATCCCACCAGAGCGCCGCAGCGATCTTGGGGATACTGACCCAGCAATGTGGGAACGCGACGCCGCCGGGAAGCCGATGGACCCCTACGTGCTCACCGACATGATCGAACTGGCCGACCCAGCTGCGGGGAAGCTGTTCGTCTACGCCACCTCATCAAAGGGCGGCACCAACTGCATCAAGCGGTTATGTGCAACCTACAGCCAGCACCGACGCCAGTCGCCTGGCGAGGTGCCGATCGTGTCGCTCGGGCGTGACAGCTACAACCACCCAGAGTTTAAAAAAATCTACGTCCCAATGCTGGAGGTGGTCGGCTGGACGGATGCCGAGAACCCGTCGGTCGATGGCGAGGCTGAGGGAGACGACATTCCGTTCGACGGGCCGACCATCCCGGCGCGCGCGGCGGTGGGTGCGCCCGCATCAAAGACACGGTTCTAATAGATGCGGGCGACTGCAATGCGCAGCACTGGGATTGATTGGGCTGCGCACATTGAGGCAGTCGCCCGCCGCCTCCGCGGCGAGCCGAACCAGCATCTCTCCAGCAAGACAGAGTTGCGGTTCGGCTCAAACGGCGGATTGCGCGTAACTGTCGCCGGAGAGCATCGCGGAACCTGGACAGATTTCACCGACGGTAATGCCAGCGGCGGTGTCCTCGATTTGATCGCCCATGATCTCCATTGCACAAAAAGCGCCGCGTTCGATTGGCTGAAAACAGAATTAAAGGTTGACATGCCGGATGATAAGCCAGCGCCAAAAGTCGCTAAGCAAGCGGCGCGCCCGGCCGCGCCGCAGCGCGTTGTCGACATTTATCGATATAATGACGAGCAGGGCAGTGTCCTCTATCGGGTGCTGCGATGGGGACCGCACAAGACATTCACGCAAAATCCGCCGGACGGCAAGGGCGGATGGATCACCGGCCCGGGCTGCATGAATGGCGTGCGCCGCGTGCCGTACCACATCAACGAATGGCTGTGGCACCCGGATCGCCCGCTCTACATCGCCGAGGGTGAAAAGGACGCCGACCGATTACGCGCTCTCGGTCTGCTCGCAACATGCAATGCCGGCGGCGCCGGGAACTGGCTGCCAACCGATAAGGATAACGCCGCGGAATTCATCGCGCTGTTCAGCGACCGTACGATTGTCGTGCTGCCCGACAATGATGAAGACGGGCGCAAATATGCAGACGCGGTTGTTCGCAGTCTGCTCCCCGTAGCAGCAGAGATCCGTGTCGTCGCGCTGCCCGGTCTGGCCGAGAAGGGCGACGTGTCGGACTGGCTCGATGCTGGGGGCGACAAGGATGCGTTGCTGGCGCTGGCTGACGCCGCAGTCCCGGTGCGAGAGGCGCCTACTACGCCGGCTAATGTGGTGCGGTTGCGGGCGGTCGAGAGCGAGCCAAAGCCAGAGGGCGATGCGCTGGAGCTATTCGGCCACCCGCTTAATGATATCGGGAATGCGGAACGACTTATAGCGCGATACGGTGACAAGCTGCGCTATGTCGTCAATGTTGGCTGGTTTGTGTGGGACGGGCGACGATTTCACTATGACCCGGCCATAGTCAAGGCTCGCATATTTGCGCATGATACTGTGCGCGATATGCTGGTTAATGCCTTCGACGCACCGTCGCATAAAAAGGAGCAGGAAGAGCGCAAGAAAGGTCTTATTAAATTTGCCATCAGCTCCGGCAACACCGGAAAGATCAACGGTATGTTGGCGCAAGCTGAGCCGCAACAGGCGATTGAAAACGGCGACCTTGACCGTGACCCATGGCTGTTCAATTGTGCCAACGGCACGCTTGACTTGCGCAGTGGTGAGCTGCGCCCGCATAGTCAGGATGATTTGCTAAGTAAGCTATCGCCCGTAGCCTTCGACCCGAATGCAGAATGCCCAATATGGGAAAAGACAATATTGGAGATATTCGGTGGTGATAGGGAAATGGTGGATTATGTCCAACGCGCCATCGGGTATTCGGCGACCGGGCTAACCACAGAGCAGGTTATATTCATTATGCACGGTGCCGGGTCGAATGGCAAAAGTCTAATGCTAACGATCCTCGATGCGGTATTCGGCGATTATAGCATCACCGCCGCCAGTAAAACGTTTGTGCAGGACGATAAGGGAGACACGGCGTCGAATGATGTTGCGCGGCTCGCCGGCTCTCGGTTCGTCTCTGTCATCGAGACCGAACAAGAGAAAAAGCTGGCCGAAGGCTTTGTTAAACAAGCTACCGGCGGTGATGTTATGTCGGCGCGGTTTTTATTTAAGGAGTATTTTGAATTTATTCCAGTATTCAAAATATGGATGGCGACCAACCACAAGCCGCGGGTGCGTGGAACCGATAATGCCATCTGGCGGCGCATCAGGTTGCTGCCGTTTCTCATTATATTTGCTGATCCTGAAGAGGCGGAAGCGGGACAGCCTATCAAGGATCTCGGCTTAAAAGAAAAGCTAATGCAGGAACTCCCCGGTATACTTCGATGGGTTTTAGATGGCGTTGCCTCATGGCGCGTGCATGGTCTGACGCAAGCGCCGGCGGCCGTTATGGAGGCCACGAAAGAGTACCGGGAGAGTCAGGATGCAACCGAAGGTTTTATTGTCGAGTGCTGCCATGTGTCACCCGGTCTACAATCTACGGTTGGTGATTTGTTCAAGGCATATAAGATTTGGTGCATCTCCAACGGAGAGACCGCAATCAGCTCGACAGCGTTCGGGTTGGCCTTGGAGGAGAAGGGGTACCCATCGGCACGGGCACCGGGGGGGAAGAGGATGCGTAAGGGGTTGATGTTAAAGGAGGAATATAGTGTGGTGGAGGGGTGATATAATAAGCATGGCTTACTGTGACATGTTGCGAGTTGTGACGCGAAATCTTTATAATAGCCTACACACATATTTTCTCACGCGCGGCATAAGGAAAACGTGTCACAACCCGCAACATGTCACACGTCAGCAAGGCTGACCTATTTTGCGACCGTCTTTTCGCGCGAGACGCGAGGGCTTTTGGAGGACTGACGTGGACACCGACGACGTGCCGTTCGGCAAATATCAAGGCATGGATATCAATGTCCTACTGGCCGACCGCGGTTACTGCATGTGGCTTGTGCGGCAAGACTGGCTAGAGGAACGATATCCCGCTATATACGGGATGATTGTCGATCAATATGATGTCGATGTCAGCGAATATATTCCTAGCGAAAGAATTAGGCAGCCAAAGCAAACCAAGAGGCAGGCGGCAGCGGAGGCGCATGGGGCGGCGGTTGTTGCTGCCTCGATCGCGACGTCGGTGCGTCAGCGCATGATCGAGAAGCAATCCGCCGCTGCGGCCGTGTTTGAAGCGCGCTGGACTTTAAACGCGTTGTTGCGCGAGGCGCCCGACTTGTACGAGGCGCTCCAGGATCAGCTCGGTATGTTTCACGCAAGTCTCGGGGCCGGGACAGACGAGCAGATTGTCGCGCATGGCGAGGCGATGTGTCGGGGCTGGGCGGCGGCGATCGCGGTGATGGAGAAATCCAACATCGCGGCCGATGCGATTCACATTGGCGAGTTCGGGGAGTGCGTGGTTGCGATCGGGCGCATGCAGAAGGCGCCGGGATGGCTGCGCGAGCAATACGGGGATGGGGTGGTGTACCTGTGTCCGCGCGAGGTCGCGATGCTGTATTTGCGACTCGACGTGGCGCGCGCGCTGAAGGCGGAATGGCCGGATGCTGAACTTACGGAGATACGCGAAAAGGAGAACGCATGACCAATGCGGAAACGCTGGAAACCCTAAAGATCATTTCTGTGAGCTTGTGGAGCATCGCTCGCAGAAATGAACGGCTCGAAAGGATGCTCCGAACTATCGATGTGAAGGTGGATACTGTTATGGGTTACAAAGAAGACCTGATGGAGCTTGTCGAGGGGCAAGAGACGTTGAAGCAATCGTTTGTTGCTTATGACGATGGCATCAAATCCCGCATCGATCAGCTGAAGGCCGAACTGCTGGCGGCGCTCAGTGGGAACCCGGCGCTCGCCGAGGTCGACGCGCTTGTCGCTAAGGCGAAGGCTGACATCAATTCCGACTCGAACGAGGTATTTGACCGGATGCGGGCAAACACGCCGGAAGGCTGACAATTGAGAAAGGGGCGGCCTGCGGGCCGCCTCATCTGCAACCATGCGAGAGGAATACACAATGAACCGTTATGCTTTGATCCTGCCGATGTTGCTGATGGTGTCTCCTGCGATGGCGGCTGACCCGCCCCAAGCTCAGCCGCCGGCTCAGGCTCAGCCGCCGGCTCAGGCTCAGCCGCCGGCTCAGGCTCAGCCGCCGGCTCAGGCTCAGCCGCCGGCTCAGGCTCAGGACGAGCTGGCCAGTGCGATGAATTCGGCATTGCAAGACAGCGCCAAGGCTGCTGGCAATCTCGGTAATGCGGCCCGGGTTGCGATGCAGCAACGGGCGCAGTTGCAGGCACTGCTGGTCAGGGCGGTGGAGCTGTGCGCCGAGCGGTGCATCGAGCTGACGGGGCCGATTGCACCGGCTGAGCCAGCGCCTGCTGAGGTGAAGCCGGAAGTCGCGGCGCCACCGAAATGACCGACCGCGGCACGGTCGATTCGACGCGCCAACGGGGCGAGGACATCGCCCCCCAACTGCGGGCTGAAGTCGAGCGGCTGCGCGATGATTTCGTGCAAGCATCTGATCAAGCCGATGAGCTGCAGGTTGAGATTGAGCGCCTGCGGGCTGAAGCTTTGCGAAACGAGGTTATCGCGACGGGGTTCAAGCTGGAGCTTGATGAACTGCGTGCGGCTATCCCGGAAATCGTCGGCTGTGCTTATGGCGAGGGGCTGGCGTGCCGACGCGATACTGACGGCCGGCATGGGTGTTGCTTGGCGCGGTTGCGCGCGCTGCGGCTTGGCATCGGGGTGGCGCCCGAAGGCTGGGCACAGGCCGGCGAGGATTTCGCGGCGCGGTATCCGGTGACGTTGGCTAAGCTTGCGGAGGAGGACGATGGGGCATGAACAAGGATGAAGATCTGGAAATTGTTGTGATGCCGCAAGTTTTGGAAGCCATAGCTGGCGATCCTGAGTTGGCGGAGATGCTTCGCGAATTCCTCGCCAACGCGCACCAGGCGCATGAAGCGGTTAGGTCGGGGCGATACGAGACCTTCCAGGATGCGATAGAGGCTATCACGGGGTTTGAGCTGAAGGTGCTGGAGGACGAGGACGATGTTGCCTGATGGCGATTAGGCGCGATGCGGCGGTGCTGTGATGGCCGAAGAGGGGGCGTCGGCTACCCCTATGGCCGAAACGTCTGAAATCGCGTCCAGCGCCACCGCATGCGCTCTATGGACATGTCCGCCTTTGGCGTACGGGCTGCACCGCCGACCGGGCTTCCGCTGCCGGCGGCATGGCGGTGAGTCCGTGTGCGGAATCTGCGCCGGCGATTTAGTCGATGCTGTCAGGACAAGGGAGGATGCTGTCCTGCATCCTGATGGTGCAGGATTTTTTATGCCATAGGCGAAGATTCTTGTTGACGCGACTTAATTTACGGAGCACCCTAAATGCTAGGCACCAGATTTGCGACTGCTTCCCGCTCCGTGCAATCACGGGCTGGGTCGCGCAAGGCCAAGGCAAACCGCCACCATATCGGAGACGAGCTAACGCCTGAGCGGCGTCAGCACGGCTCGATCGTGCGTGCCGACGGGCCGGTCGAGGATGTCGACGGCAATTATGGGGTGCCCTATATCGCCCGCGACATTCTTGCGACCATGGAAGCGCGCGGCACGATTAGCGCAGAGATGCGGATTGCTGGCGATCAATTCAGAGAGAATTTCCGGCGGGCTCATTTGGACGAGATGCGCGCAGCCGATCTCGGGCGGGTTGCTGGCATCGGGGGATCGCTCGATGAGGATCTCAGAATCATGGCCGCAAAGGCTGCGGTTATGCGGGCAATCAAAGATGTTGGCGAACCTGGTGGCAGCATTTTGTGGAATGTTGTTGGCTTGGAGTGCTCGCTAAAAGATTGGGCGATCGGGCAAAGTTGGAACGGCCGCCCGACCAACGCGGCGGCCGCCAGCGGAATGCTCGTGGTGACGCTTGGGATGCTGGTCGCTCGGAGCAAGGGGCGCTAAGTGTCATCAGACCTCACCTCTCTATCTAGTAAGAGATGGAGGTCAGTTATTCTGATCCATTGTTCTCTAGTCCTATCGACCATCTCGATTAACATGAGCTGGTCAAACTCATCTTTTAGTGGTCTGGCGTAGTCTATAGCTTCGATAAGTTCGCGGTACGTCATCACTTCATTCCTTCTGCTTGTTGTCTCGCCCGCTCCCGCTCGATATACAGCCATACGTAATCAGGAATAGGTGTTGGCTTACCGGTGCGCGGGTCCGGTGCATCTGATATCCAGCGCTCAACGTGGCGCCATGATCGGTTGACGATCTTCGCAAACTCGGCCGGTGTCAGGCCGAGGGATGCGATGGCGGCGCGGAGGTCGGCGGCGGTCATTCGCACCATTCGCCCAAACGCACGATGCGGCATTCTACCGGGCGGCCGGCCTCGGTGGCGCGTTTACGAATTAGCCGCGTTAATGTTTGCGCGTTATCATACGATAGGGGCTTGCAGTTCGATGGTGTGTTTTTAACAGATAAATCAGTCTGGACGTAAAGCCATGGGTCGGCGCTCTGGCCTTTGTCACGAATGGCTATAGTGTAGGATGTTGAGTTCGTCATCATTCTCTCCCGTGAGCTGTATGCGGGGCCGTAGCCCCGGTTGGTTGCCGGGTGGTTAGTGCTGGACGTCTTCGTGGAGAACTTCGGCCAAGTTATTTTCTAGTTGATCCGCTTTATATCGGCGATCCATCTCGGCTAGATAGATATCGCAGATGTCGCCGTTTCCGAGGATTGTGTTGCGGCCGTAAGCGGCCTCTAGTTCGCGATCAGTCATTGATACACAATGCTCGATTGCCCAAATGATCGCTTGTTCATGTGCGCTCTGTGTCATGGTCGTCTCCCGTTGGGTTTCGCTCGTGCTCATCAGTTCCGGACTTGTGCCGGAAGACCCTTCCCCGGCTAGGCCGGTTCCGCCCTTGGGGCGATGTCGCGGGTTCTTTCTGTTTCCGCGCCGGGTTGCTTTGGCTATGGTGCCTCGGGTCCGGAGCCCGTGTCTGTCTGACCATCCCAATATGACACCGTGTCATCAGATGCGCAAGCCCTATTTGGTAACAGCCATAAAAATAATTCGGTGATCTAAATGACTGAACCGAACGCGCTGCTGCTCAAGGCTGGCCGCAATGGCCGGGCCGAGGGTTGGTCGGACGCGTGTGTCGCAATCGCTTGGCGTCTGCGCCTACGCGCGGAGGCGCGCGTTATCGATCGGGACGAGCTGCTCGCATTCGCCGCTGAGCTGCCGGGCCTGCCTTATGGAGCCATTGAATGACTATCCTGCAATCGATCATACGCGCGCTCGGGTGCGCGGAAGATCAGAAAGAGCCGGTTGACGTCGCGCGCATGCTTGACGATATGGCCGCCGGGGCTGAGCCGCATCTTGACTGGCGCCACTCGGTTGTCGATCTGATGAAGCTGTTGGGTCTCGATAGCAGCGTATCTGCGCGCCGCGCGCTCGCGGAGGATCTGCGGTATCGCGGCGAATTCGATGGTCCCCATATGAATCAATGGCTGCACCAGCAAATCATGCATCGTGTCGCTGACAATGGCGGCGTCGTGCCGCCGGAGCTGCTGTGATGAAAAGCAAGCCAACGCCGAAGGGCAAGCCCGCGCCGTTTTCGATGAAAGGAAAGCCGGGCAAGAAAGGCGTGAAGGGCTGCTGAGATAATGCGTCGCTCGTCAAACTATACACCAGAGATTGCCGAGGCAATTTGTGAGCGGATTGCGGCGGGCGAAGCTTTGGCTGCGATTTGCCGTGATGAAGGCTTCCCTCCTGAAAGTACAGTGAGGCGGTGGGCGATTGATGATCGCGACGGTTTTGCTGCGAGATACGCGCTCGCGCGGGATCGACAAATAGAGCATTTCGAGGACGAAATCATTGCTTTGGGCGATTCAATGCTCGGCACTGATAATAATGCGGCGGTCAGTGCGGCAAAGCTAGCGAGCGACAATCGCAAGTGGCTGATGTCCAAGCTCAAGCCGCACAAATACGGTGACAGGCTCGCGGTCGGCGGCGACGCGGACAATCCGCTAAAGGTCTATCACCAAGTCGCTTATGTAATTGTCGATCCGAAAGAGCCGAGCGAGGGCTGATGCTCGGCGTTTTGTCCTGGGTGACTGACGCCGCTGCCATTGTCGCGGGGATCGGGGCGCTAAGTATCTTGTTCATGATGTTTGTCGGCCGCTGATTTCTGCCACTGACTCTAGATTGAGTGGCGTCAACAAGCCTGCTACGCTGAATCCATTCATATGGCAGACGGAGCGCGGGCTTTTCGGGCCTGACGCTGAACCCTGCCCATGTGGCACACTGTCTTAAATAACGCGAGGCTGTTAATGAGCGTCGAGGCCGTCACGATCGGGGCGGCGACGCTCTATTTGGGAGACTGCCGCGAGGTGCTGCCGGCACTCGGCATGGTCGATGCGATCGTGACCGACCCGCCTTATGGAATACCGCATAAGTTCTCTCCGCAAAAAGGCGCTGGAAGAAAAGGCACGCGGACCCTAAACTTCTCTTGGGACACCCTCTCTATAAACTCTGTCGTTTTTGATGCAATCAGCGCAATTGCGCTCAAAGTGCAGTCTGCTTTTGTTTTCTGCGGTCTTACGCAGGCCAGCGTCATTGCTGGCGCCCTTCGCGCCGCCGGGCTTATTGATAAGCCTGCGGCCTGGGTGAAAAAGTGTCCTGCGCCGGCCGCGCCCGGTAATTGGTGGCCGTCAGCTTTTGAACTCGCGGTGTATGCGTATCGGCGAGGCGCGTGGTTCGGGGATACAGACACGAAGCGTCGGAATGTCTTCATCGCAGACAGCTATCGACATGGACAGCCGGGTAAAGTGGCGCATCCAACGCAAAAGCCGCTTGTGCTTATGGAGCGGATTGTCGGCGCGATTGTCGCGCCCGGCCGTATTGCCCTTGATCCCTTCATGGGCAGTGGCACCACGGGCGTAGCATGCGCGCAGCTCGGCCGCCGCTTCATCGGCATTGAGATTGAGCCGCGCTATTTCGAGATTGCCTGCCACCGGATCGAGGCTGCACAAATACAAGAGCGGATGGCTGTATGAACCGACTGATCGCCCTTTGCGCGGCGGCATTGCTTTGCGTGCCGGCGCTGGCCTATGGCGAGATCGACTTTATGCCTGGCAGCCCGTGCGTCAGCGTGATACCGGGCACAAAGGCGGTACATGTCACCCATCCCGTCCAGCGGGCCTGGGAGCTTTGCCAACGCCCCGAATTCCTTGCGGTCCGCGCCGAGGCTTGCGCGAAAATTACCCAGCTCTATGCCGAGACTGGGATAGCGGCGCGCGAGCAAGCCGAAAGCGACAAGGCGGACCAGGAATACATCACGTGCGAGCTGCGATACATTGACAGCGTGGCGGCGCCGCGATGAACCGCCGCCGTCTGATTTCCGCCTGTATGGTGGCTGTGCCGGGACTGTTTGCGGCGCGTGCTGCGGGGGCGGCATTGGATGACATAGATCCTGACGTCTTCCCCAGAGGCAACATAGCCGGCCCGATGACGCCGCCCGATTGCGATCGTCAATTAGACTGTCGGTTCGCGGCCGGCATGTCGACCGCGACAGCGAGGTACTGCGGGCCGGCTGAGTATAGTCGCGCCGGGACGGTGGTCTCCGAGCCTAATGATTGCAACGTCACGACGACGCAATGGTCTTGCCAGACCTGCGGTAAGTCCTGGGAAGAGAAATCTCCTACCTAATGCTAGGCAATACCGAAACTGCGCTGTGGTGCGCCGTTCTCGCGCAGGCATTCTATGATGCGACCAACCGGCTGCCGGTTGACTACAAGCACTAGCACGTCGATTGCGATGAAGCGCGCCGCTGGCTGGTCTATCCGAGCGAAGAATTTTCCGAGGTCTGCGAAATGGCGGGAGTTGATGCTGAAGTCGTTCGGCAGTGTGCGATTGACATCGCGCTCGATGGCTGGCAACGGCCGTATTGATGCCGCCTGAGATCCTGTTCGCCGCGTTTGGACCCACGGTCGCGCTCTGTCTGGTTGTGCTTGGCCTGGCTTGGTTGTCGGGTGGTCGGTAAGTGCTCACCACTATAGTCGCCCTCGGGTTTTTGGTGCTGTGGGTTGCCTTACTGCTCGGGGCGCTTTTCTTGGAAGACCTCATCTGGTGGCGGAAGTGACGCTAACCGAAGCGCTTGGGATATTGCGCGACCGCGCCGGCTATCTCAAAGGCCGCATCATCGCCAAGCAGGCCGTCGGCTGGGAATTCCAGTATGATGAGCGCGAGCGCGCGGCACTGGAGCTGGCCATCGTGGCGGCTGAGCGCGATACAAGCACGGACGCCGAATGAGCGTCGGGTTAGTTGCAATAGTCGTGATTGGGTGGTCTCCGTAGTTGCCGTAAGGCGCTACTGTGGCTACGTCGGCGGGTTTGGGTTTGCCCACCGCCAACACAAGGGCGGTTCTCCTGGCAGGGAGAAGCCGCCCTTCGTGTTTATGGTTCGACGGACCACCTCTCCGTCGCACATCAGCCAATTGCAATGAGTTACGCGCTAACCTGTCGATAACCCATCTTGCTACCCATCATACTGAGGCGGGCTTATGGCGTCGCTAGACCTGGAGGTAGCGCGGGTCTTTAAGCCGCTGCTCGGTAGTGCGCGGTTTCTTGCGGCGCACGGCGGGCGTGGTTCGGGCAAATCCCATTTCTTTGCCGGCAAGATGATCGCCCGCGCCATTGCCGAACCTGGGCTGCGCGCTGTCTGCATCCGCGAAATCCAGCGAAGCTTGGCGCAGTCGGTTAAGCGCCTGCTCGAAGATAAAATTATAGCTCTGGGCGTTGGCCACCTGTTTGAAGTGCTCGAATCTGAGATCCGCACCCCTGGCAATGGGCTGATTGTCTTCCAGGGCATGCAAAACCACACGGCGGGATCGATTAAGTCTCTGGAAGGCTTTGATATTGCCTGGGTCGAGGAAGCGCAAAGCCTATCGCTGCGCAGCCTCAACCTGTTGCGCCCGACCATCCGGAAGGATGGCTCAGAGCTGTGGTTTAGCTGGAACCCGGATAACGAAACCGACCCGGTCGATCGCTTCCTACGAGGCCGCAACAAGCCGCCGAATGCGATCGTGGTGCAGGCGAACTATCTCGACAACCGATGGTGCTCAAAAGCACTGCTCGGCGAGGCCGAACTAGATAAAAGCGACCCCGATAAGTACGCGCATGTGTGGCTCGGCGAGTACCAGCGAGCGGTTGAGGGCGCTTACTACGCTGACGGGTTGCGGCGCGCCGATGAAGAGGGGCGGATTGTTCCGCTATCGGTCGATCCGATCCTGAGCATCAAAGCAAGCTGGGATATCGGCATCAACGATGCGACGGCCATTTGGATTTCGCAATGGGTTGGTGGCCAGATCCGGTTTCTTGACTACATCGAGGGTCAAGGCCAAGCGCTTAGGTTTTACACCGCTGAGCTACGTAAGCGCGGCTATGCTCGCGCCGAGTGCATCCTGCCGCACGATGGGGCGCATCGCGACAAGGCGTTCGCGATGACCTACCAACAGCATTTGCAGGAAGCTGGGTTCGACGTACCGCCGCCGATTAAGAACCAGGGCAAAGGGGCCGACATGCTGCGGGTTGAGACCGCGCGTCGGTGGTTTCCGAGAATGTGGTTCGACGCGGAAAAGACGCATGCTGGCCGCAAGGCATTGGCCTCGTATCATGAGCGTCGCGACGAGGATAGGCAGATTGGGTTGGGTCCGGAGCACAATTGGGCATCGCATGCGGCCGATAGTTTTGGGCTTATGGCGTGCGCCTATACCGAGCCAACCACTAGCCTCGGGGTGATCCCGAAGCGGGACATGAGCTGGGTGGTGTAAAAGAACGGTATAAACGAATCTTAATGTAGCTAACCCCTAACCTCAAAAGGAATATTCATCATGGCAACAACCGCGCTCGAAGAGCTGGAAAACTCGGTTAATGATGCAGTCAACAGGCTGCGGCGCGCGACCGAAGACAAAGAGTCTGGCGGCGATGGCAATATTGACAACCATCCGAAGGTCAAAGAGCTGCGGAAGCGGCTGCATACTGCGATGGAGGCGCATCGCAAAGCCATGGGAGACGAGGGCGAAGGCGAAGGTGGCCGTCCTGCGCCGGCATCGCGGATAGCGGCGACGCCCGAGGATGTGCTGTCGAGCCCCTACCCAGGTTCCGAGCCGCGCTACGTGAAGCAGCACGACGGCCATCCTGATCCGATCGAGCGGGCGCGCCCGACGCCACCGGCACAGGCCGCTGGTCGCGTTACCGAGGACGAGCCGAAGCTCGATGACGATGCGAAGAAGCCGGCTGCTGCGGCTGCGGCAAAACGGTAGCAGCCCCGGGCGAGAGCCTGGTCTCTAGGCTCTCGCTGCTTGCCTGATATCATCCGCCAAGATGCGGGCATCTTCTTTGGTTAGCGAAAACCGGATCAAATCCGGCGCATGCTGGATGGTGTCTGTGCCGCCGTAAACGATGACGAAGGATATCCGCCCATTATGGGATAGCGAAACCTCAACCGAGGTGTTTGCGCTATCCTTGATGATGTCTGTGGTGCTTATACGGATCATGTCAATCATTCTTTTGCTCAATTAGTTCAACACTCCGTCGCCACTCGGCTTGGTGATCGATCATAACCCCCATCCGATCGAGCCGAGAGAAATGCTGACAGGTTCGCACGATTAGGCCGAGTGTCGAATCCATCCGATCTGGCGGAACTCGCTTTAATATCAGCGAAATCATTAAGATCAGGGAATCTGGCCAGGTTTCCGGCAGATTATGTTCGAACCCCAGCTCGACCGCAATCCGACGTGGCATGGGGTTAGTCATGGGGTTAGTCATTCGGGCGCCCTTCTGGGCGCCACCAGAGATCGATAGTTTTTTCATCTGGGGGAGGGCGGTTGCCGGTGAGCGCCCATGTTGTCCACAATTCGCCGAGGCGATACAATTCTACCCAAACGCCCGGCGGTGGTGGATCAGTCGTGACGGGTCGCCATTTGGTGGCGCGAAGCAGGCGAATGTTGCTTTCGCGGATCTGCGCAGCGCTAGCCTTGTCTGACTGAGCCCGGGTTTTTAGTCGCTCTAACATCCCCATACCCTACCACAACCCCGCCCGCAACGGTGAGGGTTTTTGTGTCTGGAACATGAATGCAATCTCGCGGAAAAATGACCGACCGCGAGCTTGCGGGGATCATCAACACACAAATTGAAGATGCTGTTGCCTACGACTCAGGCGAGATGTCGAAACTGCGCCAGAAGGCGCTGCAGTATTATGAGGGTCACGAGACCCTCGGTGGGGACGTCCCGGCTCAGAAGGGCCGCTCCAGCGTTGTCAGCCGCGATGTATCCGATACGCACGGCTGGGTCATGCCGCAAATGCAACGGATATTCACCGGCGGTGAGCGCACTGTTGTGTACGAGCCGCGGCGGCGTGAAGCAGAAGAGGGCGCTTCACAGGCGACGGATTATGTCAACTACCTGTTTCGCTCCGAATGCGATGGCTACTCCGTGCTGTACGATGCGTTCTGGGATGGGCTGGCGCTCGGCAATGGCATCATTAAGCACTGGTGGGATAGCACGCCGGCGTATTGCACAGAAACCCTGTCGGGGATTGCCGAAGCGCGGTATATTGATACCGTCAACGATCCCAACGTTGAAGTCCTGGAGCATACAGAACGCGATGATCCGAACTACACCAACGTGGCCGACCCCGGAGGAATGGATGGCCCGTTGGGAGGCAATGCAGGAGGCGCAGCGGCTCTTGGTGGAGAATCGGGAGACGGAGCGCCGGCAGCGGCAGCGGGAGCGCTTGGCGGCGGGCCAGGGCAGCCCCTTCCAAACCCCAGCGAGTCTCCGGGCGGCTTCAATGGCGATGCAGATAGATATGGCGTTCCGAGCATCGCAGGAGATGCCGCAGGAGGAATGGCAGGCGCTGCGCCCCCGGCTGCCGCGCAGCCTCCGGGATTTGCTGGACTAGCTCCCCCGAAACTGCACGACCTAAAAATCAAACGCAAACGCTACGACGGCCGCGTTCGGATTGCCGCGGTTCCGCACGAAGAGTTTCGCATTGATCGCAACGCGCTGAAGCTGGACGAAGAGCATGTTCTGTTTTGCGCGCACGTCAGTCACAATCGCACCCGCGGCTCGCTGATCCAGGATTATCCGGATCAGCGCACCGCTATCGAGGATCTGCCGGCCTATATCGCGGGCGGCGATGATAAAGGCGCGCGAGCCGCACGCGGCATGTCCGGTGGCAGCAATGCCTCGCCCGATCACAGCACCGACCTTATAGAGGTATGGGAGTGCTACGTACAGATTGACTTCAACTCAGACGGTGTTCCTGAGTGGCGTCAGGTTATTATGGCCGCGGGCAATCAGACCGGCGTTGAAGGCCATATGATGCTGGCGAATGAAGAATGGGGCGATCCGCTGCCGTTCTCCGATGTTGTGCCGGACCCGATGCCGCATCGGTGGCGCGGCGGGTCGCTGTATGATGATCTCGCTGATATTCAGCAAATAAAGACGGTTTTCCTGCGCGGTTTCGCGGATAATTTGTATTGGGCAAATAACCCGCAGCGGGAAGTGGTCATTTCCGCGGTTGACCCGGCCAGCATGGAGGAGCTGTATAATCCGACCTATGGCGGCAACGTGTTTGTCAAGCAGGCTGGTGTCGTCAATACCTTGCCCGTTCCGTTTATTGCCGACAAGCTGACGGTTGGGCTGGATTGGTTTGACAAAATCCGCGAATTTCGTACTGGCGTATCAGCGGCGACGGCTGGTCTCGATCCTGAGACCTTGCAGAATCAAACCGCGATGGCCGCGAGCCTGGCATCGGCAGCCAGCCACGCCAAAAACGAACTGCGCGCCCGCAATTGCGCGGAAGGCGGCATCAAGCGGATGTTTGGTTGCCTCTTGAAGCTGATAACGCAACATCAGGACAAGACCAGGACGATCAAGCTACGCGGCGAATGGGTCGATATGAACCCGAATTCCTGGGATGCCGACATGAACGTTATTGTTAATGTTGGTCTTGGCTCCGGCTCGCGCGAGCATGATGTCGCGATATTGCAAGCCATTAGCCTGGAGCAGAAAGCGATTATCCAGGGCTTGACGCCAATGGTTGCGGCGCAGTTTGGCATGGGGCCGGATGTTGTGTTCGCGACCGACCGCAAGATGGTCGAGGCGGCTGGGCTGAAATCGCCGGAAACCTATTTCCCGGAGATTTCAAAGGACGATGTTCAGCAATTGATGCAACAGATGTTGCAGCAGCAGCAACAGGCGCCGGACCCGAAAATGGCCGAATCGCAGGCTAAAATCCAGGTAATGCAGCAAGAAGCTCAGGCTAAGGCGCAGGCCGACCAGCAACGCATGGCTACGGAACAGCAGGCCAAGCAACAGCAGGCGGCGTTGGATTGGCAGCACAAACAGCAGCAATCCGAGATTGATAATCAGCACCGCGAACGCGAAATCCAGATGAAGGGCGCGGCCATGGTGCAAGAGCTGAATATGAAGCATCAGCTCGCCCTTGAGCAGGCGCAGCGCGATTTCGCGTTGAAGCAGCAAGAAATGCAGGCTGGCTCAGAACTGAAGCTGCGCGAGCTTCAGATGGAGGCTGAGCTAAAGCGCGAGGAAATGAAGATGCGGCCACAGCAAGAGCCCAACATTCAGCAGGCTGAGACGTGACCGAAGCCGAATTGCGCCGCCACGCCTCTGAGGCGCAAAACCTGCTAAGCGCGCCTGTCTTCCGTGACGCCCTGAAGGCGCTGGAAGACGAGACGATCGAAGAATTGCTCGCGACTAAGACAATGTGGCGTTGGGGCGACCGCAAGCGGCGGGTGCTGGCTGACCGGGTCAATGCGATCCGCGATCTAAAGCACCGCCTGGAGATAGCGGTGCAGATGGGATTGCACGCGGCTGAGCGGGCAAGGTTGGGGATTTAGTCGTCGGGTTCCTCGTGCTCGTCGTGTGCTGCTAAATACTCTTCCTTAGAGACTACTGTTGGCACGCCGTTAACGTACACGACAAATCGCGTCCCGTCGTTAAGCCGCCGCCATTCGGCGTGGTTGTCTTCTTCGTGGAATTCGCTGATTAGCGTCTGTTTCTGAGGGGCGGAGACGTCCACCAGCAGGCCGCGCTTATGCAGTGCAGCCACTTTATCCGCCAAGTTCTTCGTAGCTTCGATCATGAATCGAGGCAGTTCAGTCGCGGCCATTAACGCCTCCACCGGAATTCCAGCGCCTGCGGGCGCCGCATTAACGGATAACCCATGTCTGACAATACCACCGCTGCGCCTGTGGGCGCCAGCGAACAAATCACTGCGCCTACAGATACCGGCCCGACGGACCGAGCCTCTGCGGTGGCTTTGTTGGCCGGCCTGGATACGCCGCCCGAGGCACCGGCTGCGGCCACGCCCGAGGCGAACACCCAGGAGCCCGTTGAAACGCCAACCGAAGAAGCACCGGCTGAGGCCGCTGCGGCAGATGAAGGCGAAGACGCGCCGACCGAAGAGGTCGCTGCGACAGAAGACACTGACCCCAAAGCTGACGATGAAGAGCCCGAAGTCATCATCCACGGCAACGCGATGCTCGTCCTGCGGGATGGCACCAAAGTGCGTGCGAGTGAGGCGCGTAAGGCAATCGGCACGCTGCGGGAATACGAAGCTAAGGTTCCTGATCTAGCCGCCACTGCGGCGAGAATCCAGGAACGCGAAGCACAACTCGCCCAGCAAGAGCAGACCGTCCAGAATGCGTTGGCGCAAGCCTACCAAATCGTTAATGCCTACATTCCGCCCGCACCAGACCCGGCTCTCCGTCACGCTGATTTTATCGGCTACATGGAGCAAAAGGAGCTGCGTGAGGAAGCCCTGAATAATCTTCGCCAAGTACAAAGCGCTGCCGAGGCCGAGCAAGCTCAGCACTTGCAGAAATCGGAGCAGGCCCGCGAGGCCGAGCGCAAGGCAATGCTGGAGCGGAGTTACAAGACGCTTAGCGAGAGGGTCCCCGGTATCGATAGCCCTGAGGGGCTCCAGAAATTCTACGGGGATATCGCGAAAGCAGCCGCGCCTTACGGTATTTCGGCCGAAGAGGTCAACAATACCGTGCATGCGCCGTTGCTGCACATGGTGCATGAGATGTCGAAAGAGGTCGCGGCCTATCGAAAGCTCATGGCGCAGAAAGCAACCGCAGAGGTAAAGGCAAAAGCGGCGCCGCCGGTACAACCCCCGGGGCGTAGGGTATCAGCGGAACAGGCGGCAAATCAGGCATCGGACACTCAGCTCAGGCAGTGGCGAGACAGCGGGGCGTCGCGCGCAGGTGCGGCGGCCATCCTTGGCAATCTCGATTAGGAACTGTCTCTCATGGCAATTATTACCAATACCTACCAATCTACTTCTGGTGCATCCAAACAAAATCGCGAAATCATCATTCGCGATACGATCGAACGTGTGGACCCAGCAGAAACGCCGCTTTTTTCTATGATCGGCCGGGCGCCGAATATCGATGGCGTCGATCCGAAATGGGTGCAAAGCTCGCTGGCCACCCCGAACCCTGACAACGCACAAGTTGAAGGTGACCAGTACACGTTTAGTGCAGTGAACCAACCTGCCCGCGTGGGGAATTATACGCAAATCTTCTGGAGAACATTTGCAGTATCGGATTCGCAGAACGAGCTTCTGAAGGTCGGCCCGAAAACCGAAGTGGGTCGCAACCGGATGGAGAAGGGCCTGGAACTCCGCACCGACATCGAGGTGTCGATGCTCAGCAACAACCCATCCGTGGGTGGTCTCACTCGTAAGAGTGCTGGATTGCGAGCCTGGACGGCAAGCAATGATGTGTTCTCCGCCGGGGGCGCAAGTGGAGGATTCAATGCTGGTACGGGGGTCGTCGACGCGGCGACCAACGGCACAGCACAACGCGCTTTTACAAAGGCATTGATGGATGCCGCGCTACTTGCGACGTACACCGCGGGCGGCAATCCAACATTGTGTATCTTGTCGCCCTACGCGAAGTCGGTGTTTTCTGGCTTCATGTCGGATGCCAGCGTCGCACAGCTTCGGGTTGCGACATCGGCGAAATCGGCGGCAACGATCGTCGGTGCGGCCGATGCGTATCTCAGCGATTGGGGACTCATCGATTTCGTGCCCGATCGCCAGCTTGCACGGGCCGGGGCGGCATACGCGCGCAACGTGTACTTCATTACTCCGGATAAGCTCGAAAAGGGTTTCTTCCGGGATATCCAGGAGGACACGGATCTCGCGTCGAACGCGGATGCCGAGCTGTTCGTACTAAAGTGCGAGTTCGCGCTGATTGATCGCCACGAGAAAGCCCATGGCGTCGTGGCCGATATTTTCGGAATGACATCGAGCACCTAGTTCGGCGGCATCAACAACAGCGTCGATAGGGTCGGGCCAAGCTCGCTTGGCCCTGGCCTGTCGGCGCTGCTTCTTTTTAAGGATATGTGATATGGCTCTTGAGCGTACGACATTTGATGTCATTCCTGCTGCATTGGTCGGCGGGGGGCAGGCGGGCGCCCCGCAAATTCGCCCGCAATCAATGACACGCATCACCGCCGTAGCGACTGCCGCCGATAGCGTAATGCTGCCGTCTGCACTTCCGGGCTCGTTGGTTTTTGTGCAGAACGCGGCGGCGGCGAATGCGTGTGCGGTATTTCCTGCGAAGGGCGATGCGATTAACGCCGGTGCGGCGGATGCCGTGCTGTCGGTCGCGGCTGCCGGAAACGTCATCTTCTTTTGCGCCGTCGCCGGCAAATGGGCCGCGGTTGTAAGCGGATAAGGATTCTATCTCCATGGATTCACGCCCACAGCATAATGCGCCGCACAATGCGCCCCCGCCGCCGGCCCCGGCAAAGCCGAAGCTGCTTGAAGTCAACCTGTTGCGCCGATACGCGCCGCATTGGCTTGTACAAGACGACGGCACCGTTTTGCCGAATGACGGCGGCGTTGCCGCGAACCCACAGGTTCTCGATCCCGGCATCATGAAGCTGCACCATGAGGACGCCGCTATTGCTCTTGGGGCATCCGTCGCACTGCCGACGCGCGCCACCTTCCGGGATTAGTGGTCATGCCAAGCCCGTTCTATGACCCGTTCCATGGCGCGGGGAAAGTTATAAACTGCGGCCCAAACAAAGTTGTCTGGTACGTAGAGCTGGACGACGGCAAGGTCGCGACCTGCGTACAGGAACTCGTTTCTTCGATCATTGAAGATAATCAGCGCGCCCGGGCGGACAGTGCGGGGAGACGCTGGGGCGATGGGGCTGTAGTCGCGTCGATACCGCTCGGATTGTATTTCGACAAGTTGGCACCAGCCAAGCGAGCGGGCGACGACGCTTATGTCAAGCGGGTTCTGAACGATCGCGACTATTACAAACTGCGGACCCGCGACGGGAAAATCTGAGCCATGGCGCTGGGCACATACCAGGATCTCCGAACTTCTGTGGCATCCTGGCTGATGCGCGCCGACATGGGCGCGGTGATCCCGGACTTAATCACGTTGGCCGAAACCCGGCTGAACGATACCTTGCGTGTCGCCGCGATGGAAACCCGGGCGTTTCTCAATTTATCGGATGCTGGTGAGGCGAACCTGCCGGATGATTTTCTGGAGGCCCGGTTTGTCGTGCTCTATCCCGGCGGGCTGAATATCATCATCGATGAGGAAACCGGCATCCCGATTGGCGAAGCGTCGGGTGCGATCTGGACCGATGGCAATACAGCCGGTGCCGCCAGGAATGTTCTCAGGCGGGTCGGGCTGCCTTGGGCGACAGATTATTACGGCGGCCGCGCCGGTGGGTATCAGGACGAGTACACGATCCTCGAAAATACGTTCACCGCTTACGCGACACAAGCTGCCAGCGTTGTGCTCTACTATTATCAAAAAATCCCGGCTCTATCGGATGACGCGCCGACTAACTGGCTGCTCACCAAAAAGCCCAATTTGTACCTATACGCGGCCCTGCTGGAGTCGGCGCCGTTCCTGCAGGATGATGCCCGGATGGCGGTTTGGGACAAGCTGTATGCGGAGGCGGTGACTTCTTATCACCTGTCCGACCAGATGGCGCGCTGGAGCAACGGCACATTGCGGCTTAGCGGCCCGACGCCGTGAACATGGAAGACGCCAAGCGGTTGATGCCGATGACGGCGCGGCCGTTGTCATTAAACCCTGCCCCGGCATCGGTGGAATTTATCGAGCGCCAGCTCGCGCGCTTGGCACGACTGCGCGGCATCGAGACTGACGAAGCGCGGGCCGAAATCATCCGCATTGAAGACAATTTGAAACTCAGCGCACGCACGATGCTCGGCAAGGTGCGCATCGCGCTTGCAAAGAGGAAATTCTGATGGCGCTAACTCTTTACGACAATTTTCGGCTCTCCATGATGAATGGGAGCGCGATCAATTTCGGTACTTCCGGCGACACCATTAAAGTCGCCATTGCGACAGCGAGCTATGCCTATTCGCAGTCTGCCGATGATTTCTTCAACGATATGACCAACGAAGTCTCCGGCACGAACTACACGGCTGGCGGCGCAACGCTTGCGTCCAAGACGCTCGGGCTATCGTCTGGGACCGTCACGTTTGACGCGGCCGATGTCACATTTACGCAGCACGCCTCGGGCTTTAGTAATGGCCGCGTGCTGGTGCTCTACAAAAGCACTGGCACAAGCTCAACCTCGCCGCTGATCGCCTTCGATGACCGCGGGTCATCCTTTGGCAATGTGGCGGGAGACCTGACCGTGCAGTGGAATGCCTCCGGCATCATTACGAGCCCGTAATTTATAATGACGCCGACCTTGCTCGCGACCACGAACGCGCGCGGCCGAATTCGGGTGGTATTCACCCAGGCCCATACTGACGGGACCGTGTACGGGCCGTTTAATGAACTGCGCCCGCTCGGCACAGATGTGACCGCGTTTATGGTGGCACATGCGGCAGCCTTGCTGGTGTCTCTTATTGCCGCTGAGACTGCAGATCGTCTCGGGCGGATTATCCAAGATGGTTCGTTGGCAGTTATGCCAGCGTTAAAATTTGCGCTGCTAAACGATGTGCAGGACGCTTTGCGTGTGTTCTATGCAGCCGCCGCGCGGCACGATTCGATCATGGTCGGGGATTATTTGAGTTCGCTTACGGACGCGCGTTTGCGCACGATATTCGGTATGACTCAAGCGCAGGTGACTACCTTAAGAACCGCAAAGCTGACACCGGCCGCAACACTGGCAACGAGCATTCGCGCTGCGGCTGGTGCCTGAGATATGGCAGATATATTTGTTAGCTCGGTTGATGGAGACAACGCCGACTCCGGCGCGAGTTGGGCGCTCGCCAAACAGACCATCACCGGCGCTCTTGCCATTGCGGCGGATGGCGATGTTATAAAGGTAGATAGCGCCCACAGTTTCACCGCTACGGCCGCGATTACATGGACGCCACCAGCTGGCCGCGTCGCAATAATCTCGGTAAACCGGGCGGGGTCGGATGCCTGGTTAGCGGGCGCGTCAGAGTCGGTGGGTGCGGCAAACGTCGCGTTTACCGTGGCGAATGCGGCGGCGTCATCCATGTATGTGTATGGCGTTACCCTTAATGGCGCAACCAATAGCTCATCATCAGCGACTATCACATTGGCTAATGTGGGGGGTGTTAGCAGTGCATTGGAGTTGGTTGGCTGCACGTTAGACCTAAAAACAGCTAATGCAACAGCGACCATCGCGCTTGGCGCCGCCGCGGGCTCAACAGTACGATATACTAGAATAAAGCTGGTTAATTGCACAATCATTATTAGCGGCAGTAGGGCTGGATCTGGGATAACAGTGAATAATGCTGTCGCAGATTTTAGCGGTTGCACGGTTTCCGCAACAGGCGGTTCTGTCCCGGCCCAATTATTTAGCATTGGCTCTACGGCCAGCGCGCCAGTTGTTGAGATACGCGATTCTACCTTGAGTGGTTATGCTGGGGCTGCTTATTTCGCGGTAACAAATCTCGTTGCTGCGCAGATTACATTAACTAATGTTCGACTTAATGCCACGCCGACGATAACGACAGGTACTTGGGCGGGTGGGCCGGGGTTTATCACGTTGCGCAATGTTGACTCTGGCAACACGATTGACAGCTTCGAATTTCGTAATGCGTACGGCACTCTGACTGAGAATGCTTCGATTTACGCAGCAAGCGGAGCAAGTTTTAATTCAGCGGGGATATCTTGGCAGATCGTGACGACGTCTGAATGCAATGAGAGTTTCCCGTTTGTTTGTCCTTGGTTGCGTATATGGAATACGGTAACAACCGCACAAACCGCGACGGTCGAGACGATTCGCGATAACGCCACGCCATTAACCGATCGCGAAATCTGGTTTGACCTGTCCTATCCAAACAGCGCCAGTTTACCGACTGGTACGACAGCGACAGATCGCAATGCAAATCCGTTTACCGGGACCGCGGTAAACCAGACCAGCAGTTCGACATCGTGGACTGGTACCGGAGGATTCTCTAACCCGGACAAGCGCACACTGGATGTCGCGCTGACCACCAATGTTGTCGGACCTGTCCGCGGACGCCCGGTCGTGGCGAAGGCCTCTACAACCCTCTATGTCAGCCCCAAGCTCCTGTTAGCCTAGTGCTATGAGTCGCACGGTTTGGCTAGAAGATGGCGCCTACGAAGAAACCGGCTCGCGCACGGTCTGGATGGGCGGCGGCGCCTACCAGGAAACTGCGTTTACCCCAACCTTGCTGGCGGTCGCGAAAGCAGCGCTGGCCTGGCAAGCTCGGACACAAAATTCGAAGGCTGTCCTGCGGGAGGCCGCTGGCGCGCTGGCCTGGCAGGCACGGGCGGCGATGGCCGTATTCGTCCTGCGAGAAGCCGCTGGCGCGCTGGCCTGGCAGGTTCGGGCACCGATGGCTGCCGCCGTTCTGCGCGAGGCCGTTGGCGCGCTGGCCTGGCAGGCACGAGCGGCGAGTGCTGCCGCGACCTTGTCGGCGAGTGCTGTTGCCAGCCTGTCCTATACGGCGCGAGCCGCGGGGGTTTCTAGCGCGGCGACGCTTGGTGTAGCCGTGGCCTCTCTGGCCTGGTCAGCGCTGGCTGTCGGTGTTTTTAGTCCGACGGCTCTCGCCGTGGCTGTTGCCGTGCTGGGGTGGACCGCCGCCTCACTGCTTGCTACCAACGGCGCGCTGCTTAGTATGGTGGTTACCGCGCTTGGGTTTACCGCCCGTCGGGCGACACCCGCGACCGTTTCCCGCGCAACCCCGGCGGCCTTCCAATTTACTCCGGTCGCAACGCGAATTCGCTCGGTTCTCGGTACATTCCCGGCTGCGCTTGGGTTTGTCGCCCGCGCTCTGATTGGCGCGGGACCAACCATTTTGGCGATGACGCGGGCGGCCTGGGGATTTGCTGCGCATTCTCTGTTTGCGCGTGCGCCGGTGATTCGCAAAAGCGGCGCGAACCGCTATCAGATTATCATATCGAGCGACGCGCCGCTCTGGGCACGGCAGATGCAGGCGCAATTCAACGATGTCCTCGCGCGCATCCAGGGCGATATTGATAAAAGCTAAATACTATTAGGTCTTCGTCACACGTTCAACCATCGAGTGCCAAACGGCATCTACGTCTACTTTTTCACCCGTAGGCGCGGCGAGCGCCGCGTCATTCATCGCTTGCCACAAATATTTGCCGTATGCGCGTTCCTCTTCTGCGTCTCCGGCGAACTGTTCGCTCCAGGGGAAGCGTTCGCTGCATTTCAGCATTTCTGGGGTTGGATCGCGCATCGCCTCGATAGCGGCGCGGGCCAGCTTCAACACCGCCTCTTGTGTGATCTCGTCTTCGTCACAGCCTTGGGTGTGATCCAAGGGCAGATCATCGAAATCTGGGTCCATCGCCAGCACGGGGAATTCTCGGCCATCCGGATTGCCGGGGAGCCTCGCGGTTACATGCATGAGGGCACGCGCGACGCGCTCCACTAACGCGGTCTCGTTTGTAGTCCTGCGGTCGCGATCCACGAATTTGCTCATTGCCATCCCGCTTTCATTTTGAAGCAAAACCCTATCACGGAAGGCGCGCGATAGCCAATGGCATCAACCCCGACCGCCAGCAACCGCTTCAACAAACAGGGGACTGGCGACAATGTTGGCGTTTGGGGGATCATCCTAAACGACCAGACGATCGAAATGATCGATGCCGCGCTCGACGGCGTGTCCGTGCTGGTTGTTGACGGGAATACGGTTCCGTCCTCGGCCAATTACGTGGCCGACGAAACTCGTCCCAGGGTGCTGAAATTCACCGGCGGCGGTGGCACCGTCCAGATCCCCAGCGTCTCGAAAACCTATCTCGTCCACAATACCTGCACCAGCTCGGTGGTGGTCAAGACCGCCTTGGCGGCAGGCGCGTCGGTAGCGCCTGCGGCAGTAACCCCGCTGTATTGCGACGGCGTGGATGTTGTGCTGGCGACAAATTTGTGGCCGCTGGGTAACGGTACACAGGTAACGCCGGCGGTATATTTTCAGAGCGACCCCGATACCGGGTTCTACCGGATAGGTGATGGCGCCTTCGGAATCTCGTCCAACGGCAGCAAAGTATTTGAAGCCAACGTATCGGGAGCCATAATCACCGGCTCGGCGAGCGTATCTTTTGGCGTTATCATTAACGACGGCAGCGTCGCAGTCCCCGCGTTCCGTTTCGCCAACGATCCGAATACTGGGCTCTATCGTGTCGGTGCCGACGCGCTCGGGATTGCGGCGGGTGGTAGCCGGGCGTTTGAAGTGAACACAGCTGGGATTATTATCCCCGGAGCGGCGACGATATCGGGCGGCGCCGTTATCAACGATGGCGGCGTTACGGTCCCTGCCATCCGCTTTGGCGCGGATTTGAACACCGGGATCTACCGGGTTGGCGCTGATTCGCTCGGTGTGGCGGTTGGCGGTGTCAATAAGCTCCAGATCGACGCTACCGGGATCACGGTCCCCGCACAGATGCGGGCGGCCACGGCCGTACTCAATGCCGGCAGTGTCGCCGCCCCAGCATTGAGTATTTCAGGCGATAGCAACACCGGGCTCTATTGGGTTGGTCCAGACGGTCTGGGTATTGCCACCGCTGGCACGCAAGTGCTTGACATTTCAAGTGCCGGGCTGACGGTATTTGGCAACACCGCCGCCGAGCTTTCGGTGGATACTGCGCTGACCAGCTCGGTTATCAATGCTTCTACTGGCGTTGAGGCGGAAGCCTATTTCCTGGCATCGAACGGAACGAACGGCGCCCGGTTTGGATTTCGCGGGACGGCTGAGACCACATACGGCGCGCTAACCGCCGGCTCCGGGTATCTCTACCTCAACGCCGCCCCGCTTGTTTTGATGGCAGACAGCCCCACCGGGCAGCTCATTTTCGCCTCTGGCGGTCACGCCGAAACCGGGCGGAACACGACAGCGCTCGGCGTTACGACATGGCGGTTTGGGTCAAGCGCATATAGCTTTCCGCCCGCTGTCGCTGGTGTTTCGATTGGATACGCTGGGGGCGGGACGCAATACGGCATTGCGCTACGGCCGCAGACCGATACGACGGTTGCGGTCTATTTTGTCAATGCTGCCGGCACGTCGGTCGGGTCAATCACGCAGACCGCCTCCGTTACCGCCTATAACACGTCGTCCGATTACCGGCTCAAAAACGAGATTATCGATCTCGTCGGTAGCGGGGAGTTTATCGACGCATTGCGTCCACGCGAATGGGTTTGGGAAGAAGACGGGGTACGCGGTGTCGGGTTTGTCGCGCACGAGGCAGCGGAAGTCACGCCCTCGTCGGTGACTGGCGAAAAGGATGCGGTTGATGCAGATGGCCTGCCGATCTACCAGGGCATGCAGGCCAGCTCGCCGGAGATCATGGCGAATCTGGTGGCTGAGCTAAAGCTATTGCGGGCGCGTGTGGCTGCGTTAGAGGCCGTCTGATGGCAACGCAAGAAACCGTCAGCAAACCCGTCGTGGTGCAAACCACGGAAACCGTAACCGCGACGCTCCTTGAAGAGCGGACATATCGAGCAGTCATCGAGGCGCCGCTCACCGGGCCATACAATATCGCGATCTATCGCGAAACAGTGCTGCGCGACTCGCGAGGCACCGCTCTCTCAAAAGCGAATGTTCCGGCAGTTTGCGTGCGCATCGCGACAAACATCCCCAACGAGATCGTAACGCTGCACACTGGTTCTGAAATCACTGTCGGGACTATTTTGGAGGCGTTGCCGCTTTTCTTTGACAAGTGGGCAGCGGAAGACATCGCCGCGGGGCGGCGCTAGATGGGCGTCACGACCTTCACCTTTGCGCCTGGCCTGAATAAGGAAGATTCGCCGCTGGCGAGCGAGGGCGGTTATATCGACGGCAACAATATTCGATTTGTCGCTGGTCGGCCGCAGACCATCGGCGGATGGGACTTTATGGCGCTGGATCGGTTCGCAGGCATTGCCCGCGGGCAAAAAGCTTGGGCTGATTTGACCGGCCTGCGGCACGTCGCATTCGGCACCGCGGAGAAGCTCTATACGGTGGTCGGTAACGGTATCCGCGATATCACGCCGCCGCATTCTGAGGGGGTGCTTACAAACGTAGTCTCGACAATCAACGGGAGCCCGGTGGTCACTATTGGCCCGATCGATCACGCTTTTGTCGCCGGCATGGTGGTCACGTTCTCTAATCAATCAGCCCCGGTTGGCGGGATCAGCCTATCGGGCGATTACCCGGTCACGATCATTGATAAATTCACGTATACCATTGTCACGACGAGCGACGCGGCGGCGACCGCGACCGGTGGCGGCAATATCGATTATGTAGCGGCGCTGCCGCCTGGGCTCATCGATGGGACGGGAGATCCGGGTGGCTATGGCACGGGCGCCTATGGCCTCGGGGGTTATGGTGCGACGGATGCGCTCGATACACTCCCGCGTGTCTGGTTTCTCGACAATTGGGGCGAGACGCTGGTGGCTCTGCCGCGGGGCGGCGGGCTTTATCAATGGCAGCCGGCAGCGTTTTATCCGGAGCTGATAAGCAACGGAACCTTTGGCTCGGCGATCCGGTGGACATTAGGGGCGGGGTGGACGGTTTCCGGCGGAAAATTGGTCGGCACTCCTGGGGCTGGGTCGGATGCGTCTATCGCTGTTCCCGTCAAGGCCGGCATGGTGTACCGGGTGATGGTCACGACGACAGCCGCCGCCGGCGCGCTGACCATCAAGACCAATGCGGGGCTTATCGGCGACGTGTCGGAAGCCATCTCGGTTGGGGGCACGTACTCGCGCCTGTGCCTTATCCCTGCCGACGCGACGCGGCTGGTGATCTCGAAAAACGCTGCATTTAATGGGTCGATCGATAATCTGTCGGTCAAACTCGAAGATGTCGCGTATCGGGTCGATGAGGCGCCGAAACGCAATGCGGCAATGTTCGTGGACCCGCATCAGATTGTGGTGATGCTCGGCACGATAATCGACGATGTCTATTATTCGATGGGGGTTCGCTGGTGCGATCGGCAAAATCTCCGGGATTGGACACCGACCGTAGCCAACCTGGCGGGCGACGATATCCTGTCGCAAGGCAGTCGGTTGATAACCGGAATCCCGACGCGGCAACAGAACGCCATCTTTTCCGATTCCAGCCTCTTCACGATGCAATTCACCAACAACGCCGACAACCCCTTTATCTTCAACCCGTCGGGGTCAGGATGCGGCATCATCGGCGCGCTCGCATGCACCGAACACGACGGCATCGTGTACTGGTGGTCACGTGATAATTTCTACCGTTTCGCCGGTGCGGCGCCGGAGCCGATCACATCCAAGATCCGGCGCGATGTGTTTGAGCATGTTGCGGTCAATCAGGGCGAGAAAGTCTCCTGCGGCTTTCTCCCGGCTTTTTCCGAATTCTGGGGCTTGTACCCAGACGGCCGCGACGGGACGGAATGTTCGCGTTATGCCGCGATCCGGATGGATGAGGGGCATTCAACCTCCGGAACCTTCGCGCGCTCAGGCTGGATCACACCGGGCATTTACGAGAACCCGATCGTGCTTGGCACGGATGGCTACGTCTATTTCCATGAGCGGGGCGACACCGCGGCGGGCGGTGCAATCGACTGGTTTCTGGATTCCGCCTATTTCGATATCGGCGATGGCGAGTTTCTTGCGCGGGTGATGCGCATCATCCCGGATTTTCTGGATCAGCGCGGCCCGGTCAATATCACCTTTTATAGTAAGCCGTGGCCAACTGGCGCCGAGACCGTGCACGGCCCGTTTCTTTACACCGGCACGACCGATCGGATCGACACCCGGATCGTCGGCCGGCAGCTAAAGATGCGGTTTTCTGGCCATTCGGCCCCGGCCTATGTCCGGTTCGGCTCGGAGAAGCTGGATATCGCGCAGACGGGGATGCGGCGGTAGACGCTGCGGCCGTCGGGCAGGGATTTGAACCCAGGCATCTTTGCGTGAGCCGAGAGACTACTTCGGCGGGCGCAATGCTCTTCCCCTCTGAGCTACCGACAGCGCTAGTCAGACGCCTGCCGCAGCCTCGACATCTTACAGATTGAGCGCATGGATACAAGCAGTATCGGCTGGCTGTGGCAGCAATTCGAGCGCAACCGAGACCTGGTTCAAGAGGTTCTCGACCGCGGTATCGGCACCCACGATATCGACGATGTCTGGAAAGAAATCGAGAGCGGCAACGCGCAGCTCTGGTCGACCGCGAACTCGGTCATGATTACAAACGTCGAACAGTACCCGCGCGCCAAGGTGCTCAGGGGCTGGCTCGCTGCCGGAGACTTAAAGGAAATCGTTGCCACCGAGGCGGTGATTCGGGACTGGGCGAAAAAACAGGGATGTGATCTGGTGATCTTGGGCGGACGCAGAGGGTGGCTTCGCGTCTTCCCGGGGTACAAAGAGACGCACACCCTCATGTCGCGAAGGATTGATTGAAATGTCCAGCGGAGGTGGGTCGCAGACCTCGACTCAAAAGACAGAAATTCCGGCCTACATCCAGGACGCCCAGAAGAACACGCTGGCGACTGCGCAGCGATTCACCGATCCGTTTCTGCAAAACCCGCCGGCTACAACGGTTGCCGGGTTCACCCCCGACCAGACGGCCGGGTTTGATCTCGCTCGCCAGATGGCGCAGAACATGTTTGGAACGCCAGGCGCAACCGCGCCGCAAACCAACGTGGCGCAGAATTACATCTTTAATGGCCAAAACGGCCCGCACACAGGCTACACCCCGATCCCGGCTCAGGAGAGCCACCCGCTCTATGAAACGACATGGGAGCAGGCGGCGACGCCACAGGCGGTGGCTGCCCAACAGTACAATGCGGCATCGTCGGGGGTGCCGGCAAATATGTCGCCAGCGAGTGCGGGCTATGCCACAACCAGCGGGACCGCGACGACCGACCCGAGGTCCGGGCAGGTGGGTGGCGACGCGATCCACGCGCTGCTCAACCCCTATACAAAGGACGTCCTCGACCCAACAATTGACCGGATGCGCCGCGAGCTGGGACAGACCCAGGCTGCGATCGGGGCGCGCAATGCGTCAGCCGCGAGCTTTGGGGGTTCCCGCGGGGCGTTGCAATCGGCCGAAGCCAACCGCGCGTTTGGCGATCAGGTTGCGCTGACAACCGGGCAGCTGATGGCGCAAGGCTATGACAGAGCCACAGCCACAGCCCTGGCGAACGCGAACAATGCGCAACAGGTCGGTGAGTTTAACGCCGGTCAGACGAACCAAATGGGGCAGTTCAATACCGGGCAGATCAATCAGCGCGGCGAATTTAACGCTAATTTACAGGACGAGGCTGAGCGGCTAAACAAGGCTGCCTATAATGCGGCATTAGAAGCCAATGCGCAGCGTCAGCAATCGGCAAACGCCGGAAATGCTGCCGCTGTAAACAATATGGGGCAATTCAACGCGAGCCAGCTCGCCGATATTGCTAAATTCAACACACAGGAGCGACAGGGCGCGCAACAATTCAATGCCGGCCAGGGGAATAGTGCGCTGCAGTATTTCGCGGGTCTGGCGAACCAAGCCAACCAGTTCAACGCGACCCAGGAGCAGGCCGCGATCGGTCGCGCGATGGGGCTGTCGGAAAATGATGCCAATCGCGCGCTGACAGCGTCCGGGCTGCAAAACACCTTTGCCAATGATGAGGCCCGGCGTCAGGCAACGGCGCTGCAGCAGCTACTCGGCACCGGGGCGACGCAGCAAGCAAACGATCAAAGCAATCTCAGTCAGCCGATCGATATGTTGCGACTGCTGCAGCAATCGACGCCAGGCAATATCGGCACGACATCGACGACGACGCAGCCAAAGGAGAGCAACCCGATCGGGACGCTGGCTGGGCTCGCATCGATTGCAAGCCTGTTTATGCCATCAGACCGGCGCGACAAGACGGATATTAAGAAGCTCGGAGAAGACCCGCAGTCTGGGTTGCCGATGTATGCGTATCGCTATAAGAGCGATCCGAAGAGCAACCCAAAAGTTATGGGTCCGATGGCGCAGGATGTCGAGAAGAAATATCCTGGCACGGTTCACGAGATTGGCGGACACAAGGTTATTGACATGCATGCCCTGCTTTCTGCTGTCAGTCAATTTCAGGATAGCAAATAGTCATGAACTGTCAGCTAAAGCAGACAGCTTGTTACCCGCGTCCTCCCCAGGGTTTGAGCCTGGTTCATCGGACCGAGCTTCAGGGCTGCATGACGCCAGCCCATCCTGCTCAGACTGTTGCCGAAGCAGGATTCCGCGAAGTCGAATATTCAACGCGGCATTGGAATCGGCATGATGCGTGAAACCGCACGCCTTGCAGCGGAACAGGTTGCGATTCCTGTTGGCTGCCGTGACGTGGCCGCAGCGCGAGCAGCCTTTGCTAGTATTGCGCGGATCGACCTCGATCACCGACATCCCCCGCTCTTCCGCCTTGTATTGGAGGAAGAACATCAACTGGCCGTAGGCCCATCGGTTGATCTCGGCACGCTGCGCCTTTCGCAGGCGGCGGTTACGGATACCGTCGAGTTGTTCGACGGCAATGACCGGGCATCCGGATTTGTCGGCGAAGTGAACGATATCGCGGCTTATCTCGTGATTGACGGCCTGCATGAAGCGCTTCTCCCGGCCGGACAGCCGTTTCAGCGTTCGGCGCACAGAATGCGTCGGTCGCTCTGCCTTCCTCCGTTGGAGAGACGCGCGCACACGCAGATAGCGGTTACGCACATGCTTCGTGTACCCGCCACGGCGCCGGTAATGCCGTTGGCCATCCGTCGCAGCGGCCAGCACATTGATGCCCCGATCGACACCGATGACGGCATCGTTCGGAGCGGTTTGTTCGCTAACCTCCTTCTTGAACGAGAGCGCCAGAAAGACCTGGCCACGGTGGATCGAGAGGCGGCCGTCGCCGAAGGCCCAATTAGCAAGCTTGTCCTGCAAATTGGGTGGGCCGGAGAACGGAACCGCCTTGCATCGCCCGGAGACGGTCCACAGCGACAAGCCGGACGAGCGCAACGAGACATCGCGACCACGCTTGCCGCCTTGCAGGACAACCGCCTGCTCCCTGAACTGACACGGTCGCGTCGGCACGACACCGTTCGAGCGCAGCGCTGCGTATTTCGATGCGACGTGCCGGATACAGGATTGGGCGACCTGTGCCGACAGCCCACCCTCCCTAGCCGCCCGATACGCCAAAGCATGAAGGCGCACCGCATTGGAGAGGCCGCCAGCATCGAACGCAATGCGGCTAACGGCGTTGCAGGCTTTCGTCCAGACAACAACCGTCTGCCTCGCTACGTCGAACGGCAAGGCGATCTTGAGTTTGACGGTGCGAACGATCTCCGACACGCACCGAATATTTCATGTCGTGTCGGAATTTTCAATACACGCTGGATTCGGCCTTCTGGCCAACCGGCATTCCGCTGCCAGCTAAAGCAGGCAGTCCCCGGCCGGAGGTCGTAATGGATTTCCCTTTCAACATGGGCCTCGGTGGTCTCGCGCATGACTCTATCGTGTCTCGTCTGTTCGGGCGAAATCAGTACACCCCGCAGAGCGATGCGTTGCTCGCCGCGCCCGATACGAACTCGATGCCTGCCGGATCGCCGCCGCCGGCGCCGCAGGTGACGACACCGAACCTGCCGATGGGTGGCGGGCTCGCTGGTCTGTTTGGCGGCGGCGTCGGGCCAAGCTTGCTTGGCCCTGGGGGCGGCGGCGACGACAAGATGAAGCAGTTCATGACCATGATGGACCTGATGAAAGCCAAGCAGGGGCCACAGCCGATGCCGCAGCCGATGCAGCCACAGATGGCAACGCCATTTGGCGGGTTCGGCGGCGGCGGTGGCATGCCTGGTGGCGGTGGCAGCCAGCCAAATCAGCTAATGGAGTTGCTGCGCCTGGCGGGTCAGCGGAGGGTCTAAATGGCAATACCACAAGGGCCGAGAGCGGACCCGACCCCCTTCGCGTTCGGCGGCGGCCAGTCTGAAAGCGGCGGGCTGTTTGGCGGCGCCGGGTTTGGCGACGATAAATTTGCCAGGCTCCTGATGGGGCTAGCGTTGCTCGATTCCGGGCGCCCGCGGGTCAACCCGCCTTCGGCAATGGAGACAATCGCGCCGCTGGTGCAGATGCTTGGCCAACAATCATCGCAAAAGAATGCGATGAATTTTATGAATAAGGCATTCGAGCCGGGCGCCCCGAATGCGGCGGGCCTGCTTGGCGCTGGAGAGAGCGCATCGCCTGATATTCCCGCCGGCATCCAAATGCCGGAGCAGGCGCCGAGCGCTGCGCCTCCTGTGTCGGGTCAAATGATGACGGGCGGGGGGATTGACGACGCGGCGGCGCAAAAAATGGCCGGGCAGTATTGGCCGGCGGTCAAGGCGGCGGCGGAGCAGAACGGTATCCCTGCGGGAATTCTCGCCAAGCAGATCGCACAAGAAAGCAGTTTCAATCCGAACGCCAAATCTTCAGCGGGAGCGCTCGGCATTTCGCAATTTATGCCCGGTACGGCAAGGCGGTTTGGGATTGACCCGCTTGATCCTAATCAGGCGATCCCGGCCGGGGCACAATACGTCGCGAAAAATACCGCGATGTTCGGCGGCAATCTCGGCCTCGGCCTCGCCGGCTACAATTGGGGCGAGGGCAATGTCCAAAAATGGTTGGCGCGCGGCGCGAACCCATCGGCGATGCCCGCCGAGACGCGCAAGTACGTTGCCAACATTACTGGCAAGCCGATTGATGCGTGGGTAAATGGGGGAGGCTCAGACACTCCGGCCGCCACGCTGATCCCCACTCAAGCGCAAGGGCGAGTAACACCGATCCCGACGCAGGGGACTGCCCGCGTGCAATACGCGCAGGCGACACCGCAGACAATGACCGATGCGTCCTCGGGGGCTTCTCAGCCCGCCGACGCGCCACCGACCCCGGTGCAAAGCCCGCGCGCTGCGGTAGGGCAGGCTTTCGCCGCGGGTGAGTTGCCCGATGTATCAACGCGGCAACTCCAACAAGCCCAAGCGGCGATGCCGAATACGGTGGCGCCGCGCAGCCCGGAGACAGTGACCGGCTCGCGCACGCAGGCCGCGTATGCCATGAAGATGTTCGACCATTGGGGACGGGTGGCGGCTGGCGCCGGGATGCTCGGGACCGGCGGCGCCGGGCTTATCGAATACGCTAAGGCGCAGATGGGGCTTGCCGCGAAGTTCATAGAGCCAACCGAGCTTGATAAAAATATCTCGAAGCTTCCGAAAGAGTTGCAAGGCCGCGCTTGGGTTTCAAATCTGATGCCGAACGACCCGGAGCAACAGGGGAAGATCGAGGCTGCGAAGCGCAGCGCCGGACTTCCTTATATTGGCCCGGAGACAGCGGCTAAGACAGGGGCTGAGCGGGCCATCACTGAGCCGAGCGATATCCGCATTGCTACGGCAAAAGAGAATCTCGGCCGCGAGAGCACACGGCAACAACAATTGGGGGCCGCCTCGCTGGAGCCGACGACGATTTTCACGCGGCAACCGGATGGTTCCATGGTGGAACGTCAGGTCACGCGCAAGCAGTATGCTGAGATGGTGGGGAGCGGCGACGCAGCGCCGGCTACTGCTGGCGGTGCCGCGCAGCCGGGCGGCGCCCTGACCCCAGGGAGCGCGGTTTTTGGCAAGCCGTACCAGACGCCGGGAGAAATCAGCGGGAGCGAGACCCGCGCGAAAAATGAGGAAAACCAAATCCCGGTCTTTCAGAAGGAAGGTGAGGCCGCCCGCAACGATATCGCGCTACTGAAAAGCATGAAGGATGCTGCGGGGAATATCCATCAAGGTCTGCTTGCTGGTCCGACCCAGAGTGTCGCTAAACTGATGCGTATGGTCGATCCTAGTTTTGATAAGCAGGTTGCCGGGTATGAAGAGCTGACAAAGAATTCTGGCACGTTCGTCAGGAATGCGGTGCGGGGCACTGACTCGAACCCCTCGACGCAGATGTTCTCGATGATCCAGGCATCGCTACCGCAACCTGAGACATCACCCCTCGGGTTCCGCCGGGTCACTGACCAGATGCTGGGCCTCGCGCAGTATAAGGCAGCCAAGGCGCAGGCGCTCCCCGCATACGAGGCGGCGAACAAAGGTAGTCATGCTGGTTACGAGAGCTGGTTTTACAAGAACGTGACGCCATACGCATTTATGGTTTCTGCGATGCATCCGGACGATCGGAAGGAGCTATACATGAGACTCCAGACGTCCGACCAAGGGAAGCGCGAGCTGCAGATGCTGCGCCCGCAGCTTGAATTCATTCACCAACAAGGGCTTGACCGATAGTGGCCGCCTCTGATGCGCTGGAGATGCTGGATGCTGTCCAGCCACCCAGTGGGGCGAGCTCCTCATCCCCGGCAACACCGCCCGTGCCTGAAGCTCCGATGGGCGGCGCCGCGTCGGCCTTGGCCGATATGGACAAAACGCCGGAGCAGCTTCGCAGCGAAATGACGGCAAAGCCAGAGCAGTCGGGTAGCGGTATCGGACATGTGCTGAGCGAGGCCGGTAAGTTTGCATTCACAGCGGGAGCTCGCGGGCTCGGCGGCTTGGCCGAGTTTGCGCTGGACCCGCTGTCGCAAGTTCGCTCGTTGATTGATCCGCGCCTGGAGCGTCTGGAACAGAGCATTCGCCCTCACCCTGGCGAAGCAGCGGCCGATACGGCATTTGCCGCAACCCGCATCCCGGAGTATCAGCCGGGTGGCGCCTTAGATCGCATTGGGCTTTCGGCCGCTACGGGCGCCGCCGCTGGCGGCCCGTTTGGGCCTTGGGCAGCTCTTCTCGGCGGACTTGGCGGTTTTACGGGGCAGACCGGCAAGGAAGCGGCGACAACGAACGGAATGTCTCCGGAGAACAGCGAGCGGGTCGGGATTGCTGCCGGGCTCCTCCCCTCGGTTGCCGCGCCATTGGCGCGGGGACCAACCAACTACGTTGTCGGCAAGGGCAAGGAAACCCTCGGCCCGCTTCTGTCGAAACCGTACCGCGAGGGGCTTGTTGGCGAACAATTGCGCAGCGGCGCGTCTGATCTCGATGCCCTCAAATCGTCGCTAATGGTCGACCAGCCGGGACCGCTTACCCAGAGCCGTGTGCCTAACTCGCTGCCGACGACATTCCAAATCACCGGCGATATGGGGCTCGGTCAGCTAGAGCGCGGTGCGCGCACACGAGACGCGACACCGTTCCTGGAGCGCGCGGCCGAGCAAAACAAGGCGCGCGTCACTCAGGTTGAGGCGCTCGCTCCGGAGAACGCGGCGCCGAGTGCGGTGCGCGATTTGCTGAAGCAGCACCTAGAGAAGCTTGACACCGAAGGCGAGGCGAATATCCGCGCGGCACAGCAGAACGCGCAACAAGCGTTCGACCAAGCAGGCGGCACGTTATCGCCTGACCTGTACGGCTCATTGATGCGTGACCAGCTAGAGGGCGCGAAGGCGACGACAAAAGCCGCAGAATCAAAGCTGTGGCAAGCGATCGATCCTGAAGGCAAACTGACGATTAACGCTGCCCCGGTGCGCGATGCGGCGAGCAATATCCTTTCCGAGATACCGCGAACCGCAAAGCCGCCTGAAGGCGAGGAAGCGGCTGTCCTGCAATTGGCGCAGTCGGGCGAGACAATGCCGTTCTCCGATTTTGCTGCCTTGCGTGGTCGGCTATTAGGGGCGATCCGAGAAGAGCGCGTGAACGGTCAGACACCGGCATTGCGCCGCATGCAGATGTTGCGCTCGGCGATGGACGAAACCATTTCAAGTGCTGCGGATAATGCCGCCCAAGCCGACGCGGGATTGCTCGGCCGGATATCTGGCGAACTGAGTGATTTCGGAACAGCCACCCAAGCCCGGACTGCCTCCGGGGGATACGACGGCGCTGGCGCTTCAACCGTTTCCAGAGGAAATGCACCCGCAGCTCCTGGCCTATTTGGAGCAGCGGGCAATTCGAACTTCGGATCTGGAAATGCTGCGGGACGTTCGAGCGCATCGCGACCGCCTCCAAAACCACAGGATATCGTCGAGTTCCTAACCTCGCGCGGCGGTGTCCGCGATGATGGCGGTGAACTGCGCGCGATGGATACCAATCGCGTCAACGGTGGTTATGGCACCGGCGGCGTGGGCAAGGGCTCATTCGGCATTCTATCGCGCGAAAAGGGTCTGCCGCCTGACCATGCGCGCGAAATCGCGGAGGAAGCTGGGTATCTAAAGCCGGGATCGTCGATCAGTGATCTCTATGATGCGATCCATGATTCGGTCCGCGGCCGCCCGCATTATTCTGACGCGGACGCGGATATCGTCGCGAATTGGGATCACTACACGAAGACGGGGGAGGCGGCGCCATCGTTCGATCCTATCTCCCCGGCTAATTTCGATCAGGCCGCGGCCAGTCGCTACCGCGCCGCGGCGGGCGCTACCAAGGATCGCGCGCAGACATTCAACAATCAGATCGTCGGCCCCACGCTGCAGGAGCGCGGTAGCGAATACCGCATGCTCGAAAGCCGGGTGCCAGAGCATTTCCTGAATAAAGGGCCGGAAGGCGTTCAGGCGTTCCTTAGTGCCGGCGGCGACGTCGCGACAATCCGCGATGCGCTGGCTGCGGATCTTCGTCATAAGGCGATGGCGCCGGATGGCACTCTGGCCGTCTCGCGTTATCAATCCTGGCTGCGCGGTCGACAGAACACGCTACGGGCTTTCCCCGAGCTGGAGCAGACGCTCGGCAACGCAGCCAAGGCCCAGGATGCCGTAGACGCGGTGTCAGCGACATCGCGGGCAAAGCAGCTTGAATTTCAGAAAGGCGCCGCTCGGCATTTCCTGAACGCAGAACCCGAAAAGGCTGTGCAGGCAGCGCTGGCAAGCAAGAACCCGGTTGCCGATTTTCGCGAGCTGTCGCGTCTCGTGGGTGGCGATGCCGAGGCCAAGGCGGGCCTGCAACGCGCCGTCGCCGATCACATTGCGGATAAATATATCGGTAACACCGAGGCTGGGACATCTGGTGTTGGAACGATAAAGTCTGATGTGTTCCAGACCTTTATGACCCGCAACTCGCGCGCTCTTAGGCAGGTATTCTCGCCCGATCAAGTCAAGATGATGCACCGAGTCGCCGAGGATCTGCAGCAAGCGAACCGCTCGATCGCTAGCAGCAAAATCCCCGGGCAGTCAAACACGGCACAAGATCAGGCGCTACAAGGCGGGAAAGTATCAGTAATGCGGCAACATCTCGCGGAAGCGGCACTTAGCACTGGCGGCGGGATCTCGGGGTACCTGTTGGCGAGCAGCCTGGGCGTTCCACCCATGGTGGGCGCAGCGGTGGGTGCCGTCCCCGGTGTTGCCAAAGCTGCGATATCGAGCATGAAAGCGGCCGGCGTTGAGCGCACAAATCAGCTACTCGCTGAAGCTCTGCTTCATCCGGAGATTGCCAGAACTTTGCTGCTGAAGCCAAACCCGGCCAATCGTCCGTTTATTGCACGTAGTCTGCGCTCTGCGTTCGGGCGGATTGCAGCCGCGTCCGCGAGCCGCGAGGCGGCTGAGAAGTGGCCGACGACAACCGCTAAAAGCGCAAGCCAGCCTTAGTTAGCCTTATCCGACCGCGGGCGAAACTGGTTTCGCCCTGAAGCCGCCTCCGGGCGGTTCCCACGCCTGGAGGACAGCCCCTTGCGAAAATTCAGGGCCGCAGTCGCGGTCGCGCTCACGCTGCTTTTTTGCGGCACCGCTGTAGCGGAGACGTTCACCGATTTCCCGACGGTTATCAAAAACAAGCGCAACGCTACCGAACCGGAATTGGATAGTGGCTACGTGCCGCTGACCACCGGGGACGCCAAAGATACGCGCAAAATTCCTGCCGGCGAGATCACCCGCAACTCGGCGGTGCAGACACTAACCAACAAAAATATCAACTGCTTAGAAAACAACTGCACGAACTTCCCTGGCGGGACAGGCGGGGGTGGCGGGCCGGGTGGGACATTTACTCCACCAACCACCTGCACCGTTGAGGGTGAGCTTTATAACAACAGCGGAACATTAGCGATCTGCCACATCAGCGTCGCTGGCGGGGCCATCCTTCTTAATGGCGGCGGACATCTGGCGCTGAATGGCGGCGGCATCCTCTTGACTAATCCATAAAGGATAAGCTTTATGAACACGTTCACAAAGGGCGCCGGGGGCGCCTTTTTTGTTGCTAGCATCCTTTATGGAACCGCAGGGCAAGCGCGTGCGGATGCGCTTGCCCAGGAAATGACGCCGGCCACGTCGCCAATCCCGGCGTTGTCGTGCATCTATGTTTCAGAATGGGACGGCAGTGCGTTCGTCGATCGGTCGCGCTGTTCGGCCTGGGCCGCCTGGCTCGGCGCGGTGCCGCTGAACGGGGCTTTGGGGACGCCGACCAGCGGCTCGCTGCTCAACGTAACTGGGCTGCCGATTGTCGCCGGCACCACCGGAACCCTAACCGCGTTTCGCGGCGGCACCGGCCAAAGCAACTTTACCAATGGGCAATTGCTGATTGGTAACTCTGGCAATGGCGGTCTTGATAAGGCCACGCTGACCCCGGGGGCAAACGTAACCATCACCAATAGCCCTGGTGGTATTACGATTGCGGCTTCCGGGGGAACCGCCTCGCCAGCTGGGGCGAATGGCGATTTGCAAACCAATAACGGCGCCGGAAATTTGGGAGCATTGACCCCCGGCATCGGGATTGCAACGTGGCTTGCCACACCGTCGAGCGCTAACCTGCTGGCGGCGATGACGACCAAGACCGGCACCGGCAACTTGGTGTTCGGAACCGCGCCGAGCTTTGTTGCTCCGGCACTCGGCACGCCGGCATCGGCCAATTTGGCCAACGCAACCGGCCTGCCTCTTGCTACGGGCGTCACCGGCAACCTGTCGGTCAACAATCTCGCCGGTGGCACCAACGCGGATGCGGCGCATTATTGGCGGGGTGATGGCACCTGGGCGTTAGTATCAGGCGGCGGCGGTGGCAGCGCGCCCGGCGGCGCCAGCGGCGACTGGCAGACCAACAACGGCGCCGGCGGGTTCGGCTCATTTGTGCCAGGGGCCGGTGTCCAAACCTGGGCAACCACCCCGTCGAGCACCAATTTGCGGGCCGCGATGACCGACGAAACCGGCACCGGCTCCCTGGTGTTTGGCACGGCACCAACCATCGCATCGCCGATTTTTACAGCCCCGGCGCTTGGCACTCCCGCCTCGGGCGTAATGACCAATGTGACCGGCGTAACGCTGGCCGGGCACGCGGCCCAGGCGGCAAACACCGTGGTCGCGAACGCAACCAGCGGTAGCGCGTCGCCGACCGCGGTTTTTCTGCCGCCGTGCGGCGATACCGGCGGCCAGCATCTGAATTATACGGCGGGGGCATTTACGTGCGGCACCACGGGTGACGGCGCGGGCACCGGCACCCCCGGTGGCAGTGCCGGAGACATCCAGCTTAATAACGGGTCCGGAGCCTTTAGCGGCTTTACGCCGGGCACCGGCATCATAACCTGGATGACCACGCCCACCTCGGCCAACCTGCTCGCGGCGCTGACCACCAAGACTGGTACCGGCAATGTGGTGTTCGGCACGTCGCCAACCATCGCATCGGCAACCCTCACGTCGCCGACGATGACAGCCCCTGTGCTCGGCACCCCGGCCTCGGGGACGCTGACCAATGCGACCGGGTTGCCGCTCGCGACCGGCGTGACCGGGAACCTGCCGACCTCGCGTCTCAACAGCGGCACCAGCGCGTCATCTGCGACGTTCTGGCGAGGCGACGGGACGTGGTCGGCGCCTCCGGGCTCCGGGACGCCAGGCGGCTCTAGCGGATATTTCCAGACCAATGATGGGGCCGGCGGGCTGGCCGGCGTCTCACCAACCGCCGCCCGCCTCTCGATCAAATTGGACAGCCGCAACAGTGGCTACGGCGCGGCAGACTCCAACATAGCTGTAACCGATCATTATGTCGGGCTCGGCAGCACCGATTGGACAGGAGACTTTACCTATAAACTGCCGGCGATCTCTGGCGTTAACGATGGCGATACGGTCGAAATCGCAGACGATATCGGCGTGCTCAATGGCCATACCCTGACAATCGGTGTCGCCACCGGATCAGGCAACACATTGCTCGGCACGACAGCATTGGTCTCGACGGGTGGGCGGGTTTATTGCAGAGCAAACACCGCGGAGACGACGTGGGCTTGTTGGGGCGGCATCTCGAATGGCTTGTCCGGGCAGGTACTGATCGGGCAAAACACGGCAACGCCGGCCAATTGGTCGACTCTCGGCGGCGATGTCGCCTCGGTTGACAATGCCGGTATTGTCCGCTTGGGCAGCGTGAATAGCGTCGCGTTTCCCAACTTTGCGACCATAAACACCATCCCCTATGCAACCGGAACCGCCACCATGGGGGCGATGGCGGCAGTCAGCGGCGCCGTGGTGAATACCAGCAGCACTGGGGTGCCGTCGGAACAAAGGAAACCAGTTCTCGGCGTACCGGCGACGAATGCCGGAAGCATTGCTCTTGCCAATGGCAACGCCACCGGCAAAATCGCCACGATCCAGAACCTCAGCGCGACGTCGGCCGACTACAATTTTAACCTCCCTGCAACGGCCGGCACAACCGGGCAAGTGTTGACCTCGGCCGGCGGCGGGTCTAGCTCGATGACATGGAGTTCGGCGGGCACCGGCACGGTGACCGTCTCGGGCACCCCGGCAGCAGGTCAGCTTGCGGAATGGACGACCGCGACGAATCTGCAGGGGACGATCGCTCCGGTCCTCGGGGTTGCCAGCACGTCTGCCGGCACTCTCGGTCTCGCGAGCAGCGGCACCGCCGGGGTCGTGACCGTCAAGAATCTTGGCGCGACGAGTGCCTACAACTTCAACCTGCCGACGACTGCTGGCACTGCCGGCCAGCGCCTGGTATCAGGCGGCGGCGGGGCAAGCTCGATGACGTGGGCAAACGCAACCGTCGGCACCGTGACAGTCTCTGGCACCCCGACATCAGGCCAAGTTGCGGAGTGGACGAGCGCCACGAATATTCAGGGCGTCGCACGGAAAACGGGTCTCGTCTATATCCTCGACGAGGATAACGCCCAGCATTCGCACACCGGAGACACCGCAGAATTTATGCTTAGCAGTTGCGCGATCCCGGCCGGGACGTTGGGAGCGACCGGATCGATCAGGGTAAATTTTCTGGCGTCGCGCTCCGGGTCTGGCGGTACTGTGACGATGAGAACGCGGTTCGGGACGACAAACGACGCCGCCGGAACCCAATTATGGTCAACCGCCATGGGGACCACGACATTATCACTGAACGGAAGGAGCGTGGTTAATAACCGGACTGCAAGTAGCCAGATTGCCATCCCGACTAGTATTGTTGGTGGGTCAACCGTCGCTGTGGTCACCACGGCAATCGATACCAGCGCAGCCACGACATATCTTACAGTCACGGGACAGAACGCGTCAGCCGGCGATGCCTTCGCACTCGAAACCCTGACTTGTGAAATTCTGCCACCGGCGGGGACATAATAATGAGAGCAAAGCGCAACGCGCGGCGAGGGCGGGCCAAGCGTGCTTGGCCCTGTTTCCTCGCCAGTGCTTTAATGCTGGCGGCGCTGTTTACGGCTTCGCCAGCCCTAGCGAACCCCTACGCAGGATGGACATACACCTGCTCCCCGATCTGCACCGGCGTCCGAATGACCTATGTTGAGCCCGTCCCGCTCTATGTCGGGAAACTAGCAGAGACTGCGGACGCCTCTCTTATATGGGTCGGCATTGAGTCGGGGGCTGGACATACGGCAGCTTGTAATGATGGCCCGCTGGTCCAGCACGGTACGGCCCCAATCATATATAAGGATAACGCATTTCCCGAGACGCACAATACATGGCATCAAGAATATCCGTGCGATGGCCTTAGCGGTACCACAGCCACGATCAATGCAGAGGCCGGCGATACCATATTCCTACAACTCCTTTGCACGGCAAACTGCACGCAAGGCAGCACGACCGCGTCGATTACCTACACCTGGACTAACCTAACCAAGAACCTCACAGTCAATCTTGTGCGGCCGCTAAATGGGACTGGCAACCCAGTGGTGACAGCCACAATGTATTGGGATCAAGCGGATTTCATCATTGAGGGAAAGGTGCCGTACCCTATCGGCATGGCCCCGCTGAAAATAATCCATCCTCAGGTATTCCAGGGCGGCGTATGGGTGCCCGTCCCATTCGTCAATCGAACCGGCAGTCGGCCGCACAACACCGCGCTCCTGACCGGCACGGCGCCGCACTACTGGAACGTCTACAGCCCCTCGCCCTTAATAAACGATGGCGGTACGGGAGAGACGGTATTTTATATTTGCTCCGATATCGTCATAGACGAGAGGGGCTTCACCGGCGGGCAGCCCTGTCCCCAGGGGCAAAACTCCGGCGCGTACGGAATGGGGCCGTAAGGCAGCGCAATAATCGTTAAAAGCGAGGTGATATAATGAGAAACGCCAGACTTTTGGCGGTGGCTATAGCTGGGCTCGTTTTATCCGGGCCAGCCCGCGCGGATGTCCTGACACAAAACATGGCAACCGCTACATCGCCAACCCCTGCCTTGTCGTGCATCTATGTTAGTGAGTGGACCGGCAACGCGTTTGTCGATCGATCGCGCTGCTCGGGCTGGGCCGAATGGCTTGGCGCGGTCCCGCTCAATGGCGCGGCAGGCACGCCGACATCCATCAACCTGACATTCGCCACGAGCATCCCCGCTGGCCAGCTTACGGGCAATATTTCGAACGCCAGGCTCAATAGCGGCACCAGCGCTGACTCGACGCATTTCTGGCGCGGCGATGGTGTGTGGGCCGTGCCCCCGGTTGGCGAGAGTGGCGGCACTCCAGCCACACCAGGCGGGACAGGCGGAGACCTGCAGGTTAATGATGGCGCTAGCGGGTTTGGCGGGATCACGCCCGGAACGGGCGTAGCGGCGTGGCTCGCCGCTCCGACCAGCGCCAACTTGGCTACCGCAACAGCGGCCAAGACCGGCACCGGCAATTTGGTGTTCGCAACATCGCCAGCCCTCGTAACTCCAACGCTTGGCACCCCTGCCTCGGTCAATCTCGCAAACGCGACCAATATCCCAGCGGGGCAGCTTACCGGAAACATTGCGAATGCTAGGCTCAATGGTGGCGCCAGCGCATCATCTACGACATTCTGGCGGGGCGATGGCACCTGGGCCGTACCCGCAGGCGGCGGCGGCACAGCCACACCAGGCGGGATCAGCGGAGATCTGCAAACCAATAACGGCGCTGGCGGCTTTAACGGGATCACGCCCGGAGCGGGGATTGCGTCGTGGCTCGCTGTCCCGTCGAGCGCCAATTTGCTCACGGCACTGACCACAAAAACCGGCACCGGAACTGTGGTGTTCTCGACCTCGCCAACCCTCATAACCCCAACGCTCGGCACTCCCGCCTCGGTCAATCTCGCAAACGCGACCAATATTCCGGCGGGTCAGCTTACCGGGACAATCTCGACCGCCCGGTTTAACAGCGGCACCGGCGCCGATACCGGGCATTTTCTGCGCGGCGACGGCACTTGGGCCGTGCCCCCAACCGGCAGCGGCGGCGGCGGCACAGCCACACCAGGCGGGGCAATCGGAGCCCTGCAAACCAATGATGGCGCCGGCGGCTTTGGCGGGATCGCACCTGGAGCGGGAATAGCGGCGTGGCTCGCTATCCCGACCAGCGCCAATTTGCTGGCGGCGATGACGACCGACACGGGCACCGGGAACCTGGTATTCGCGACATCACCAACCCTCGTAACTCCGGTGCTCGGCACCCCCGCCTCGGTCAACCTTTTAAATGCGACCAATATCCCGGCGGGTCAGCTTACCGGAACAGTCGCGACCGCCCGGTTCAACAGCGGCACCAACGCCGACGCGACACACTTTCTGCGCGGCGATGGCACTTGGGCGACGACACTCACCGTGACCGATGGGACGCGTAGTGGCGCGGCGACCTCTCTTTCCCTCGACCCCAAGGTGCTGGTTGTTGATGCGACAACGAGCCCGACAATTGTGATCAGCAATACGGTCACAGTGAGCACCAATCGGTCGGCTGCCAATTACACGCTACTAGCGGCAGACAACAACACAATCGTTCCCATCGGGTCAGCGCACACCTATACTGTCCCGCAAGCCGGAACAACTGGATTCGGTCCTGGTGCGGGGCCATGCCTGCTCAATGTCTCGACCAGCGGCAACGCAACAGTTACATCCACAACATCAGTGTTTTTAGGCGCCGGGAACACCACGTCGTTTTCCTTGCCGGCAAAAGGCACAGCGTGCCTGACCTCGGCCGGAGGGGACTGGATAACCGTAGCTCACAGCGGGATACCCTAATATGGTCACACGCTCTAATAAGGTCACAAGACGAGCATTGTTGAGCGGCGCCGCGGCAGGAGCGGCGCTGGCGACGAGCCAGTCAGCATCCTCCATGATGATCCGGCACGGCGGCAAGCAGCGCCCCACCTCTGTGGCAGGCGGTCCCCTTACGGTGTTGCTCGAATTCCGCGACGGCAAAAGCATGGAATTCACCCAGAGCGCGGCGACCGATATCGGCGATTATGTCGGCACGTTCGTCCGGCAAAAATGCTTACGGCAGATTGCGGACGGGTACGGAGATTACCGCGACGCCTTTCTGGTCGATTTCCGGCCCGACGCCGACGGATCGCGTGATGAGGTTGTCATCGAATTCGGGACGCTGTTCAATTTCCCGGCGGGCACTGGCATACTGAATCGTCCCGCGGCGGCATCGGGTGTTGCGCCGCTGCATCTTGGTTTCCCGCCGGCACTAACTTACACCAAGCTCCTGACCGGCGGCACGCATGCGCAAGCCGGTGAGATGATGCTTTACCACACTTACGTTACGCCAGCCGGCGAAACTCCGGCCACAAAAGCCGGCTATATCCCTTTTAAGCTAGGGGAACTATTTACGATAACATCGCCCCCACCCCATATGGACGCCACGGCTTATAATGTATATGCCGTCTGGAAATTGACCAGTGCCACTCCGCAAGCAACGCCGGGCAATGTTCCGGTCCGGCAAAACTCCACGCCAATCCCGCTCGGTACAGATTGGGCCGAGCCGGCCGAAGGCGTGGCGCTGACCGGCCCGACACTGCCTGCCTTTGTCAATTTTACCATTAGGCGCCCCACCACCATCGCGTACGATGCCACAATTAGCGGGGGTAGTCTGACGGCACCGATCACCGTGCAGGTGCCGGTGCATTACTGGCGGTCGCGCTGGCGCTGGTACTCGGCGCCGCGACCAATGAGACGAACTGTTGCGCAGGTTGTCGCATTGAAGGCGACGTTGCCAGTCGCGACAGTTTATGCCTATAGCCACGCGCCTCCCGGTGTATGGACGTGGGCGGGACCAATGGATAAGGGACCAATACAAGGTTACATGGGCACAGCCGGCGGCCGTGCCGATATCGGATTTACGACGGATTGGGTGGCTGGGTACTTGGCTACGCAATCAGCCAACTCCGAAATCACGATGCGCACCTCGGCCGAGGCGACCGGAACGTGGGCTTGTTGGGTGCGGGATGCCTCTACGGGAGCGCTGGTCAATACGGCAACCGTCGCAAAGGTCCCCGCATTCGATGATGCCTTTCGTGGGACGGCTAACCCGCAAGACATCCCGGATGTGCTTAGCCAGGGGGAACTCTGGAGTTACATTTATGGTAACTCGTCGCATGTACCAAATCTCGCATTCGTTCCGTGGATGCTAACCGATGATCCGTATTATCTGGAGGGCGCCCATGTCGCTGCCAATTTCTGCATCTTGGAAACCAATGGTAAACGAAATTCCCTTGGCGTCAAGGTCCAGACCGCTGATTTAACGCCGCGTGGTTGGGCTTGGTCAAAGCGTGATGTTTTACAGTTGGCCGGTTTCTCGCCGACTGTGACGCCAAGCTGGTTATTGCCGCGATCGTACTGGACCACCGTAAAAGATGGCAACCGCGCTTTTGCGCAGCGATACCTGGATAACAAAGACAGCGCGGTATATACGGTATTTGGTTTGATTCCAAACGTCGTCTCTTGGCCGGCTTTTCAGGCGGAATATATTGCATGCGTAATGGCCTGGGCAAAATGGAGTGGAACGTGTCCCGAATGGGACGCAATTGCGGACTATTCCACCAAAATAAGAATCGCTATGGCAGACCCCACCAACGCCTCCGGTTGGGATCATCGTTTGCAGGTATGGATGTATTTACCGATATATGACGCCAATTTGGGAGCGGGGGCTGGAGATATCAGGAGAGGCGATCCTCTGTGGGGCGGCACTTACAGTGTAAACACGCCAACGAGCCTAGCTCAGCTATGGGTAGATTATCTGGCGATGGTTGATGGGAATGCCGCGTTTGCTAGAGGCTGGCCCAAAAACCCGGATACCTGGCCGGCGGATGGCCTGGCGACCCGCGATGGGAATCTACCACATTACCGCGCGGCTCTCGCCGCATGCACTCTTGCTGGCTACCCGGGGGCGCGCGCGGGACATGACTGGCTCGCAGCGCAATTGGTAAAAGACCATAATTACGGCGGCGAATGGTTTAATTGGGCGATCTCGCCTGACTGAGCAAGATCTCCCTGACCGATAGGGATTAGGTGGTGAACCTTAATGCTTGGGTACCTGCATGGAAGACATCCCGATATCGATCAAGGAGTATTTTGATACCAGGCTCAATGAACAGCGCCTGTATTTCGAGAGCAAATTCGAGGAGCGCGAGAAGCGGGCGATCGATGCAAGATCGTCCGCCTTCGAGCGCCTCGACCGATTGAACGAAATAAGCGAAGGCCGCGATAAGGCGCTGCGAATGGAAATCCGGCGGCTGGAAACGGCGCTGGCGCTTTACGCCACGGTCGAGGCGATGCAGTCCCTCGCGGCTAAAGTCGCGGTGATCGATGAGTGGAAATCGAATATGACCGGCCGGCTCTGGGCCATGACCGGGGCGCTCGTCTTGTTCCAAATCCTGCTGACACTGATCCGCGCGCATCTATATCCGAGTTGAGCGGCGAGCACATAGATGGATCAAGCAATCCTGAATTCGGCCGGCCTGATCCTGCTGACGGCGGTGCTGACCTTCGTGATGGCTGCGTTCTGGAATCAACGAAGCAAAAAAGACGCCGAGGCACGCGCGAAAGCCACCGCACTCGCCGAGGCGGAGGCGCACATGCGTGGTCGCATTTCAGACCTGGAGAAGCAATTGATCGCACTCACCAGCGTCGTCACGCCACTATCGGCTGCGATGCAGGCTGTTTTATTAAGGAATTAACC
>Ga0207711_10000193_pt1 | contig 65165 bp, 71 predicted proteins | sample KBSS34metaG_FD_184401 | JGI IMG/M metagenome (GOLD analysis project Ga0207711, IMG submission 184401) | Switchgrass rhizosphere microbial communities from Kellogg Biological Station, Michigan, USA - KBS S3-4 metaG (SPAdes) (version 2) | ecosystem: Host-associated > Plants > Roots > Rhizosphere... | reverse complement strand
CAGGACGTTGGTCAGAGCGCGGGCGGATCGGGACGAACGACCACGCTTTTGACGATTGGCAGAATGTCATCGCCCGGCATTCCGACTCGCTTCGCATGGTCGCGGATCGCGCCGGGGCCGACAGCCTCGTAGATGCAGATGGTGCCCAGCTTGCCGTCCGTTTCTTGGACCACGTAGCTGCGAATCCAGCGGACCTGGTCGGCCATTTCGTCATTGCCGATCTTGGCCGACTTGGCCGCCGTGAACTCGAGTTCCTGAGGGTTCGACCAGCCGCTCGGCCGGCGAATTGCATAAAGGTTCATCGCTGTTTCCCTGGGTCCTGAGGTCAGGCGGCGCGCAGTCGGCTGCTCATGGCCCGGACCGCTGGAGCGTCCAGCGTCTGGCCGCCGATGGCCCAATCGCCCTGCTCGACCTCGTTGATCCGGACCCAGGTCACTGACCGCAGCTCTTCGCCTTCGACGGCGATCATTGCCTCGGTGACCTTCTCGATGAGGTCGCGCTTTTTAGCGGGGGTGAAGACGTCCTTGATGACGTCGATGGTGACGAGGGGCATTGGGGCTTCTCCTGTGCCGGACCATTCCGGCGATAGGGTCGCCCATTGGCCCGTGCGGCGCCGGCCTCGATAGTTCACAGGTTGAAGCAACCCGCTACAGAAACTGTAGTGGAGTGGCGGTTCGCCGAGGTGTACGGCGCCGTTATGGAATACGGCCAATTCTGCCCGATCGCGAAGGCGACGGAGATCCTCGGGGAACGCTGGACGTTCCTGATCGTCCGCGAGCTACTGATGGGAGGCCGTCGCTTCAGCGAGCTTCAACGCGGCCTCGGCGACATCTCGCCCGCGCTCCTCACCGCGCGTCTCAAGTTCTTCGAGGAGCAAGGACTGGTGGTTCGCCGCCGGATGAATGGACAGCGCAGCTTCGAATATCATCCGACACCCGCCTGCGAAGCGCTGCTGCCGGTCCTGATGAGCATCGGGGAATGGAGCCTGACCTGGATTCGGCACAAACTGTCGGAGGCGGATTTCGACCTCGACTTCCTTCTGTTCTATCTGGAGCGCAGCGTCGACCCAACGCAACTTCCCGGCGATTCAGCAGTCCTGAAGTTCAGCTTCCGCGACCTTGCGGAAAACAAGGATTGGTGGCTGCTGGTCGAAAAGGGGGACGTGGATATCTGCACCACCTGCCCCGGGCGCGACATTGACGTCTATTTCACGACGACGCTGCGAACGATGCATGACGTGTGGATGGGGGATCGCAGCTACCGCGACGCGATCGCGGCCGGCGACCTGACGATCGAGGGCGATCCCGCTTTGACAAGGCGGGTCAGCAGCTGGCTACGCCCAAGCGTCTTCGTGAACTCGCCGCGCGCCCCGGTACCAGAACAGCTTATGCAGATGGCTGCCGGGGCCGAAGCTCGTCCTCGCGTGGCAGCCTAGCCGAAGATCGAGAGGTCGAGCGGCTCGCTCGGCCCGAACCAGATCACGTGGTCCGTATGATCGGCGCGATCGTCGCCCGTCTCCGCATGCGCGAAGATGGTGAGACCGCGGCGGCTGAGCGCAGCCCATTGCGCGAACTCGCCGAACTGCTCCGGCAGCACCGTCAGCTGGACCGAGCCGCGGGGATGCGGGCCGACTGGCCGCAGGTGAAAATGGCCGACCGCGACACCGAACCGGTCGCGCGCCTCGGCGGCGACCGCCTTGGCCTCGTCAACCTGCTCCGGGTCGTAGTAGATATGAGCATGGAAATCGCGGATCGGTGCCATGCGAAGCATGTGGGGGCTGAGCACGCCCAGCGCAACGAGCGCCCTACCGCAGCTTCGAGATCCTCAGCCGGTCGTGCTTGGCGCGGTCCTTGACCGACTCCTCGCTGCGCGTCAGCGCCTTGGCGATGGCCCTCACCGACATGCCCTTCCCGGCGAGCGTGTGCAGCTTCTGGATCTCGTCCTGCCGCCACGGCTGGCGATGCCGCTCGAACCGTTCCCCCATCGGACCGTACCCCCGTTCGGCCCATCATAGCATAGGCGCCCGGGTCGCGTACTAGTCGCCCTTGTCGCCTTCGTTTTCGGGCTTCTTCTTGTCCGAATGCTGCCTGACGTCCTGCGCGAGCGACCGGCCGGCGTCGTCGCTGTCGCCGAACGTGCCGTCCTCCTTGCGCCGCTGGAACCTCTTGTCGCCGGGGCGCGGTTCAACCAGTTCACGCTGACTCATGCTGACCTCCTGTGCATGCGCGGTAAAGCGCGCGCAGGCGGTGCCGGGTTCCTTGGCGCTCGCTCAGTCCTTCGCGACCGACAGGCGATAGACCATGCGGTGATGGTAGGGCTTGCCCGGATCGACCCGGGCCGAACCGAAGGCCGGCTGGTTGGGCGTGTCCGGAAACAGCTGGGGCTCGAGCGCAATCCCGTCCCCCATCCGGTAGACGTGGCGGTTCTTGCCGACCAGCGTGCCGTCAAGGAAGTTGCCGGTGTAGATCTGGATGCCCGGCTGGTCGGTCAGCACCTCCAGCACGCGACCCGAGCGGGGATCTTCAAGCCGCACTGCCAGCTTGGGCTCGGCGGTCTTGCCGGCATCGAGTACGAAATTGTGGTCGATTCCCCTACCGATCACGATCTGCGGATCGCGGCCGTCGCGCACGGCTTCGTCGAGCACCCGCGGCTTGGTGAAGTCGAACGGAGTCCCCGCGACGGGCCGCAGCTCGCCGGTCGGGATGAGCAAATCGTTGACCGGCGTATAGCGCTGCGCCGCCACGGTCATCCGATGGGAGAGGACGCCGCCCGGCGCGCCCTCGCCCGCAAGATTGAACAAGGCGTGGTTCGTGAGGTTGACGATGGTCGGCGCGTCGGTGGTCGCGTCGAAGTCGATGGTCAGGTCGCCGCTGTCGTCGAGCGTGTAGGTGGCGGTGACGGTCAGCGTTCCCGGATAACCCTGGTCGCCCGCCGGGCTCACCATCCGCAGCGCGACCTTCGCAACGCCACCCGCGTCCCCGACGTCGACAATCTGCCACACGTGCTTGTCGAAACCGACCGTCCCGCCATGCAGCGAATTGGTCTTGTCGTTCTGCGGCAGCTGATAGGTCTTCCCGTCGAGCGTGAACCGGCCTCCGGCGATCCGGTTCGCGTAACGGCCGACCGTCTGGCCCCAGAAGTTGGGATGCGTGGCGTAGCTCGCCGCGTCGTCATAACCGAGCGTCACGTCGGCGTTATGCCCAGATCGGTCCGGGCCTTTCAGCGACTGCAGCGCGGCGCCGAGCGTCACGATGCGGGCGCTGACGCCGTTCTTGCCCGTGAGCACCACCGATTCAATTTCGGTTCCGTCCGGCAACGCGCCGAACGGCTCGCGCTTGGCCGTGGCCGCGTTCACTGTCCCAGCCATCGCTCCGGCTCCAACCAGTCCGACCATCCACATCCTCCAACGCATCGCTACCCCCTCTTCAAAGCATTCGCACGCCCGGCTGTCCCGCTTGCGACCGCACCAGCTGATTGCGCAGCGGCAAGGCGAACGGGCTCGCCTCGATCTCGAACTCGTCGCCCGGCTCGGTCGTGAAACCGTCGGCGAACGATAAGGTCGCGGTCCCGAAGAAATGGACGTGCACGTCGCCCGGCCGGCGGAACTGCGCATATTTGAACTGGTGCCATTCCAGGTTGGCGAGGCTGTGCGACATGTTCGCCTCGCCGGACAGGAACGGCTGTTCCCAGACTACTTCGCCGGCCCGCCGGATCCGGCTCGTGCCTTCGACATGATCGGGCGGCGGCCCGACCAGCAGCTCCGGCCCCAGCGCCGCCTGGCGCAGCTTCGAATGGGCGAGCCACAGGTAATTGTGGCGCTCGGTGACATGGTCGCTGAACTCGTTGGCAAGGCACAGGCCAAGGCGGTACGGTACGCCGTCCGGTCCGATCAGGTAGATGCCCGCCAGTTCGGGCTCCTCGCCGCCATCCTTGGCGAAGTGCGGCATCGTCAGCGCGTCGCCCGGCCCGACCAGCTGCGATCCGTCACCCTTGTAGAACCATTCGGGCTGGCACCCCGCCTCGCCCTGCCGAGGCTTTCCGCCGTCGATGCCTTCGAGGAAGATGCGCATCGAGTCGGTCTGCTTTTCGGCGGCAGCCATACGGTGCATTCGGTCGCGGGCGTCGGCTGAGCCGAGGTGGGTCAGCCCCGTCCCCGACATCATCAGATGCGCAGGATCCTCATGGTCGATCGGCGCAAGCAGCCGTCCCGCCGCCAGCTCGGCCGCGGGATCGACCTCGTCGCCCAGGCCGAGGCGGGAAATCATTTCGGCAAGACCGGCGCCGGCATCGATCGCCCGCAGCGCAAGCTCGCGCGTCGACGCGACCCCCTCGACGAGGCGCGCCGAGGTGCCGTCGTCGGCAATCACCGATCGCGTCCCGTCGCTTGCGCGATGCTGCATCAGCCGAAGCACGTTCATGCTGGTGAATGGCTTGTGCCGACCTCCCGAGTCTGACTAGATGTTTGCGCTAACATTGGGGGGCAGGCAATGCAGGCAGGCGCCGGTCGGACAGCATCTCGAGCGCCAAGCTACGGGCCCGCACTCGCCCTCCTCGCGACGCTCTTCTTCATGTGGGGCTTCATAAGCGTCATCAACAACACGCTGCTGCCGCATCTCAGGAGCGTGTTCGAGCTCAATTACTTCCAGACGACGCTGATCGAATCGACCTGGTTCATCGGATATCTGATCGCCTCGATCCCGGCCGCGAAGCTGATCGAGCGCATCGGCTACAAGCGCGCGCTGACCACCGGCCTTTCGATCATGACCTTCGGATCGCTCGGCATGGTGCTCGCAGCGAGCATCCCCTCGTACGGCGTCACGCTGGCGTCCCTGTTCACCGTCTCCTGCGGGATCGCGCTGCTGCAGGTCGCGGCGAATCCCTATGTCGCGGTGATCGGCCCGGCCGAATCCTCCGAATCCCGGCTGACCCTGGTTCAGGCGTTCAACACCACGGGCGACGTGCTGGCGATCGTGTTCGGCCGCTATCTGATCCTCGCGCGGACTGCCGGCGGCACGTCGGGCGAGGGCGCTCATCTTACCCCCGCCCAGAGGATGAGCGACGCGCAGGCGACCGAGCTGCCTTACCTGATCGTCGCCGGCGTGCTTGCGCTGCTCGCCCTGATGATCTGGCGTGCGCGGCTTCCGGAGCTCGGATCGGAGACCCGGCGCCTGGCTGCCGAGCAGCGCAAGAAGCTGTCGCTCTGGGATCACCCCAATCTGGTGTTCGGTTGCGGCGCGATTGCCGCCTGCGTCTGGGCGGAGATCAGCGTCGGCAACCTGTTCATCAACTTCGCGTCGCAGCCGACCGTCGCCAACATCACCCACGAGCAGGCGGCATTCTACCTGACCTTCTTCTGGGGCGGGATGATGATCGGTCGCTTCGCCGGCGCCTTCATCATGCGCGTGTTCGCTCCGGAGAAGGTGCTCGCATTATTCGCGCTGGGCGGCGTGTGCGCGTCGCTGGTGGCGACGCTCGCCCACGGCCCCATGGCGATGTACGCGCTGATCAGCGTCGGTCTGTTCACCTCGATCATGTTCCCGACCATCTTCGCGCTGGCCATTCGGGGCTTGGGGCCGCTGACCGAGGAAGGCTCCGGCCTGCTGATCCTGTCGATCGCCGGCGGTGCGCTGGTGTTCATCAACGGCAAGGTCGCCGACCATTACGGGATCAACTGGGCGTTCCTGATCACCGCAATGTGCGAGCTTTACGTGCTCGGCTACGCCTTGTGGGGCTCTCGCCCGAAAGCCAGCCTGCCGCCCGAGCAGCTCACTTTGGAGAGCGCCGACTAGCCTAGCGCGCCGGGGCGAGAAGCCCGTGCATCCCGAGCCAGCGCACGAAGGCCTCGAACCAGCCTGTGCTGGTGGTCTCTTTCGGGTACATGCCGAAACCGTGGCCGCCCTGCTCGTAGAGGTGGAACTCGACCGGCCGCTTCGCTGCCGTCCAGCCCTGGATCAAGCCCAGGCTGCGCCCCCCGAAGATCGGATCGTCGGCGGCGAGCGCGACGAATAGCGGCGGCGCGTCCGGTGGGACGGTGACCGGCTCGAGCGGGCCGTAGATCATCCCGATGAAAGCGGGTTTCGCGCTCGGCTCATGAAGCTCCGTTTGCAGGGTCAGCGCGGCACCGGCGGAAAAGCCGATCATGCCGATGCGATTCGGGTCGACATGCCACTCCGCCGATCGCCTGCGGATGAGCGCGAAGGCCGCGCGGGAATCGGCCAGTTGCGGATCCAGCGGAGGAAAGGCGGCGTTCGGGCTCGCCGGGCGCGGCCGCCCGGCCCCGGCGAACATCTGGGTCATCGCGCGCTCGAAGTCGGCCATTGCGGCGGGGGTCGGAATCAGACGGTACTTGAGCACGAAGGCGGCCACGCCGCGTGCCGCCAGCGCGCGGGCGACATCGAAGCCCTCATTCTCCATCGACAGCGATCGGAAGCCGCCGCCGGGCGCGACAATGACCGCCGTTCCGGTCTCCTTCGCAGGGTCGGGCAGGAGGGGAGTCAGCGTCGCGACGCTGACGTTGCGCGCGAAATCCTTCCCATATTGATGGTACCAGCTCTCGCTCGCCGTTGCGCCGGGAAGCGGGCCGGTTCCGAGCACGATCGCATCGGCCTGGGCCGGGACCGGAATCGGCGTCATCCTGGGGTCCTGCGCTTCCGCGGCTGCGGCGAACCCGATGGCGGCAGCGCAGCCGAGGGCGATCAAATGCCGAAGTCTCACGAGCGCTCTCCCCAAGAAGCGGCAGCGCGGTAGTCGCCTAAAGCCCTGCCGGTCAAAGAAAAAGGGCCGCTGTCGCCAGCGGCCCTTCCTTGTTCCTCGAAGCGAAATCGGCCGATTAGCCGAGCATTTCCTGCTCGAGCTTCTTGGCCATTTCCTCGATGTTCTCGGGCGGCCAGCCGGGGATGTCCATCCCGAGCCGAAGCCCCATCGACGCCAGCACTTCCTTGATCTCGTTCAACGACTTGCGGCCGAAGTTCGGGGTCCGCAGCATCTCGGCCTCGGTCTTCTGCACGAGATCGCCGATGTAGATGATGTTGTCGTTCTTTAGGCAGTTGGCGCTGCGCACCGAAAGCTCCAGCTCGTCGACCTTCTTGAGGAGGTAACGGTTGAGCTGGTTGGTGTCGGTCGGCGTCGCCTCCGCCATCGGCATCGCGGCCTGGCCGATCATCGGCGAGCTCGCCATCCGCACCTGGCTGTCGTCAAAGTGGACGAACAGCTGGAGCTGGTCCTGGAGGATCCGCGCGGCATAGCCGAGCGCGTCCTCCGGCGTCACCGTGCCGTCGGTCTCGATGGTCAGCGTCAGCTTGTCATAGTCGAGCTCTTGGCCCACGCGGGTGTTCTCGACCTTGTACGCGACCTGGCGGACCGGGCTGTACAGCGCGTCGACCGGGATCAGCCCGATCGGCGCATCGGCCGGGCGGTTGGCGATCGCCGGGACGTAGCCCTTGCCGATGTCGGCGGTGAGCTCGACGTTGAGCGTCGCGCCGTCGTCGAGGTGGCAGATCACGAGGTCGGGGTTGGTGACCTCGATGTCGCCGCTGGTCGCGATCATCCCCGCGGTGACTTCCGCCGGACCGGTGGCCGAAAGGTGAAGCCGCTTGGGCCCCTCGCCTTCCATCTTGAGCGCGATCTGCTTCACGTTGAGCACGATGTCCGTGACGTCCTCGCGGACGCCGGCGAGGCTCGAGAATTCGTGCAGCACGCCGTCGATCTTGATCGACGTGACGGCGGCGCCCTGGAGCGAGCTCAGCAGCACCCGGCGAAGCGAGTTGCCGAGCGTCATGCCGAAGCCGCGCTCCAGCGGCTCGGCGACGAATACCGCGCGGTTGCGGCTCTCGCCCGAACCCGCCTTCTTCTCCAGCGAGCTCGGCTTCTTCAGTTCCTGCCAGTTCTTTGCGTTGACGGCCATGTTCATCCCTTGGCAGTTGGGGACCTAAGTCCCTGATTTCAATTCAATCTCATCGCTCCCGCGACAGCGGGAACCCTAAAGATCCTCAGACGCGGCGGCGCTTGCTCGGCCGGACCCCGTTGTGCGGGATCGGAGTCACGTCGCGGATGCTGGTGATCGTGAAGCCGACCGCCTGCAGCGCACGGAGCGCGCTCTCGCGGCCCGATCCGGGGCCCTTGACCTCGACCTCGAGCGTGCGGACGCCATGCTCGGCGGCCTTGCGCCCGGCGTCTTCGGCCGCGACCTGCGCGGCATAAGGCGTCGACTTGCGGCTGCCCTTGAAGCCCATCATCCCGGCCGAGCTCCAGGCAATCGCATTGCCCTGCGCGTCGGTGATGGTGATCATCGTGTTGTTGAAGCTGGCGTTCACGTGGGCGACGCCGGCGGTGATGTTCTTGCGCTCCCTCCTGCGGATGCGCTGCGGTGCCTGGGCCATTGGTTCCTACAATCTCTTGTCTAAGCTGCTGCGGACGTGCGGGGTTGAAGAAGTTACTTCTTCTTCCCGGCGATCGGCTTGGCCTTGCCCTTGCGGGTGCGCGCGTTCGTGTGCGTGCGCTGGCCGCGGACCGGCAGGCCCTTGCGATGGCGAAGCCCGCGGTAGCAGGCGAGGTCCATCAGCCGCTTGATGTTCATCGCGGTTTCGCGGCGAAGGTCGCCCTCGACGCTATAGTCGCGGTCGATCGTCTCGCGGATGTGAAGCACCTCCTGGTCGGTGAGGTCCTGGACCCGCTTCTCGGGACCGATTCCGAGCTGCTCGGTGATCTTCTTGGCCGTGGTCCGGCCGATTCCGTGAATGTAGGTCAGCGCGATCTCGACGCGCTTGTTGGTGGGGATGTTGACCCCGGCAATACGAGCCATTCTGTACCCTTCTTCAGCTCCACGGGGCGCCTGCCGCCCCATCTCGTCGCTAGAAAGTCCCGGGTCCCAGGCCCCCATCAAAGCGTCACTTTGATGGAACCCCTTCTAAGCGAAAAACCGACGCGCGCACGAGTGCGCCGCCGGAAACCGGTGGATCGGGATGAGCGCGAAATAGGATTGGCTTGACCCCAAGTCAAGGGAGAGGCGTTACGCGCGCGTGCAAGAGAAACGGATCCACCAGATCTTCGTCGTCAGCGTCGCCGCCAAGGGCGTCCACGCGCTGGTCGAGATCGCCGGCGGGCTCGCGCTCTACCTGCTCGGCTCCGACACGATCGGGCGCTGGATCGACCATGTCGACCCGCACGAGTGGCTCGCGCGCCATTTCGACCTCGGCGAGCAGGGCTTCTTCGCCTTCTACCTGCTCAGCCACGGCATCCTGAAAGCGGCGGTCGTCGTCGCCCTGCTGAAGGAAAAGCTCTGGGCCTATCCGGCCGCGATCGCCATGTTCGGCGCTTTCATCCTCTACCAGCTCTACCGCTACAGCTTCACCCACGAGGCCGCGCTGATCGCGCTTTCGATCTTCGACCTCTTCGTCATCGCGCTTGCGGTCCACGAGTACCGCCTGTTGCGGAAGCACCTGCCGACCCACTAAGGCCTGCTGCAATGCAGCGCCTGACCCTCGCCGGCGGCATCCCCGAAGCCTTGCGCGGGGCCATCGTCGCGCTCGGCAATTTCGACGGCTTCCATCTCGGCCATCAGGCGGTGGTCGGGCGAGCAATCCAGCGCGGCTTCCACGAGCGCCGGCCGGTGATCGTCGCGACCTTCGACCCGCACCCGGTGCGCTTCTTCAAGCCCGACGTCCCGCCGTTCCGCCTGACCACGCTCGACCAGCGCGAGGCCCTGTTCGCCCATGCCGGCGCCGACGCCATGCTGGTGTTCGAGTTCGACAAGGCGCTCTGCATTACCTCCGCCGAGGATTTCGTCGACGACGTGCTGGCGCAGCAAATCGGCGCCGCCGGCGTGGTCACCGGCGACGACTTCACCTTCGGCCGCGGCCGCAAGGGCAATGTCGAGACGCTGCGCGAACTCGGGCAGCAGAGCGGCATCGTCGCCGAAGCCGTGGCTCCAGTGGCGCTCGGCGACCTGCGGATCTCGTCAGGCCGGATTCGCGAGGCGCTCCAGGCCGGCGAAACCGCCACCGCGACCAAGCTCATGAGCCGAGACTATGCGATCCAGGGCGTCGTCCAGGCAGGCGACAAGCGCGGCCGCGAGCTCGGCTATCCGACCGCCAATATCGCGCTCGGCGACTATCAGCGCCCTCGCTACGGCATCTACGCCGTCCGGGCGACGCTGGAGGACGGCAGCGAGCATCCCGGCGTCGCGAGCCTCGGCGTCCGCCCGACCTTCGACCCCCCGGTCGAGCTCCTGGAAACCCACCTCCTCGACTATGACGGCGACCTCTACGGCCAGCGGATCGAGGTCGCGCTCCACGCCTTCATCCGCGACGAATGGAAATTCGACAGCGTCACCCAGCTGGTTGACCAGATGCGGGACGACGAGGTGGACGCGCGTCGGCTCCTCGCCCTGCCAGCCTAGGCCGCGATCGGCAGCTTGGCTTCGAAATAGTCCGCCAGAACGTTCAGCGCCGCTGCGCCGTCGCCAAAGAAGGTCGGGCCGTGCATGAGCGCGAGCGTGGTCGGCTCGAGAGCTGCCAGCTTGCGGATCATCGGCGCGGTCGCATTGCCGACGCTGGTTGAATGGAAGGCATCCTCGGCCTCGGTCGCGGCACGAACGATCTCGTCGCGCGTCGTCGGCACGTTTCCGAACTGGGTGAACAGGTCTCCGCAGAACAAGGTCCGGCTGGTCTCCTCGAAGATCACGCCCGATTCCCACGCATGCGGCACGTGCGGCGTATCGATGTAGCGAATGCGGCGGCGCCCCGAGGTGATCAGCGCCCCGTCGTCGACCGGGCGCGGCGGCCGGTCGGCAAGGTCGTTCAGCGAGATGTCGCAGGCCGTGTGGCCATGAACCACCTGGGCATTCGGCGCGGCAGCAAGCCAAAGGTTCATCGCGCCGCACTCGTCGGCCTCGATGTGGCCGAAACTGATCCAGCGCAGGCGCTCGACCGGCATGATCTCGGCCACCGCGGCCGAGAATAAGGGGAACATGCGCCGCTGGCCGGCATGGAACAGCAACGGCTCGTCATCGACGATGAGGAAGCTGTTGAACGTGAAGCCCGCGGGCGGCCCGATCTCCGGAACGAATACGGACAGGCGATATATATTCTCGGCAATCTCATCGACCCGTGCGGTCACGTCGCGTCTCCCTTTTGATGCTTCAAACTCGACTCGAGGTTTGACTGCACGGGCATGTGCAGTTAAATAATTCGCATGTCAACTTCCAATGCACGGGTGCGTGCACCCAAATCTCGCAGCTACCGGCTCGGGAAGCGCGCGGACAAGCAGCAGGAGACCCGCCGCCGGATCGTCGAAGCGGCCGTCGACCTCCACGGCACGCTCGGGCCGGCGCGGACTTCGTTCGCGCAGATCGCCGAGCGCGCGGGCGTGCAGCGGCACACCTTCTATGCCCACTTCCCGGACGAGCGCAGCCTGCTGATGGCCTGCTCCGGACTGGCGCTGGAACGCGATCCCCTGCCCGATCCGGACGAATGGCTGGACGAGCCGCCCGGCGGCAGTCGGCTCAAGGCCGGCCTCGGCGAAATCTATGGCTGGTATGAGCGCAACGCCCAGCTTTCGGCGTGCGTGCTTCGCGACGCCGAACACCACCAGCCGACGCAGGAGGCCGTCGCACTCCGCATGGCCCCGACCTTCGGGCGCGCGGTCGCCGTGCTTGGCGAGGGCCTCAGCCGGCAGGCGCGAGCGCTTCTCGCCGTCGCGCTCGACTTCGGCAGCTGGCGCGCCCTCGCCGCGGCGGCTCCGCCCGAAGGCCCGGCCGCGACGATGAGCCAGGCGATCGCTCTGCTGAACGGGGGTGCCTAAGGGCGGCGCGCCGTTTGCATTCCTGAAGCCGCCCGCTAGAGCCGCGTTTCCGAAAATGTCCGACGCGCCCGATACCAAGCCCGACTACCGCTCGACCGTCTTCCTGCCCAGGACCGACTTCCCGATGAAGGCCGGCCTGCCGCAAAAGGAGCCGGGCATCGCCGCGCGCTGGGAGTCCGAGGGCCTCTACAAGCAGATCCGCAAGGCGCGTGAGGGCCGCGAGAAGTTCATCTTCCACGACGGCCCGCCCTACGCCAACGGCGACATCCACATCGGCCATGCGCTCAACCACACGCTGAAGGACATGGTCGTCCGTACCCAAACCCTGCTCGGCAAGGACGCGCCCTACGTGCCCGGCTGGGACTGCCACGGCCTGCCGATCGAATGGAAGGTCGAGGAGCAATACCGCAAGAAGAAGCTCAACAAGGATGAGGTCCCGCCCAAGGAATTCCGCGCCGAGTGCCGCGCCTATGCCCAGCACTGGGTGAACACCCAGCGCGAGCAGCTGAAGCGGCTCGGCATCAGCGCCGACTGGGACGAGCCCTATCTCACCATGGCCAAGGGCGCCGAGGCGACCATCGTCTCCGAGCTGTTCAAGTTCGCCGAGACCGGCCAGCTCTACCGCGGCGCCAAGCCGGTGATGTGGTCGCCGGTCGAGAAGACCGCGCTCGCCGAGGCCGAGATCGAATATGAGGACATCACGTCGACGCAGATCGACGTCGCCTTCGAGATCGTCGAGAGCCCGATCCCGGAGCTGGTCGGCGCCTACGCGGTGGTGTGGACGACGACGCCGTGGACGATCCCGGTCAACCAGGGCGTCGCTTACAATCCCGAGGTCGAATATGTCGTTCTGGAGCTGGCTGAAGCCGACGACAGCTCGTTAACCGGCCCCGGCTACCGATTCCTGGTCGCGAAGGATCTTGTCGAACAATTCGAGCAGCGGATTAAAGCCAAGGGCGGTGCGGACATTGTGCCTTCTCCGAGCGGTGGCAATCGCTGGAGCTTAAAGGGTGCAGAGCTAGCCGGGACCATCGTCCGCCACCCGATGCACAAGCTCGGGGGCTTCTTCGCCAGGCCGCGGCCGTTCCTCCCCGGCGACTTCGTCACCACCGACCAGGGCACGGGCCTCGTCCACATGGCGCCCGACCATGGCGAGGACGATTTCGAGCTGTGCAAGGCGAACGGCATTGACCCCGTCTTCGCGGTCGACGCAGGGGGCTTCTACCGTCCCGACTGGCCGTGGCTCGGCGGGCAAGGGTCGGTCATCAACAACAAGTTCAACGCGCCCGACGGGCCGATCTGCTCGGACCTGCGCGAGGCCGGCGCCCTGCTCGCCGCGAGCGCCGACTTCCAGCATAGCTACCCCCACTCGTGGCGGTCGAAGGCCAAGGTCATCTACCGCTGCACGCCGCAATGGTTCGTGGCGATGGACAAGCCGCTCGCCCATCTGTCGCCGCTCACCCGGCCGGAGCAGCGCTGGGAGAATGAGGGGGGTGGCGCCAACGAGGTGCTGGACGACCAGCGGCCGACGCTCCGCCAGCTCGCGCTGAACGCCATCGCCGCGACGCGCTTCGTTCCCGAGAAGGGCCGCAACCGCCTCGCCTCGATGGTCGAGCAGCGCCCCGACTGGGTCCTTTCCCGCCAGCGCGCCTGGGGCGTGCCGATCGCCGTCTTCGTCGACAGGAAGTCGGGCGAGCTGCTGGTCGACCGCGAGGTGAATCAGCGCATCGTCGAGGCATTCAAACGTGAAGGCGTCGACGCCTGGAGCGCCGAAAACGCGCCTGCCTTCCTCGGCAACCGCAACCCCGACGATTACGAGATGGTCACCGACATCCTCGACGTCTGGTTCGACAGCGGATCGACGCACGTCTTCACGCTGGAAAGCGGCCACTGGCCCGAACAGCGCTGGCCGGCCGACATTTACGTCGAGGGCTCGGACCAGCATCGCGGCTGGTTCCAGTCGTCATTGCTCGAGAGTTGCGGGACCCGCGGCCGCGCGCCGTTCAACGCGCTCCTGACCCACGGCTTCACCATGGACTCCAAGGGCATGAAAATGTCCAAGAGCCTCGGCAATACGGTCAACCCGCTCGACCTGATGCGCGACTATGGCGCGGACATCCTGCGGCTCTGGGCGCTCAGCGTCGATTTCACCGAGGACCACCGGATCGGCAAGGAGATCCTTGCCGGGGTCGCCGACCAGTATCGCAAGCTCCGCAACACCTTCCGTTACCTCCTCGGCGCGCTCGACGGGTTCAGCGAGGAGGAAAGGCTCGACGACGTCAGCCAGTATCCCGAGCTCGACCGCTACATGCTGCACCTGACCGCGGTGCTCGACCAGAAGCTCCGCAACGCGGTCGATGACTATGACTTCAACGCCTACGTCCGCGCGCTGACCGACTTCTGTAATGAGGATCTCTCCGCCTTCTACTTCGATATCCGCAAGGACAGCCTCTATTGCGACGCGCCGTCGTCGCTGAAGCGCCGCGCCTACCGGACGGTGCTCGACACCTTGTTCCACGCGCTGGTGCGATGGCTCAGCCCCGTGCTGGTGTTCACGAGCGAGGAAGTCTGGGGCACGCGATATCCAAACGCGAAGTCGGTCCACCTGCTCGAATGGCCCGTCGTGCCGCCGGTTGACGCCGACGAAGCGCGCTGGAACGCGCTGCGCGCTTTGCGCACCCAAGTCACCGAGCGGATCGAGCCGCTCAGGCGCGACAAGGTCGTCGGATCCAGCCTCGAGGCCGAGGTTACGGTTCCCAGCGACGAGGACCCCGAGATGCTCGAGGAATTGTTCATCACCTCGACAGTCCGCAACGGCGATTGGAAGGTCGTGAAGACCGACAACCTCAAGTGCGCGCGCTGCTGGCGCCACCGCCCCGACGTCGATCCCGCAACCGAGCTCGACCCGCGCTGCGCGGAGGTCGTCAATGGCTGAGGAAATGCTGTCTTACACGGCCTTCGCCATGCATGATGTTGTCATGACCCGCAGGACCTCACCGGCTGAACGCACTGCCGGCCGGACCGATAACTTCACGCTTTTTGCGCCTGACCTCGTGAATTTAGTGAAGTTAAGCCTGGAAATAGGCCGATGAACGCTCGCGTCGGCTACCTGGTCGCGCTGCTCGTCTTCGCGCTCGACCAGCTCACCAAGTGGATCGTGACTGGGCCGCTGCACATCCAGGACATGGAGCATTTCTACATCCTGCCCTTCTTCCAGTTCACCTACACCCGGAACATCGGCATTTCGCTCGGCCTCCTGAACGCGACGACCTCGGTCGGTCGCTGGATGCTGGTCGCGCTGACCAGCGCGATCGCGCTCGGCGTTGCCTTCTGGATCGGCCGCGAGAAGAACCGCACCGACCAGGTCGCGCTTGGCATGGTGCTGGGGGGCGCGCTCGGCAACATCCTCGACCGCACGCTGCATGGCTATGTGGTCGATTTTGCCGATCTGCATTTTGGCGAGTGGCGGCCCTTTCTGATATTCAATGTCGGCGATGCGGCGATTAGCATTGGCGTGGTGATCCTGTTGCTGCACGCGTTCCTGAGCCGTAAGGATCAACCAAAGGGGAGTGATCCCGAGGAGAGAACTGAACATGCGTAAAGCTTTCACCGCTCTGACGCTGGCCGCGGCTTTGGCGACTAGCGGCTGCGCGTCCCTCAGCGGCAAGACCAAGGCGCCGGACGAGTTCCAGGTGGCGCGCAACGCGCCGCTGATCATCCCGCCCGATTTCAACCTGGCCCCACCGGTCGCGGGGACCGGAGGAATCACGCCCGCCGAGGCGCAGCAGCAGGCGATCGATGCCCTGTTCGGCGGCCCGGCCCCGCGCACCCCCGGCGAGACCGCGATGCTCGACATGGCCGGGCGCAACAGCGCGCAGATCGGCATTCGCAGCCAGGTATGGGATCCCGATACGCGGCTGGTCGACAAGGGCCCGACCACGGTCCAGATCCTGACCGCCGCCAACACCCAGACCAACGTCGCCTCGGCCCAGCCTGGCCAATAGGAGCAAAAACCAAAAAAGATGGCCGATTCCAACGTCCCTGCCCGCCTCGTCGAGATCGAATCGATGCTCGACCGGGCGCGCCGCCGCTTCGATGAAGGCACGAAGCTCGTCGAGGAAGCGCACAAGCTGCTCGCCGACGTCCAGCAGGCGATCCTTGGCTCACCGCGCAGCGTGTCGCCCGAGGACAGCGAGGAAGCGGCGTCCAAGCTGCTCGCGAGCCTCAAGTCCACCGGCAGCGAGATGCCCGAAACCCTGTGCGGCGGCCGGCTTTCGGTCGACCAGGTCCAGCGCCTGATCCGCATCGACGGCCATCCCATCGGCATCACCGAGATGGAATATCGGGTGCTCGAGCTGCTCGCCTTCGCGCGCAACAACGTTGTCACCCGCGCGATGCTGCTGAAGCATCTCTACCGCCGCGCCGACGACCAGCCCCAGCCCAAGATCATCGACGTGTTCATCTCGAAGCTCAGGAAGAAGCTCCGCAATGCTAGCGGCGGGGCCGAGTTCATCGAGACGATCCCACAGCGCGGCTGGATCCTGCGCGACGTCGACGAAAAGAGCGGCGCTTAAACTTTTGTTAGCGATGCCGGGCTTAGCCCCGGCACATGCTTCACCTGCTTCCGCAGCACGAGCCCGAAGTCGGCCCGGCCTATGCCGAGGCGGTGTCGCGGCTGGCCAGCGTTCGTCATGCGCTAAGCCTGGTCGACGCTGGCTTCAGCGACGGGCCGGGCGACGACCTCGACGAGCGGGTGGCCGCTGCCTGGCCGCTGGCCGGAGAAGCCCGCCATCGCTGCTTCGACCGCCGCTCGGCGCGGCTGGTCGGGATGGCCGCAAGCGGAATCGAGGCTTTGCTCAGCCAGCGGCAAAAGAACCGCGAGCCGCACCGTGCGGCAAGCGAGGCTCTGGTGAACGAGATCCGTCGCGAGCTGCGCGACGTGGCCGGGATCGTCCTCGCCTAGCTGGAGCGGCACCAGTTGGTGTCGCCGCCAGCTTCCCTGACCAAGTCTAGCGCGATCAGCTTCAGCGCGACGTCGCGGCCATTGACCTCGACCTTCCGCACCGCTCGGCCGTCCCGGTCGCGGAACGGCGCGCCGATCGCAACCCGGCCGCTGTTGAGAAGCAGTGCGAGCTGACTGGCCGCAGCGACTCCGCGATCATGCTCGAGGTCGCAGCCCGCATCGCCGATCCTGGGAGCGACCAGGCCCGCGATGTCGATCCGCTGGCCGCTGACGTAGATTGTCCCGCCGTCGAGCACGCAATTGGGTCCCTGCGCGTTGTAGCATTGGGTGAACTGGGCGTAGCGGGCATCCGCCACCGGATCGTCACGGAAGGCGGTGAAGGCGCTGAAGGCGAGGATGCCGACGCTGATCAGCGCAGCGAATATCAGGACACCGGCAATACCGAGGTAAAGCTCGCGCTCGCGGTAATTGAGTGGGCGCTGCGGCTTGACCGGGACATTGGGATTGAGCTGCATGGGCTCGCGGCGGATGCGCGACGGACGCGCCGGACCCGCCAGCTCGACAGTTTTCTTCGCCGGTTTCCAGTGCATGCTCACCCGGCAAGGATAAAGTTCAAGCCTTACTAACGGGTTAGCGGTCGCGGCGACCTACACGATCGGCACGTGGATGTCGGAAATGTGCGGCGCGTCGGGTCCGTCGTCGCCGCTCGGCTGGTCGACATAGTGGATGAAGGTCTCGCGGTCGGCGATTTCATGCCCCGCTTCAATCAGCTCGAAGTAGAGCGAATCGAGCGCGGCCGGAACCTGCGAATAGGGCCCGTGGTGTCGACGGACCGCACAGCGGCCGGCCGGGATCTCTCGCAGCTCCGCCCCCTCGACGGGTCCTATCGGATCGAGCGCGAGCGCGCAGACGAATCGATGCTCGGCAGGCGGCACCTCCCGCGGATCGTCGAGCGGCACTCCGTAAACCCCCGTGACCGCCTCGGGCCCTACTGCCTTGCACACGTCCTCGAACAACGCCCGATAGGCGAGATTGAGCTGCTCATAGGGCCCGGTCGCGACGCGGCACGCGATCCGCACCGGCTCATGGTCGACAAGCTCGAAGGTCATCGGCGCACCTCCGTTCCTCGGTAGCCGCAGCTCGGCGGCGATTTCGGGCAGCCGCCCGGTCGCTCGCAATTCGCTGACCGAGCCGCCGGTTCGGTGCTTCACGGCGCGGGCGAGGTTCTGGCTTGATCCGTACCCGGCCGCGTGCGCCGCAGCCGTGACGTTGTCGCCGGCCCCCACTCGCTCGAGCGCGTGTGCGACCTTCAGGCGTTGCAGGCTCTGCGCAACGCTCTCGCCGGTCAGCAGGCGGTAAATGCGATGGAAGTGGAAGGGCGACAGCGCCGCGGAATCAGCAAGTTCCTCGACCGTCGGAGTCTCGCCCTTGTCCAGCGCGTCCGCCATGCGCTCGGCGACCCGTTCAAGCCGCGCCCTGTATCGCTCGATCCCGTTGATCATCCGATCCTCCACGCGTCGTTTCTACCACCGCCGGGCCGGGTTCGCGTTTCGCGGATTGCGGACTTCAGTCTTTCCGCTTCGAACTGTGGACCGAGGCGTCGTGAGTCTCGTCGATCGCATCGCGGCACCAGCGGTAAAGCGCATCGTAGAGGATCATTCCGTCCTCGAGCTGCTCGAGATCGTCGCTGTGCATCCGCGACAGGCCGAGCGAGGCGGCGAGCAGGCCGCCGGACTGCGGAGTTAGATCAGGCCGACCAGTATCGGCGCCGCGGACAATCTCGGCCAGCCGCAGCAAGGCAGGAAAGCCGGTCAAGCCGAGGTCGCGAACCAACGCGTCGAAGGTGCAAAGGCCATCTCGGTCGCTCCACTTCGCGCCGTCAATATCGAAGGGAGCTGCGCCGAACCGCTCGGCGACGCCGGCGACATCCGCCGGCGCGACGTACAGGATCACCGCTTCGGGATCGACAAACCGCCGGATCAGCCACGGACAGGCGATGCGGTCCACTTTCGGCCGTGCGCGGGTCACCCACATGGTGCGGCCCCTGTCATCGCGAGCAGGAAGGATAGCGCTATCGATCGTCGGCGCCCCGCTCGCGCGCCAGGCTTCGAAGCCACCCTCGAGGATCTCGGCGGCCACGCCTTCCGACCGAAGCTTGGCGGCGATTCCGGCGCTGAACTCGCGCCCAAGGTCGCAGGCGACGACGACGGGCTTGGCCCTCAGCGCAGCCGCCCAGTCCTCGACCTCTTCGGCTCCTCGCGGGACCGACCCAGGAAGCAGCGTATGAGGATTTGCTCGCACATCGATGACGAGCGGTGCGGCCGGAGTACCGACCAGGCGCAGCAGCTTGTCCGCCGCGATCGCATTGAGTGACGCCATGCCCGTTCCCTACATCAAAGGCTGAGCCGCGCCGAGAAGACGAGGCGTCCACGATAGCGGTGACCGAGGTCGCTGCGGTCCGTCGTGTAATAGCGCGCGTCCAGTTGGACCGACTTTCCGACCGCGTGGCTGATGCCGAAGTTCAGGGCCGTATATTCAGGGGCGCCGCTGCGCTCGCGTCGTCCAACATTGGCGAAAAGGAATATTCGTCTTGCAAGCCGGTACGTCGGGCCGGCCTCGACAAACAGCGACGGACCCAGTTCGAATTCGCGCGGCGCAAATTCGGCGTTCAAGCGGACTCCGAAGCGGCCGAAGCTGCGACGAAGCGTCGCATCAAGCTCCCAGGCGTGCAGAACCGTCGGCCGATGCGCCCCAGTCCGCGTACGGTAAAGCAAAACGACATCGGCCTGGGCGGCCGAACGCGTGATGCCGACCTTTCCGAACAAGACCCCGATGCCATTCGCCACGGGGCTGTCGATGTTGCGCCAGAAGCCACCGACCTGCACGTCGCCAAACTTCAGATAGGCTCGCGGGATCACCTGCGGCCCGTCAGACTGAGATAGGCCCTGCGTCATTCCGTGGCTGGCGACAAACAGTTCGAATCCGGGATCGGGGGGCGGCAGCCCGAAGGGCATCGGCATGAAGCGTCCCTCTGATAAGCAGAGTTGGACGCGACACTTCAGCTGACGCCTCATGGGGCGATCGCGACAGCCCCATCAGCGGGGAAACTCCGGCAAGTTCGCCGGCGAGTCAACCGGCTCGGCGGACCCGCTTGCGGGACTGGGAGAATAGCTCGGCTTCTTGCTTGCGGCGGATTCTTTCGGTGACTTCCGCCGTATGGTCGGGCGATGCGGCATTGCACCGCCGGTGAGTCAGGCACAGGTTGTCAAACGTCTCATTGTCAGCCTGCGCGCCGTACAGGATGGGTTGCACCAACGCGCTCTGGTCGTGGCCGGCGGGCAGGTCGAATCGCATCGTCCGGCGGCAGCGTCGGCATTCGTCGCCGTCCCGCTGGCGAAGGGCGCGGACCTGTGCGGCCTCCTCGCGTTCGCGGCGGAACTTCCACGGGCTTACGAACCTGGCGATCGAAGTGCTCATGGCGCCGATCCTAGCCGAGGTGGATTACCACCCGGTTAGCAACTCGCTACGCGGCGTCCGGAGCAGCGACCCCCGAGCGATCGCGGCGAAGCGCAGCGGCCATTCCACCGAGCGCGAGCACGGCCCCGGCGATGGTCGTCGGGGTCCAGCGATAATGTTCGAGCGCGGTCGAGAAGCCCATCGCGATGATCGGGACCAACACGCTCGAGTAGGCCGCCTTGGCCGGCCCGATCTTGCGGACCACGGGATAATAGAGGCTGAACGTCAGGACCGAGGCGAGCAACGCGAGGTACAAGACCCCGAGCCAGTAGCTCGGCCGCGGATCGAAGCCTGGCGGGCCGGTCATCGCCAAGGCGATGATCGCGTCAATCAACGCGCCGGCCCCCATCGACCAGGCAAGCAACGCGAACAGCGGATAGCGCCGGATTTCCGGCCGCGCCTGCGTGACGTTGGCGATCGCCGCGCCGAGCATGCCGGCGAGAGTCAGCGCGATCCCCGCCGCAATCTGACGCCCGTTGGCGGGATGCTCGTTCAATTCGTGCAGGAACAGCAAAGCGATACCGCTCACCGCGACCAGCGAGCTCCCGGCGAAGCGACGGCTGGGCTTGTGCCCAAGCATCAGCCAGCCGAGCATCGTGGCGGGGATCAGCAGCAGCGCGAAGACCGTGGCGACGACGCCCGACGTGATGTGCCGTTCGGCGAGATAGACCGCGTTGAAGTTTACGCAGAACTGCGTGAGCCCGAGGAAAGCTGCAGCCAGCAGCCCCTTGCGCCCGATCCTCAGGCTGTCGCCCTTCCAGACGGCGAGCATGGCCATAGCCAGGGCAGCGATGATGAAGCGATAGGTCACCGACCATTGCGGCGGGACCGTGCCGAGCTGCCCGCGGATGACGATCCACGTCGAGCCCCAGATGGCGGTGAAGATGATGAACGGAATGACCACCGAACCGGTCGACGGCTCGGCGCGGATTTCTGCAGGCGTGAGCCCGGGACGCGCTTCCACTCCTGACTGGCTATCCCAGCCGGGCGCGGTCGCGCCAATCAATCGCCGGATCGCGGCGATAAGCAGCTCTTATGGAGCGTGTCACAGCCTCGCGAGCGCGTCGGCCAGACCATTCAGCGCTTCCCCTTGCGAATCCCAGCTGGTCACGAACCGGATTTCACCGGGTCCCCAGTCGTAGAAGTCGAAACCCTGAGCCCGGAGGCGTTCGGCTTCCTCGGCCGAAGCGCGGATGAATAGCTCATTGGCTTCGACCGGGTGGACCAGGCGGTGCGACGCCGCTGTGGCGAGGGTCTGTGCGGCGGCATTGGCCGAGCGCGCATTGTCGAGCCACAAATCATCCTCGAGCAGAGCGAGGATCTGCGCTGCCAGGAAGCGGCCCTTGGACAACAGGTGCCCAGCGCGCTTCCGGCGAACCGCAATCTCGTCGGCAAGCTCGGTCCGGAACAGGATCAGCGCCTCGGCGCTCATGCCGCCATTCTTGACGAAACCAAAGCTCATCGCGTCCACGCCGGCTCGCCACGTGAGGTCGGCGAGGCTTTCGCCGCTGCTCGCGACGGCGTTGGCGATGCGGGCTCCGTCGAGGTGAAAGGCGAGGCCCCGCTGCCTTGCAAATGAACCCAGCGCGCCGACCTCGGCAGCGCGATAGACCAGGCCATATTCGGTCGCGTTGGTGATCGAGAGCACGGCCGGCTGGACCTGGTGAACATCCTTGCGGATCAGGTCGCAGGCGGTCGCGGCGGCTTCGACGCTGATCTTCGCGCCGTCACCTTCGACCAGCACCAGCTTGGCGCCGCCGGTGAAGAAAGCCGGGGCGCCAGCCTCATCGACCTCGATATGCGCATCCCGGTGGCAGACGATCGCGCGGTAAGACGGGCACAGGGCCGCGAGCGCGAGGCAATTAGCGGCGGTCCCGGTCGTCGCCCAAAAGGCGCGGACCTCCGTCCCGAAAAGATCGCTAAAGGCGCCGTCAAGACGCTGGCTCCACTCGTCGCCGTCATAGGCGGTGTCGAGGCGGTTCGCGGCAGCGATCGCCTCCATCACCTTGGGGTGGACCGGTGCGGCGTTGTCCGAGAAAAATCGCATGGGGTACGCGCTAGCGCGGGATCTGCGGCTTCGCCATGCCGCGGGCCGGCGCGCAGTCGAAAATGGTGCTGCCGGTGAGGATTGAACTCACGACCTCAGCCTTACCAAGGATGCGCTCTACCACTGAGCTACGGCAGCATTTCCGAAGGAGGCGCGCCTATGGCTGCGCCCCCCGCGCCCGTCAACCCGCTTGCGGGTGAGGAACGCCGGCGGCATGTGGCGCAGATGGCCGATAAAGACAAGGATCGGGAAGCCCGGCTTGCCGCGGCGCTTCGCGAGAATCTGAGGCGGCGCAAAGCGCAGGCTCGCGACCAGCAAGGGTTGAAATCGGACGACGAAAAGCGCGGCTAGGCGTCGCGGTCGCGCAGCGGCTTCTCGCCCAGCGCGCTCTCGATGCCGCCAGCGACGGCATCGCCGACCCAGATGACGGCGCCGAGCAGGATCACGGCAAGGGCTAGCATGAGCGCTGTGGTCACGAGTCGAATCTCCGTTACGCGATCTTTAGCGCGATCCGATTAAACGAGCAATTAATCTAGTGTTCTCTGTTGCATAACGGGACTCGGGCTATCTCGGCCGATGGGTAGTGCCTTCGCCAACAGTCACGAACAGGGCGACCACCGGCTGGTCCGTATCGGCGGTGTGCCAGGTCCCGGGCGGATTGATCGCATAGTCGCCGGGACCAAGCTCGACGCTCGCCGTCGACCCGTCAGCATGCTCCTGGCGCAGCGTCATGTGGCCCTGGATGCAGCAGACGACCTCATCACCCGCGGGGTGCATCTCCCAGCTCGTCCACGGCTGGTCGAAGCGGTGGAGCGCGACGAGGCGGCCCTCGGCTCCGTCGTCGCCATGGCGCCGCTCGTAATCCTCATACCAGCTCATGTCGCCGGTGAATTCGGGCTGCGGGACGGCGCGGCCGCCAAGTCCGAGGTGGATATGGTGATCGAACAGCGACTTGGCGTTCATCGGCAGGCTCCTGCCCTTATTCGCCCTTCATGATGAAGGCGTTGAGCTTGTTGCCGTCGGGATCGCGGAAATAACCGGCGTAGAAGCCGCCGCCGCGGTCGCCCGGCGCGCCCTCGTCGGTGCCACCATTGGCGAGTGCAATGTCGTAGAGACGTTGCACCTGCGCCTCGTCCTTCGCCTCGAGCGCGACCATTACGCCGTTGCCGACCGTCGCTGCATTGCCGTTGAATGGCTTAGTGAGGCCAATCCCGGCGCCGGCGCCCGGCTTGCCCCAGGCGATGAACTGTTCGTTCTCCATCATCCGGCCAACGCCGAGCTCGCCGCAAAGCGCATCGTAGAATTTGGCAGACTTCTCGCGGTCGTTCGTGCCAAGCGTCACATAGCCGATCATCATGTCCTCCTGCCGAGTCGGGTAGAGAACATTAAGGGAACAAGGACTGTTGTTCAATCTCCGATCGGGGCGCAGGCCTGCTGCAGCCAGGCGAGGTCGGCGCCGCTAAGGCTGGGGCCGATCCGCGCCAGCACGTGGGCGTGGTAGCAGTTGAGCCAGACGAACTCCTCGGGCTCGAGCATCTCGACGTCGATCAGGCGGCGGTCGATCGGAGCGAAGGTCAACGTCTCAAAGCCGAGCATCTCCTTCTCGGCGCCCTCGATCTCGCGCTCGACGACCAGGACGAGGTTCTCGATCCGGATGCCGTACTCGCCGGTCTTGTAGTAGCCTGGCTCGTTGGAAATGATCATGCCGGGCTGAAGCGGCTCGTCCCCGCCGCTCTGCGAGCTGCCGACGGGCGAGATGCGCTGCGGGCCTTCGTGGACCGAGAGGAAGCTGCCGACGCCATGGCCGGTGCCGTGCGCGTAATCGAGCCCCGCTTCCCACAAAGGCCTGCGGGCGAAGCTGTCGAGCTGTGAGCCGCGCGTGCCCCTGGGGAAGACCGCCGTTGCGATCGCGATATGGCCCTTTAGGACGCGCGTGAACCGGTCGCGCATTTCGGCGGTCGGTTCGCCGATCGGGACGGTGCGGGTAATGTCGGTGGTTCCGTCGACATACTGGCCGCCGGAATCGATCAGGTAGAGCGTCCCCTTCTCGAGCCTGCGGTTGGTCTTCTCGCTTGAGCGGTAGTGGACGATCGCGCCATTCGGGCCGGCGCCCGAAATGCTGTCGAACGAGAGATCGCGAAGCTCGGGATTTTCCCGCCGCAATGCCTCAAGGTGATCTGAGGCCTTCAATTCATCCACATCGCCCTTCGGCGCCTGCTCGTCGATCCAGTGGAGGAACTTCGAGATGACCGCGCCGTCGCGCTCCTGGGCCGCCTTCTGGCCGGCGATCTCGGCCGGATTCTTGATCGCCTTGGGAAGGATCGTCGGATCGCGCAGCGCGAGGATCTTGGCGCCCGCCTTTTCGAGTGCCTCGAAGATCGCGGCGACGGCACGCTCGGGATCGACGACGACCGTCTTGCCCTTGTAATCGGCGAGCGCGCCCTCGAACGCCGAACGTTCGTGGAGACGCACGCCGTTGCCGAGGTGCTGCCGGACATCGGGCCCGATCTTCTCGGATGCCACAAACAGGTCGGCGGTCCCGTCCGCATTGACCAGCGCATAGGCCAAGGCGACCGGTGTGTGCGTCACGTCGGCTCCGCGGATGTTGAACGCCCAGGCGATCGAATCGAGCGCGGAGAGCACGGCTGCGTCGGCATGATGCTTGGCTAGCCAGTCGCCGATCTCGGTCCGCTTTTCGGCAGCGGACTTCCCTGCATATTGGTCGGGCTGGACGACCAGATGCGCTTTCGACGCTTCCGGGCGGTCCTTCCAGATCTCGTCGATCGGATTCCTGTCGACCGCGACCAGCTCGGCGCCGCGCGTCGCAAGTGCTTCCTTGGCCTTCTTCACCCAGTCGCGGGTGTGCAGCCAGGGATCGTAGCCGATCCGCGCGCCCTCCGGTGCATGCTCCTCGAGCCATTGCGTGGTGCTGGTTTCCGGCACCGACTGGTAGCTCCACTGGTCCGGGCTGACCTGCTGCCGGACCTGCAGCGTGTAGCGCCCATCGACGAAGATCGCCGCTTCCTCGGGAAGCACCACCGCCGAACCCGCGGAGCCCTCGAAGCCGGTCAGCCACGCCAGGCGTTGCGCGTAGCTTCCGACATATTCGCTCATATGCTCGTCGGTGAGCGGGACGACGAAGCCGTCGAGCTTCTCGGCCTTCAATTGCTCGCGAAGGGCGGCGAGGCGGTCTGCGTAACTGGACATGGGCGATACTCCCTTGCCTCTCAGCTAGTCGATGCCGGCCGGTTCTTGAAGGGGCGCGGCGTAGCGCGGTGTGCGGCCAGTGTTAATTCGATGCAAAAGTTATTCGCGCATTCACCGGCGCATGAAACGGGTTGCAGAGCTCGACTCCATCCGCGGGATCGCTGCGCTCGTCGTCGTCCTCTACCATTGTTCACTTGTCATGCCGCACCTGACCGACCGGCTCGCGGCGACATATGTGCTGCTGCCCTTCGTGGCGGGCGAGCAGGCAGTCCAAGTCTTTTTCGTGCTGAGCGGCTTCGTCCTTTTCGGTGTTCTGAACGCCGATCCTGCACCCACCTACTCTAGCTATTCGACGAAACGGCTGATGCGGCTCTGGTTGCCGGTCGCAGCCGCCGTTCTCTGCTCCGCCATCCTTTATTTGATGCTGCAGCCCGGCACCGTACCCGACACCAGCGATTGGCTTGCCGCCAAGTCATGGAGCAGCGGCCCAAGCCTCCCAAACCTGGCGGGACATTTGGCACTGTTCAACGGGGACCAGTATCACGAGCTCGACAATCCGATCTGGAGCCTGGCGCACGAAATCAAAATCTCGCTGATCTTCCCCTTCGTCGTTCCCGCGGTCGCCCGGAGACCGGCTGTAATGGTTGTCGGCGCAGCGCTAGTTTCTGTGCTTGCCGTCGCGTTCCCGCAACCGCTGTGGCTTGGTGAAACGTTCGATCCGGCCGGAAGCCTCTATTACCTCCTCTCATTCGTTGCCGGGGCCGCCGTGGCCGCGAGGCGCGAAGCGATTGCGGAACTGGCGTCATCCCGGGTTGGCCGGGAAGTAGCCCGACCACTGCTATTCCTGGCGATGGTACTGCTCTGCTCCAGCGGGACCGGCACGGCAGGTTATCCGGTTTTGATCGGCGCTGTGATCCTGATCGGACTCGCCGCGACGAGCCCGGTCTTTATCCGGCCCCTCAGACATCGTCTGTTGCAATGGCTCGGCCGCATCTCTTTCAGTCTATACTTGGTCCACGTCCCGGTCCTGCTGGTGCTCGTCCATGGGCTGCACCGGGTGGTCGCGCTGCCGCTGATTCTCGTGGTCGCGCCCCTGATTTCACTCGGGGTTGCCGAGGTCTTCTATCGGTTGGTGGAACGCCCTTCATTGCGCCTTGCATCGCGGGTCGCGGCAATCCGAAACATCCCAATGTCGATAAGCCGGACGGCGGCATAACTGGTCATCCGGTAACTCCCTCGCCTCTCAGCTTGTCGACAGCGACTTGCGCCAGATTAAGAACTAGGCTTAGTTCCGGCCCGCTCGGTCCAGTTGTTGTTGCGTCGCGTCGGCGATCGGGGGGTCAGTCTGTTTTCAAGTGCGTTGCTGCGCGAGCGTATCCGCGCTGACGATCCGTTCTTCGACAACGACAATCGTCCACTTTCCCCGCTTCCGAACATCGAGCCGCTGCGAGACGCGGCCGTGGCCGATCGTTTCCGCAATATTACGGTCTGGCTGATCGTCATCAGCAGCATCGTCGCCGCAGCTATGGAGGCGGTCGTCCGGGTGCGCGTCGACCCTGGTGAGACCTACGTCCTCGAGTGGCTGATCGCCGCGCTATTGTCGGTCTCGCTGATGTGGTCCGGGCGGAGCCAATTGCGACGCGTTTCCGACGCCATGGGCGCACTTGGCCTCGCTTGGCTCGGAGGAATGACGGGCGGGATCATCGCCATGCTCGAGCTCCGACTTCATTATCCTCTGGCCGACCCGATGCTGCGGTCGTGGGATCTCGCCTTAGGCATCGACGGCCTGGCCATTGTCGACATGCTGATCCGACAGGGCCAGTGGATCTTCAAGATCATGGCGCTCGCCTACAATTATACGCTGGCACTGTTCTTTGTCGGAATCATTCTTCTCGCGCTCATCGGCGACCGGGTCGAGGCCTGGCGTGCGAGTCTCTGCTTTGTGGGCACATTGTTCACGACCTGCGTCATCGCGGTGTTCGTGCCCGCGAAGGGACTGGGAATGTGGGCCTCGCAGGCGCTGTTCGATCGACTCCCTGCACACGCGATGCGCTCGTTCTGGCCCCACTTCGACGACTTCTATTCCGGCGCAGCGCCCGTGCTCCGGCTGCAAGCCATCGACGGCGTGATCTCCTTCCCGTCGTTCCACTCCGTCGTCGGGTTCCTGGTGCTTGCGATGTGGCGCAGGAACCGGATTACCTTGCTCGCTGCGGCGGCCTGGCTTTTCTTCATGCTGCTCGCGACCCTGCCCGGCGGCGGCCATTATGTCGTCGACCTCATCGCCGGGTTTGCGGTTTGGGCGGCGTGGTTCGGCTTGTCGCGCCGGATCGAACGCCGCGCCGTCGGTTCAATCCCCTAAGAGAGACACCCTTCCCGAAAGCCGGCGTGGCGTTAGAAGCGCGGCATGGACAAGCCCGCGACCATTCCTGCCCCGCCCCAAGCTCAGCAACGGCCCTACAGCTACGAACGCCACGGAGTCCGGATCGAGGACCCCTGGCACTGGCTGCGCGACCCGAAATATCCTGAGGTCGATGACCCCGACGTACTCGCCTATTTGAAGGCGGAAAACGCCTATTTCGACGACTGGAAGGCCGAGCATCAGGCTTTGCTCGACGAGCTGTTCGGAGAAATGAAGGGACGCATCAAGGAAGACGACAGCTCAGTTCCGATCCGCGACGGCGACTGGCTCTACTGGTGGGCGTTCAAGCCCGGCGCGCAGTATCGCACCTGGTACCGGAAGCCGGCCAGCGGCGGCGAAGAGGAGGTTTTGCTCGACGAGCCGGCGGAAGCCGAGGGACGCGACTATTTCCGCCTCGGGGCGCTGGAAGTCAGCCCGGACGGCAAGCTGCTTGCGACGCTGGCCGATTATGACGGGTCGGAGCGGTTCGAGCTTCGCATCCGCGACCTCGCGACCGGCAAGGACATCGAGACGGTTACCAAGGTTGGCATCGGCCAGCCCGTCTGGACCACCGACAGCGGCGGCATCGTCTATACGGAGGTCAACGACAATTGGCGCTCATACCGCGCGCAATATCATCGGCTGGGCGATGCGCCGGAAGAGGCAATCACGCTTTACGAGGAGACCGAGGAGCTCGGCTTCAGCGTCGGCGTCGGTCGGTCGCACGACCGCACCACCATCTTCATCTCGACCGGCGACAATGCGACCAGCGAGGTACGTTTCGTTTCGGCGGACGATCCCGCCCAGCCGCTGTCCATGATCTCGCGCCGCAAGCCGGGCCGCGAATATCATGTCGACGCCGCGCACGGTAAGCTCTGGATCCATACCAACGACGACCATGTGAACTTCCGGCTCGCTGTGGCCGACCCGGCCAATCCGGAGGCGTGGGAGACAGTCATCGGCGGATCGGATCGCGTCTATTTGACCGGCGCGACGGCCTATCGCGACCATCTGGCGATCAGCAGCCGCGTGGACGGCCTCGACCAACTGGTCGTGCGCACCTACGCGGGCGAGGAAACGCGCATCCCCTTCGCGGAAGCGAGCTACAGCGCATTTTTCATGGGCAATCCGGAATTCGCACCGGAAGCTTACCGGCTCGGGTACAGTTCCATGGTCACGCCGACGACGACATACGACTTCCACCCCGAAACCGGATCGCTCGAAGTGCTGAAGGTTCAGGAAATCCCTTCAGGCTATGACGCGTCGAAGTACGTGACCGAGCGGCGGATGATCGACGCTCGCGACGGCGCGAAAATACCCGTCTCGATCGTCATGCCGAAGGGGTTTGAGAAGAACGGCGAAGGCAAGCTGTTCCTCTACGCCTATGGCGCCTACGGGATCGCGATTCCGCCGACCTTCAACACCAACCGGATCAGCCTCCTGGACCGTGGCTGGGCCTGCGCCATCGCCCATATCCGCGGCGGCGACGACCTGGGCTACCAGTGGTTCCTCGACGGCAAGCTGACCAAGCGGACCAACACCTTCAACGACTTCGTCGACGCTGCGAAGGGCCTGATCGCCGCGAACTACACGCGCGCGGGGCGGATCGCGATCAACGGCGGCTCGGCGGGCGGCGAACTTATGGGCGCGGTCGTCAATTCGGATCCCGGATTGTGGGGCGCAGTCATCGCCGACGTGCCGTTCGTCGATGTCCTCAACACCATGCTCGACGACACGCTGCCGCTGACCCCGGGCGAGTGGCCCGAATGGGGCAACCCGATCACCGACAAGGCGGCGTTCGACTATATCCGCAGCTACAGCCCTTACGACAACGTCAGGGCGCAGGACTATCCGCCGATGTTGATCACCGGCGGCCTGACCGATCCCCGGGTCACTTATTGGGAGCCCGCAAAGTGGGCGGCGAAGCTCCGGGCCACGAAGACCGACACCAATCCGCTGTTCCTGAAGATCAACATGGGCGCGGGCCATGGCGGCAAGTCCGGCCGCTGGGAGAAGCTTCACGAGGTCGCGGAGACCTATGGGTTCATCCTGACGATGGTCGAATGACGCGACCGGTCTTCGAACTGGCGCTGACCGCGGAGGCGGAACACATCGACGAGCTCGGTCACGTCAACAATGCCGTGTGGGTGCAGTGGATCCAGCAAGTCGCCGTGGCGCACTGGGATTCGGTCGCGGACGTTGCCCATAAGGATGCCTATTTCTGGGTCGTAGTGCGGCACGAGATCGACTACCTGCGTGCCGCACACGAGGGCGACAGCATCACTGCGCGCACATGGGTCGGCGACGCGCCGCAGGGCGCGAGGTCCGACCGATTCATGGAATTCGCCGGACCCGACGGGAAAATCTGCGTTCGGGCGAAGACCCAGTGGGCGATTATCGACAAGGCGTTGGGGCGGCCGATCCGGGTACCGCCCGAAGTGATAGCGCCCTTCCTTTCACAAGTGTAAGCAACCCGACATATGTCTCGACCGATCTTCTACGAATATTGGCGCTCGTCCGCCGCCTACCGAGTCCGAATTGCCCTGAAGCTCAAGGGAATCGATTATGAAAGCCGGCAGATCGACCTGCGCGAAGGTGCTCAAAACAGCCCTGAATATCGTGCGGCCAACCCGTTCGGCCTGGTACCGATGCTCGAGATTGACGGGCACCAACTGACGCAGAGCCTCGCGATCCTCAACTATCTCGACATCCGCTATCCGAACCGTCCGCTGATTCCGGCGGTGGCGGCGGAGCGCGCGCATGTCGTCGCGATGAGCCTTGCGATCGCGTGCGACATCCACCCGCTCAACAACCTTCGCGTGCTCCAATATCTCAAGAACGAGCTGGGTCATTCGCAGGACGAGGTCGACGCCTGGTACCGGCACTGGATCAGCACCGGTCTTCCCGGCCTGGAAGCCCAGGCCAAGGCGCGATCGGGCGCATTCCTGTTCGGTGACAATCCGACCGCCGCTGACGTCTGCCTGGTGCCGCAGCTCTACAACGCGCGCCGATTCGACGTGCCCTTAGGGGATTTTCCGACGTTGCTGCGCGCCGAAGAGAATGCCAACAAGCTGGACGAATTCGCAGCCGCCCATCCGGACCGGCAGGAGGTACCCGCATGAACCGCGTCGCCAGCATCAACCGCGGCATGAACGATATGAAGCCGCTGGATTCGGTCGAGATTCCCTCCCTCGAGGGCAAGGTCAGCGCGGAGGAATGGGCGATCCGCGTCGAGCTGGCCTGCGCGTACCGGATGGTCGCGCACTACGGCTGGGACGACCTGATCTTCACCCATCTGTCCGCGCGAATCCCGGGACCTGAGCATCATTTCCTGCTCAATCCCTACAACCTCATGTTCGAGGAGGTGACCGCAAGCTCGCTGGTCAAGGTCGACGTCAACGGCAATCCCGTCGATCCGACGCCGTTCATCACCAATCCAGCCGGCTTCACCATCCATTCGGCCATCCACATGGCGCGGGACGACGCGCATGCGGTGATGCACCTCCATACGCCCGCGGGGCAGGCGGTGTCGGCGCACAGCGAAGGGCTGCTGCCGCTGACCCAGACGGCGATGCTGATCAGGAACGACGTCGCGTTCCACGATTATGAAGGCGTCGCCGTGGACCTGAGCGAGCGCGAGCGGCTGGTTGCCGACCTCGGGACGAAGAACGCGATGATCCTGCGCAACCACGGGACGCTCGCCGTCGGCAGCAATGTCGGCGAATGTTTCGTGCGGCTCTACTTCCTCGAACGCGCGTGCCAGGCCCAGATCATGGCGCTGTCGGCCGGCGAAGCGGTCAACAATCCGCCCCAGGGCTCGCCCGAGGTGACCGCCCAGCAGGGACAAGTGGGGGTGGCGCTCGCCGCCAATCTGCTCGCCTGGCCGGCCCTCAAGCGCAAGGCCTATCGGCTAGACCCGAGCTTCGCGACCTAAGGACTTGGCGGGGCAGGCGGCATCGATCGGCGACTATCGCGCGCTGGCGAAGGCGCGGCTGCCTCATTTCCTGTTCGAATATCTCGACGGCGGCTCCTACGACGAAGTGACGCTGCGGCGGAACGTGGAGGATCTGCAGAGCGTCGCACTGAAACAGCGCGTGCTGCGCGACGTATCGACCATCGACGTCTCGACCGAGCTGTTCGGCAAAAGCTGGGCGCTGCCCGTCGGCCTCGGCCCGGTCGGTTTGTCAGGACTCTATGCCCGGCGCGGCGAAGTGCAGGCCGCGAAGGCGGCGTCGGCGGCAAACGTACCTTTCACGCTGTCCACGCTGAGCGCCTGCTCCATCGACGAGGTTGCGGCGGCTGAGCGCGGCTTCTGGTTCCAGCTCTACATCGTCAAGGACCGGGGCTTCGTCAGCGACATGATCGCGCGCGCCAAGGCAGCCGGTTGCGGCGCCCTGGTCCTGACCGTCGACCTCGCCGTGCCGGGAACCCGGTACCGCGACTATCGCGCGGGCCTGTCGGGATCGATGCGCGGACCGGCAAGCCGGTTGAGTCAGGTGCTTCGCCGGCCCGACTGGGCGTGGGACGTCGCGGTCAGGGGCCGGCCGATGACCATGGGCAATCTCGAGCCCCTGCTCGGCTCAGGCGCCGCATTGTCCGACCTGATGGGCTGGGTCGCGCGCAACTTCGACGCCAGCGTCACCTGGAAGGATGTCGAGTGGGTGCGTTCGCAATGGGACGGGCCACTGGTGATCAAGGGCATCCTCGATCCCGACGACGCGCGCGAAGCCGTCGCCAACGGCGCCGACGGGATCGTCGTTTCGAACCATGGCGGGCGGCAGCTAGACGGCGCGCTGTCGAGCGCCCGCGCCTTGCCGCCGATAGCGGACGCGGTCGCCGGACGTCTCGCGGTGCTCGTCGACGGCGGCGTTCGCTCCGGCCTCGACGTGGTTCGGATGCTTGCGCTCGGCGCCGACTTCACGCTGATGGGACGCGGCTGGGCCTATGCGCTCGCAGCACGGGGCAAGGGCGGGGTCGCGCATGTGCTGAAGCTGATCGAGGCCGAAATGCGCGTCGCGATGGCGCTCACCGCCTGCACGTCGATCAGCGAGATCGACGAGCAGATCCTGGAACGGGGCGGCAATCAGGCGACGTTCTGAAGCGCGTCGCTGCCTTCGCTGAACAGCTTCTCGACCTCTTCCGCGGCCATCGGCTCGGCGAAGAGGTATCCCTGCACCGACGAGCAGCCGTGGGTGCGCAGCTCCATCAGCTGCGCCGTCTCTTCCACGCCCTCGGCGGTGGTCTCGATGCCAAGCGCGTTGGCGAGCTCGGTAATCGCGTGGACGATCGCCGTTGCGCCGTCGCGGGTCAGCAGGTTCTGGATGAAGCTGCGGTCGATCTTGAGCTTGTCGAACGGGAAGCTCTGCAAATAGCTCAGCGACGAATAGCCAGTCCCAAAATCGTCGAGCGCGATGCGCACGCCAAGGCCGCGCAGCGCGTGCAGCAGCCGGAGGGTCGCCTCCCCGCCTTCGAGGAAGATCGATTCGGTAATCTCGATCTCCAGCCGGTTCGGTGCGAGACCGGTGTTGGCAAGCGCGCGCAAGATGCTCTCGTTGAGCGCGCCGCGATGGAATTGCACGGCGGAAACGTTGACCGCGACACGGACATGATGGGGCCAGTTGGCGGCTCGGCTGCAGGCCTCACGGATCACCCACGCGCCGATCGGCACGATGAGGCCGGTGTCCTCGGCGACGGGCACGAACTCCGCCGGCGAAATGATCCCCTGCGTCGGATGCCGCCAGCGCAGCAGCGCCTCGAAGGAGCAGATGCGGTTCTGCTCGAGGTCAAACAGCGGCTGGTAGAAGAGTTCGAACTCGTCGCGCTCCAGCGCTAGTCGAAGGTCCGTCTCGAGCTGGCGGCGCTGCTGGGCTCGTTCGTTGAGGCTTTCTTCGAAGAAGGCGTAGGTGCGCCGCCCGGCTTCCTTCGCGCGGTAAAGCGCAAGGTCCGCGCTGCGCAACAGGGCCCCGCCATTCTCGCCGTCCTGAGGCGCGATCGCGATGCCGATGCTGGTCGACGGCATCAGCTCATTACCGTCGATCGTCAGGGGCTGGGTGATCGCGGCGAGGATGTCCCGCGCGAGACGATCGATCGCGTCCCGATCGTCGCCCAAGGTCTGCAGGACGACGAACTCGTCGCCGCCGAGCCGGGCGACGAAATGGCCCCGCGCCGCATCCTGGACCCGGCGGCCGGTCTCCACCAGTAGAGTGTCGCCCGCGGGATGGCCGAGCGTATCGTTGATGACCTTGAACTGATCGAGGTCGAGGCAATGCAGCGCGAACAGCGAGCCGTTGCCCGCCGCGGCGCGGAAGTGATGCTCCAGCTGCTGCTGGAACATCGTGCGGTTGGGCAGGCCCGTCAGCTGGTCGTTGAACGCGAGCTGCGTGATCCTCTGCTCGCGCTCGGCGATCTTGCCGACCATCTCGTTGAAGCTGTTGGCAAGCCGCGCGAGTTCGTCCTCGCCGCGAACGCGAACCTGGACGTGCTCACCCGATGCCAGCCGCCCCGCAGCCTCGTCGAGCCGCGCGAGCGGTTGCGTGATCCGGCCCGCCGCCTTCCAGGTCGCAAGCCCCACCAGCAGAAGGCCAAACAGCGTCATCAGACCCAGCGCAAGCTGCAGCTTGCGTGCGTCGGCCAGCGCTTCAGCCTTTGGATAAGCAAGGAGCAGGATCGCGCGGTCGCTTCCGGAGAAGGTTGGCAGCGACTTGGCGAGAGCGATCGAGCGGTCGCCCTTGACGGTCATTTCGAACGCCGCGGCGCGCTCGACATGCGCTTCGATCAGCCCAACCTCGCGCTGTTGGAGACCGGGCAAGCTTCCCGAGGCCTCGGCCCAACCATCCTTGTCGTCCACGATCACCGCCGCCTGCAGCGGGATAGCGGACAAGCGCTCGAGCCCGCGCATTTCCTTCGAATCGAGATCGGACGCGAACACGACCCAGCCGATCAGCGTCGGCGCCATGATCGGCGCGGCCACCAGCTGGCGGGGACGCCCTTCGAGAACGGCAACGCCCGTGATGTGCCCGTCATCGAGCGAGTTGAACAAGGCCGTGCTCTTGTCGCCGGAGATCGCGGTGCCAATGCTCGAGACCCGACCTTCCGCGGTCACGATGAAGGCGCTTCGAACGCGGAGCCTCGATGCCACGTTTCCAAGGGCGGACTGCATTGTCGCCTCGTCGCCGCTGGCTACAGCAGCACGAAAGCCGAAGTCGCGCGCGAGCAGCTGAGCCGCATTCTGCAACTCCCGCGACCGCTGTTGCCACAACCGGTCGTAGACCGCGCCACTCGCCTGGAGCTGGCTTTGGACCTCGCGTGACGCGGAGCCGGCAATGAAGCTCGACAGCGCAGCCGACACGGCCAGCATCGCCGCTGCGAACAGCAGTGCGAACTGGAACGTCAGGCGGGCGCTGAGGGAGCGGAATGGGCGCATGCGGCTAGTAGTCCGTCATCGCCATCGCCGGCGGCGGCGGCCGCAGCCGAACCTGGAAGTTGAGACTGCGCTGCGTGGGCGCAATGGCCTGCTGGATGAGCCCGCCCGGCGCTCGAAGATAGGGGTGCCACACCGTCATGCGCGCCGGTGCGTTGGGCGCGTCGTTGAAGGAGGCATAGCCCTGCGCATTGGTGCGCGCCGTCCAGGCGCTGTCGGTCACGACGATGAATGCGCTCATCTGGTCGTGAATGTTGCATCCGAGCGCGACGACGCCCGGCTTGTCGAAGTGGACGATCCGCGACTGGTCCTTGGCGAACAGCTTGAGCTCGAAGCGTTTCGCGCTGGAGAAGGAATAGACGTGGTGCTTGGTCGGATCGAGGTTGGGGAAGGACACGTCCGCGCCAACCGGGACGACCGTCAGGAATGGCCTGAACTGGAGGCCCTGCTGAGCGACGACGTAGCGGCCGCTGGGATGCGCCGAGCGAACCAGGCCAGAGGGGTAAAGCGTCACGACCGCATCGCGGACCGGGCGCCCCGATGCGTCGACGACGCGCACGTTCAAGGGAGTCGCGGCAAGCGGCGACGCTGCGCCGGCGAGCGCCAGCGCAAACAGGATCTTACGCACCATTTGTCAGGATTAAGCGGGAAACGGTAAATGTCGCTCGTACCGACGTGGTTACCAATGCATTCGAACTTCAGCCTGGAGCTGCGTTTGGCCCTGGCGGAACGGTAGGCCAGCGTGCTCGCGCGACGGATTGTCGCTCCACACGTGGAGCATCTCCACGAGCCCGCTGAAATGGCGCCAGTCGCGCTTGCCGGCGAGCATCGCCGACCAGCCATGCTCGTCATATTCCGAGTCCACGTCGCTGCCATGATTGCGCGTGCCGAATGCGTCGACGCGCGCGGTCGCGCTGTAGCTGCCGAACGGACGAGTCAGAAGCACATAGCCGGCGCGGAAGCGGTTATCGATCCAGCGGCGCCCATTGTCGGGATAGCCCATCTTGGTCCGGCCCTGCATCGCCTGCGCCTTGAGTTCCATGCCCGAACCGAGGTTCGCCACAAGGCCAAGATCGTTGAAGCGCGTCCGCCAGCCCCATTCGAGGTGGGCGTCCACAGCTTCGGGATTGGCGCCGTTGTCGTAGCGAAACAGCTCAATCCGAACAGGCGCGGGCGGCTGCCAAGCTAGCTTGGCATAATAGCCGGGACGGTGCGCGAAGCCCGGCCCCACGTCGAGCAAAGGGTGGGTGTAGGGCGCCTGGTAGCCAGCGATCGCCGGGTCAAGCGGCGGCAGCGGCTGGCGGTTGAAAGCGAGCGTCGTCCGATCGTGCAACGCCCATCCCCGAAAGGTGAGCAGCGTTCCCGACGTGTCGTTGGCCGCAATCAGGGCCCCTGTCGCCCTCAGCTTGTGCGCGCCAAGACTGGCCGCGACGGTTCCTTCCGCGGCGAGAGGCCGAACTTCCTCGCCGATCCAGCTGTTGATCGCCGACGGCGTAATCGAATCCTTGACATGCCAGTCAGCGCCCTCGTGTTCGAGGCTGACCGGCGGCCACATGAGCCCGACGCGAGCCGAAAAGGCCATCCGGTCCGAGCGCATCGGCCGAAAGGTGAGATAGGCCTGGCTGAGCCCGGCCTCAGTACGCTGCCCTCCCTCAATCTCGCCCACGACGACGGCACCCAGGGACCACGTGAATTGCGGCTGCCAGGCGAGGCTCACATTGCCGAGTTGCGGCTGGACCCGAAGGTCGTCGTCGTCGCCAGAGCGAAGCTTGCCGAACCCGTCGTCGACCCAGCTCTTCTCGCCGCCGACAGCGACGAGGCGTCCATCGGCGGTCAGCTCGAACGCGTCCGAGGTGAAGAGGCGCGCTTCGGCTAGCGCGGGCATCGGCCATAGCGCGGCAAGCGCGCAGCCCAGAGGGATCGCGCGCCCATTACGCAGGCGTCGAGCGACACAGCCCATGCCCGGGAAGCTAGTCGAATGTGGTTAAGATAATGATGAGGAAGGCGGCCGCGAGGCCGCGCTGTTCCGGATCATCACAACAGCTGTTGGTCGGGGAGAGAGGATTCGAACCTCCGGCCCCTGCCTCCCGAAGACAGTGCTCTACCAGGCTGAGCTACTCCCCGACCGGAACCCGCTTGCGTGCGACGAGGGTCGCGACGGGAGCCAAGGCCGCGGCTAGATAGAAGGCGGTTCCTGAAAGAGCAAGCGGCCTAGCGGCCGAGAACGCCGAACCAGTCCGAGGGGCTGACATATTTCTCGCGCGGACTCCCTGGGCGGGCGCGGCCAGTCTCGCTCTCCTCGATCTTGCGCCAGTCAGCATAGTCGGTGGGCATGACGCCGCGCTCCGCCAGAAGGCGCTTCAATCCCTCGGCGCCGGGACGGCTCGACGAGCTTCCCGACGGCTTCGCCGCTGCGACGAGGTCGGCGACCTCATAGCCGTCGGGGCGATTGGTCCCGATCGTGCCGGTCGGACCCCGGCGGGCCCAGCCGACCGCGTATAGCCGGTCGGCAATGCGGCCGCCGTCATTCACGAACTTGCCGCCTTCGAACGGGACGTCGGCAATCGGCGAGGTTGAATAGCCGATCGCAGTCACGACCAGCGAAGCCGGAACCTCGTAAGTCTCACCGGTGCCGCGCGCCGCGCCCCTGTCGTCCAGCACGGTCTTCTCGACGATGATCCGCTCGGCCTTGCCATCGCCCTCGATGGCAATCGGCTTGGCGAAAAAGTCGAAGACAATGCGCTTGGGCTTGTGGTTCGGCAGGTCGGCAAAGCCGCGCAGCAGGCTGACCGACTTGCGAAGGCCCGGTTCAAGCGCCTCGTCGGCCTCGACCGGCGGGAAGTCCGCCGGCTCGACGATCGGCACTGCCGCCTCCAGGTGACCGAGCTCACCGAGCTCCTTCGGAGTCATCGCGATCTGGTGCGGACCGCGGCGCCCGAGGATGGTCACCGTGCGAATGGAGGAATTGTCGAGCGCGTCCAACGCGTGGCCGACGATGTCTGACCCCTCGAATTCGTGACGTGTCTTGGACAGGATGCGCGCGCAATCGAGCGCCACGTTTCCGTTGCCCACGACTGCCGCGTGCGTCCCCGACAGACATGGATCGAGGTCGGCGAAATCTGGGTGGCCGTTGTACCAGCCGACGAACTCGGCCGAGCCGACGACGCCGGGCAGGTCCTCGCCGGGGATACCGAGCTTGCGGTCGTGAGGCGCGCCAGTGGCGAGGATCACCGCATCATACAGATCGAGGAGCTCCGCGATGGACACGTCGCGACCGACCGTCACATTGCCGATGAAATCCACCGCGGCGCGCTCGGCAACCTTGTCGTAGCGCTTGCTGACCGCCTTCAGCGACTGGTGGTCGGGCGCGACGCCGAAGCGGATCAGGCCGTAGGGGACCGGAAAACGGTCAAGAATGTCGACCCGCGCGGCCTCGCCGAACGCCTTTTCGAGCGCCTCGGCCGTGTAGAAGCCGGCGGGACCCGACCCGACTATTGCGAAATGACGCATCCGCCTCCCCTTTTTGTGGGAAGCTTAGCCGCCCGGCCGCGGACCGTCAGCCCTTCGAATGATCCTCGAGGAGCACGCTGCCCTTCTTCTGCAAGGCGGCGTGGACGACGCCCGAGAACATGCCGAGCATCCCCGGCAACAGCACGCGCAGGTGCACCTTGCTGTCCATGACGTCGATCGTCGCGTTCACGGACTCGCCCATCGCGGCAATGTTGAGGTTGAGCTGGTCGCCGTTCCATCCCGACTGAACCTGGGCGCCGCCCGGGATGTGCTCCTCTAGCTTATGGACGTTGTTGGCGATGCGGCGCCGCGCCTCGTCCTTTCCGAGACTGTGCGGAAGGTCGACGTCGATGGGCTGACTCATACGTGCGACGTGGCCCGCCGTTCAGCGCTTTTCAAGGCGAGGCGTAGGAGTATGCTTCAACTGATGAAATGGATCGTCGTGCCATTCGCGTCCCTGTTCGCGACCGCGGCCGCCGCGCAGCCCGCCCAACCACAGCCGACCGCACCCCCGCTCCCGGCGCAGCCTGCACTAGCCTCCGCGCCATGGGACCCGGCCGCGTCCTACATCGCCGCGGGGCAGGATGAGCCGGGTTATCGCTCCTGGTATCTCGCGGCTCCGTGGCGTGCAGCGCAGGTCAAATCGTTTAATGACTATCTGGCAGGCGCCGAGGTCGCGGGAATCGTCCCGACATGGCAGCTGCTGCGGACCGCGACATCCTGGAAGGACTGTGGCGCTGAGCCCTTCGAGGTTCCGCCCACGAGCGAGTGGCCGCACATCGTCCAGACACTGCGCTACATCCGCGACCAGGTGATCCCGACGATTGGCCCAGTCGAACCCGTCTCGGTCTACCGGAACCCGATGCTCAATCAGTGCGCGGGCGGTGCCATCGAGAGCGCGCACAAGATGGACTCGGCAATCGACATGGTGCCGCTCAAGCCGATTAGCCGTGAAGTCCTGATCAAAACCTTGTGCGATCGACACACGGCCCGAGGCGAGCCCTACCAGGCCGGTCTCGGCTTCTACGCGTTCGTCCGTTTCCACGTCGATAGCATGAAATTCCGCCGCTGGAACATGGACCCCGAGGTTCTCGCGCTCTGCCCGCCGATTATCCACCCGTCGGACGTTGCGAGCGTTGGCCAACCACTTCCGCCGCCTACCATGCCCGCGCCCACCGCCGCCCCGCCGGCGCCCGTCGCAGCCCCACCTGCAGCCCTGCCGAACCAACCGGCCCAACCATCGCCTTCGCAGCATTGAGCCGAGGCTTGTGTTGCCCTAGTGCAACACCATATCGGCCCCAGGAATGAGGGGTATCTGAATGGATTTTGAAAAGCTGACCGACCGCGCGCGTGGATTCCTCCAGGCCGCCCAGACGATCGCGGTCCGCGAACACCACCAAAGGATCGCGCCGGCCCATCTGCTCAAGGCCTTGCTCGACGACGAGCAGGGAATGGCTGCGGGCCTGATCGAGGCTGCCGGCGGTGACGCTAAGGCCGCGAAGCGTGAAGTCGACGCGCTGGTTGACAAGATCCCTGCCGTAACCGGGAGCGGCGCGACACAGGCACCGGCGATGGATGGCGACACGATCCGGGTGCTCGACCAGGCCGAACAGGTCGCGAAGAAGTCGGGCGACAGCTACGTCACGGTCGAACGCATCCTGCTGGCGATGGCGCTGGCCAAGGGCACCGACGTCGGGAACGCGCTCGCAAAGGCCGGCCTGACGCCGCAGAACCTCAATGCCGCAATCGACAAGCTGCGCGGCGGGCGCGCTGCGGACACGCAGGGCGCGGAGGACCGTTACGACGCCCTCAAGAAATATGCGCGCGACCTGACCGAGGCGGCGCGCGAAGGCAAGCTAGACCCGGTGATCGGCCGTGACGAGGAAATCCGCCGCACCATCCAGGTCCTGGCGCGCAGGACCAAGAACAACCCGGTGCTGATCGGAGAGCCGGGCGTCGGCAAGACCGCGATCGTTGAGGGGCTGGCGCTCCGCATCACCAACGGCGACGTCCCCGACGGCATCAAGGACAAGCGCCTGCTCGCGCTCGACATGGGCTCGCTGATCGCCGGCGCGAAATATCGCGGCGAGTTCGAGGAACGCCTCAAGGGCGTGCTCGACGAGGTTCGTCAGGCTGCGGGCGACATCATCCTGTTCATTGACGAGATGCACACGCTGGTCGGGGCGGGGAAGGCCGAGGGAGCGATGGATGCCGGCAACCTCTTGAAGCCGGCGCTCGCGCGCGGTGAGCTCCACTGCATCGGCGCGACGACCCTCGACGAATATCGCAAATATATCGAGAAGGATGCCGCGCTCGAGCGGCGATTCCAGCCGGTGTTCGTCGGCGAGCCCAGCGTTCCCGACACGATCTCGATCCTGCGCGGCCTCAAGGAGAAGTACGAGCTTCACCACGGCGTCCGCATCACCGATGCGGCGATCGTCGCGGCCGCGACCCTGTCGAACCGCTACATCACCGACCGCTTCCTGCCCGACAAGGCCATCGACCTCATGGACGAGGCCGCGAGCCGGATCCGGATGGAGGTCGAATCCAAGCCGGAGGAGATCGAGAACCTCGACCGGCGCATCATCCAGCTCAAGATCGAGCGCGAGGCGCTGAAAAAGGAGCAGGACAAGGCGTCCAAGGAGCGGCTCGCGAAGCTTGAGGAAGAGCTCGCCAATCTCGAGCAGCAGTCGTCCGAGCTGACGCAGCGCTGGCAGGCCGAAAAGGAGAAGATCTCCGCCGAGGCAAAGATCAAGGAGCAGCTGGACGCCGCCCGCCTGGAGCTGGAACAGGCCCAGCGCGCGGGCGATCTCGCAAAGGCCGGCGAGCTCCAGTACGGGCGCATCCCGGCCCTCGAGAAGCAGCTAGCGGATGCCCAGGCTGCCTCGCACGGCGCAATGCTTCGCGAGGAGGTCACCGACCAGGACATCGCCGGTGTTGTCAGCCGCTGGACAGGGATTCCGGTCGAGCGGATGATGGAGGGCGAGCGCGAGAAGCTGCTCCAGATGGAAGCGACCATCGGCGCCCGCGTGATCGGCCAGGAAGATGCGGTGAAGGCCGTGTCGGCTGCCGTCCGCCGCGCCCGTGCGGGTCTTCAGGATCCCAACCGCCCGCTCGGCTCCTTTCTGTTCCTCGGACCCACGGGTGTCGGCAAGACCGAGCTCACGAAGGCGCTGGCCGAATTCCTGTTCGACGACGCGTCGGCGATGGTGCGCATCGACATGAGCGAGTTCATGGAGAAGCACGCGGTCGCGCGGCTGATCGGCGCGCCTCCGGGCTATGTCGGCTATGAAGAAGGCGGCGTCCTCACCGAAGCCGTTCGCCGCCGGCCCTATCAGGTCGTGCTGTTCGACGAGGTCGAGAAGGCCCACGGCGACGTGTTCAACGTGCTTCTGCAGGTGCTCGACGACGGGCGCCTTACCGACGGCCAGGGGCGCACGGTCGACTTCACCAACACGATCATCATCCTGACGTCGAACCTCGGCAGCCAGTATCTCGCTGCATTGGGCGAGGACGAACCGGTCGAGAAGGTTGAGCCTCAGGTCATGGAGGTCGTCCGCGCCCATTTCCGGCCGGAGTTCCTGAACCGTCTCGACGAGATCATCCTGTTCCACCGGCTGGGCGCGGGGCACATGGGTCCGATCGTCGATATCCAGGTCGCGCGGCTGCAGAAGCTGCTCGACGACCGCAAGATCAAGCTCGAGTTGACTGACGCGGCGCGAGCGTGGCTTGGGCGCGTCGGTTACGATCCGGTCTACGGCGCCAGGCCGCTGAAGCGCGCTGTGCAGAAATATCTGCAGGACCCGCTGGCCGACAAGATTCTCGCCGGCGAGATTGCCGGCGGCTTAACAGTTCGGGTGGACGAGGGCGACGGACAGCTGGTGCTGACACCTGTCGAGGAAGTCAGGGCAGCCGCGGAATAGGCGCCAGGTCAGCCTAGTGGCTACCGCACTGCCCGTTTGTATCGATGATGCACGGGTTGCGCTGGATTTCGTCGACCGTGTCCCGATCGGCTTTTTTCTGGGCAGCCCATTCGGCACGGGTCGCGCAAATACGCTTCGTGGCGAGGCGCGAGCCGACCACCGTGATGTCCTGGCAAATTTTCTGATTGGGGTCCGCCGGCGGACGGACTTTTTCGCTCGCAACCGGCTGCGTCGGATCTGCGAGCGCCGGCCCCCAAGCCGAGCTGAGTGCCGCCAGCGTCTGAATCAATATGACTAACTTCATCACGCTACCTCGCCAACAGACATGACACCGCCTAGCAGGCCGGGGCGACTCCAGTCCCTTTACCCATGGTCGTGGCCACGCATGGCCGTCCCTGCAGCCGTTGCATTTCCTCGACCGACTCGCGATCCTGCTTGCGCCGCTGCGCCCATTCGGCCCGGGTTGCGCAAATCTTCTTGCTGGAGAGCCGCGAGCCGATCTGTGACACGGTCTCGCAAATCCGCTGGTTGGGATCGGGAGCCGGGCGGGCATTCGAGCTGTCGGCCTGGGTGGACTGAGCGGCTGCGACAGGCGCGGTGCACCACCCAGCAGCAGCAAGAACAAGCAGCGCGGACCTGATCCCCATCACCGTTGCTCCACTCACTTGCCCGGCGGGCGAGACTATCTTCCGTTCATCCCGCGGCGGGTCTGCGCCTCGTCGACCATCTGGCGGTCCTGGTGGCGAAGATCGGCCCACTCGGCGCGCGTGTGGCAGACCTTGGCGACGGCAAGCCGACTGCCCGGCTCTTTCTGCCGCTCGCAGATGATTTCATTGGGATCTTTCGCCTGCTTGGGCTGCTCGGCCTGGACGGCCTGGGGCGCCGGCGCCGTTTGGGCGATGGCCGCCGACGCGAAGGTCGCGGCTGCGGCGACGATGAATTTGATGCGCAAGTCCATCACAAGGCTCCGTTTTTCCGAGCGAACTATCCGAGTCGCGGATGATGTTCGACCGAACCGCTCAAGGCAATACGGCTTCGACGAGCGGCGGTCATGGCGGGGGCTGCACGTCGAACGCGATCGTCAGGCGCTCACCCTCGGCGAAGGGGACGGTGCCGTGCCAGAGATACGACGGGAACAGCACCAGCCGCGCCGGAACCGGCCCAATCGTTTGCGAAGGTCCGATTCCCAGGCCGAGCCGCTCGTCCGGCTCGCCGATGGTGAACCAGCCGGCGTCCTCCGCCCCGCCCTCGGTTCGGTCCGGCAAGGCAATGTAGAGCGCGGAGCTGATCCACCCCTGCGGATGGACGTGATTGGAGTGACGTCCACCGCCTCGCAGCCGCACCGACCAGCTGCCCGCGAACCGAACCGGTCGGTCGCGGGGCTTACCGAGAAGCGGATGCCGCGGGTCGGCCGGCGGCAAGTTGCGGACATAGCCTTCGACCGCAGTGACGACTGCTGCGCGGACCTGCCGAATGCGCGGTTCGATCCTGCTGAACAGCGGCCCATCGGTTTGGGTCCCACCGCGGACGGACTGGTCGAGATATTCGCCGCGGCCTTGATGCAGGGTGCGCAGGAGCGACGCCAAGTCATCGAGCGGCGGCAACGTGTCCTTCAAATCAATGACCTGCACGAGCCCTGGCTGGGCGGCGAGCCACTGCTCGCGCGGGTCTCCCACCATGCGCCACACGGTCGCAGCATAGGCCCACAGTTCCGCCGACCGGGGATCGCCCAAGCGCCGATCGAGGATGGGAAGGGCGGCTTCCGGCGCACCCAGCCGGAGCAGGTGCCGCACGCGCCAGGTGTCGAGCGCATCGTCAAATGGGCGGGATGCCGGCCCGAACAGCACGTCGGGATACAGAGCCGGATCGTGCTCCGCGGCATGAATCGCCTCGTACATGAGGAAATCCGGCAGATTGACCCCCGCGGCGCGGCTTTGATCGACGAGCCCCTTAAGCCTGTCATATCGCCCGCTCCGAAGCTCAAGGTTGAGCAGCGCTTCCCGCAGTTTCGGCTGACGCGGAAAGCGAGCGATCGCGGCTTCGAGCGACTGCGTCGCCTCGTTTCCGCGACCGAGTGTGGAGAGCAACTGAGCCAGTTGCTCGTGCCCCCTCAACCACATCGGCGAATGTTCGAGCGCCTTGCGAAGGCGCTCTGCCCCCTTGTCGCCCTGACCGATCGCAGCCTCCGCTGCTGCCAGTCCGATGAGCACCGCACCATCGTGCGGCTTTAACGCTCTCGCCTGTTCGAACAGCGCAACGGCATCCAACCCCGCTTCCATGGCAGTGTGAGCGCGCCCATGCGCAATGCTGAAATCGTCGGGCGCCAGACGCGCCGCCTCGGCGAATGACTTCAAGGCCTCTTCATGTTCATCGAGCGAGCGCTGGAGCAAGCCGGTCCACTGCCACAGCAAAGCGCTTCGCCGCTGTTGGGCAGCTGTCCGAAGCGTCGGGACGGCCTCCGCCTCATTTCCCTTCTCGATGGCGCTGGCCGCGAGCTCTCCAAGGGCTTCGTCGTCGAGCGCCAAGGAGGTCCCGCTCACAGGCCCTCCCCTGCCCCTCCGTCAGCCTCGATCAAGGCGCGCACAGCCTGGCGTTCAGTCGCGCTCAAGTCCGGATGCCACAGGTCGAAAATGAATACGACCCGCAACTCGTCCGACGGGTTCATCGCTTCGTGCTCGATCGTATCATCGAAGACAAAAGCTTCGCCCCGCTTCCAAAGCCGGGTTTCTGCGCCGACACGGAACCAGCAGCCCTCCGGCACGACGAGCGGCAGGTGACAAACCAGCCGCGCGTTGCTCACGCCTACGTGCGGCGGAATGCGGGTATTCGGCGCGAGCAGTGAGAACATTGCATTAGGGCCCGCTCCGAGGACTTGTGGCTGCGGTACGGCTTCGAGCACCGCCATGGTTTCTGGGCAGTGGCGCGCATTGGCTTCGATGCGCTCGCCGTTTCGCCACAGATGGATCGCCGTCCAGTCCAGGTTTTTGTTGAGCGACTTCCACTGGTCGAGCGGCAGATGGTCGGCATATTGGATGTACGGCACCAGCTCGGCCCGCTCTGCGGCCATGACCACCGCTAGCTCCCTTACCATCGTCTCGGTCGCCTGTTCGACCCTCTCGATCCACGGGAAGAGCTGGCGCGGATGAAATTCCCGCTCGGCGAGCTCCGGGAAATGGAAGTGCGTCGGGTTGCTATGGAACGGCCTGGTTCTGCGCAGCACATTGCTGCGAAAGCGGTCGATGCGCCTCAGCTCGTCGGGGCTCGCAGCGGCCTCTGCGTCGGCCATGTTGGCAGCCATCTTGCGCTCACGCTCCGCGAGCCATTCGGCATGACGCTGCTCGCCGCGAGCGACCGCGGCCGCCAACGGCGCCGGCAGCTCACCGCCGGGCTTGTTGGCGAGCGCATTGCCCCACGCCTCCCCCGCCGCCGGGTCGCCAAGCCCATCGAGCAGGCTCGCGCGAAGCATCAGCGCAGTGAAGTCCCGCGGCTGGACAGCGAGCGCTCGATGAACAGCCTCAAGCGCTGGCCCAGGACGACCGCTGCCGCGATGGAGGGCGGCGATCTTTAGCCAGACTTCCACATTGTCGGCGCGTTGGTTGGCAGCTTTCTGCAGCAGGCCAATCGCTGCGTCGAGGTTGCCCGCTGCTACGGCGCGTTCAGCCTCGGCCATGAGCGCGCCGGCTTCCATCGCTCAGACCTCATAGCCGAACTTGTCGATCCAGGGCTTCAAGGTTGGGATGATCGGCTCGAGATGCTTGCGGTAATTCTGCCAGCGGCCGGCTGAGCGTTTGTAGATCGGCTCCACCACCTGCGCGTAGCTTGCCGTCTTGATCCTGCCCCGGTTGCGCGCCGTCGTCTGGTGGTCGAGGACGGCGTCGTGCCAGTCGAGCCCGAGGAAATCGAACAGACCGACGAGCTCACGCTGTTGGTCAGCAACGACATTTTCGTAGATCACCGGGTGCATAGGCATCGGCATCAGCTGCTGGCATCGCTCGAAATAGGTGAAGCTGAGGTCGTAAAGGTCAGCGGCCGTATCGAGATGGACGAAATTGGCCATACCATCGTTGAGATTGAAATTGGTCACATAGCAGCTGAGCACCACGTCGCAGGGGTGGCGGAGAGCCAGGATGATCCGCGCGTCCGGGAAGAGCCGGCGAATAACCGGCAGCGCGTTCATAGCCAGCGGATTTTTGTCGACCAGCAAATTGCCCGGCTTGAGTGGGGTCAGTTTTTGCGCGGCCTCGAAGTAAGCGTCGCGGGCTGCGCGGATCTGGTCGTCTGTGGCAAGTGGCAGCTCGTTATGATCCTTGAGGATATGGAACGCCTCGAGCAGGGTGGGCTCTTCCTCCAGCACCTCAATGTCGGGGTGACCCATCAGCATCGTATCGAGCAATGTGGTCCCCGACCTCGGGAAGCCGACGAGGAACACCGGAGCCGGACGAGGATCCCTCTCCGCCTCTGGTCGCCAACGTGCGACCCACTCAGGGGTCGTGGCCTCTAGCCGATCGCGGATGAGCTTGCGGTAGTTCTCGGCCCGCGGTTCGGGCGGAAGGCCCTCCGCGCTGCGGAGCTCATTCATCCGCGTGTAAGCCTCAAACGCTTCATCGTACCGGCCGACGCCCTCCAGAAGTTGGCCCAGGAGGTGCGAACGCCTCGCGCTGTCCAGGTCCGCGGGGACCCGTTCCAGCGTTGCCAGTCCTTCAGCAAACCGCTTGGCGCGGCGGTGAACGAACGCTCGAATGAAGTTCAATGCATTCGGTCCGATATCCTTCGCCTCTGCTTCGGAGACGAGCCTCGAAAGCTCTTCGGTCCGATTCGTGAGTTCCATGCAAACAGCGATCCCAAGATGGGCGAGTGAATTGCGTGGGTCGATTTCGAGCACGCGCCGATAAGCGGCTTCCGCTTCGTTGGCCTTGAGCATCGCCGACAAATGGGCTGCGCGGCCCAACAATAATTCCAGGTTCTGAGGATCTCGCTCAATCGCTCGATCAATAAAGTCGAGTGCCTCCTGATCGCGGACCTCGTGCCTGAGGATTTTGTGCAATTCACGAAGGGGGTTTGGATCGTCGGGGAAATCCGCTGCGATCTTGCGGAGTTCGTCCTCGGATTGGTCCCATTGGCCCGCGGCGAGCAGAGCGTTCGCATAGTTCATGCGGATCGGGGCAGAGCCGGGGTCGATCTCGGCCGCCCGACGGAGGGGCGCAATCGCTTTGTCTGGTTGGCCCGTTGACTGATAGGCGTTGCCGAGATTGTTCCACATCTCACAATCATCCGGCTCTGCCGCGACCACCCGCTCGTAACAGCGAATTGCCAACTCGAAATCCTCGGTCATTTGAGCGAGGAAAGCGCGAAGCTTCAGAAGCTGGCCTGTTCGGTCGGCTGCGACGAGCTCATCGGTGATGATTTCCAGAGCCTCCACCCGGCGATCGAGCTTCGCCAGTGCGGTGGCAAGGTTGTTCGCGATAATCGGATCCTTGGGCCGAGCATGCTGGGCAACGCGCAAATGCTCGATCGCGCGATCGGAACTCCCGGCTCTCTCTTGAAGCATCCCGAGCATTGCGTTGAGCGCGACGACATCACCCCCCTTAGCGAGCGCTCGCTCGCCAATTGCGCAGGCGTCACCGAGCCGGCCAGCGCTCGCGGCGGCGATCGCTTGCCTGATCGCCGCTGCCGTCAGGTCGTCCATCGTCGTTGCACTTACCATCGTGGGAGACCTTAGCGCTGAGACGCCTTAAAGAAAAAGGGCGGCGGACCCGTGGATCCGCCGCCCTCGATAGTCTTTCGAACGCTTAGAAGTTGAGCGTTACGCCCGCGTAGATGTAGCGGCCGAGCGCGTCCCAGGTGCCCGGGTAGGTGTTGCCGTTACACGGACCCGTCGGGCACAGGTTGGATCCCGCAAGCACCGCGCTGCCGGTCTGAACCATCGGCGGGCGCTTATCGAGGAAGTTGTTGACGCCCATCCGGAAGTTATAGTGGTCTCCGATCGTCGCCGTCATGGCCAGGTCAAAGTAGTTGAACGACGGGATGTGGAGACCCGGATCCAGCGGGAATGCGCCGTGCAGCGTCTCGTTGGTGCTCAGCGTCTCGGCCGTTACCTTGCCGATGTAGCGCCACTGGGCCGAGAAGCCGAGGCCATTCGGCATCTGCAGGCTCAGGCGAGCCTTGTGCCGCCACTTGGGCATCGGCGCCGAACTCGCGACGACGGCGCCACTGCAGGTGGGCCCATAGAGACCGGCGCAGTCATAAATGCCGCCGGGCAGGCCGTTGTTGACCTCATACTTCTCGAGCAACGTGCCGATGAAGCTTCCCGACAGATTGCCGATACCGCCAAGGCGATAGCTGTAGGACGCATTGAAGTCCCACCCATTCGTCTTGATGCGCCCGACGTTGTTCGGGAGGTCAGTGATGAAGCCGCCTGACGTCAGCCACAGCGATCCGCCCGGATCGCGGTGAACCAGCGCACAGGAAGGAGCAGCCGCCGTCGCCGTCGAGTGGTTGATACAATTGTTGATAATCGCATCAGCGCCATAGCCCTGGATCGCGCCCTTAAGGTCGATATTCCAATAGTCGACCGTGAATGCGAGCCTCGGGATGAACCGGGGCTGGAGCACGACACCGACTGTCTTGGTGGTTGCCTTCTCCGGCTGCAGGTTCGGGTTACCGCCGAGCAGGCCGTTATACTGGCCGGCCGGGTTGGCCGCGGTAGCCGCGCCGACGACCAGGCCGGTCGCACGGCAGCCAAACTCGTTCGCCTGGATCTGGTGCCCCGCGCACGGATCGACGCTGCCGTCGAGGCCCGTGAACTGCGGAGCGAACAGCTCCTGGATGTTCGGAGCGCGAACCGCCCGGTTGTACGAGCCGCGGAAACGAACATCGCGGATCGGCGCGAATTCGGCCGACAGTTTGTAGGTATCGGTGTCGTAGGTCCGGCCGTTGCTCAGCCTGTACCAGGACTTACGATAGCCGGCGCCCAGCGACAGATCCTCGACGAAGCTGTGGCGGATGATCGGAATCTGAGTTTCGGCGAAAGCCTCCAGCACGCGGAAGTTGCCGCTGACCGCAAGCGTCGGCGCACCTTGCCCCGACAGATCGCCTGCCTGGAACAATGCGTCAGGATTCAGCTCCAGCGATTCCTTGCGGTACTCGGCACCGACGTTGACGCCGACGCCCTCGTCGGCCCACGGCGTCTGGACGCCCATCTCGCCCAATTGACCGGTGAAGTTCACGTCAGCGATCTGCTCCGACGTCTGGCCAGTGATCACACCGAAGACGTTGAGATAGTTGATCGCCGCTTGTGACGGCCCCGCCGCGGTGAAGATGTCGTACGGCACGCAGTTCGGATCTGCGCCGGTCAGCACCGAGCGGCAGACGGCCTGGAACGGGCTTGCAACCGTGTTGGCGACCCGCGGATCGTCGACAATGTCGAGCGCATTCCGCAGGCGCTGAACCGAGAACTCGTTCTTGTAGACCTGGGTGTAGTCGGTCTTGCCGTACTGGAAGTAGGCGTCGTACGACCAGACTTTGCTGAGATCCCCGCGGGTTCCCAGCACCGCGTGATAGTTGACGTGCTTCAGGTCGGCGATACGCGGACCGCCCTCGGTGTTGCGACGCAACAGCTGTGCGAAGCTTTGCTGGTAGGTCGCATTGGCCGCCCCCGTCACCGGATTGATGAAATTGATCGGCGCCGCGCCCGGGTTCGGATTGTAGCCCGCCCCGACAGCCAGCGGGAAGGTTCCGAGGAAGCCGTTGACGAGGTTGAGGCTGCCCGCACCGCAGAGCAGGTTGAACTGCTGGCCGCTGAGCAGCGGGTTGTCGCAGTTCAGCAGGTTCGTGTTCGCGAAGTCACCCGACGGCGCGATCTGCGCCAGCGTGCGGTCATCCATGAACATGAACTCGAGGTACGGCTTGATCGCCGGCGTCACCTCGTAATCGGCGAACGCACCGGCGATATACCGCTCGTCGGGACGCTGGAAGTAATTGTAAGGCGCGAAATTGAAGAGGTTCTGCGCAAACGGCGTAAGCGTTCCCGGCCCGAGCTGGGCGACCGTCGAAGTTTGGCCGATGCCGGTCCCGTTGAACGGATTGCCTGCGGCATCAAAGACCGGGTGAGTGGTCGTAAATACGAGGATATTTCCCGGGTTGGCCGTCGCCGAGCCACCGCAGCGCGTGTTGTTCGGACCGTACACGAATGGGAAGATTTGCCCGCCTGCATTGGGCAATCCGGCGCCAACAAAGTTGGTAGTGCGGACCGACTCCTGGATGGTGCAGCCGCTGTAGTTACGCCGCGACTGGAGCACCGCATTGACCTTGCGATAACCGAAATAGGCGACCGCATGGCCGCGGTTGTCGTCAAACGCGGCGCCGAGCGACACGGTGCCGTCGAAAGTTCCGCCATCGGCGACGCTACCGCGGGGGAAGCCGAACTTGCGGCCACCGAGGATGCTCTGCATCGTCTGTGCCTGACCTGCCGTACAGCCTGCGCTGCCCTGGTTGGCGAAGCAGGTCGTGCCGAGCGAGAAGTCCTTATTGTTGTGCTGGTAGAAGCTGTACTGGCCGTCGAACCGGATACCGGTGAAGTTGGTATCCATGATGAAGTTGACGACGCCGGCGACGGCGTCCGCGCCGTACACCGACGAGGCACCGCCCGTCAGCACTTCGACGCGCTTGATCAGCGCCGATGGGATCAGGTTAAGGTCGGCAGCCTGGGTGGCGCTGTTCGGGTCGCCCGGAGTCAGGCGGCGTCCGTTTACCAGCGACAGGGTGCGCTTCGAGCCTAGGTAACGAAGGTCGACTTCGGCGGTACCGGAGGCGCCGTTTGACACGCCCGACGCCTGCGAGGCGCCGACCGACGGCAGCTGGTTGAGAAGGTCTTCGACGCGGGTCGTGCCCGTCAGCTTGACGTCCTGGTTCGTCACCACCGTGACCGGCGCTGCCGAGGTCAGGTTCGGCTGCGGAATGCGGGTGCCGGTGACGACGATGTCGCCGCCCGAGGCAACCGTGCCGCCCTGCGCGTTGCGGGTCGGGGTCGGCTGAGCCTCGACGGGCCCGCTCGGGTTCGCCTGGACATTGGTCGGCGTCGCGTCCGTCGGCGGCGTCGGAGGGGTGGGCGTGGGCGGCGACGTGTCCTGCGCGAATGCAGGCGTCGCAAGCGCGGCGACACCGATCAGGAGCGTGCTGGAAAGCAAGCGCTGACGGAACTGGAGCTTCATAAAATCCTTCCCCTTCACCAAGCCGCGCGCATGCACGGCTGCCGTGACACGGCAAACGATACTTTGCCGATCTGATACTTTTGATAAGGGAAGCACTAAGAGGCTGGCAACGGCTGGCCCCCTCGGAGCGGCAAGTTGTCAGCAGTCTGTATCAATTTTGCAACAGCGCGATATTGTCTCCGAATCTTGCTGATTCCGCCTGTGCAAGCGTAGGCTGGAGGCCTTCAAAAAGGGGATGACATGCGGCCTGGATTGATCCTGATCGGCGGATTTTCGGCGGCGCTCGCCGTGGCTGCGAACGCGCGCTCGACCCCGGAAACGGGCACTCCCGCGACGATCAAGTCGCTGCTCGCCTGTCAGTCGGTTGCCGACCCGACCCAGCGTCTGTCCTGCTTCGACAAGGCCGCCCAAGGCCTCTCGGACGCAATGACCAAGCGGGAAGTGGTGGTGGTCGACAAGGTCCGCGCCAACGAGGCCAAGCGCTCGCTGTTCGGTTTCTCTGTGCCCAATTTTAGCGCCTTGTTCGGCGGCGGCGACGAACAGGTGAACCAGATCGAAAGCACGGTCACCGGCGCCTTCGAGAATGGCTACGAGGGCTGGACCGTCAAGCTGGCCGATGGGTCCACCTGGCAGCAGACCGACGGCAACCCGGTCGCCTTGCCGCCGCGCAAGGGCGACAAGGCCGTCGTCAGGCGGGGTGCCATGGGGTCCTATTTCCTGAAGCTCGGGTCGCAGCCCGGCTTCAGGGCAAAGCGGGTCGGCTAGCGCGCCTTGGTCTCGGCCTTGAGGCTGGCTTCGGCGTCGACATAGGGCTCCTGCCGTTCGACGCTCCAATATTTGAGTTCGTGAAGCGGGATGCGAACGCCGGTCACGGCGCAGACGACATGGTCCCCGTCACTGAGCAGGCGAAAGGTGCCGGGAAGATAATGGACGCGCGCGGCCTTGCCGCTGCCGGTCATCAACATGGTCTATTCCTCTGCCGGGTCGAACAGACCCGGCTGCGTCGGAATGTAGGGTCTGCGGCGCTTCGGCTCAACCGGCCCTGGCGCGCCGGAGTCGACGTTTGCGTCCACCGTACCGTCGCTAAAGTGAAGCGTCAGGGCCCGAGCCTCGCGCGCGTCTCGCGCGCGTGTCAAAGTCTGTCCGTCCCGTGCCGTGACCCGCGCGAAGCCGCGCGACAAGGGCTTGTCGGGATGCGCAAGCTCGGCCAACCGCCACAGGCCGCTGAGCTGCTCGGTCAGTCGGCCGATGCGCTGGTCCAGCAGATCGCGCCGAAGGCGACCGGCAACCAGGTTGAGATCGCCTCGCGCCGTTCCTGCCCTGGCGGCAAGCGAGCGCGGCAACCGCTCGCCGAGATCATCGACGCGCTGCGTCATGGGCGCGAACAGCGCTTGCGGATCGGGCCAGCGACACACCGTGAGATCGAACCGGTCGCGGCTCCGCTCGACCCGGCGCGAGAGGCAATGCTGCGCCCGGTGCTGAAGCTCTCCCAGCTGCGCGAACAGCTCCGAGCGGACCGGCACGGCGAGTTCGGCGGCGGCGGTCGGCGTCGGCGCCCGGAGGTCGGCCGCATGGTCGATCAGCGTCGTGTCGGTTTCATGGCCGACCGCGGAGATGAGCGGGATCGGGCTCTCGGCCGCCGCGCGCACGACTTCCTCCTCATTGAAGGCCCAGAGATCCTCGATCGAGCCGCCGCCGCGAGCGACGATCAGCAGGTCTGGCTTCGGGTCGATCGACGGAAACGCGCGGATGGCGGCGGCGACCTTCGCCGCGGCGCCCTCGCCCTGAACCGGAACCGGCCACAGGATGACGTGCGTCGGGCATCGGTCCTCCAGCCGGTGGAGGATGTCGCGGATCACCGCGCCGGTCGGCGAGGAGACTACGCCGATCACGCGCGGAAGAAACGGCAACCTGCGCTTGCGGCTCGCGTCGAACAGTCCTTCCGCGGCGAGCGCCTTGCGGCGCTTCTCGAGCAGCGCAAGCAGCGCGCCTTCGCCCGCCAGCTCCATTCGCTCGACGACGATCTGGTACTTGGACCGGCCGGGGTAGGTCGTCAGCTTGCCGGTCGCGATGACCTCGGCGCCGTCTTCCGGACGGAACGCCAGTGTTCCGGTCGACGTCCGCCAGATCACCGCGTCGATGCAGGCGTTCTCGTCCTTCAGCGTGAAATAGCAGTGACCCGAAGCATGGCGTTTGAAGCCGCTGATCTCACCCCGCACGCGAACCTGCCCGAACGCATTCTCGATGGTCCGCTTGAGCGCCCCGGACAGCTCGGTCACGGTCAATGGCGGCGAATTGTCGCCGGGGGCGACGTTCGCTAACAGTCCCGCACTCGTGTCGTCAGGAAGATCCATCAATATTCTGCTTCTGGGCTCGGGCGGCCGCGAGGATGCGCTTGCGTGGCGGCTTAGGCAATCGCCGTGCTGCGACAAGCTTCTCGCAGCGCCGGGCAATCCCGGGATCGCGCGCTGGGCCGAGTGCATCGCGATTGATCCGTGCGACTCCGACGCAGTGGTGGGGGCAGCACGAACCCGCCAAATCGATCTTGTCGTCATCGGACCCGAAGCGCCTTTGGTCGCCGGCGTCGGCGACGCTCTCCGCCAGGCCGGCATTGCAGTCTTCGGTCCGAGCGCGGCGGCGGCTCAGCTCGAAGGCTCCAAGGGCTTCACCAAGGACCTATGCCGCGCCAATGGCATTCCGACCGCGGACTATGTACGGACCGAGCGGGCGGCCGAGGCGCGCGCGGCGCTCGACGGCTTCCCGATCCCCGTCGTGATCAAGGCCGATGGCCTGGCGGCGGGCAAGGGCGTCACGGTCGCGATGAGCCGGGCCGAGGCCGAAGCGGCGATGGACGCCGCCGGCGACGGGCCATTGGTGATCGAGGAATTCCTGACGGGCGAGGAAGCGAGCCTGTTCGCGCTGGTCGACGGCGAGGTCGCCGTCCCGCTGGCCTCGGCGCAGGACCACAAGCGCGTCGGCGAAGGCGATACCGGTCCCAATACCGGCGGCATGGGCGCCTATGCGCCGGCGCCCGTGCTGACGGATCAGCTGCAGCACAGGGCGATGGACGAGATCGTGCGCCCGACGGCAAGGGCGCTCGTTGCTGCGGGAACGCCGTTCAGCGGCGTGCTTTACGCCGGGCTGATGCTGACCACCGAGGGACCGAAGCTGATCGAATATAATGTGCGCTTCGGCGACCCGGAGTGCGAGGCGATCATGCCGCTGATAGACGGCGACTTCGCCGAGCTGTTGCATTCGGTCGCGACCGGTCGCCTCGAGGAGGTCCAGCCGCGACTCACGGGCAAGCACGCCGTCACAATAATCGTCGCGGCGCGCGGCTATCCCGGCACTCCGGCGAGCGGTGGCCTGATCCGCGAAATCGAGGCCGCCGAGCAGGTAGAGGGCGTAACCGTCTTCCACGCCGGGACCGCGCTCGGCGAGCAAGGACTGGTCGCCAAGGGCGGCCGCGTGCTGGCCGTCACCGCCGTTGCCGACAGCTTTGCCAATGCTCGGGCGCGCGCCTACCGCGCGGTCGACCAGATCGACTTCGCCGACGGCTTCCATCGCCGCGACATCGGCTGGCGCGAGCTGGCGCGGGAGAGTGCATGAGCCTGTTGTGGAGCTATTTCTGGCCTTGCTTCGCCGCGGGATTGCTCGTCGGCGGTCCGGCAGGAACGATCGCGTTTCGGCGCCGTGCGCGCCGCAATACGGCGCTGGCAATCGGCCTCGGCGTCGCGCTGGCGCTGACGGCTTTGTGGCATGGGCCAATGGGTGCGGCCCAGCGCTTCACCAGCCAGGTCGAGCGGGATGCCCGCGCCGTCCTCGATCATTATGAAATGACCCGGGTCGCCGCGCACCTGCATCAAGGACCCTTGAGCCGTCACTTGATCCTCGCTGGCCCGGCCGACGACTTCCAGACGACCGAGCTGGTCCGCCTGATGAGTGAATTGCCCGGCGTATCGAGCGCGCAATGGACCCGGGAGCCGACCGGCGTGCCGCTTCTTATCGAGGCGCTCGTGGTCGCGTCTGCCGGCTTTATCTTCGGGCTCGTGCTCGCCTATCTGAACGAGCTTCGGCGAAGTCATAACGCGCAATGGAAGTGGTGATTCAATGGATCTGATCCGCGAATATTGGTGGGTAATCGCAATCGTCGTTGCGTTGGTGCTGGCGTTCATCCTGCTGCGGCCGAAGCAGCGCGTGCAGCTGACCGACAGTGCGCCCGTGCGTCCCCACATGGCCCACGCCAAGAGCCCGCCGGAAGGACGCGGGCTGCCGGGCGAACATGCCGCTGCGACGAGCGACGTCGCCGGCGAAATACTACGCGCGCCGGTTCACAAGACGCTCGACGGCGAAGGCGAGTCCGGTGACGATCTGTGCCGTATCAAGGGCGTCGGCCCGAAGTTCGCCGACGCGCTGCGCGGCCTGGGCTTCAATCGGTTCGAGCAACTCGCGCAATTGACGCCGACAGAGATTGAACGGCTCGATAGCCAGCTCGGCGCCTTCCGCGGCCGCATCGCGCGCGACCGCGTCGTCGAGCAGGCGGACTATCTCGCGCGGAACGATACGGACGGGTTCGAGCAGAAGTTCGGGAAGCTTTAGCTGACGGCTTCGGCCTGGGCCTCCGCCTGGCGCTTGCGGGAGCGCGACGCGATCAACTTGTCGATCTTGCGCCCGTCCATATCCACGATCTCGAACGACCAGCCGTCGTGACGGAACTTCTCGCCGGTCTCGGGCAGATGCTTGAGCACGGACAGCGCAAAGCCGGCGACGGTCGAGTAATCGCGATCGTCGGGAAGGTTGACGCCGAGCCGGTCGGTCAGCAGGTCGGCGCTCGCGGCGCCCGACACCAGCCAGCTGCCGTCGTCTCGCTCGACCAATGCCGGCTCGTCGCCCTGGTCGATATCGCTGGCGAAGGTCCCGGCCAGTGCCGCGAGGATGCTCCCCGGAGTGACGATGCCGTCGAGGTGACCGTATTCGTCGTGGACCAGCGCAAGCGGCACGTCGGCATTCCGCAGCACTGCCAGCGCGTCCATCGCATCCATCAGGTCGGGGATGACGGGCGCAGTCCGGCACAGTGAATTGAGATCGATCGGCCGCCCTTCGAGCTGGGCGGCCATTACGTCGCGCGTCTGTATGACCCCGACGATATTTTCGACGGCGCCGTCGGCGACCGGAATCCGGCTGTGCGGCGTTTCCAGCAATGCCTTGCGGATCTCCTCGGGAGAGGCAGCGCGATCGATCCAGTCGATCTCGGTCCGCGGAGTCATCACCTCGCGCACGGGCCGATCGGCCAGCCGCACAATGCCCGAAATCATCGCGCGCTCGTCCTCCTCGAGGACGCCGGCGGTCTGCGCCTCGGCAACGACCAGGTGAAGCTCCTCGGCGGTGACGTGATTCTTCGATTCGCGGTTCATTCCGAGCAGGTGGAGGATCAGCGCGCTCGACCGCTCAAGCACCCATACGAAGGGTGCCACGACCTTCGACAAGACCTTCATCGGTCTGGAGAAGACCACCGCAAGCGGTTCGGGCGACCGCAGGGCGATCTGCTTGGGCACGATCTCGCCGATTACCAGCGAGCAGTAAGTGGTGAGCACGATCACCAGGCCAAAGCCGACGGTGTGAGCGGTGTTCGGCTGAAGTCCAAGCAGCTGGAGGCGTTCGGCCGTCGGCTCGCCCAGCTTCTCGCCCGAAAACGCGCCCGCAAAGATCGCGATGAGCGTAATCCCGCTCTGAACGGTCGAGAGAAACTTGCCCGGGTCGGCCGCCAGGTCGAGCGCGCAGCGCGCGCCGGCGCTCCCGCTCTTGGCCATCGCCTTCAGCCGCGCCTCGCGCGACGAGACGATCGCAAGCTCGCCCATGGCCAACGCGCCGTTGAGGAAGATCAGCGCCAGGATCAGCAGGACGTCGAGCCAGGGGATGGGAGATATATGGTCGCTCATGGCGGCGAACCGAGTGTAGCGCGCGGCGGCGGCGCTTCACAAGCAGCGGCTCAATACAGTCGCGGAACCATCGGCTATGCGCACGGTTGGGTCGGCGAATCCTCGGGGAGCTTGAATCGATGAGTCTTGTCCGGAGCTTGAGGAGGCTCAGCGTTGGCTGTGCCTTGGTGGCCGTCGCGGGGTGCCAGACCTCCCCGCCGCCGCCGGTCGTCGTGCCCGCGGCTTTTCGCCCGCTCGGCCTGACTGCGCCCTACCTGCAGGGCGACGTGATCGGCGGGCAGAAGGCCCGCGCCGCGAAGATGCGCGCAGCCAAGATCCGCCCGCTCACCGCTTATGAGGTCGGGCCATACCTCGCGGAGCTCGACGCGGAGCTTCGGCGCCAGACGGCCGGAATCGGCCTCGACGTGCTGCAGGTGGGCGGCGGCATCGTCATCCGTATCCCGGCCGCATTCACGTTCGATGCGGGCAGCGCGGCGGTCAAGGCGACCACCGACGCAACGCTGCTGGAGATCGCGCGAACCGTGAAGACACGCAACCGGACGTTCGTGGACGTCCTAGCGCACACCGACACCTCGGGTTCGCCCCAGGTCAATGCGGCGCTGTCCGAGAAGCGCGCTGCGGCGGTTGCGACCTATCTTTCCGCCCATGGCGTGACCAAGGCCCGGATTGCGTCGCGAGGGCTAGGCGAGACTTCGCCCCTCTACAGCCCGGAGACCAGCGAAGCCGACAAGGCCGCCAATCGGCGGATCGAGATTCGGCTGGTGCCCTACCGGGCCTAGCGCCGACTTACCGCCGTTCGGCGAAAAAGCGTCGCAGCAGCTCCCCCGCTTCCGCGTCGCCAATCCCGCCGAGAACGTCGGGGCGGTGGTGGCAGGTCGGCTGGGCGAAGATCCGCGCGCCGTTGACCACCCCGCCGCCCTTGGGATCCTCGGCCCCGAAGCGCAGTGCCTTGATCCGCGCGACGGACAAGGCCGCTGCGCACATCGCACAAGGCTCGAGCGTTACCCACAACGTGCATTCGTCGAGCCGCGACGCGCCAAGCTTCGCCCCCGCGGCGCGGATCGCCTCCATCTCGGCATGAGCCGTCGGGTCGCTCGACCCGCGCATCGCGTTGCGGGTTTCGGCGACGATCTCGTCGCCAATGGTGACGACCGCCCCGACCGGCACCTCGCCCGCGGCGGCGGCCTCGGCCGCAAGGTCGAGCGCGCGGCGCATCGGCTGGGGGAGCGGGAAGCTCATCGCCGGGCGCGCTAGCCCAGCGCGCCGTTCGAGTCACACGGGGCTAGGCTAGTGGGCGTTGTTGGTTGCGGCTGCGGCCTGGTTCTGGCCGGCCTTGTCGACCTCGAGCGCGGGCACCTTCACCGTGGCTTGCCTCGTGCCGAGCTTGACCGAGCCGGTTTCGACATCGAAGGCGGGCGTCTGCCCACCCTTTGCAGTTACGCCGTTGCTGGTCGCGCTGACCTGCGGCGCCTTCGCTTCCCGCGTCTGGCTCAGCCTGACGAAGCCGCTGCCGACGAGAGCAAGGACCGCCAGGATTGCGATAATGAGGACGACGATCAGCGTGCGCATGGCCGGACCTTTCGCGTAAGGGCGCCAGTTACTGCCGTTTCAAACGCAATTGTTCAGCGTCGGTTGCCGCATTTGCGGTCGGCTGAAACGTTGACGAACAGGGACCGAGCCGCTAACGGGCGGCGCTCTTCGGGCCCATCGGGCTCGTACCAGAAATCAGGATAAAGACCATGTCGCGGGTTTGCGAGCTGACCGGCAAGGGCCGGCAGGTGGGACACAATGTTTCCCACGCCAACAACAAGACGAAGCGCACGTTCCTGCCGAACCTGCAGAACGTCACGCTCATTTCCGATGCGCTGGGCAGCAGCGTCAAGCTGCGCGTTTCGACGCACGGCCTGCGCTCGGTCGAGCATGTCGGCGGCCTCGACAACTGGCTGCTGAAGACCAGCGACGACAAGCTCAGCCCAAAGGTCCGCAAGCTCAAGAAAGAGATTGCGAAGAAGGTCGCCGAAGCGGCCTGATCTGCGCGGCCGGCCAAGCTGACCAAGAGTCGGCTAACCGACTGAAAAATCAAAGAATTTCCTGAACACAGGCTGCACGGCCTGTTCAGTAACCATAACCCGCGACTCGGGCATAAGCCTCTGAGTTGACGGGGTTTCCCCCTTTTCCCCGTCGCGCCTGGCGACAGGCAGTTTCCCTCGGGTCGCGTAACGAGGGGGCCCCAGCGTGCGTAGTTGCGCTGGGGCCAATTTTTTTGGCATCGGCGCAACGCGGATGTGCAACCTCTACACCCAGTCGAAATCGCCTGACGAGATTGCGCGCCTGTTCCGCGAGCAGCAGGTCGTCCTTCGCTTCCCCGAAGGAGTCCCCAACCTGCAGCCGCGTGACATCCGAATCACCGATCCCGGTCCGATCGTCCGGGCAGCGCCCGACGAGGGATTCGACCTCGTCGTCCGCCGCTGGAGCTGGCCCGGTCAGGGCGGCAAGCCGGTTTACAACTTCCGCTCCGACGGCCGCGAGTTTCCAAGCGGGCGGTGCCTGATCGTCGCCGACGGTTTCTACGAGTTCACGACTCCCGCCGACCCGAAGCAGAAGCGGAAGGATCGCTGGCTGTTCCAGGTGCCCGGCGGCGGCCTCGTCGGCATTGCCGGCCTGGTCCGCGATGATCCCGGACGCGGCGAGGCCTTCACCATGCTGACCACCGAGCCGGGCCCTGATGTTGCGCCCTATCACGGCCGCCAGGTCGCGATCCTTCGGCCAGAGCAGTGGTTGCCCTGGCTCAGCTATCGTCAGCCCGCAGCGGAGCTGCTGGGCCCCGCTCCAGCCGGAACCCTGGAAGTCTCGGCGGCGATGGCCGCCTAGTGCGCGTCGAACAATTGGGCGAGCTGGTCGACCATCGCTCCGGCGAGCTGGTCCGCGTCCATGATGGTAACGGCCCGGCTGTAATAGCGGGTCACGTCATGGCCGATGCCGATCGCGATCAGCTCGACGGTCGAGCGCTTCTCGATCCACTCGATGACCTGGCGCAAATGCCGCTCGAGATAGCTGCCGCCGTTGGCCGACGCCGTTGAATCGTCGACCGGCGCGCCGTCGGAGATGACCATCAGGATGCGCCGCTCCTCGGGCCGCGCGATCAGCCGGTTGTGCGCCCAGAGAAGGGCCTCGCCGTCGATATTCTCCTTGAGCAGCCCCTCGCGCATCATCAGGCCGAGGTTGCGCCGCGCATGGCGATAGGGCTCGTCGGCGCGCTTGTAGATGATGTGGCGCAGGTCGTTGAGGCGGCCCGGATTGGCCGGGCGGCCGGCGCTCAGCCATGCCTCCCGGCTCTGCCCGCCCTTCCAGCCGCGCGTCGTGAAGCCGAGAATCTCGGTCGAGACGCCGCATCGTTCGAGCGTCCGGGCGAGGATGTCTGCGCAGATTGCGGCGATCGCGATCGGACGGCCGCGCATCGAGCCGCTGTTGTCGATCAGCAGCGAAACGATGGTGTCCTTGAACTCCGTGTCGCGCTCGATCTTGTAGCTTAGCGAATGGCCCGGGCTGACGACGACGCGGGCGAGCCGCGCGGCGTCGAGCAAACCCTCCTCCTGGTCGAAGTCCCAGCTGCGCGCCTGTTGGGCCATCAGTCGCCGCTGAAGCCGGTTCGCGAGCCGCGTGACGACGTTCTGCAGCCCGGCCATCTGCTGGTCGAGATAGGCGCGCAGCCGCCCCAGCTCCTCCTCGTCGCACAGTTCCTCAGATTCGACGATCTCGTCGAACCGGGTGGTGTAGGCCTTGTAGTCGGTCTCCGGCGTGAGGTCCCAGTTGCGGCGGCCGGGCGCCGCGAACACGCTGTCGCTGAGATCGTCTCCGGCGCTGACTTCCTCATCGCCGGCCTCCATCTGCTGGTCGGAATCGCCCTCGGCGTTCTGGTCCTCGGCCTCCTCGCCGCGCATCTCCACGTCGCCGCCGCCGGGCGTCCCTTCGTCGCCCTGCTCGGCCGATTCCTCATTGCCGCCCTCTTCGCCTTCCGCGTCGTCGCCGGCCTCCTGCGGCTCTTCGAGGTCGGGATCCTCCGCCGACGACAGATCGAGATCCTCGAGCAGGCGTCGCGACAGCTTGGCGAAGGCAGCCTGGTCGTCGAGCGTCAGGCCGAGCGCATCGAGCTCGGCGGCAGCCTTCTCCTCGATCCACGGTGCAACCAACTTCAGCCCCTCGGTCGCCGCGCGTGGCGGCGCTTCTCCCGTCAGCCGCTCGCGTGCGATGAGGCCGATGGCTGTCGCCAGCGGCACCTCTTCCGCGCTGCGCGCACGGATGATCGCGTCACCCCGAACCCGGGCTTCGGTCAGCTGTGCAAGATTGTCCTTCACTCCACCCATCGCCCGCGCGCCTAGCGCTTCGACCCGAACCGTCTCGAGCGCATCGAACACAGCGCGCGCATCGGCGTCGATCGGCGCTGCACGGGCATGGAGGGCCGGGTCGTGATAGCGCAGGCGAAGCGCCGCCGAGTCCGCGGCGCCGCGCGCCTCGGCTACCAGCCGCGGCTCGAGTGCCGGGCCTGGCGATGGAACGCGTGCGGTCTTTCCCGAAGGGGGCGCGACGTCGGAGGCGAACACGACCTCGACCTCAGGGTCCTTCGCGATCGCTCGCGAAGCCCCGGCCAGCGCGCGGCGGAACAGGTCGATCTTTTCAGCCACCGGCGGGGCTCAGGGAGCCTTCCCGACCACGCTCTCGGGAAGGTCCTGCGCGAAGACGCGCTGATAATATTCGGCGATTAGGGGCCGTTCGGATTCATCGCACTTGTTGAGGAAGCTGACCCGGAACGCATAGCCGACATCGCCGAAGATATGCGCGTTCTGCGCCCAGCTGATGACCGTTCGCGGGCTCATCACGGTCGAAATGTCGCCGTTGATGAAGCCCTGGCGCGACAGGTCCGCGACCTTGATCATCTTGTCGACGATCTCCTTGCCGCCCGGCTCGTCATATTCGCCGGTCTTGGCGAGCACGATCTGCGCTTCCACCGCGGCCGGCAGGTAATTGAGCGTCGTGACGATGTTCCAGCGGTCCATCTGCCCCTGATTGATCGCCTGGGTCCCGTGATAGAGGCCGGTCGTGTCGCCGAGCCCCACGGTGTTGGTTGTCGCGAACAGGCGGAACCACGGGTTCGGCCGGATCACCCGGTTCTGGTCGAGCAAGGTGAGCTTGCCCTCGGCCTCCAGCACGCGCTGGATCACGAACATCACGTCGGGCCGGCCGGCATCATATTCGTCGAACACCAGCGCGACCGGGTGCTGCAGCGCCCATGGCAGAAGCCCTTCGCGGAACTCGGTCACCTGCTGGCCGTCGCGAAGCACGATCGCGTCTCGACCGACGAGGTCGATACGGCTGATGTGGGCATCGAGGTTGATCCGGATGAGCGGCCAATTGAGCCTCGCGGCGACCTGCTCGATGTGGGTCGACTTGCCGGTGCCGTGGTAGCCTTGGACCATCACGCGCCGGTTCTTCGAGAAGCCGGCGCAGATGGCCATCGTCGTGTCGGGATCGAACACGTAGGTCGGGTCGAGATCGGGGACGCGCTCGTCCGCCTCGCTGAAGGCCGGAACCTCCATGTCAGAATCGACGCCGAACAGCTCACGCACCTTCGCGATCTTGTCGGGTGTGGCCATCAGCGTCTCCGCCCGGCTTTCGGGCTGCACGTTGGAAATATCAGTCATCGAAATGTGCCTTAAGGGATGGGCGAGCGCGCCTCAACGTTCAGCCAATTTTTGGCGGCAGCGGGAACAGCGTGAGAAAACGCCTCGCGAGCGCCATATCTCCCCTGACCTCGATCATTTCAAGCGGCGCGCCTCCATGGATCACCGCTGCGACCGCGCTCGGCGGACCGCTGAATTCCACGTCGCAATCGACGACCGGGGTCCGGCTAACGTCGAGCTGGCCGTCGTGGATGGTCGCCACATAGGCGGCGTCGCCGAACTGGAAGCCGACGCGCGCAGTCAGACCTTCCGCGAGCGTCGGCGAGATGAGCGTCTGCAGCGACATCATCACCGACACATGGCTCATCTGAAGCTCGGGATTATGACACGGGCTTCGAGCCGCCCAGCGGCCGAGCGAGGCGATCAGCGGCACGGCCTCCAGACCCCACTCGGTCGCTTCATAGACCTGCACCGACGCCGGCGGCGGAAGCCTGGTCCGCCGCACCAGGCCCCGGCCTTCGAGCTCCGTCAGCCGCTGGGTGAGAACGTTGGCGCTGATCCCGACGAGGTCTGCCTTGAGCTCGGTGAAGCGGCGCGGCCCGTAGGCGAGCTCGCGCAGCACCAGCATCGCCCATCGCTCGCCCAGCAATTCCATCGCATGGGCGAGACCGCAGGCATCCTCGTAGCGCCGTTTTTCCTGACTTTGCCAAACTTTAGTTATTTTTTCTAACTCCTCGGTTGTAATTTATGACTTCCGCGCGCTAAAAGCAAGCGAATCGAGTCGAAACGGGAGGCGACGGAAGCCTGCGACGACGCGGTAACGGCAGTTCGACCGTGGCGTGCGGCGTACCGGCAAGCGACTGCTGAACTGTCATTGAAACAGGCGTATGGCGCTGGCGCGCCCTGCGCCGGCAAAAGGAGGGGTCCGAATGCCGCTTAAAGAAGATGCATCGATCGAAATCACCGCCTTCCGCTGGGTGCCTGAGTTCGCCCAGGGCGTCGTCCGCGATCTACGCGCCCGCTGGGCGCTGGAGGAGGCCGGCCTCGATTATCGCGTGCGGCTGCTCGGGATGCCGCGGCCGCCGGAATATGTGAAGGAGCAACCATTCGACCAGGTGCCCTGCTTCAACGACGGCAAGGTAAGAATCTTCGAGAGTGGCGCGATCATCCAATATATCGGCGAGCAGTCCGAAGTGCTGCTGCCGCGTGAGCCGCAGAGCAAGTACCGCGCAATCCAATGGACCTATGCGGCGCTCAACAGCGTCGAGCCGGCGATCCTGAACCTCCTGCTGATCGACGTTTTTTTCAAGGGCGAGGAATGGGCGACCCTTCGCCGCCCGGGCGCGGAGGAATTCGCAAGACTGAAGCTCAAGCGCCTGTCGGACTGGCTCGGCGACAAGGAGTGGCTCGAGGATCGCTTCACCATCGGCGACCTGATGATGACCACTACGCTCCGCTTCCTGCGCCACACCAATCTGGTCGGCGAGATCCCGAATCTCGCGGCCTATCTTCAGCGTGCCGAATCACGCCCTGCATTCAAGCAGGCGCTCAATGAC